>FTKD01366464.1_pt1 | contig 47445 bp, 35 predicted proteins | sample 1658191 | NCBI WGS metagenome assembly FTKD01 (sample SAMEA3914808, study PRJEB12502) | metagenome | biome: forest; material: soil | place: Canada | collected 2011-08-03 | depth 0.3 m
CCGTCGGCCTCGTCGACCTGGTGGATGCTGACGATGCCGGGGTGGTTGATGCGGGAGATGGCGGTGGCCTGCTCGCCCAGGCGGCCGGCGAACGCGCGCGCGGCGCGCGAGTCGATGGGCAGGTTGAGGTGGAGCGACTTCACGGCGACGACGCGCTGCAGCGACGCGTCGAACGCCTTGTAGACGATGCCGCTCACGCCTTCGCCGATGACTCCGGTGATCCGGTATTTGCCTATCTTTTCAGGCGCGTTCATCACGATGGTCACTTTGTCCTCTCCACTTCATCCGGACGCCGGGCCCGTCCATTGTGGCCGGCGAGCGCCCGTTGTCGAGTCGGAAAAACAGCCGGAGGCTCTCCCCCAGCGGCGACGCGGCACATGTCGTCCCGATTGAGTTCCGTAGGTAGTAACCCTCAGGGAGGGGTACTGCGCAGGAGCGCGTCTGTTCGAAGCATTCTCTCACGCGACCGTTCATGTTGCAGTGCGGCACGCCATTTGCTGACCCCTCCTGGTCATCGCTTCGACGCTGCGGCACCACGGCTTAGCCGCCAGACGCAACAGCATCGACAACTTGTTTCAGCGGCCCCCGGTTCGAGGAGGCCCTCGATGAATTTTCCCGCCGCCCGGCCGCCCCGATGCAGGCATGCCGGCTGCTCTGACCCGGCTTGGCCGCGCCCGCGACGCCGCTCTCACCACTTGCCGAGGAGACGTTCATGAATCGCACGATCCCGCTGACCCTGGCCCTGGTGGCCGCCCTGGCCGCGCAGGTCGGCTGCAGCAAGAAGGAGGACGTCACCACGCCGTCGGCCGACACCGCCGCCAGCGCGTCGGGCAGCATGATGGCCAGCTCGGCCCCGATGGGCAACACCAACGGCGCCGCGGCCGGCGCGGACGCCGCCTCGGCGGCGGCCAGCGACGCCGCGGCAGCCGCAAGCCACTGATCCGCGGGGCGGCCCGCCCAATGAAAAGGCCGCCCGGGAGGCGGCCTTTTGACGCGCGCCACGCGAGATCGCGGGCGGGCGGGCGGGCGGACGGACGGACGGACGGACGGACGGACGGACGGTGGTACGGTTTGCGGCAAGCGGGTTCATCGGAAAAGGCTCCAGGCCGCGCCGGCGACGCCGTGTCGCCGATCGTGCCCGGGCCGCCATCTCCCGCGGTGGCCCGGTCCGGAGCAAGCCGCAGTCCTATCCGGCTCGCGTCAGAACGACTTCGTCACGCTCGCGTAGAGGCTGCGCCGCGGGCCGAACTGCGGCGCGCCCACGCCGATGCCGGTGCCGTCGCGCAGCTCGTAGACGTGGTCGAACACGTTGAGCACCGACAGCCGCCCTTCCACCTTGCCGAGCGCGCCGCCGAAGTCCCACGCCTGCGACAGCGAGGCGTTGACCTGCGTGTAGCTGGGCAGATGCCCGGAATTGGCAAAGCCGCTGCGCCGGCCGAGGCCGAACAGCGTGTCGGCGCCCAAAGTGGTCTGCGATGCGAAGCGGTACGACGCGCCGGCCGAGGCCGTCACCGCCTGGTCGTGGTCCAGGTGAACCCAGTGCGTCGCGATGTAGTCGATCTCGGCCGGGTCGAAGTTGAACTGACCCGTCACGATCTGCTTGCCCTGAGCGCGCGAGAACGCGAGGTTGCCGTACGCCGAGAACGCGTCGCGCTTCCAGTTGGCCGTGAGCTCCAGCCCGCGCACGCGGCCCCTGGCGTAGTTGAAGGCCGAGTAGATCAGCGCGTTGCCGAACTGGCCCTCGTCCTGCAGGTTGCGCACCTCGCGGTCGTAGGCGTCCAGGCCCAGCGACAGGTTGGGGGTCGCGTCCCAGGCCAGGCCGGCGTCGAAGTAGTTCGAGCGCTCCGACTTCACGGCCGTGTCCGCGTCCGACAGCAGCGCGTTGGTGGTGCCGGCGAACTTCGCCACCGAGGTGGTGTCGATCTTCTCGGTGGGCGGCGGCGTGAAGTAGCGCGCGAAGCCGGCGTGCACTCGCAGCGTGGCGCTGGCGTCGAACACCACGCCGGTGCGCGGGCTCAGCTGGTGCTCCTTCACGACGGTGTCGACGTTGTCGTAGCGCGCGCCGTAGTTGACCGTCAGCCCCTTTACCGGCTGCCACTCGTCCTGCAGGTAAACGCCCCACAGGTTGCCGTGCAGGGTCGTGTCGTCGGTGATGGAGATCGGCGTCGTGCCGGTCTGGTTGCCGTTGGCGTCGGCCGGGAACACCGACGAGACGTTGCCGACGTCGAACTTCTCGTGCTGGAAGAACAGGCCGCCGCGCAGCGTGTGCGATTTGCCGAGCGCGTAGCTGGAGTCGAGCTGCAGGCCATCGGCGGTGTTCCTGCGCTTGACGTCGGCGGCGATGCCGTTGAACACGAGGTCGCCGACGGCGTCCGGCGTGTAGTGGACGTCGGTCTCGCGGTGGAACGCCGACAGCTGGTAGTCGAGCGCGTCGCCGAGGTGGCCCTGGTAGGACAGCACCTCGAAGCTGTTGCGCTCGCGCTGCCGGGCGTCGAGCGTGGCGGAGTCGACCGTCGGGTCGCCGGCCAGCGAGTAGCTGGGCGTCTGGCCGGGCACGTCCGGGATCTCGAAGCGGCTGTTGGACACGCCGAACATGAAGTTCAGGCGGCTCGAGTCGTCGAGCAGGTACGAGACCGTGCCGAAGCCCTTGGCCTGCTGCGTCTTGTCGTGCAGCGCGCCGCGCGAGGACGTCGGGTTCTCGATGCCCATGTTGTCGCGCAGCACCGAGCCGGTCAGGTAGTAGCTGATCGGGCCGTGGCTGCCGGCAATCTCGCCGCTCCCCTCGTTGTGGCCGTTGCTGCCGCCGGTGTAGCTGACGCTGCCGCTGTTGCCCTCGGCCGGGGCCTTGGTCTTGATGTCCACCACCGCCGCGGTGCGGTAGCCGTACTGCGCGGGCAGCGCGCCGGTGAGCACTTTGATGTTGTCGGCGAAGCGCGTCTCCAGCGACTGGCCGAAGCCGCTGATGGCCTCGGGGATGACGACGCCGTCGATGCGGTACTGCACGTTGGCGTGGTCGCCGCGCACGTGCAGTTGGCCGTACGAGTCCTGCACGACGCCTGGCGCCTGCAGCACCACCTGGTTCAGCGGCGTGGCCTGGCCCAGCGGCAGCGCCGCGATGTCGGCCTCGCCGAACTTGTAGACGTTGCTGCCGGTGTCGGGCGACAGGCCTTTGCGCGCGGCGTCGAGCTTCTGGCGCACGGCGTCGATCACCACGGTCTGCGCCGGAGTGGCTGCCGATGCCACGACGGTCCTGGCGAAGGGCGGCGAGGAGGCCGCGGCCGCGGGCGCGGGGGCCTCGTCGGCGAACACGGAAAGGGAGACGGACAGGGGTGCGGACAGAACGAGCGCGGAGCACGCGCGGGAGTGCGCGCGCGCGCAGGCAGGGCAGACGCGCGCGGGTCAGGTGACTGGCAAAAGTCTCAGAGGAACGAGGGCGGGCCGCGGCTGCGGGCCGCGGGCGCATCGGCCGCGATGAACGCGGGCGCCTCGTTGGCCGGCACCTGGAAGCTGAAGCTCAGCAACGCAGGCGGGATCACGTGCGCCGTGACGGCGCCGGCCAGGTGCGCGAAGGCCAGGCAGGCCTCGCACTGCAGGTCGCCGGGCTGGTGCCCAGTCGAACCCGGGCCGTTGGCTCCCCCGGAGGTGAGCTCGGCCAGGTGGCTGATCTCGTGCATCACCGCGCCCTGCTGCGAGAGCAGGAACACGAAGGGCAGCAGGAGGGACAGCAGCAGCTTGCGCATGGAGCGGCGATATCACCACATCGCCTGGGCCGCGGCTGTCCGGGGACATCGCTCGCCCCCAAAGATCAACATTTCTATCGATCCGGCGAACCGCTGACGGCGGCGCTCGATGCTTGGGCAGGCACCAAGACACTGACGTTGGCCAGAAACCTCCAATCGCGATAGGTCCTCACGCCGTCGACATGGCGCACTGGCGGCAGGTCTGACGTGCTGAACACGCCCTGAATAGCGCCAAAACTGCTTACGATGCCCCACTGAGTCGAACGCGCGATCGGATCGGCATAGAGCGCGCGCAAATGATGGCGCGTCAAGCCACAACGCTGGTCGACCAGCAAATCGCTCATCGACGTCGGAAGCTGTTGCAGGTTCCCACAGCCATTGATGTTGATCGGCGCCGCGTAGCTTTCGATCGCCTGTTGGTACTGCTGCGCCCGGAAGACGAACTCGGCCTCCCGCTCACGTCGCGCCTCAAAAGACCAACTCGAGGCGAGCGCTGTCAGAAGGATCGCGCCAATGGAGATCCACAGCAGCAGCAAGAGATAGCTGAATCCTTGTTGCGCGCGCGCCATCTTCTCAGTACGACTGAAACGGCACACCGTCGACGCCGGCGCCGGGCGCCCCGCTGCGCACGTCGGCAACGCCGTCAGCGACGACGGCATCCGTCGGCGGTGGCACGATGACCCAGGTGTCTCTGCGACCAGTGACCGGGTCAATCGGGACCTCTCGGATGTAGCGGCGCTCCACGAGCTCGTCGAGCGACGTGGGATAGCGACCCAGATCGCCGTCGAACTTATCGATCGCGTCCCGCATCGTGGCGAGCGACGTGTGCAGGCTCGCCTCGCGGGCGCGATCGATGCCGTGGAAATATCGTGGCGACACGATCGCCGCCAGCATCGCGACAATGGCCAGCACCACGAGCAACTCGATCAGCGTGAAGCCGGCCCACGTCTGGCGGCAATGACGGTGGTTCACCATTGGCGGTACGGCACGCCGTCCAGTCCAGTTCCCGCGGCGGCGGACATGACGTCATAGACATCCCGTCCTGGGGCCGGAGCGTCGAACGGACTGTCGTAACTGCGCAGCCCCCAAGTCTGATCGGCCGGGAGGCCCGGATCCGCAAACGGATCGCGAGGAACCCTCCGAAGGAAGTAGAGCTTGTGGCCCTTTGGATCCTTGATATCGACAACGCCAGCCACCAGCGTCTGGAGATCCGGCGGGTAACCGGTGTCGTCGGGCTTCTTCTCGATGTGGCCAGCGTTCCATTGCTGCTTGTAGGCGTCGATGGCACCGCGCAACACGCGAAGCGCGCCCCGTAGCTCGGTCTCCTTGATCCGCTTTTGATTGATCCGCGCCAAGGGCACCGCGGCCGTCGCCAGGATGCTCATGATCAGCAGGACAACCAGCATCTCGACGAGCGTGAAACCGCGCCGACTCCGCATCGCGCACCTACTTGGGAGAGCCCGACGCCGGCGTGGCGCTCGCCGGGTGGAGGTTGATCGTCAGGGATGAACCCGTACTCAACGAGATCGTCGTTGCGCCGTCACTGACCTGGGGCTTCACCGTGAAGGAGACGGCGAGCAAACCGCTCGCGCCCACCTGTACGGCAATCCGTCCGGGCTCGGGAGTAGCGTTCACAGGTTGCAATACCGACGGGTCGTAGGACACCTGGGCATCGAGCGACTGCGCTGCAGGGTTGTTGACGGTCACCACGACCAGGCTCCCGGCGGCGGCATCCGTTGGTCCAGCCAACGATGGCGCCGACTGGGGGGCGGCGGGCGGCGGCTCAACGGGGCTGGTGGCCGTCGGCGTCCCGGTGCTGCGCGTGCCGCTGTCGTCACGAGCGAGCTCCAGCTTGACTTGCGCATCGTTGTTCGCAAAGCGCAGGTTCGGCATTCCCGGTTGCGCCTCGGTACCCGACTCGATCGCCGCCGATGCCACGGGCGGCAAGGTGACGTTGCGGACGATGTGCGGCGTGATCAGCATGACGATCTCCGTCTTGCCATTGGTGTCGCCGCGCACGCCGAACAGCGCACCGAGAAACGGGATCTCGCTCAGCCCTGGCACTCCGGCCGCTGTCTTGCGGTCGTCATCCTGAATCAGTCCGGCCAGCACCTCGGTCTCGCCATCCTTGAGTCGGATCGACGTCGTCGTCTGGCGGGTGCCCACGTTGTAGGCCACCGATCCATCCGGTCCGGTGACCTGGTTGGCAACGCTGCTGACCTCCAATGCGACCTTCAACACGATGTCGTTGTCCAGCAGTACAGAAGGCTCGACGTCGAGCTTCAATCCGACGTCCAGGTAGCTGACCGACGAAGCGATGAATCCCGACACGCTACCGGCACCGGTCGTCGTCGTGGTGAAGACTGGCAACTTGTTGCCGAGTTGAACGTGTGCCTTTTCATGGTTGCGCGCCCGGATCCGCGGGTTCGCAAGCAGGTTGGTTGACCCGCTCGTTCCGTTGAGCGTCGCAGTCACCATCGGATTGGCAATGTAGGCACTCAGGTTACCCCGACCCACCTTGGAGATGTAGTTCGTGGCCGTACCGGTGCTGCTCGTCTGAGGCACGATGCCGTAGCTGATCGCAGTGGGCCACGTCAGCCCCGCCTGACGCAAGAGATCGGTAGACACCTCCATCACTTCGACCTCCATCATCACTTCCGCTTCCGGGACGTCCACCGATTCGATCAGGCGTTCGACCATGCGCATGGCTTCCGGCGTGTCACGAACAATGAGGACGTTCAGGCGCTCATCGACGTGCAGATCCTTGGTCTTCACCATCGTGCGCACCAAGGTCTGCACCTGCTTGGCGTCGGCGTTGACGAGATAGAAGCTGCGCGTCACCGTCTCCTGGTAGTCCCGCTGCTTCTGCGCGTTGTTCTGATAGATCAGCACGGAGTTGGCGTTGAGCACCTTTCGATCAAGCTGCTGCGTGGCCAACACGATCTTCAACGCGTCATCGACCGTTGTGTTCTTCAACGACAACGACACCTTCGAATCGGCATGGACGTCCTTGTCGAAGACGAAGTTGATGCCGCCGGCGTAGGCCAACGAATCGAAGACGCTGCGAAGCGAGGCGTCCCGCAATTCGAGCGAGACCGGCTTGGAACCCGCAGCGAGCAACGGCGCGTCCCGAGCCTGGACAGCCTGGTGTTCCGAGATTCGCGTGAGCAGCGTACGCGCGGCCGTATCTCCGGGCTCCTCCTCGAGCACGTTACGGGCCAGTCCTTCTGCCTTGCCCCACTGCTGCTGATCAATGTCGGCTTGCGCCTCCGCCAGCAGTTTGCGGTGGCGTCCGTCGCGCGCGATCTGGCCGCGCATCCAGGCGGTTCGGGGGTCCCCCAGAGTGACGGCGTCGAGACGGTCGAGCGTGGTGCGTGCATCGTCGGCATGCCCGGCGCGACGCGCCGTCTCCGCCTGGTCGAGCAACTGAAGCACAACCAACTCACGTTGCTTGAGGTAGGCGGCGCGCAGTTGGGGATCGGGCGACTTGTCGGCATGCGATTGCAGCAACAAGGTCAGCGCCGCGTCCGGCTGCCCGGCATCGGACAATTGCTGGGCTGCCTTCTGAGGTGTGGCGCAGGCGGCCAGGACACCCAACATGAGCCCCCCGAGGGCATGGCCAATCACCTGCGGTCGAACGATTCTGGACGGGATCATTGCTTGTTCTTGGTGATCGTCTGGCGCGACGACGAGGGAAGATGAATAACCTGGAGTTGTTCCGCAGTCAGCGAGGCGATCTTCCAGTCCTCGTCCACCACGTCCCCCTGCTTGACCATCCGCGTGGAGTTCGATCCGGCAATGATGGCCACGGGTTGGCCGTCGGCCCCCTCTTTGCCGGTACTCGGCTGCCTCAAAGTTCCGACCCATTGAAACGGAAACTCAGGCAGCGTAGCGGCTGCGGTGACGGGCGCGTTCGTTGCGATGCGTGCCGAAGGCGGCACAACGCTCGCCCAAGCGTTGCGGCCGGTGTCGGTGAGTTCCGGGAAGGCGGCACCCGGCGCCGACGACGCCAACGCCCGCTCCAACCTCGCGACCAGTTGGCGCTGCTGCGCCGCGGCGTTCGAATGCGCCACCGGCGTCGCGCCCTTGGCCGCGTGCGTCAGCGGAAGCGCCATGGCCGCTTCATCGTCCCGCGTCGCCTGCCACGCGCACATCAGCAGCACGACCCCCAGCGCAATCGCCAGGCCAAATTTTCGGGCGCGCCCCGACACGACCGCGGGTTCAGTCGACATGAGCGGGTGCACTCCCTGAGATCGAATCCGCCCACAGCGACCAGCTTGTCTGCGCTTCCAACTCACCGGTCGACGCCTCCTTGCGTTTGATCTGAAGCGAGTCGAGCGAGAGGCCGTGTCCCTCGCGCAAGGCATTCGAGATCCAGGAGCGCAGCGCCGGATAGCTTCCCTTGACTGGCACCTGAACCTGATGACGAATGACACCGGGCAGGCGCGACGCTTCGGTGTGAAACTGGACGGCGTCCGTCACGAGACCTTGGGCCTTGGCGGACTTCAGCAGGTCCTCCAACGTGGAGTTCGACGAGCGGTCGTCGGGCAATCGCGCGTACGTCGCCGCCAGCGCCTGCTGCGCAGAGTCGACCGGCCGCACAGCCTCCTTGCGATCACGCTCCGCGAGCGCTTGGGCATGCAGCGTAGACGTCTCGGCCCGGACTTGCGGCCCCGCCCCCCATTCGGCCCATGCACAGCCGGCCAGGATCGCGAGCGCCGCCAGGCCGGGCGCCCCCACCTTGCGCAGCCCGACGAGGATGCTTTCGCGATCGAGGGTCATCGCGCACCTCGCTGGGCGTCGTGCGCCTCGGCCACGTCGGCCGCGAGGACGGCCTGCACGCGGGCGCGCTCCCCCATGCCGCCCACGGGAGGCTCGAGCGGCTGGCGCGTCAGGAGTGTCGCTGAGCCGAAGCGCTTCGTGTCGGACGCCATGCGCTCGGCAAATCCCCACGCGGCGTCGTCGTTCGGCACGGCCAGTTCGATGTCGATCGCCGACTGGCTGGCATCGTGCTGCAAACCCAGTATCGCGACGCCGCTTCCGGCAGCTTCCACACCTGCGAAGACGTCGGCCCAGGGATGCTGTTGGAGCGACAACATGGCAGCGCCGGCCTCGAGCGCCTTGCTCTGTGGCGAAGCACTCGCAACGGTCGCTGCGGACGCTGGACGGGTGGGTTGCCGCACCCTCGCATGGCTGGCCTGCATGCGGCCGAGCAAGGCCTGCTCGCGCTCCTGGGCCACCCGCAACCCTTCGGCCCGCTGCGATTCGACGAGCGCGCAGGTCACCGCGACGAGCAACAGCAGCCACGAGGCGATCGAGGCGCGCGGGGGGCTCTCCAGCAAGTCTAGGTCGAGTGTCCGGCGGTGCCACGGCTTTGGGATAACGACCGCGCTCACCGCCGCCGCGTCACAGGCAACCGGCATCGGCTCATCGCGCGTCCATAGCAGCATCGCGTCACTGGGCAAGTGCTCGACATCGAACTCCGTCCCGACTCGGCATAGCCGCCCTTGCGTGAACTGGAATACGGTGGAAATGCCCGGTTCGGCAACAACCACGTCGTGCGACGCGTCCTGGTGCGGAGTGACCATGGCGACCCACCACGGGAAGATCCGCTGGATGGACACGCGATGGGTTCGCGCGGCCACCTTCAGGCGGTCGACCAGATCCCGGCTCACGGCGCAGGCCACCGCCCTGTCCGTCCGGACGGATGTAGCAATCCTCCACCCCGCCTCCGGCGTCTCTCGCGCGTCGTCGAGGTAGTGACTGATCTGGCGTTGCGCATATTGCCGAAGCTCCCGCGCGGTCATGGCGCCGGCACCAGCAGGCGGTACGCAGCTGACGACCCAACGACTCGACAAAGCGATTTCGCAGGCCACGCCCGCGTGTGCGGCGCACCAGGCCTGAAACGAAGCGACGAGGAGATCGGGATCCCCATTGGCCTCGCCAAGAAAGACCGTTCGAGGCTTCAGCAGCGTCGCAAGCCGCGCCGCGACCCTCCGCGCAAAGCTGGCCGGGTCAGTCGACTTGCGTGACACGATCCAACTCCTCGAAGGTGGTCTCGCCGCGCAGCACGCAGTCCAGCGCGGCCTCGCGCAGGAATCGCGTGCCCATCGCCTTGGCACGCGCCTTGACTTCGATCAACGGCCGACGAGACACGATCAGGTCGCGCAACACATCGTCGATCAGGAGAATCTCCGCGATTGCGCGCCGGCCACGGTAACCCGTGCCGCGGCACGACGCGCAGCCCACAGAAGACCGGAACATCCCCGGCGTCGAGCCGAGGCCTGCCTGTTCGCGCTGCGCCGCACTCGGCTCGAACGTCTGGGCGCACTGCGGACAGAGTTTGCGCATCAAGCGCTGCGCGACGACGCCGTTCAACGACGACATCACGTTGTACAGATCCAGCCCCATGTGCATGAAGCGCCCGACCACGTCGATCGCATTGTTCGCGTGCACGGTGGTGAGCACCAAATGGCCCGTCAGGGCCGCCTGCGATGCGATCTGCGCGGTTTCGACATCGCGGATCTCTCCCACCATGATCTTGTCGGGATCGTGCCGAAGTATCGAGCGCAAGCCGCGCGCGAAGGTCAGCCCCTTCTTTTCGTTGACAGGGATTTGGACAATACCCGGCAATTGGTATTCGACGGGATCCTCGATGGTGACGAGCTTGTCGCTGCCGTCGTAGGTCTGGCCGATCACCGCGTACAGCGTCGTCGTCTTGCCGCTGCCCGTGGGCCCGGTGACCAGCAGCATCCCGTAGGGGCGCGATGCGAGCTTCAGGATCTGCGCGGAATCGTGAGCATCGAATCCGAGCTTGGTCAGCGTCAGGCCGGTGTGATCCTCCGCGAGCTTGCTTCGGTCGAGGATCCGCACGACCGCGTCTTCGCCGAAGGTCGTGGGCATGATGGAGACGCGAAAATCGACGTCGCGCGCCTCCGCTGCCGTACCGACGCGTCGCTTGAACCGTCCGTCCTGGGGCAGCCGGCGCTCGCCGATGTCGAGGCGGGCCATGACCTTCAGCCGGGAGACGAGCTGCTCCGACACCTCTCTACCCGCGACTTCGCCGGCCTCCACCATCGCACCGTCCAGGCGGTGGCGAATGCTCAACCCGAGCGCGTTCGACTCCAGGTGCAGGTCGCTCGCGCGTGCCTTGAGCGCCTCGTACAGCGTTGCATCCAGGAGGCGTACGACCTGGCTCGTTTCGCCGCTGAGCGACTGGATCGACAATTCCGAATCGGTGTCCTCCTCGGTCGTCGACGGCGCAGCCTCCACGCCCTCCATCGCCTCGTAGTCGCGCTCGCCAGCCGAAAGCCAATCCGCGAGCGTCGCCGCGTCGACCGCCTGCCATTGCAGGGGTTGGCCAACACGCAGTCGCACGGCCCGACGCAGCAAGTCGTCGTCGGGCGTCGTCGTCAAGGCGAGCAGCCGGCCATCGGACTGGCGCCCGACCACGACGCCCAGCCGCATCGCCTCCGAGACCGGCCACAGCTTCCAGTTCGGCTGCCATGCGGACAGCGTGTCGGCCGGCATCGTCGTCATTGGATCTGGTCCGCGATCTGGAAGATCGGCAGGTACATCAGGATCACCACGCCACCGATCACCACGCCCATGACCAGCATCAGCACCGGATTGACCACCTTGCCGATCCACTCCGCAAAACGTGCCAATTCTTCGTCGTAGAACGTGGCCGCCCGCTCGAGCATCGGCCCGAGTTGCCCGCTGTGCTCGCCCACGCGCACCATGCGCAGCGACACCGGCGTGGCGAGCCCCTCGGCCTCCAGGCTGGCCGACAGCCGCTGTCCTTCGCGCACACGTGCGGTGGCCGCCGTCACGCCGGCGCCGAGTCCGGCGCCGACCACGCCCGTGCATGTCTCGAGCGCCGCGACCACCGGCACGCCGGCCTCCAGAAGCATGCCCAGAGTTCGGTAGAAACCCGCCAGCTCCATCAAGCGGATGCGCGCGCCGATCTGCGGCACGCGCCAGACCTGGGCGATCAGGAGGCGGCGCACATTGTCCAGGCGCCATGCAGCGACGGCGGCCACGACGCAGGCCGCGGCCGATGCACCCACCATGAGCGGATGGCCGTCCACCGCCTGCCCGAAGTCGAGCAGCAGGCGCGACAACAGCGGCAGGTCACCCCCGATGTCCGCGTAGATCTGCGCGAAGCGGGGAATCACGAAGAACGTCAAGAATCCCATCACCAGTGCGCTCGCTGCGATCAGGATCACGGGGTAGATCGTTGCGCTCACGAGTCGGTCTCTCAGGCCGTTCAGCCAGGCCAGATATTCACCGTGGCGCCGCAGTGCCGACGCAATCTGCCCGCTGCGTTGACTGGCTTCGATGGTCGCAACGAACAAGCCGCCGAACACATCGCGTCTGCCCTCGAGGGCTTGGGAGAACGTCTGCCCTTGCGACAGCTGCGTCGTGATGCCTGAAATCACGCGCGAGACCTCGGGCACCAACTCCTTTTCTTGCAATGTCAGCAGGGCCTCATAGAGTGGGATGCCTGAATCGAGCAACACCGACAGTTCCTGGCAGAACGTTCGCAGAGGAAATGCCCGGCGCGAGGCCCGCTGCGCGTTCGGTGTCGGCGCCGATACAGCTCGCTCCACGGGCGTCCCGTGTTCCCGGAGGACCACGATATCGCGCTCGGGCACACCGAGTACCGCCGCGACCGCCTGCGGACGAGACGCATCGACGGTGGCGTCGATGGAAGCCCCCGACGCAGCGATGTAGCGAACCTGGAAGCGGGGCACTATCGACTCCGGTGCCTCACCAACTGGTGATGTCTTGATCGTCCCCGGTGCCGCCTTCGCGACCATCCTTGCCCAGGGTCGAGAGATCGTATTCGCCGTGTTCGCCCGGCGACCGATAGAGATAGTCGCGCCCCCAAGGGTCCTTTGGCACTTGCTTGCTGAGGTACGGTCCCTGCCATTGCGCTTCGCCGCTCGGCGCGGCGTTCAAGGCGGCCAGGCCTTGATCGGAGCTTGGGTAGTGGCCCGTATCGATTCGGTATTGATCGAGAGCCTTCTGCAAACCGTCCAATTGGGCCTTTGCGACCTTGGTTTCGGACTTGCCGATCTGCTGGAAATACTTCGGGCCGACATAGGCAGCAAGCAGGCCGATGATGACGAGCACGACCAGCAGTTCCAGCAGCGTGAAGCCACGTGGCCGCCGTGGGCGGTTGGTTTCGGGGAACGATACAGGCATGTCGATTTCAAGGACGAACGGGTGACGCCGCATCGCTGCGAGCGGGTGGCTTGAAAGAGGTCAGGGCATCAAGGAAAGCCAGCAGATCGCCCTTCTCTTGATCCGTGAGAATCAGCGGATGACCGTCCTGCGTGCCACGGTAGTAGATCTCGAGATCGACGGCCTCTCGCAAGGTCTCGACGCTCCCGTCATGCATGTAAGGTGCCGTGATCGCCACGTTGCGCAGGCTAGGCGTCTTGAACTTGCCGATGTCCGCCGGCGACTCGGTCACGACGAAGCGGCCGAGATCGGACATGCTCGCGTCCGACAGCAGGACGGCGTCGAGAGATGCCCCGGCTTGGCGAGCCACCATGAATCTACCGACAAGATCAGCGAGTTCCTGCCCACCGGGGCGCTTGCTGGACGGCATTGCGTGGAAGTCGTGATCGGTAAAAAGCACGGGCGGCTTGTCGGCGACTTCGTGGCAGGCAGTGCATTGCGCGCGGCCGGAAAACAAGGCCCAGCCCTTCTGCGCTGCAGGAGACAGCGCCTTAGCGTCTCCGCCATAGTGGAAGGCCTCGAAGGCGGATTCGCCGTCTGTGAGTTGGGATTCGAAGGCTGCCAACGCCTTGACGAGCGTGTGTTGGTTGATGCGACGTTCCAGGCGGAAGTCAAGCGCTTTGTTCGCCGCGTCGAAGAGCGCAGCGTACTCAGGAAGTGATTCAAGCGTTGTCAGCAACGCGTCTACGTCCTTGACGCCGTGTTCGCGAGGGTTGAGCAAAGGGTCCAGCGCCTGATCTTCCAGGTTCTGGCGGCGGCCGTCCCAGAAAAGATCCTTCTCGGCGGAGACGCGCAATAGGCTGGGCGTGTTTCGAGTGCCCAATTGGCCAAACGTGCCGCGTGCCGAACGCAAACCATCCTGGAATGCGCGCTCCGGCTGGTGACAAGTGGCGCACGACACCTTCGCGTCGGCGCTGAGGCGCACGTCGAAGAAGAGTCGATCTCCCAGGGCGATGAGCGCCATGGGCTGTGCCGGTTCGGGCGCTGCGCTGTAGACCGTCGCCGATAACACTATGCCGAGTGAAATTACTAAGAAGGATCCAATTGAGCTGGTCATGGGACCTCAATGAATTCTGAAGCTAAGCTAGGTACCAACTCAGCGAACCCTGCTTCTACTGCTTAACGCTTGAGTAAAATTCTTATCGCTTTAGCCTCAGAGAATCAACCAGTTCTCAACCTTTAGGGACTAACTGCCAATCACTTGTCAATCCTCTTGTTGACGGCCGCGACCAGTTCGGCCAGCGTGCGCTCGGCGTCGCCCATCAGGCTCGGCTCGGGACGACCCTCGTCATCGAGCAAGCGGGACGGCCTCGAGGCTTCGGCGGCGTAGAGGTACCAGGCAGGTTCGGGGCGTTGATGCATACCCCTTGTAGCAAACGCCTGCCTTCGGCGGCGTGGGCCGATGGAAGCCCATCCCCCGTCGGATTTTCTAGAGTCGGCCCGCCCTTGACTCGACAGACATTCGCAAAAACTCAACGGCTTTTTGAGAATTGACGTAGTCATATGGGATAGACAACTGCGCGCCACTTTTCAACTTCACTCTATATGAGCGATGTGCAGCACTGATAAACCTCGGCAATCGTGAGGGCAAGATTTCTTTTATATCCGAGACCTTAATCTCAAGAAGTCTACCAGAAAAAACAAGCCTCGCGACATGAATTTCCGAGCTGGATATTCTGTATTTTTTAAGGCCCCACGCCCCGACGACACTGATAAAAAATAACAAATAAAGTGCTATTTTGTTTATATGCGAATCAATGTAGTCAGCCCAAGTTGCCCCACCAGAGCTCAACGGTTGACAAAATACTGCAAAGCCTAAAAGCACGAAGGGAGAGACAACAGCCAACACGGCAATGACCTTCGAAGGTCGAACCTCCATAACACTTTCAGGCATTGCATCATCCTTCATTTCGGGCATGACGCTTGATTTCCGCTAAGTGCGTTATACAAAGCGCTAGCACCAGAACCAGCACCCGTACCGAGTGGTATCCCGAGCATATTTCCGAGCGTTGTCGCTCCGCTCTCAAGTGCGCTACCCGCTGCAGGCAAATAGGATTTCGCAACCATACCAATACCTACACCCGTCAAACCGCCGGCAACCGTCGCAACGCCAACAGCCTTGGGGTCAAGGTCATGAAAGTCACCGTGCAAGGCAGCCCGCAGTCCGACTTCATTAAGAGTTTCCGTAACTCCTGCGGAGATAGCACCGGCAATCCTTGGGTCATCGGAAATTGAGCCAATAGCCCCGCCAACTGCACCGTTCACGAAGGCCGTACCGTAGTTGCTGCATCCGCCACCGAAAGCATTGGAAACAAAGACCCCCCCCATGTTTCCGAGCCCGCCCAGTACCGCGTTGACACCCACCGAGCCCAGCGAAATCGAACCCGTCGGGTCGCGGTACTGAACAGGGTTCCCACCGACGTACGCGTAGTTGTTGGTTTGGCCGCTCGCCCACCCGATGGGGTCTTCGCTGATGAACCGCATGCACCCGGACATGTAATACCGATTGCGGTAGAAGTACAGCCCGGTGCCATCGTTTTCGCGGCCGGTGTACTGTTGGCTATTGGCGTCGGTGCCCGCACCGGGCGTCGTGTTGCCATATGGGTCGTACGCATACGACTTCTGAACCGTGCCGGTGGAGTCGGTCAGCGCGATCACGTTGTTGTTGGCATCAGGCAGCACCCAGTGCAGCGTTGCCGCACTGCCCGTTCCCGTGCTGCGCAGAAAGGTCTGGTCGGTGCCGCCCGTGATCAGGTTGGCGTTGACCGTCGTCATGTTGCCCAACCCGGCCAGTTCCTGCACGAAGTTGTCGGCGTCGTACAGGTAAGCCGTCGTCGTGCCGCCGATGGTCTTGGCCAAGCGGCGGCGCTGCGTGTCGTACTGGAACGTTGCCGTCGTGCCGCCCGTGATGCCCGTGAGTTGGCCACGCGCATCCCAGGCGTAGGTGTTGGTGCCGTCGCTGGTCATGTTGCCGTTCTTGTCGTAGGCAAAGCTCTTGCCGCTCCAGGTGGTCAGCTGATTGTTGGCGTTGTACACCGCGTCGGTGACGTCGGTGCCCGATGCTTGCACGAATGTGGCCAGGTCGCCAGTGACACTGGTGCGATGTCCGGCAGCATCGTACGCGTACGTGCCCGAGTGAATCACCGTTCCCGACGGGGTTTTATAGGTGATGCTCAGGATCTGGTCGGCATCGGTGTAGGCGTAGCCGATGCTCGGGCCGCTGGACACGGTCTGCAAGGTCATCCGGTTGGCGTTGTCATACGTGAAGGTGATCGTCTGCGCTGCGGTGTTGTTCACCGGCGCGGCCGCTTGCACGATCTTCGTCAGCCGATCCGCGTTGTCGTAGAAGTAGGCCAGGGTTTGCGTGACCACCTGCGCCGTGCTCGGCCCGTTCTTGATCGTCATGCCGGTGCGGCGCCCCCCGTTGTCGTAGGTGTAGTCGACTTCGCCTTGCTCGGTGACTTCGCTGGTCATGCGGTTCAGGCCGTCGAACGTGCGGGTGATGGTGGTCGTCTTGCCGCCTTGCACATCGACGATCTTGGTCAGCCGGTTGCCGGCGTCCCAGGTCAGCGTGGCCGTGCTGGTGTAGGCCGTGGGACTGGCTGTGGTCGCACCAAAGCCGATCGTAGACACTCGGCCCAGGTTGTCGTACGTCACGCCCGAGACTTGACCCAGGCGGTCGGTGCGCTGAGCGAGCAGGCCTCCAGGCTCGTACAGACTCGTCTCGACATTGAGCAACGCGTCCTTCTTGCTCGCCACATGGCCGATCCCGTTGTACGTGAAGGTCGTGGTGTGATTGTTGGCGTCCGTCTGTGTCAGCACGTTGCCGTCGTTGTCGTAGCCGAACTTGGTCAAGCCACCGAGTGCGTCGGTGATCTGGGTCAAGCGATTGAGCGAGTCCCAGCTCTGGTAGGTTCGGTTGCCCAGGCCGTCGATCTGGGTCATCACCCGTCCGACGGCATCCGTGAGGAACTGGGTCTGGTGGCCCAGCGGGTCCTTGATGCTGCTGAGATCGGCCCCGGTATACGTCAGTGTCGTGGTCTTGCTCAGCGCGTTCGTGATGCTGCTGATTCGCCCTTGGGATTCGCGCCCCAGCGTCGTCGTGTGCCCGAGTGCGTCCTTGATGCTGGTCAGGTTCCCCGGAAGGTCGTAGCCGAGCGTGGTGGTGTGGCCGTTGCCGTCGGTCAGCGTCAGCGGTTGATTGAAGACCGGGTCGTAAGTCGCTTTCGTGGTGACGGCACCGGCCGTTCCGGCCAACCGCGTCGTCTGCGTCAGATTGCCGTTGGCGTCGTACTGAAACGTCGTCTGGCGCCCCAGCGCGTCGGTGCGCGATGTCAGCAGATTCGTCGTCGGATCGTAGACCGAGGTCGTGATCTGCTGCTCGGGCTTGCCGAGTGCCAAGGTGTCGCTTGTCACGTTGTCCTTGGCGTCGATCAGCACCTTGCGCACGACACCTCGTCGATCCGTGATCTGCGTTTGCGTGGAAGGCACGGTCGTCACGACGCCGGTGCCGTCCGCCGTTGGCGTGCTGTTGTAGCTATATGAGAACGTGCTGCCGTCGGCCAATTGTTGACTCAGCACCCGCCCGGACTCCCAGTAAGCGGTCAGTGTCGTGTTGCCGCCCGTGGGCATGTACCCGGTTGATCCACTCTCGAGCGTGTTCTTGACCACAGTCGTCCCGTTGGGGTCGATCACCTGCGTCATGAAGTCCTGGTTGTCCCAAACGTACTGCCGAGTCTTGCCGTTGGGGTCAGTGACGATCTGGAGATCGTTGTAACTGCCGCCTTGGACGTAGGTATAAGTGAAACTCCTGCCCAGGTTGTCCGTCAGCGAGTTGATCAGGCCGCTGCTGTTGTAGCCGACGTTGACGAACCGACCGTTAGGAGAAAAGACCTGGCTGACATAGGCGTTCACATTGGGTCGCGCAAAGGTCATTCGATTGCCGAGCCGATCTTCGAGCCAGATGAGTCGGGCTGAGAAGGCGGAGTACGCCCAATGCCTGCCATCCTTGAACGTGACGACGAATGTCGAATTCTGCGCGTCCTTCGTGATGTAGGCGCTGCGATAGCTGCCTTGGTCCACCGAATTCTGATAGACAAGGGCGTCATACGGATAGGGGTATTGGCTGGAATTCGAACCCGCTGGATTGTCGAAGCTGACGATGCTCCCGTCGCCCATCACCATCCGGATCTCGGTACCTGCTGGATCGAAAGTCAGGTAGGACTCGTAGGGATTTGAGGTGTCCGACCCGAAGCTGCCCGAGATGTGGGCGACGTTCTTCTGAATGCCGTTGTAGGGATTGAAGCGATAGGTGCGCGTGAAATCGATCGGAATGACGTCTGCCACATACATGTCGCGCTCGGCGAAGGTGAACAGTCCGGACTGCAGGTCGATGGGATCGCCGCCTTGCGCGCCACATCCGCCTGAAGCACCTGTCGATTGCTTGCCATAGCCACCACCGCTGCTTGGCGGCGGTGTCGATCCGGGCGGCGGAGCCGAGCAGGTATTGGGCGGCCCGGGCCTGGACACGCCCCCGGAGGAATAGCTGGTCGTTCCGAATTGGTAGATCAGGAAGTCACGATCCGAGGTGATGTCCGCCCCATTGCTGGCCACCTTCGCGTTCGCATAGACATACCAGCCGCGGCCCTTGGCGTCATAGTCGAACAACTGCATCGGGGTACCCGGTGCGTAGCTGGTGTAGTTCGGGTAGCGCACGACAGCACCCTTGGGCTTGCCGTCCACGCTCTGGATGACAGCGCCCCCGGGCTGGATCGTGTAGTGCAGCGGAACGCCGGCATACGGCATCGGGTACGGCGGCTGATCCACCGGAATCGGTGTCAGACTCACCTCGGTGACGATCTTGCCGTCCACGTCACCCACGACGGTGCCCGCGGGCAAGGTGATGCTCAGGCCCGGCATCGTCGGGTTGCTGATGACCGTATCCTGCTGCGTCGGCGAGCTGATGTGCACCGCGTGTTTCGTATCGAGCTTGGGCATCCAGATCGTAAACGGCAACAGGTTCGTCTTGCCGGCCGTGACGTTGAACAGGTACTGAAATCGCCCATAGGTGGCGTCCGGCCGGTTCGCCGTCGCCGCGTTGATGGTGATGACCTGGTTGCCCGACGCAATGCCACTGAGAAGGAATTCGCCGTTCGCGTCTGTGAAGGTCGAGACGGTGCCGACCTGCATCGCCACATGCGCCAGCGGCAAGCCGTTCAGACGCAGCACCTGTCCCGCCAGGGCCGTCACCCCATTGGCGGCACTCAGGGACTGCACCTTCGCTTTCGCATTGAGTGCCTGCGCCTGTGCGTCGACCTCGCTCCAACTGGCTCTTTGCACGCGCGGCGACTGTTCGCTCACCACCTGCGCGGTGACCAACGAAACGGGATCGGGCACGGTGGGCGTGCGGCTCTGGATCACCTGGCGCAGCTCGGATTGCTGGGGCAGGCTGCTTTGCGCCAGATAGGCCCGATGGCTCATCCACGCGCCATGGCGATGCCGCTCCTCAGGAATCCATTCCTCGTCGATACCCGACAGTGCTGCCTTGGTATGGGTGACCGCGGCGCTGGCGCCGCTCTGTGCAACCGCTGCCGATCCGCTCGAGCCCGTTGTCGAGCCGCTGCCGGACGTCGCTTGGATCGTCTGCGTCTTGAAGCCGACGCTGAACAGAGGCAGCACGCGCTTGGCGCTGTCTTGCGCACCTTGCACGAATAGGGTGTATTGGCTGGCAGGCAGCAGTTGCTGAGCTGGTGTCACGAACAACAGCACGCCCGAGTCGACACCGACGGCCTTCAGGGGCGTTGCGCCGCCCGGCCCGATCAGCGTGACCGTCGCCGAATTGAGCGTGGCCACGTTCAACCGTGTGCTAAAGCGCACCATCAGTTGCGCGCCCACGCCCACGTCCACCGCGTTGGCGGCCGGCAGACTGGTCGTGACGCTGGGTGCGCCGCTGCCGGCGACCAACGGCGTGGCGAAGCCCTGGGCCGCGGTGGCAGTCACGCTCGAGAAGGACTGCGCTGTCGGATCGTAGAGGCTGCTGACAGTGGTGGGTTTGCCCTGCGCATCGACGCCACCCGAAACCAGAACCAAGCCGTTCGGCAACAGCGACGCACTCGCGTCCAAGCGTGCTGCGTCCACGCCGGCATTGGAGACGTCCACCTGAGCCGACACCGGGTTGTAGATCTCAGCGGACAGAATGGACGCGCCGCGCGGATCGACGCCGCCTGTAATCAAGACGCGGCCATCGCTCAAGACCGTCGCCGCATGGTGCGCGCGCGCGAGAAGTCCGGTCGACCCGAGTAGCGTCGATTGACCACTGACTGGATCGAAGATCTCGCTTTGCGCGATGGCGGCACCGTGGGCGTCAATGCCGCCGTAAATGAGCACGGTGCCGTCCGGCAACAGCGTTGCGGTGTGCGCTGAACGGGGCACTTGCAACTGCGCCGACAGCGGCGCAACACGACCGGTCAAAGGATTGAAGATCAGCAATTGACTGCTGACCGTGGAGCGCCCCGTCGCTCCGCCGCTCACGAGCCATCGGCCATCAGGTAGAAGAGTCGGCACCTGGCCAGCCGAGAGAGCCAGGCCCTGCGGCTTGGAAGCCAGTGACTGGGCCAACGTCGCGGTGGTGTCGGTCGCTGCAACAGCGCCGACGAGAGACATCGTGGATAGCGCGATGGACTCGCCGCCCGAGTTCGGGGCGGCATCGGCGAGCGACGCGCAAGACAGCAACGCCGCGATCGCGATCCAGGCGCTTGCACCAGATCTTCGCTGCTGCCTGGCGGCGGCTCTCATCTCGATTCGCTTGGCCATCTTCATGCCGCTCATCGTGTTCTCCCCGGATCTTGCTTATTGATAGGTCAACGTGACCGCGGTCACCGCGCCGTAGCTGGGATCTACCAGCACCGTATACGTCCCCGCGCTGAGCGTTCCGAGCGCGAGAGTTCCGCCTGTCGTGCTGTAAGAGCCACTTGCGACCGCGTTGCCGCCAGCATCAAGCACCGTGATCGCCACCGCTTGACCCGAGGGGGTCGTCGTGGGAACTCCCACGACCAAAGAATGCGAGGCAGCCGTGCCCGTGAACGTCAGCCGCCCATTCTGACCATTGCGCAAGCTCAGCGAATACGCCGTGCCCGCAGCCAGCGTGCCGGTCTTGTCCGAGCTCAGCGTGGCCGTACCGGCGGTGATCGTGCCGTAGTAGTAGTTGAACACCTGCACGAGGTAGGTTCCCGACATTGGCAGGTTGGTCAGCGCCAGGCCGCAGGCGCCGCCCGGATTGCTCGGCCCGCAGCTGACTGCCTGCGGCAACTGAGCGCCGTCCGGACCAATGACGCTCACCTGCAGATGTCCGCCACCGGTGATTGCGACCCCGCTCAGCGACAGCCCCAGGTTCTGGCCAGCCACGCCGTTGAAAGTCAACGACGTGCCGAACCCATACTCCGACGACGAAATGTTCACCGCCGCACCGTCCACCACGAGATCCGGGGTGGGATTCAGTGCGATCGTCATCGTCGTCATTGCGCCGTATCCGGGGATCGCGAGCACCGTGTACGTGCCGGTCACCGGCAAACTTGGCACGTAGGTGGCGGCCCCGTTGCTCGAGGTGGAACCGCTGACTGTGGTCGACAACGCCGTGCCGTCCGGCTTCATGATGGTCACCGCCACGCTCTGGTTGTCAGGCGTCGTCACCATGTTCGCAAAGCGGATCGTCGCTGGCTGGCCGGCCGTGCCGGCGAACGTCATGCGTGCGTTCTGGCCCAAGCGCAGGCTGAGCGCGTAGGGCGAAGCTGCGGTGAGCGTCGCTGTCTTGTCCGAGCTCAGCGTGACCGTGCCGGCGGTGATCGGACCGTAGTAGTAGTTGATCACCTGCACGAGGTAGGTTCCCGACATCGGCAGGTTGGTCAGCGCCACGCCGCAGGCGCCGCCCGGATTGCTCGGCCCGCAACTGACTGACTGCGGCCACTGAGAGCCGTCTGGACGAACGATGTTCAGCGTCACATGTCCGCCACCGGTGATCGCCACCCCGCTCAGCGCCAGCCCCAGGTTCTGACCGGCGACGCCCTTGAAAGTGACGAAAGCGCCGTATCCTTGCCCCGGAGATGTGAAATTCACCGACGCTCCATCGACCGTGACCGATATTGGCGGATTCACCGACACGGTCATCGACGTGGGCGCGCTGGGCGTCAGCGCGATCATGTAAGTCCCCGTCCGCGGCAGAGTCGGAAGGCCAATCGAGACGTTGGCAACCGACCCGCTGATCAGCAAGTTTCCGTCAGGGTCGAAGACGTTCGCTGATCCGCCGGGTGCCGTGACGTTCGTTAACTGGACATAGTTCCCGATTGCCCCCGCAGTGCCTTCGAACAGGATCAAGACGGTCTTACCCGCGGCAGTCGTCGCTGGCGTCAAAGCGGTTCCGCCCAATGTCACCCGCCCTGTGACTTGCACGTCGCTGACATTGATGGCCGGGGGAACGTCGAAGAAATCCGCCGCGCTTGTCGCGACGCCAAAGGGTGTCGTGACGCGAATCTTGCCTGAAGCTGCCGGGGTGGGTACCACTGTGGCGAGAGTGGTCGCCGTCGCCGTTGATACCGGCGCGCCAACTGACCCGATGGCCACATTGTCCGTCGCCGCGGTCGTCTGAAAATTCGTCCCGACAATTGCCACCGGTGTGCCTTGAGAACCGATCGCCGGCGTGAAACTCGAAATCGTCGGCGCACCTGACGAGGCAACCGTGAAGCTGAGGCTGCTGGTCGCATTGGCCGCGCCATTGGCCACCGATACGGTTCCAGTGGTCGCACCGGAGGGCACTGTCACGGACAAGGCCGTCGCAGAGGCCGTGGCGACGGTGGCCGAGACGCCGTTGAACTTCACGACGTTGCTGGCGGCCGTGGTATTGAAGCCAGAGCCGTAAATCGTGACGACGGTACCCGTACTACCCGATACAGGCGTGAAGCCGCTGACCCCCATCGAGGAGACGGATTCGTGCTTGACGGACGTGATGTTGCCCACCGCGTCGTAGCTGTACAGCACGCTGGTGCCGTCCACCGCGACCGTTTCGATGAGCCGTCCCAGTTCGTCGTAGTAGTACGTGGCCGGGGGCGCGAGGCTTGCAAGGGCCGAGGATGCAGCGCCAGCCAGGCATGCGCACGCAACTACGGCTTGGCGAGCATGCCGTGTCAACGCGCGGACAATCATGCGCCCAAGGCGCACAGCCATCTCCAACGCGTGCACACGCGTCTTCTGATTTTCTTGCATTTGAACTCCCTGGTCGCGCCCACGAGCATCTGCGCGGGCGTCCTCATTCGCGGCGATTCCGTTCTGAAGCGAATCTGCCGCTACCGATTCTCAGTGCAAAGCGCTCGGCAGCAGCCCCCCCTCAAATAGGGGGTCGGAAAGGAAGTTGAAGACAAGCTGAATTTGGCGTTTTCCTCACCCGAAGCACGCCCGATGCATCGACGCTGCCCAGGGCCACGGCGTCGGCGGCGGCCTGCTGTATGCATCATCCAATGCGTCGAGGCCTTGTCGATGGGTGCGGCGGCCACCTCTAACTCCGTACATTGATCACGACCGTGATCCGCAGCGTTGCGTCCAAAGCGAAATATCGGCAGGAATGATGGTCTTGTCGGCCGACAAAGATCTGGCGATCGCCAAGCAAGCCAGTTGCCGTTCCACGATGCAGCCAGGAACAGAGCGGATGAGCCCGCCCGTCCGAGCATCGCAGCGCAGTCGCGCGAAGGCCTCAGGCAGTAGCCGACTGCGGACGGATGGGCGAGACAGCACCCCCCGCCGCCCGCGACGCGGGGTCTCCGAACGAAACGGCTGCGGCGTCCCGCTTCGCCACACGGCGAAGCGCAGGCGCCACAGGCCCACTCCGCCAGCGATTCAAGAGAGTACGCAAGCGGCGCAGAATCGGCCCATGAGCGACCCCGCCCCCGCCCTGGACGCCGCCGCCCGCCGCTGGACGCTCGTCAGCGCCGTGCTGGGCTCGAGCATGGCGTTCATGGACGGCACGGTCGTCAACGTGGCGTTGCCGGCGATCCAGCGCGGATTCGACGCGAGCGGCGCCGACGCGCAGTGGATCATCGAGTCCTATGCCCTGTTCCTCGCCGCGCTGCTGCTGGTGGGCGGCGTGCTCGGCGACCGCTTCGGCCGCAGGCGCGTGTTCCTCGTCGGCGTGGTCGTGTTCACGGCCAGTTCGGCGGTGTGCGCCGCGGCGCAGGGCACCGGCCAGCTGATCGCGGCGCGCGCGCTGCAGGGCATCGGCGCCGCGCTGCTGGTGCCGGGCAGCCTCGCGCTGCTGGGCGCCAATTTTCCGGAAGACGGGCGGGGCCGCGCCATCGGCACGTGGTCGGCGTTCAGCGGCATCACGGCCGCCATCGGGCCCGTGGTGGGCGGATTCCTCGTCGACCACTTCTCGTGGCGCTGGGCCTTCCTGCTCAACGTGCCGATCGGCGGCGTCTTGGTGCTGGCCTGCCTGGCCAAGGTGCCCGAGAGCCGCGGGGCCGCGGCCCCGGGCGGGCTCGACCTCGCGGGCGCGGCCCTGGCCACGCTGGGCCTGGCCGGCATCGTGTTCGCGCTGATCGAGGCGCCCACGCGCGCCGGCCACGAGGGCGCGGTGGTGGCCGCCGGGCTGCTGGGGATCGCGGCGCTCGCGGGGTTCCTCGCGTGGGAGGCGCGGGCGCGCGACCCGATGCTGCCGCTCGCGCTGTTGCGCAACCGCGACTTCGCCGGCGCGAACCTCCTCACGCTGCTGCTGTACGCCGCGCTCGGCGGCGGGCTCTACTTCGTGCCGCTGAATCTGATCCAGGTGCAGGGCTGGGGCGCCACCGCGGCCGGCGCCGCGCTGCTGCCCTTCGTGGCCATCATGTTCGCCCTCTCGCGGGCGGCCGGCACGCTGGCCGACCGCGTGGGCACGAAGTGGGCGCTGGTGGCCGGCCCCGCGATCGCCGCCGCCGGCTTCGCCCTGTTCGCCCGGCCGGGCGTCGGCGGCGACTACTGGACGACCTTCTTTCCCGCCGTCTGCGTCCTGGGCCTGGGCATGACGATCACCATCACACCCCTGACCACCACCGTGATGAACGCCCACGGCCAGGCGCTGGCCGGCACGGCCTCGGGCGTGAACAACGCGGTGTCGCGCGCCGCCGGCCTGCTGGCCATCGCCGCACTGGGCGTCCTGCTCGCCCGGGTCTTCGACGCCCGCCTGCACGCGGCGCTGGCCGACCCGCGCCTGCCACGCGACCTGGCCGACGCCCTCTGGCAGCAGCGCCACAAGCTGGCCGCCATCGCGCCGCCCGCGGGCGCGGCGCCGGACGTCGCGCGGCAGGTGCACGTCCTGGTCGGCGACGCCTTCGTGGCCGGCTTCCGCGTCGCGATGCTCGCCAGCGCCGCCCTGGCGCTGGCCAGTTCGCTGAGCGCGGCCTGGCTCATCTCCGCGCGTCCACGCGCTGCCCAACCGAAAGGCCCCGCTCCATGACCATCGACACCTACGACGCCCTCGTGATCGGCAGCGGCCAGGCGGGCCCCGCGCTGGCCGTCCGCCTCGCCGGCCAGGGCTGGAAGACCGCGCTGGTCGAGCGCGGCGAACTCGGTGGCACCTGCGTCAACAACGGCTGCACGCCCACCAAGACGCTGGTGGCCAGCGCCCGCGCGGCCTGGGTCGTGCGCCATGCGGCCGACTTCGGCGTGATGGTGGCCGGCCCGGTCGGCGTCGATTTCGCCGCGGTGCGCGAACGGATGATGAAGGTGGTGCAGTCCTCGCGCGACAGCCTGGGCCAGTGGGTCGCCGACACGCCCGGACTGGCGCTGGTGCACGGCGAGGCGCGCTTCGCCGCCCCCGACGCGGTGCGCGTGGGCGAGCGCACGCTGCGGGCGCCGCGCATCTTCCTCAACGTCGGCGCGCGGCCCGCCGTGCCAGACTGGATCGCGGCGTCGGGCGCGCCCTTCCTCACCAGCGAATCGCTGATGGCACTGGCCGAGCTGCCCAGGCATCTCGTGATCCTGGGCGCCGGCTACATCGCGCTCGAATACGCGCAGATGTTCGCGCGCTTCGGCTGCGCGGTGACCGTCGTGGAGCACGGCGACCGCCTGCTGCCGCGCGAGGACGCGGAGGTGGCCGCGGTCGTGAGGAACGTGCTCGAGCGCGACGGCGTCGTCTTTCGCATCGGCGCGAGCGCCACCGCGCTGCGCCGCGACGGCGCGGGCATCGCGCTGACCGTCGACGGCGCCGAGCTCGCGGGCAGCCACCTGCTCGTGGCCGTCGGCCGCCAGCCCAACGTCGAGACGCTGGATCTCGCCCGCGCGGGCGTCGCGTGCGACGCGCACGGCGCGGTGCAGGTGGACGATCGGCTACGCACCAGCGTGCCGGGCATCTGGGCCCTGGGCGACGTGAACGGCCGCGGCGCATTCACCCACACCTCGTACAACGACTACGAGATCGTCGCCGCCAACCTGCTGGACGACGACCCGCGCAGCGTGCGCGACCGCGTGCCGGCCTACGCGCTGTACACCGACCCGCCGCTGGCGCGCATCGGCCTGTCGCGCGCCGGCGCACGTGCATCCGGCAAGCGCGTGCTGGTGGGCCACCTGCCGATGACCCGCGTGGGCCGCGCGCGCGAACGCGGCGAGACCGACGGCTTCATCGAGGCGCTGGTGGACGCCGACACGCAGCGCCTGCTCGGTGCGACACTGCTGGGCATCGAGGCCGACGAGGCCATCCACGGGCTGCTGGACGTGATGAGCGCCGGCCTGCCGTACACCGCCATCTCCCGCACGATGCACATCCACCCGACCGTCAGCGAACTGATCCCCACGATGCTGCAGTCATTGACGCCGCTGGAATGAGCGACGTCGCCGAGTTCAAGGTGACGCTGCTGCCGCTGGGCCTGCGCTTGCCTGCGCGCGCCGACGAGTCGCTGCTCAAGGCGGCCCTGCGCGCAATGGCGCCGGTGCGCAGTTCGTGCCGCAACGGCACCTGCCGCACCTGCCTGTGCCGGCTCGAGAGCGGCGAGATCGCCTACGAGATCGAGTGGCCCGGCCTCACGCGCGAGGAGAAGGCCGAGGGCCTGGTGCTGCCTTGCGTCGCGCGGCCGCTGTCGGACGTCGTGCTGCGCTACGAGAGTTAGGCCCCACGCCGACGCTGGCATCGAACGGCGGCGCTGTCGATCCGCCGGCTTCGTCATAGAGTCGCGCCGTGACACGAATCCACGGAGCGACACCATGACACTGCAACGACGCAAGCTCGGCAGCCAGGGCCTGGAGGTCTCGGCCATCGGCCTGGGCTGCATGGGCATGAGCCAATCCTACGGCCCGGCCGACGAGGCCGAGTCCATCGCCACGCTGCACCGCGCCATCGAGCTGGGCTGCAACTTCCTCGACACCGCCGAGGTGTACGGCCCGCTCGCCAACGAGGCGCTGCTGGGCCGGGCGCTGAAGGGCCGGCGCCACGAGGTGACCCTGGCCACCAAGTTCGCGTGGAAGTTCAAGGACGGCAAGCAGGTGGCCGGCGCGCGCGCCAGCAGCCCGGCCGACATCCGCGCCGCCGTCGAGGGCTCGCTGCAGCGCCTGGGCACCGACCACATCGACCTGCTGTACCAGCACCGCATCGACCCGCAGGTGCCGGTGGAGGAGATCGCCGGCACCGTGGGGCATCTCGTCAAGGAGGGCAAGGTGCGCTTCTTCGGCCTGTCCGAGGCCGGCGTGGCCAACATCCGCAAGGCCCACTCGGTGCATCCGGTGACCGCGCTGCAGAGCGAATACTCGCTGTGGGAGCGCAACCTCGAGGGCGACATCATCCCCGTGCTGCGCGAGCTGGGCATCGGCCTGGTGCCATTCAGCCCGCTGGGCCGCGGCTTCCTCACCGGCGAGGTCAAGCGCGCGGAAGACCTGCCCAAGGACGATTTCCGCCACGACGACCCGCGCTACCAGGGCGCCAACTTCGACGCCAACGTGGCCGCCGCGCGCAAGGTGCGCGAGATCGCCGAGTCGCTGGACGCGACGCCGGGCCAGGTGGCGCTGGCCTGGGTGCTGGCGCAGGGCGAGGACATCGTGCCGATTCCCGGCACCAAGCGGCGCAAGTGGCTGGAGGAGAACGTCGCCGCGGCGGCGCTCAGGCTCACGCCCGAGGTCGTCGCGCTGCTCGGCGCCGCGCTGGCGCCGGATCGCGTCGCGGGCCAGCGCTACTCGGCCGAGCGCATGGCGATGGTCGATCGCTGAGGGCTACAGCGAGAACCGCCAGGTCAGTCCGGCCATCCACTGGCGGTTGACCGACCGCGCATCGACGCTGCGTTGCCAGCCGGCGTCCAGGTCCAGCCCCGGCCGCGCCGTCCAGATTGCGCCGACCAGCAGCGAGCCCGGCCACGCGCGGCGGTGCGGGTCGGGATCCTGGCCGAACCCGCCGTCGACGGTGAGGATCACGCGCTCGTTCAGGGCCTGCATCACGGCGGCCGACACGTGGGCGACGCTCGCGCGCGTGCCCGCCGCGCGCGGCACGCGCGTGAGGCCCACGTTGGCGTGCACGGTGGTGGGCGAGTCGTCCCACGTGGCCACCAGCAGCGCGTGCCCGGCCCACCGGCCGTGCGGCAGGCCCAGGCCCTTCTGGCTGGTGGGCGCCTGCGCGCCGGCGCGGATCGCGAGCGACCACGGGTCGCTGCCCCAGAAGCGCCACTTGGCGTCGATGTTGGTGTCGCCGGCGCCCGAGACGGCCGGCCGCGCGGGCGCGTGCAGCCACACGAGCGAGGGCTGCACGATCGCGTCGAGCGTGGGCGCCAGGCCCACCGACACCTGCGGCTGGTAGGTCGCCAGCGTCGTCGAATCGAAGCGGGCGCGCGCGAAGCCGTTCTCGATCTCGACGTTGCCCGCGCCCTGCGTGCCGGTGTCCTCGGTCTGCAGCGGGTGCGCGGCGAAGGCGCACGGCGCGGCCAGGAGCAGGGCGAGGAGCAGCGGGGAGGCACGGACGGGCAAGGGACTTCTTTCGATCGGCGGCCGCACGATCCCGGCGGCGCCGGGCAGTCTGCCGGCGCACGGTGACAGGCGCGTGTCGGTTGTCACACGGGCGCCATGCCCGTTCGCGAGACTCGCCGCCATGACGATTCCCGCCCGACTCTGGCTGGCGCTGGCCCTCGCCATCGCGGCCCGCGCCCAGGCCGCCGAGCCGCTGCACGGCGCCGGCGCCACCTTCTCCGCGCCCGTGGTCGAGGCCTGGTCGGACGCGTACGCGCGCGCGTCGGGCACCGCCGTGCGCTACGACCCGATCGGCTCGGGCCTGGGCATCGAGCTGGCGAGCCGCGGCCAGGTGGACTTCGGCATGACCGATGCGCCGCTGCCGCCCGAGCGCCTCGCCGCGAGCGGCCTGCGCCAGTTCCCCGTGGTGATCGGCGCCGTGGTGCCGGTGGTCAACATCGGCGGCATCGCGCCCGGCCGGCTGGTGCTGGACGCCGCCGTGCTCAGCGCGATCTACCGCGGCGCCATCACGAACTGGCGCGACCCCGCGATCACCGCGCTGAACCCGTCGCTGGCGCTCCCGGACGCGCGCATCACCGTCGTCCACCGCGCCGATGCCTCCGGCTCGACCTGGCTGTGGAGCCGCTGGCTGTCGGAGTCGGATCCGGCCTGGCGCGACCAGCTCGGCACGGGCACGACGCTCGCGTGGCCGGTCGGCGCGGAGGGCCTGGGCAACGAGGGTGTGGCGTCGCTGGTACAGCGCACGCGCGCCGCCATCGGCTACGTGGCCTTCGCCTACGCCCGCCAGCACCACCTCAGCGACGTGGCCCTGCCCGCGCACGACGGCCCGCTGGTGCGTGCCGGCCGCGCCACCTTCGAGGCGGCCGTCGCGGCGGCGCACTGGCACGCGCCGTCCGACCTCGCCGGCGGCCTCACCAACGAGCCCGGCGCCCGCAGCTGGCCCATCGTCGGCGCGAGCTACGCCCTGGTGCCGGGCGCCGGCGACCCGCGTCGCGTCGACGCGTTCTTCGACTGGGCGCTGGTCGCGGGCGCGTCGATCGCGAACGACCTGGGCTACGTGGCGCTGCCGCCGGAGACGGCCGCGCTGGTGCGCCAGCAGCTGCGTTGAGCGCCTACGCGTAGCCCAGCTTGCGCGCGTCCTGCAGCAGGTCGTGGCGGAAGTCGGGATGCGCGATGGCGATCAGCGCCGCCGCGCGCTGCCGGGCCGACTTGCCGCGAAGCTGCGCCACGCCGTGCTCGGTGACGACGTAGTTGATGTCGTTCTTGCTCGTGCTCACGTGCGTGCCCGCGGCGAGCGTGGGCACGATGCGCGACACCGTGCCGCCCACGGCCGTGGACGGCAGCACGATGATCGCCTTGCCGCCGCGCGAGCGATTGGCCGCGCGCACGAAGTCGGACTGCCCGCCAGTGCCGGAATACGGACGATGGGCCAGGCTCTCGGAGCCGCACTGGCCCAGCAGGTCGATCTGCAGCGTCGCGTTGATGGCGATCAGGTTGTCGTTGCGCGCGGCCAGCCCCGGGTCGTTGGTGAAGTCCACCGGATGCATCTCGAGCGCGGGATTGCGGTCCATGAAGCGGTGCAGCTTCGCCGAGCCGAGCGCGAAGGTGGCGATGGACTTGCCCGGCAGCCAGGTCTTGCGCCGGTTGGTGACGGCGCCGCATTCGATCAGGTTCAGGATGCCGTCGCCCAGCATCTCCGTGTGGATGCCGAGGTCGTTCTTGCGCGCGAGCTGCATCACCACGGCGTCCGGGATGCCGCCGTAGCCGATCTGCAGCGTGGAGCCGTCCTCGATCATCTCCGCCACGTGGTGGCCGATGGCCTCCTGCACCGGGCCGATCGTCGGCAGCCCGACCTCGAGCACCGGATCCTCGCTCTCGACCAGCGCGGCGACCTGCGAGACATGGATGTGGCAGTTGCCGTACGCGAAGGGCACGTTCGGGTTGACCTCCAGCACCACGGCGCGCGCCCGGGCGACGGCGGCCATCGTGTAGTCGGTGCCCAGGCTCAGCGAGAACCAGCCATGCGCGTCCATCGTGGAGGCCATGCTGAAGACGACGTCGGCGCCGATCTCGCCACGCTCGATCATCTGCGGCACTTCGGAGAAGTAGTTCGGCGTGAAGTCGATCCAGCCCTCCTTGCCGCCAGTGCGGGTCGCGCCGCCGAAGAACAGCGCCACGTGCCGGACGTGATCGGTCGTCGCCGGATCGATGTAGTCGTACTTGCGCATCGCCAGGATCTGGGCGACGGTCACGCCGTGCCATTCGCGGCGCCGGCTGGAGAGCGCGGTCAGCAGCGCCGGCGGCTCGCCGACGCCGGTGGGCACGATGATGCGATCGCCGTCGCGGACGCAGCCGACGGCCTCCAGGGCGGTCGCGCGCTTGCTTTTGTAGGTGTCGGCAATGGACATGGGCGTTTCCAGGGCGGCGACGCGGTGCGCCGGGGTTGGCAAGCCTATGCAAGGCCCGCGGAAGGAGCGTTGCGGAGGATCAAGGCACGGCGCGCGTCTACGCCGTCGCCTGCCGCGCGAGCCCGAGTTCCTCGATCATCCGGTCGCGCATCACGAACTTCTGCGCCTTGCCGGTGACCGTCATCGGCAGCTCCGGCACGAAGCGCACGTAGCGCGGCACCTTGTAGTGCGCGATCTGGTCGCGACAGAAGTCCTTGATCTCGTCCTCGACGCAGGCCTCGCCCGGCTTCAGCACGATCCAGGCGCACACCTCCTCGCCGTACTTGGCGTCGGGCACGCCGAACACCTGCACCGACTGCACCTTCGGGTGGCGGAACAGGAACTCCTCGATCTCGCGCGGGTAGACGTTCTCGCCGCCGCGGATCAGCATGTCCTTCACGCGGCCGACGATGTTGCAGTAGCCGTCCGCGTCGATCGTGGCCAGGTCGCCGGTGTGCATCCAGCCGTCGACGACGGCCTGGCGCGTGCGCTCCTCGTCGCCCCAGTAGCCCTGCATCACCGAGTAGCCGCGCGTGCACAGCTCGCCCTTCTCGCCCACCGGCACGATGTTTCCGTCGATGTCCACCACCTTGCATTCCAGGTGCGGCTGCACGCGGCCCACGGTGGTGGTGCGGCGATCCAGCGGGTCGCTGGTGGAACTCTGGAACGACACCGGCGAGGTCTCGGTCATGCCGTAGGCGATGGTCACCTCGCCCATGTGCATGCGCGAGATGACCTGCTTCATCGTCTCGATGGGACACGGCGAGCCGGCCATGATGCCGGTGCGCAGCGACGACAGGTCGAACTCGGCGAAGCGCGGATGGGCCAGCTCCGCGATGAACATCGTGGGCACGCCGTGCAGCGCGGTGCAGCGCTCCTCGGCGACCGCGGCCAACGTGGCGGCGGGGTCGAAGGCCTCGCCGGGGAACACCATCGCCGCGCCGGTGGACACCGACGCGAGCACCGCCAGCACCATGCCGAAGCAGTGGTACAGCGGCACCGGAATGCACAGCGAGTCGTTCTCGGAGAAGTCCATCGCCATCGCGATGAAGCGGCCGTTGTTGACGACGTTGTGGTGCGTCAGCGTGGCGCCCTTCGGATTGCCGGTGGTGCCGCTGGTGAACTGGATGTTGATCGGCTCGTGGGCGAGGCAGTCGGCGAACGGCACCGGCTCGCCGCGGCCGCGCTCGAGCAGGTCGGCGTAGTTGAGCATGCCGGCGGTGCGCTCGTCGCCCATGCGCAGGATGAACTCCAGCGCGGGCAGTTCGGGACGAACCTTCTGCAACATCTCCAGGTACATCGAGGTCTTCAGCCGCTCGGCCGTGACGACGGCGCGGCAGCCCGACACCTGCAGCGCGTACGACAGCTCCGACAGCCGGTAGGCCGGGTTGATGTTGACCAGGATCAGGCCCTGGCGCGCGGTGGCGAACTGCGTCACCAGCCATTCCATGCGGTTGGGCGACCAGATGCCCACGCGGTCGCCCTTGGCCAGGCCCAGCCCGGCCAGGCCGGCGCCGAAGGCATCGACCTCGGCCAGGAACCGCGCCCAGGTCCAGCGCACGCCCTGCTCGCGGAACACGACCGCGGGGCGATCCGGGTAGCACCCGGCGGTGTCGGCCAGCAGGCCGTAGATGGTCGCATTGGACAGGGGGATGTCCGTCCATCCCGCGACCTGCGACAGTCCGTTGCGGGGGAACTGCGGCGTCCCGTCGTTCTTGGCTGCGTTCATCGCTGTCTCCGACTCGTTGTGTGCCACCGTCGAGCTGAGCCTCGGGACGGTCGCGACGAGATTAAACCAGCTTCGTGAACTGGAACTTACGCTGGAACAAAGCTTCGTAAGCTCGCGGATTCAGTCGGGCAGCTTGAACAGGCGGCGGCTGTTGGCCGTCGCGTGCGCTGCGAGCGTCGCCACGTCCACCCCCTTCAACTCGGCGACGGTCTTGGCCACGAAGGGCAGCAGCGCCGGCTCGTTGTAGGGCCGCGTCTTGCCGGCGTTCTTCGGGCGCAGGTAGGGCGCGTCGGTCTCCAGGTGCAGGCGATCGAGAGGGATCACGCACATCGCGTCGCGCAGCGCCGTGCCGCGCGCCGCGTCGGTCACCCAGCCGGTGATGCCGATGTCGAAGCCCAGCGCCAGGTAGGCCTCGGCCTCGGCCGCACTGTCGGTGAAGCAGTGCACCACGCCGTGCGCGCCCGCCGCGGCGGCGTCGCGCAGCATCGCGTGGAAGTCGTCGAAGGCGTCGCGGCTGTGCAGGAACAGCGGCTTGTCCACGCGCACGCCGGCGACGATCTGCGCCTCGAACGCGCGGCGCTGGTCGTCGCGCGGCGAGAACATGCGGTTGTAGTCCAGGCCGCACTCGCCCACCGCCACCACGCGATCGTCGGTCCACAGCGGCGCGAACCGCGCGGCGGATTCCAGCGTCCAGTGCTTCGCGTCGTGCGGATGCACGCCCGCGGTGGCCCACACGCGCGCATGGTCGCGCGCGAACGCCAGCGCGAGCTCGCTCGCATGCAGCGACGTGCCGGTGGCCAGGATGTGCGTGACGCCAACCGCCGCGGCGCGCGCCAGCAGTTCGGCGTCCAGGCCCTTCAGTTGCGAGGAATGGAAGTTCACGCCGATGTCGATCATCGGCCGATTATTCCTGGAGCGAAGCTCTGATCAATGCCCGGGCGTGCGCGCGGCCGCTCCGGAGTAGCCCGAGCGCCCCCTCGGGGGGGGCTGCGAGCGCAGCGAGCTGGGGGTCGTCATGTCTTCAGCGCAAGAACTTGGGCAGCTCGCTCTTGAACTTGCCGAGCGCCAGCGGCTTGGTCCAGTAGGCCTCGGCCCCGCGCGCGATGGCCTCGGCCACCTGCGCGGGCATCGCGTCGGCCGACAGCGCCACCACGCGCAGGCCGCTGGTGGCCGGATCGGCGCGCAGGCGATCGAGCACGTCCAGGCCGCTCATGTCGGGGAGCTGCATGTCCAGCAGCACGAGGTTGGGCATCCAGCGGCGCGCCAGCGCGATGCCCGTCGCGCCGTCGCGCGCCACCACCAGGTTCACGTCGGCGCACAGCGCCACGTACTGCTCCAGCAGCAGCACGTTGACGGGGTCGTCCTCCACGTAGACGATGGTGCCGGCGGCCCCGGCCAGCGCTCCGAACGAGGTGGTGGCCTGGAAGTCGGCATGCTCCACGTTCTCCACGAGGTCGCGGTTCAGGCGGATCGTCACGGTGGTGCCCTGGCCCGGCGAGCTGGCCACGTCGAGCGAGCCGCCCTGGCGCTCGGCCAGGTGGCGGCTGATGACGAGCCCGAGGCCGGCCCCCTCGGTCGCGTTGGGTTCGTCGCCGAGCCGGCGGAACGGGATGAACAGGTCGCGCTGCTGCCGCGACGACATGCCGGCGCCCTGGTCGCGCACCGTCAGCACCGCCTGCGTGGGCGTCTGCGAGAAGCCCACGAACACGGTGCCACCCTCGCGGTTGTACTTGATGGCGTTGGACAGGATGTTGACGAAGATCTGCTTCAGCCGCATCGGGTCGGCCACCACGAACAGCTGCGGCGGCGGCTCGTCGACGGCGATGTTCACATGGCGGGCCGCGCGCGCCGGCTCCAGCAGGTCCACCGCGTTGCGCAGCACCGGCGCGAGGCGCACGCTACCCAGCGCGATGCTCATCTCGCCCACCTCCAGGCGCGCCACGTCCAGCAGGTCGTTGACCAGCCGCAGCAGGTACTGTCCGCCGTCGACCACGCGGTCGAGCCGCGCCCTCTGCGTGGGCGTGAGCGGCTCGCGCGGGTCGGTGCGCATCAGGTCGGAGAAGCCGATGACCGCGTTCAGCGGCGTGCGCAGCTCGTGGCTGACGCGCGAGAGGAACTCGCGCCGCGCCTGGTAGGTGCGCTGCGCCGCGCCCTCCTCCAGCATCACGTGCTGCGCGTTCACCTCGTCGGTGACGTCGCGCACCAGGCCCACCATGTGCGACACCGCGCGGCCGTCGGCCTTGAACGCGCGGCCGTCCACTTCCAGGTGGCGCTGCCCGCGCGTTGGCAGCTGCACGCGGAAGCGCTGCACCACCGCGCCCTCGCCGGCCAGCGCGCGCTGGGCCGCCTGCTTCATCTCGGCGCGGTCGTCCGGATGGACCCGCGCGCGCAGCACGGCGGCCGCATAGACGTCGTCGGGGGCCGGCGCCAGTTCGTAGATGGCGATGGCGCGCGAATCCATCAGCACGGTGTCGTCGCGCACCCGCCACTCCATCAGCCCCAGCCGCCCGGCCTCGGCGGCGAGCACCCAGCGCGCGTTGCCCTCCTCCACCTCGCGCTGCGACAGGGCCAGCCGCATCCACATCATGCGGGCGAACAGCAGGCCGCCGGTGATCAGCCCCAGGGCGAGGCCGGCCGTGGCCATCAGCAGCAGGCCCTGCGACAAGCGCGCAGCCTGCCCCAGCAGGCGCGAGAACTTCAGCTCCTTGACGCTGAGGATGGCGTCGAGGCGCTCGATCTCGAGCTCGTAGCCGGCTCGCCAACTGCCGTCGTTGCCGGCGCCGGCGTCGCGGGCCTGGCGGATGCGCTCGCCCAGGCGCTCGAGCTGCAGCAGTTCGTCGTCGGCGCTGGCCCAGACGTCGATCGCGTCGGACACCAGTGGCGCATGGCGGAACAGCCGATAGAAGCCGATCAGCAGGCCGAGGTCGGCGGGGTCGTTGCCGCCCTGCAGGAACCCGCGTCGCACCGTGGCGTCGTCGGGCACCTGCTTCTCGAGTTCGATCCGCGCGATCCGGTCGCCGAGCGGCACGGCCAGCGCCTCGCGGTAGCGCTGGAAGTCGGGTTCGTCGCCGGAACGCAGGTACTGGTCGAGCCAGCGGACGGCGTTCTTCTGCCCCTTCGAATACAGGCTCTCGCCGCCCACGTACGCGCGCGCCGACGACAGCACGCCGACGATGGCCGAGCACAGCACGGCCAGCAACAGGATGGCCACCACGAAGATGATGGCCGAGCCGCGGCGCTTGCCGCGGTGCCAGTTGCCCAGCCCGCGCATCGCCGCGGGAGCGTCGCCGGCGCCGGACCTCGCACTCATAAGGCTACCCTCCGCCTGACGGCTGCGCTGCGAGCACCTTCGGGCGGCCGGGCGATGCTCATAAGGCTACCCTCCGCCTGGCGGCTGCGGTGCGAGCGCCTTCGGGCGGCCGGGCGGCGCTCATTGCGGGCCGGGGCACGGGTTCGCGTCGCCTGCGCTGGACGGTCTGCATTCCATGGACTGCTTCCTCGCCTGGGGAACAGCGGCCAGTGTGCAGCAACTCCCGGCGCTTGAACAGCCGAGCACGGCGGGGCCGCGCCCGCCGCGCCTCAAGACCCTGGTTAGACGCCCAGGATCGACACCGCCTTGGTCACCAGGTACGACTCCAGCGCCTCCGGGCCGCCTTCCGTGCCGTAGCCCGAGTCCTTGACGCCGCCGAAGGGCATCTCGGGAGACGGCGTGGCCGGCTGGTTGATCCACAGCATGCCCACCTCCAGGCGCTGGCCCAGCACGTGCGCCGTCTTGATGGACTTGGTGAACGCGTAGCCGGCCAGGCCGTACTCCAGGCGGTTGGCCTCGGCGATCGCCTCGTCCAGCGTGTTGAATGCGCGGATGGCCGCCACCGGGCCGAAGGGCTCGTTGTTGAACACGTCGGCGTCCAGGGGGACGTCGGTGAGCACCGTGGGCGCGAAGAAGTTGCCGGTGGAGCCGACGCGCTCGCCGCCGGTGGCGATCGTGGCGCCCTTGGCGCGCGCGTCCTCCATCACCCTGGCCATGGCCGTGAGGCGGCGCGCGTTCGCGAGCGGGCCCAGGCTGGTGCCCTCGGCCAGGCCGTCGCCCAGCTTCAGGCCCTGCGCGTGCCTGACCAGCGCCGCGGCGAACTCGTCGCGCAGGCTGCTGTGCACGAGGAAGCGGGTGGGCGAGATGCACACCTGGCCCGCGTTGCGGAACTTGGCGCCGCCGGCGGCCTTGACGGCCAGCGCCACGTCGGCGTCCTCGGCGACGATCACCGGGGCGTGGCCGCCGAGCTCCATCGTGACGCGCTTCATGTGCTGGCCGGCGAGCGCCGCCAGCTGCTTGCCAATCGGCGTGGAGCCCGTGAACGTGACCTTGCGGATGACGGGGCTCGCGATCAGGTAGCTGGAGATCTCGTGCGGATCGCCGAAGACCAGGCCCACCGTGCCGGCCGGCACGCCGGCGTCGACGAAGGTCTGCAGCAGCGCGGCCGGCGAGGCCGGCGTCTCCTCCGGCGCCTTCACCAGGAACGAGCAGCCGGTGGCCAGCGCGGCGCCCAGCTTGCGCACGATCTGGTTGATGGGAAAGTTCCAGGGCGTGAACGCGGCGACGGGGCCGACGGGCTCCTTGAGCACCAGTTGCTGCGCGGCCAGGTTGCGCGACGGCACGATGCGGCCGTAGACGCGCATGCCCTCGTCGGCGAACCACTCGATGATGGTGGCGCCGGCCAGCACCTCGACGCGCGCCTCGGCGAGCGGCTTGCCCTGCTCCTGCGTCATCAGGCGCGCGATCGCCTCCGCGCGCTCGCGCAGCAGGCCGGCGGCCTTGCGCATGGTGTTGGCGCGCTCGGCGGCCGGGATGTTGCGCCACGCCGCGAAGCCCTTCTGCGCGGCCTCGAGCGCGGCGTCGAGGTCGGCGACGGACGCGTGGGCCACATGGCCGATGGTCTGTCCCGTGGCCGGGTTGGCGACGGCGATCTTGCGGCCTCCGGCGGCGTCGCGCCATTGGCCCGCGATCAGCAGGCGGGTGTCGGGGTAGGAGGCGGTGGTCTCGGTCATTGGAAGGATTCCGGTTCGGGTGGATCCCGCAAGGTTACGTCAGCGGCAATAGCCTCGCGTCGCCAGCGACAATGCCGGGCTCCCTCAGTTCGTTCGTTTCCCCGCAATGACCTTGGCCACCGATCTCCAGAAGCTCATCGAAAACGCGTGCACGACCACCTGGTCGCAATTCGACTGGATCAAGGCCAACGCCGGGCTGTACGGCCTGGGCAAGCGGACCACGGAGAAGTGGGTGGCGCCAGGCGAGCCGGCGTTCGTGTCCATGCTCACCGATTCGCCGTCGCTGCGGCGCCGGCTGGCCAAGCTCGTCCAGGCCAGCCTGCCGCCCGGTGTCTCGAAGGGCTCGCCGCTGGTCTCCGGCGTGTTCCATGCGCAGCCGCCCAGGGTGCGCTTCGGCAAGTCGCCGTCGCAGGTCGACCTGGCCGACCTGCTGTTCGTGCGGCACCACTATCGGACGGGCCAGGCGCTGCCCGAGGGCCGGGCCTTCCTGATGACGGCCAAGGCCTCGACCACGCCGCGCACGGGCCTGCTGCGCGCGAAGGCGGCGCACCAGCACGACCTCTACGCCGACTGGTCCGCGCCGCTGGTCTTCCCGAACGGCGAGTTCGGCGCGCCGCCCGACGGCGGCAAGGCCTGGGAGTTCGCGAAGGGCCCCGCGTCGCACGAGCAGAGCGGCGTCTACGGCGTCGTGTCCAGCCAGCGCTCCTGCCGCGGACAGAAGTTCCCCGACAACTGCCCCTGGGCCGTGGGCCCGGCACTGCCGTCCGAGCGCACCCACACGCGCGAGGTCCGCGCGTCGATCAGCCTGGCGGCCGCGCTGGACGGCTTCATCGCCGGCCGCCATGGCCGGCCCTGGCACGTGGGCGCGGGGCCGGACGACCACTGGTCCAACTTCGTCGAGCAGGTGCTCAGGCGCTCGATCGCGTGGACGCACCAGTCGCAGCGCGTGGGCGGCGTCGACCTGCCCAAGAAGCGCTCGACGCTGTCGTTCATCCAGTCGTTCCTGTCGGTGGAGGTCAACGCCAAGCTGATGTCGACGCTGGATAAGGAGGCGAGCTTCGAGGGCTACGTCGAGGATCTCATCGCCAGCGTGGACAGCATCGGGCGCCAGGCGGCCGAATGGGTCGCGTCCATCAGCGGCGCCGCCGAGCCCGCGGAGCCGGCCGCGCCGCCGGAGGGCGAGCACGGTGGCCTGTCGGTGCTCTACATCGCCACGTTCGGCGACGAGCCGCTCGCGGACGCGATGCCGGGCTGGGTGCCCGCGCCCGAGCCCATCGTGCGCGACTAGCCACGGATCCTTGCCCCGCGGAATGACGCTGCCGCGAGGGCGGATTCCGCGACTGCGAGCGCAACGACGCGGCCAGGGCGCGTCGAGCGCGTCGGGCGCCTCGGGCGCCTCGGGCGCCTCGGGCGCGGAATGTCCGACCCGCCTCCGTTGGTATGACAACAATAATATTATGATTGTCATATCAAATCCGAGGAGCTCCCGCCCGTGACCGCCGCCAACGACGCCACCCCCGCGCCCCCGCCGCGTCGCGGACTTCTTCGCATCGCGATACCGCTGGTGCTGACCATCGCGGTCGTCGTCTGGGGCGCGCACTGGTGGACGAGCGGCCGCTTCGTGGAGGACACCGACGACGCCTACGTGGGCGGCGACGTCACGGTGATCTCGTCCAAGGTGGCCGGCTACGTGGCGACGGTGGCCGTCGCCGACAACCAGGTGGTGCATCGCGGCGACCTGCTGGTCAAGATCGATGACCGCGACTACCGCGCGGCGCTCGCCCGCGCGCAGGCCAGCGTCGCCGCGGCCCAGGCCCTGCGGGGCAACCTCGACGCGAACGACCAGCTGCAGCGCAGCGTGATCGCGCAGGCCGACGCGGGCGTGTCGGCCGCGCTGGCCGAGGGCACGCGCGCCAGGCTCGACGACGCGCGCTACCGCGACCTGGCGAGCCGCTCGGCGGTCTCGGTGGAGAGCGCGCAGCGCGCCGAGGCCGCGGCCCGGACCGCGCAGGCGGGACAGGATCGCGCCGCCGCCACGCAGCAGGCCGCGCGCCGCCAGCTGGGCGTCATCGACAGCCAGCGCAGGCAGGCCGAGGCCGCGCTGGCGCAGGCGCAGGCCGAGCTCGAGGTGGCCCGGCTGAACCTGTCGTACACCGAGCTGCGCGCGCCCGTGGACGGCGTCATCGGCAACCGGCGCGCGCGCACCGGCGCCTACGCCACCTCGGCCAGCCAGCTGCTGGTGGTGGTGCCGTCGCACGGGCTGTGGATCGACGCCAACTTCAAGGAGGACCAGCTGGCGCGCCTGCGCGTGGGCCAGGCGGTGGACGTGCAGGCCGACGTGCTGCCCGGCCGCCGCTTCAAGGGCCACGTGGCGAGCCTCGCGCCGGCCACCGGCGCGCAGTTCAGCGTGCTGCCGCCGGAGAACGCCACCGGCAACTTCACGAAGATCGTGCAGCGCGTGCCGGTGCGCATCCGGCTGGACGGCCAGGACGGCGACCTCGACCTGCTGCGACCGGGACTGTCGGTGAAGGCGACGATCGACACCCACGCGTCATGAGCTCCAACCTGGCCGGCCTCACGCAAGCGCAGAAGGTGCTCGCCTTCGCGAGCATGTGCGTGGGCATGTTCATCGCGCTGCTCGACATCCAGATCGTGTCGGCCTCGCTGCGCGACATCGGCGGCGGGCTGTCGGCCGGCGCCGACGACACGGCATGGATCCAGACCAGCTACCTGATCGCCGAGATCGTGGTGATCCCGCTCTCGGGCTGGCTCAGCACGGTGTTCTCCACGCGCTGGCTGTTCGCCGCGTCGGCCGCCGGCTTCACGGCCGCCAGCCTGTTGTGCGGCATCGCGTGGGACATCCACAGCATGATCGCGTTCCGTGCGCTGCAGGGCTTCGTGGGCGGCTCGATGATCCCGATGGTGTTCACCAGCGCCTTCGTGTTCTTCGACGGCAGGCAGCGCGTGATCGCCGCCGCCACCATCGGGGCGCTGGCCTCGTTGGCACCGACGCTCGGGCCCACGCTGGGAGGATGGATCACCGACCACTGGTCGTGGCACTGGCTGTTCTTCATCAACCTTGCGCCAGGGCTCTTCGTCACCTTCGTCGTGCCGATGCTGGTGAAGATCGACGCGCCCAACCTGTCGTTGTTGAAGACGGGCGACTGGCCCGGCATCGCGCTGATCGCGCTGTTCCTCGGCTGCCTCGAGTACACGCTGGAGGAAGGCCCGCGCTGGAACTGGATGCAGGACGCGACCATCCGCACCACCGCGTGGATTGCCGCGATCTCCGGCGTGCTGTTCGTGTGGCGCGGGCTCACCGCGGCGCGGCCGGTGGTGGACCTGCGCGCGCTGAAGGATCGCAACTTCGCGCTCGGATGCCTGTTCTCGTTCGTCACCGGCATCGGGCTGTTCTCCAGCATCTACCTCACGCCGCTGTTCCTGGGCCGCGTGGAGGGCTACAGCGCGCTGCAGATCGGCGAGTCGGTGTTCTCCACCGGCGTGTTCCAGATCCTCGCCATCCCGCTGTATGCCACGCTGGCGGGCCGCTTCGACCTGCGCTGGATCCTGATGGCCGGCCTCGCGCTGTTCGCGGCGTCGATGGTGGAGTACCTGCCCATCACGCACGACTGGGCCGCGCGCGACTTCCTGCTGCCGCAGGCCCTGCGCGGCATCGGGCAGCAACTGGCCGTGCCGCCCACCGTCACGCTGACGCTGGGCGGGCTCGCGCCGAACCGGCTCAGGCAGGCCTCGGGCCTGTTCAACCTGATGCGCAACCTGGGCGGCGCGATGGGCATCGCGGCCTGCGCCACGATCCTCACCAGCCGCACCAACCTGCACTTCCTGCGCCTGGCCGAGCACCTGACGCCGGCCAACGAGCCGATGAACGCGCTGCTGGCCGACGCCGGCGGCACGTCGGATCCCTCGGCGCTGCACGCGTTGTGGCAGCTCACCTTCCGCGAGGCGCAGACGCTCACCTACAGCGACGCCTTCTTCTCCATCCTGGCCTGCTTCGTCGTCGCCACCGCGCTGGTGCCGCTGATGCGCAAGGTGGCGCCACCGCGAGGACCTTCCGCCGATGCTCACTAAGCTCATTGCCCTGGCCGCCGCGGCGCTGCTCGCCGGCTGCGCGGTCGGCCCGACCTACCAGGCGCCCGACGTGGCCGCGCCCTTCGCATACCACGGCGGCACCACGCTGGCCGCGCGCGCCGGCGAGGCGCCGTCGCCCGCGCTCGAGCAATGGTGGCGCGGCTTCGACGATCCGGAGCTCGCCCGCATCGTCGAGCGGACCATCGCGCAGAACCTCGACCTCGCCGCGTCGCAGGAGCGCGTCGCGCAGGCGCGCGCCGGCGCCGCGCGCGCGTCCGCGTCCCGCCTGCCCGCGGGCAGCGCCGACGCGAGCGCGGCGCGCGAGCGCCAGTCGCTGGAGAGCCCGCTGGGCAAGATCGCCAGCCACCTCCCGGGCTATGAGCGCACGCAGACGCTGGCGCAGCTGGGCGTGGGCGCCAGCTGGGAGGCCGACCTCGCCGGCGGCCTGCGGCGCGGCGAGGAGGCGGCCGACGCCGAACTCGAGGCGGCGCAGGCCGAGCATGCGGGCGTGCGCGTCTCGCTGGCGGCCGAGGCCGCCGACGCCTACCTGCGCGTGCGCGGCGCGCAGGCTCGGCTCGCGATCGCGCAGCACCAGATCGACGACGAGGCCAGCCTCCTCGATCTCGTGCGCCTGCGCCTGGACAAGGGCCTGGGCTCCACACGCGAGATGGCGCAGGCCGAGGGGCTACTGCTGCAGGCGCAGGCGACGCTGCCGCCGCTGCGGCGCGAGATGGCGGCGCAGCTGTTCCGGCTCGACGTGCTCACCGGCGTGGCGCCGGGCACGTCCGAGGCCGAGGTCACCGCGGCGCCGGTCGCGTTCAAGGTGCCCGCGATCGCGACGGCAGGCGGCCCCGCGGAGCTGTTGCGGCGCCGGCCCGACGTGATCGCCGCCGAGCGCCGCCTGGCCGCCAGCGACGCGCGCATCGGCGTGGCACTGGCGGGCTACTACCCGACGTTCTCGCTGGCGGCCGCGCTCGGCTTCGAGTCGCTGGACTCGGGCAAGCTGCTCACCGGCGCCGCCTTCCAACCGGCGGCGCTGGCCGGCCTGCACTGGCGGCTGTTCGATTTCGGACGCGTCGATGCCGAGGTGGCGCAGGCCCGCGGCGCGAACCGCGAGGCGCTGCTGCGCTACCGCGAGGCCATGCTGCGGGCGACGGAGGACGTGGAGGACGCCATCGTCGCCGTCACCGAACTGGAGAGCCAGCACGCGCTGCTCGCCCGTGAGGTGGACGCGCATCTGCGGGCGCGCGACGCCGCGCAGGACGCGTGGCGCGGCGGCGCGGTGAGCCTGGTGGAGGTGCTGGACGAGGATCGCCGGTTGCTCGCCGCTCAGGACCTGCTCGCCAGCGTGCGCACCGACGACGCCCAGGCCGCCGTGGCCGCGTTCCGCGCGCTGGGCGGCGGCTGGACGATCCCGCCGGACGCGCGCACGGCCGCGCGCTGAACGTGTGCCCGACAATCGGCGACGAACCGGAGAGCCCCATGCGATACGAACCCGACTACAAGGCGAAGACGCGCCAGAAGGTGCTCGCCGAGGCCGCCAAGACGCTGCGCAGCGAAGGCCTGCAGGGCATGGGCGTGGCCAGCGTGATGGGCAAGGCCGGGCTCACGCACGGCGCGTTCTACGCGCATTTCGAATCGAAGGACGACCTCGTCGCCGAGACGATCAAGGCCATGATCCTCGGGGCCCGCGGCAAGTTCGACGCCGTCACGGCCGACCTCGCGCCGGCCGACGCGCTGCGCGCCTACGTCGAGTTCTACCTGTCGGCCCGCCATCGCGACAACACGCTGACCTCGTGTCCGCTGCCGTGGGTGGCCAACGACATTCCGCGGCTCGGCGAGGCCTCGGCGAAGCGCTACGGCGCCAGCATCGCGGGACTGACGGAGCTGCTGGCCACGCGGCTGCGCGCGCTGTCGCATCCGCAGGCCGACGCGGCCGCCAGCTCGGTGGTGGCCGAACTCGTGGGCGCGCTGACGCTCGCGCGCGCGGTGGAGGATCGCGCGCAATCCGACGCGCTGCTCGCGAGCAGCCGAGCGAGCATCCTGGCTCGCCTCGGGCTGGCAGCCGACGCCGCGAAGGCCTGACGAGGCACAAAGAAAAACGGGCCACCTCTTGCGAGATGACCCGTTCGTCTAGAACCTAAATTCTGGTGCGGCTGGCAGGAATCGAACCCACGACCCCTTGGTTCGTAGCCAAGTACTCTATCCAGCTGAGCTACAGCCGCGAAGCCTTGCATTATGGCGTGCGGATCAGCTGTTGATCAACAATCTCCGAGCAATATCGAAGGTCAATCGCGGGTTTCAGTCGATGACCGCCGCCTGCCGCTCGTACTCGCCGCCACGCACCTCGTCGCCCTCGAGGCGCGCGATGAACGCGAGGCGGCGCAGCGCGTGGCGCCGCACGCGCCCCGGCAGCGTGGCGGTGTGCGCGGTCTGCTCCAGCGGACGGCGCGCCTTGCCCCACAGCTGGCGTTCGGCGAACACCATGCCGGCGGCCGCCACGATGGGCGCCTCGTTGCCGTGCGCCACGACGGCGGCCTCCACGCGCGGCAGCCATTCGTTGCCGAGGCCGGAGATGCAGTCGATCAGCGCGATGGCCAGCGCGGCGCGTTCGTCGGCGTCCATGCGCGCCAGTTCGCTCCAGTGCGGCTGCAGGTAGTCGCGGCCCAGGTCCGGGCGGCCGAGGTCGCGCGCGCGCACGGCGGCGCGCGAGCCCACCATCACGTCGCGCCGGTCGGCCGCGTCGAGCGACTGCCAGGCGCGCAGCAGCTGCTCCTCGTCGTGCGCGGCGCAGACCACGTCGGTGGCCAGCGAACGCAGCAGCGACTGCGCCGCCACCTGCGAGAAGCCCTGGTGCTTGGCGAGCAGTCGCGCGGTCTGCAGCGCCTCGAGGGGCTTCTGCGCCATGCGGGCGGCCTGCAGGCGCAGGCGCAGCGCCTGCGTGCGGCGCGCGACGCCCGGCGGCAGCGCGCGCAAGGCCTCCAGCCCGCGCTCGGCATCGCGGTCGTCGAGCGCCCATTCGGCCATCAGCAGGTGCGCGCCATCGAGCACCACCGAGCCGGAGAGCACGCCCGACGTCAGTTCCACCACCCGGCGCGCGCGCTCGTCGCGGCCGCGGCGATCCTGGACGCGGTGCAGCGACGCGGCGGCGATCAGGTGCGCGAGGCCGGCGAACTCCTTGTCGTTGCGCAGCACGTCCACGTCCTGCTGCAGCTCCAGCGCCTGGCGCGCGGACTTGCTCGCGCGGTTGAAGCGCGCGGCCAGGTACTCGGCGTGCGCGTCGCGCAGCGCGGCATGCGCGGCGCGTTCACGCTTCAACTCGCGCCACTCGTGCGCGCGGCGCGGCATGCTCAGCAGGCCGTTGACCGCCTTCAGCGCCACGTACAGCACGATGACGGACAGCACGAGCGCGATGATCGCCACGTTCAGCGACGTGTCGATGCGATAGCCGGCCCAGAAGATCGACACGAGGCCGTCGTTCTGGTTCAGCAGCGCGGCCGACACCACCGCGGCCACGAACAGCAGGATCACCCAGACGACGGTTCTCATCGCCCCGCCTTCAACGACCCGCGACGGCCGCGGCGATGGCCGCCAGCGTGTCGTCGGGCCGCGGGAAGCTCACCTGCATGGCCTGCGCGCTCACCTGGCGCAGCAGGTCGGACATGGCGATGACACGCCGGGAGCTGTGGTCGAAGTAGCGATCGAGCGCGGTCTGCGCCTGCTGCAGGTCGGCCTGCGCGAGGTCGAACTGGCGCGACAGGATGGACAGGCGCGCGTTGAGCAGCCGCAGCTTGACGTTCTCGCGCAGGAAGAACGACTGTTCGGGCGTCATCAGCGCCGCCTCGGGATGCTCGATGGACGTGACTCGCACGGCCTGCTTGAGCTCGCTGAAGAACGGGCCGCTGAAGCCTTCCCAGCCGCGCTGCAGCGTCACGACCCAGGCGGGCAGCGGCGCCGCGGCGGCCGACGCCGCGGCGCTCGCGCGGGCGGCGGCGGCGTGCTGCGAACTCGACGCCGCCAGCGCGGCCGCGGCACGGCCGGCCGCGCTGGCGCGCTCCGGCGTGGACACCAGCGGCAGCTCGTCGACCATGCGCACGGCCTCGTCGAGGCGGATCGTGAGCGAGGGGACGTCCACCGCCGAAGCGGTGCGCACGCGATCGAGATCGCGCGCCACCGCGCGCCGCACGCGGTCGAGGCGCGGGTTGTTGTAGCGGGCGAGGCGCTCGTCCGACTGCTTGAGGATGGTGACGAGCGGATCGGTGCTGCCGGTGAGCGCGGCCTGCTGCATCGCCACGCGCAGTGCGGCCTCGACGTCGGCCAGCACGTTCTCGTCGCGCGAGCGGGAGAGCGACTGGATCAGGTCTTCCACCTGCGATCGCTGCAGCTGCGACTCGGCCACGCGCTCGTCGAGCACGCCCAGCTTGCCGTTGGCGTCGCGCACGCTGTCGAGCGCCTGCTTGGACAGCAGCTTGGCCTCGGTGGCGTCGTCCTGGCTGGTCTGCTGGCGCTTGACCAGTTCCTGCTCCAGCGACTTCACGCGCTGCTGCGTGTGCCAGGCCGACACGAAGGCGGCCACGGACATCACGCCGAACGCGACCGCCGCGATCCAGCCCAGCAGCAGCCAGGAGCGCGGCGCGGGCGGCGCCGCGTGCGCGACCGCGGGGAGCTGGGATGGCGTGGGCGGCAACACGGCCATCGGCGGCGGCGTGTTCGTCGAAGCGTTGGGGTCGTCAGTCACGCGATTCATTGTAGCGACGACACCACATCGTCGGAGGCGGCCAACGGGCAGGAAGCGCGCCCGGCGATGCGCGCCCGCCACACCCGCCGAGGGGGATCAGGGCGCCGGCATTTCCGCGAGCGCGCGGGCCACCGCCGCGGGCGACGGCGACACGATGGTCACGCTGCCGAAGCCGGCCGCGACGGCGCGTTCGGCGATGCGCGGATGCGAGGCCAGCGCGCATCCGTCGGCCCAGCGGGCGTCCGGCGCGATCTGCTGCAGATGGCCGATCGCCTCGGAGCTGCTGAACATCCAGATGCAGCGCCCGGGTGCCGCCACGGCCTCGGCCAGCAGCGCACGCTCGCCGTCGTCCAGCGCCGGCGCGGCGCGAACGTAGGACTGCAGCACACGAACGTCGGCGCCCGCCTCGCGCAACTGCTGCCCCAGCCAGTCGCGCCCGCCGTTGCCGCGCAC
>FTKD01000078.1_pt1 | contig 46959 bp, 43 predicted proteins | sample 1658191 | NCBI WGS metagenome assembly FTKD01 (sample SAMEA3914808, study PRJEB12502) | metagenome | biome: forest; material: soil | place: Canada | collected 2011-08-03 | depth 0.3 m
GTCATCGGCGAGACGCATCGACGGCATCGCAGTGCAGAGTTCCTGAAGTTCCTGCGCACCGTCGAAGCCAACGTCCCACCACTACTCGACGTCCATTTGGTCATGGACAACTACGGAACACACAAGACGACATCGATCAAGGCGTGGCTCACTCGGCATCCGCGTTTTCACGTCCATTTCACGCCGACTTCGGCGTCGTGGCTGAACCAGGTTGAGCGCTGGTTCGCAACGCTGACACAGCGCTGCATTCGCCGAGGCACGCATCGCTCGACGCGCGAACTCGAACAGGCTATCAGTCAGTATGTCGCGGCCAACAACGTCAGCCCCAAACCGTTCGTCTGGTCGAAGACCGCTGACGACATCCTCACCAGCATCGAACGATTTTGTCTACGAACTTCTAACTCACAACACTAGCCGACCGCCAGTTGCGCCTGGTCACCGGTAGCGGCTGTCGCTGAGCGCGCTGTCGGCCCATGGCGGCCTGCAGTCGGCGACCGCTCGGGTTGGGAGCCATCTTCCTGGAAATCAGTGTCTCGGAGAAACTAGGTTGTTACCGTTGCGCGCAAGCAGATCTGGTAGGACAAAAATTCCCGAACTGGAGCCCATCGTTGCACTACCAATGGCAGTCGATTCAACATACGATTCAGGAAACCACCACCCCGATCTCGCCACCTCAGCGCAAATGACTCAGACGAGATCTTCAAACCACGGTCAAGCAGTAGGGCCTTCGCATCGGAATAGGTGAACCATCTCAAGTGCGTTCTGTCAAATAGTCCGCGATCTCGCTGGGGAAACACCCCCATGACAAAAATACTCCAGAACGCGGATACATGACGCACATTTGGCAAGCTGACAATTACGCTACCTCCCGGGGTCAGTCGTTCAAGTGCCAAACTCAAGGTGCGCTTGGGATCCACCAAATGCTCAAGGACATCGGCGAAAATCATGCAATCAAAGATCTGATCGGGCAAGACTGTCGGCCAGTCCATTGTGTTTAAATCGGCGTTCACCACACCGTCGAGATGGCAAGAGGCTACTTCAGCAAAACTTTGATCAAACTCGATCCCGAACACCTTTCGGCCCGCCAGCATTGTTTTCAGATGCTTTCCGAGAGTCCCGTTGCTACAGCCCACATCCAGAATCCGTCGCGACTCACCTGGAACCAGATTCACAATTTCGGACCGTATTGCCGTGTAAGACACCAGGCGCTCATCAATAGCAGCCAAATGCATTTCAGTTCCTGCCTTCGTAGATTCAGTCATATTGTGGCGCGTTGCGAACCATCACACAGTTCGAATGGCTTCAGCTAGAAGGCGGGATGACACGCCGACCTCAGCGCGGACGCCGCCGCGCCACCCAGTACGTCGCCCCCTCCGGCCCGTAACGCTCCGAATGCGGCGTGCCGGCCGGCACGCGGAAGGTGTCGCCGGCGCGCAGGTGCTCCGTGACGCCCGCGCGCGTGAGCCACATCTCGCCCGCGCTGACCACGACGTCGGCGTCGAACGGATGGGTGTGCTCCTCCACCACCTGGCCGGGTGCCCAGTGGCGCTCCAGCACCTCGTCGGCGCCGCGCAGCAGCGGGTGCGCGCGGAACGCGTCGTAGGTGGAACCGCTCAGCGTGCCGTTGTCCATGCGTGCAGGCTCCTTCAGCGCGGCGCGCCGGCCTGGCGCATCGGGTCGGCGGCGGCGAACGCCTCCAGCTTCTCGCACTCGGCCATGACGCGCTTGCAGGTGGGGATGTCGTCGAAGTCGATCTTGAACACGCGCATCACCGCGAACAGGCTGGCCAGGCAGATGTCGGCCAGCGTGGGCTGGTCGCCATGGCAGAAGCGTCCCGTGGCGGACTCGCCGGCCAGGCGGGCCTCGACGGCGCGCAGGCCGGCGCCGAACCACTGGATCTGCCACGCGCGCCACGCGTCGGCGTCGAAGCCGCCGCTGGTGGTGAGGTACTTGCGCACGCGCGGCGTGATCAGCGGATGCGTGTCGGCCGTGAGCATCTGCGCGATGGAGCGCACGCGGGCGCGGCCGGGCGCGTCGGCGGGCAGCAGCGGCGGCAGCGGATGCGTCTCGTCGAGGAACTCGAGGATGGCCAGCGACTGCGTCATCGGCAGCGCGGGCCCGCCGGGGCCGTGGTCGATCAACGCCGGAATGCCGCCCAGCGGGTTGACGCCGCGATAGGTGTCGCCGTGCTGCTCGTTGCCGTCGATGTCGACGTTGGTCTCGCGCCGGGCGATGCCCTTGAGGTTCATCGCGACGCGCACGCGGTAGACAGCGGACGAGCGCCAGTACGAGAACAGTTCGAAGCGGTGGTGTTCGGTCATGCGCGGACGATACCCGAGCGGCCGTCGTCCCGCAGGCAGAAGTCCACGAAGCCGGCGAGGCTCCTCGAGAACTGCTTGCGCCGGTGGTGCAGCAGCCAGAACGGGCGCACGAGGCGCGGCAGCGTGGTCCGCACGCGCACGAGCCGCCCCAGCGTGACCAGGTCCTGCACCGCGAACAGCGACAGGCAGGTGAAGCCCAGCCCCTCCACGGCCGCCTGCTTGATGGCCTCGGTGCCGCCGAAGCGCAGCCCCTCGTCCAGCTGGTGCAGGTGCGGCTGCAGGGCCTGCTCCACCGCCTCGCGCGTGCCCGAGCCCGGCTCGCGCAGCAGCCACGACGCCTGGCGCAACGCGGCCACGTTCAGGCGGCGCGCCGGATCGCCGCGCAGCAGCGGGTGCGACGGCGCGCAGACGATCGCCAGCTCCTCCTCGCGCCAGGCCTGCGCGACGACGTCCGGCTCGTGGCACGGCCCCTCGACCAGGCCAATGTCCACCTCCATGCGCGCGACGGCCGCCGCGACGGCGCCGGTGTTGGCGATCGCCACGTCCACGTGCGCGCCGGGCTGCGCGCGCCGCCACGCCGCGACCAGGGTGGGCAGCAGGTAGTTGCCGATCGTGGTGCTGGCGCCCACCCGCAATTGCGCCGGAGCCTCGCCCGCCGCCCCGCGCAGGCCGAACTCGCGCTCGATGCCGGCGGCGCCGTCGAGCACGGCGCGCGCCTGGGGCAGCAGGCCGCGGCCGGTGTCGTTGAGCACGAGGCGCGTGCCGACGCGGTCGAACAGCCGGGCACCGAGCACGGCCTCCAGCTCGTTGAGGGCGGCGCTGGTGGCCGACTGCGACAGGGCGACGCGGTCGGCCGCCGCCGTGGTGCTGCCGGCATCGGCGACCGCCGTGAAGATGCCCAACTGGCGCAAGGTGATCCGCATGGATGCTCACTCTACCTGTTTTTAAGGTTGATTCAACCAAATCAATCCGTTTTACAGATATGTTCAGGGCGATCAAAGTCCGGTCGTCGCCCCAGTCGTCCAAGCCCGCCATGACCTCCGTCACACGCTCGTTCACTATCCCCGCTCCCGCCGCGGCGCTGCGCCTCGCCCCGGGCCTGCTGCTGGCCGCCGCCGTGGCCTGCGCCGCCACCGCCGCGGGCCGGCTAGTCTGGCTCCAGGCGCATGGCGTGTCCGCGCTGACGCTGGCCATCGTCATCGGCATGGTCGCCGGCAACCTGCTGCCCGCCTCCACGCTGGCCGTCTCCGCCGAGGGCCTGAACCTGGCCAAGCAGCGCCTGCTGCGCGCCGGCATCGTGCTGTACGGCCTGCGCCTGACCTTCCAGGACATCGCCCACGTGGGCCTGGCCGGCGTGGCCATCGACGCGGCCGTGCTGTGCAGCACCTTCGGCCTCGCCTGCGTGCTGGGCACGCGCGTGTTCGGCCTGCCGCGCACGACCGCCATCCTGATCGGCGCGGGCAGCTCCATCTGCGGCGCGGCCGCCGTGATGGCCACCGAGCCGGTGGTGCGCGGCCGGCCCGAGGAGGTGGCCGTCGCGGTGGCCACGGTGGTGGGCTTCGGCAGCGTCGCCATCGTGCTGTACCCGGCGCTGTACCACCTGCTGGCCGCCGTGCATCCGCTGTCGGCCAACGCGTACGGCCTGTGGGCGGGCTCGACGATCCATGAGGTGGCCCAGGTGGTGGCCGCGGGCCACGCCGTCAGCGACGCCGCGGCCGACACCGCGGTCATCGCGAAGATGGTGCGGGTGATGATGCTGGCACCCTTCCTCGCGGCCCTGTCGGCGTGGGGCGCGCGCTCGCGCGGGACGCCCGCGCAGGCGCGCCCGCCGATCACGATTGCGTGGTTCGCGCTGGGCTTCGTCGCGCTGGCCGGGCTGCGCTCGCTGGACGTGTTGCCCGCGTCCGCGGTGGCCGCCGCGAACGGCGTGGACGTCGCGGCGCTGGCGGTGGCGATGGCGGCGCTGGGCCTCACGACGCGGCTGCCGGCGATGCGCTCGGCCGGGTTCGCGCCGCTCGCGCTCGGCGCCACGCTGTTCGCCTGGCTGGTGCTGGGCGGCGGGGCCATCAACGCGGCCGTGCAGGCATGGCTGGGCTGAGGAGCGGCTACCCCATGCCGTATCGTCTCCAGCCGCGTCAGACTGGTCGCAATTTGCAGGCTGCGTGACCCGGCGAGCCAAGAGCTTGGCCTTGCGTTCCGGGAGGATGCCTCGGCGAGGGTTCCCCCTCGTATGTCATGTGAAGCGGGTGTCTAGTCTCGCGTCCACGCCGGCTCCGCACACGAGGCTGCACGGGATTTCGGCGTCGCGTTCCTCAAGCACAAACGACAAGCCCAGGAGATCCAGATGACCCGCCGAGACCCCTCCCCTCGCTTCCGCGCGCTTCGCGCCCTGCTCCCGGCCCTGCTGCTGGGCCTGGTCGCCCAGGCCGGCGCCAACACGCTGACCCAGAACGTGTCGTGGACGATCGACCGCGCCGGCACCTCCACCAAGTACCGCGTGGTGGCCTACGGCGACTCGATCTACGCTGGCTACAACACGTCCATCTTCAACGCCGCCAAGTACTCGGCGCCGACGGTGGACGCCGAGTACCTGTCCGCGCTGTGGAACGCCGACATCGAGAGCGTGCGCCGCGCCAAGTCGGGCGCGGTGGCCTCCGACGTCTACACCAACAAGATCGTGGCCGAGAAGTCCTACATGCGCGACAGCTCCACCCGCGTCGTCACGTTCGAGATGTGCGGCAACGACGGCCTGCAGGCCCGCTCGTCGTTCAAGAGCCAGACCGGCACCTGCGACTACTCCGGCATGGACGCCGCGGTCACCACCTGCAGGCAGTACGTGGCCGCCGCGATGGACTTCATCAACGCCAACGCCTACGCCGGCGTGAAGGTGAAGGTCATCTCCAACCTGCACTACCCCGGCTATGCGGCCGACAACGTGCAGAGCGCGTGCAAGGACGCCAGCACCGGGGCCACGGTCAACCTGCAGCAGACCTTCCTGCCGCGCCTGGCCAAGATGAACTACTGGATGTGCGAGTACGGCCGCGAGAAGGGCTTCCAGTGCGCCGACAACTTCGCCGGGTTCATGGGCGCCGACTACGACAGCAACGGCGACGGCGTGGTCGATTCCGTGGGCCTGCAATGGGTGCCTGGCGAGAGCGAGACCAGCTACGTCACGCGCACGACCACCACGCTGCGCTCGACGATCCGCGACGCCAACACTCATTTCGCCTCGGCCAGCACCAGCTACGACTACATCCAGTCCGACGACGCGCACCCGACCTACACCGGCGGCACCGTCACCGCCGGCCTGTTCGGCGGCACCACCGGCTCGGGCGCGCCGCGCTACACCTCGTTCACGAACGGCAAGAGCCCGATCTGGAACCAGTACGGGCACGAGCGCATGGGCTGGACGGTGTCCACGTCCAACACGGCGGCGCCCTGAAATCGCGCCATGGGCGAGCCTCGCCACGTTCCGGACCGCGCCCGCTGGCGCCCCGCGGGCGGCTTCCTCGTGGCCGCGCTGGTGCTGGTCGGCGGCACGGCGGTGGCCTGGTGGCCGTCGTCCGACCCGGCGGTGCCTGGCGACATCGCCGGGTCCGCGCGCGGCGCCGCGACGCCCGATACGCCGGCGCCGGCCGCGGCGAGCGCCGCGTCGGCGATCGTGCTCGCGCGCGCGCCGACGCCCGCCGCCAGCGCGTCGTCCGCGCCCGCTCCACGCATCGCGCGCCTGCGCGACCCTAACGGCGATCAGACGCCCGACATCTCCGACTACATCAACGCGGGCGAAAAGCCGACGATGAACGAAGTGATCGCGCGGCTGCACGCGGCCGGCGTCCACACCGGCCTGGGCGCGTTCAACCCACCGGGCACCCGCCCGCCGATGATCGGCCTGGCCGTGCCCGAGGACTTCCCGCTGCCGCCCGGCTACGTGCGCCACTACCAGGCCACCGACGACGGCCAGCGCATCGAACCCATCCTGATGTTCGCGCCCGACTACCAGGCCCGCACGCCCGACGGCCAGCCCGTGGCGATGCCGCCGGACCGCGTCGTGCCGCCCGAGCTCGCGCCGCCGGGCCTGCCGATCCGGCGCATCACCGTCCCCGCGCCCATCGAAGGCCCCCGATGACGCCCTCCTCCCTCGTCACCGGGCCGCGCGCACGCGCCGCGGCCGGCATCCTCGCCACCGCGGCGCTGGCCTGGTCCTATACCCATGGGGGTGTGGCCTGCGCGCTGGGTTTTGTCGCCCTGGTGCCGTGGCTGCGCACGCTCGACGCGCCCGTCTCCCTCGCCGGCACGCTGCTGAACGCGTGGGCGATGTCCGTCGCGTTCACGCTGGCCGTCTTCGGCTGGTTCGCCGGCGCCATCGGCTCGTACACGCAGCTCGGCGAGCCGGCCGGCTTCGTGGTGCTGCTGGTGGCGGCGCCCGTGTTCCAGCCACAGTTCCTCGCATTCGCCATCGCGCGCCGGCTCGCCGGACGGCGCCACGGCGTCGTGCTGCGCGCGCTCGCGGCCGCGTCGGCCTGGGTGGCCGCGGAGTGGCTGTGCCCCAAGGTGCTGGGCGACACGCTGGGCCACGGCCTGCATCCGTCGCGCCTGCTGCGCCAGGCCGCCGACCTGGGCGGCGCCGCCGGCCTGACGCTGGCGCTGCTGCTGGCCAACGAGGCCGTCGCGGCCGCGCTCGCGTCGCGCGCGCGCGGCGCCCGCGCGATCGCCGCGCCGCTGGCCCTCGCCGGCCTGGTGCCCCTGCTGCTGGCCGGCTACGGCACCGCCGTGCTGGCCGTCGCGCCGGCGCCGGGCGGACAGCCGCTGCGCGTGGGCCTCGTGCAGTCCGACATCGTCGACTACGAACGCCTGCGCCAGGAGCGCGGCGCCGCCGCGGTGGTGCGGGAGGTGCTGGACACGCACTTCGCGATGTCCTACGACGCGGTGGTGCGCCAGCATGCCGACGCGGTGCTGTGGTCGGAGACCGTCTACCCCACCACCTTCGGCCACGCCAGGAGCGAGGCCGGCGCCGAGCTCGATCGCGAGATCCAGTCCATCGTCAACGCCGCCGGCGTGCCCTTCGTGTTCGGCACCTACGACGTCGACGCCGCCGGCGAATACAACGCCGCCGCCTTCGTCGAACCGGGCAAGGGCCTGCTGGGTTTCTATCGCAAGACGCGGCTGTTCCCGCTCACCGAGGAGGTGCCGGCATGGCTGGACGGCGAGACGTTGCGCCGCTGGCTGCCGTGGGCCGGCACGTGGAAGGCCGGCGACGGCGCGCGCGTGTTCCCGCTGCGCCTGGCCGACGGCCGCGAGATCCCGGTGCTGCCGCTGATCTGCCGCGACGACGTCGATCCGTCTCTGGCCATCGAAGGCGCCCGGCTGGGCGGGCAGGCCATCCTCACGCTGTCCAACGACGCCTGGTTCACCGGGCATCCGCAAGGCGCGGCGCTGCACCAGGCCGTGGCCGCGTTCCGCAGCATCGAGACGCGCCTGCCGCAGTTGCGCGTCACCACCAACGGCTACAGCGCGGTGATCGACGCGAGCGGCACGGTCGTCGCGGGCACGCGCATGGGCGAGCGCACGCTGGTCGTGGGCGACGTGCGGGCGCGCACGCCGCCGCGCACGTTGATGGTGGCCTGGGGCGACTGGGTCGGCCGCGCGGCCGCCGGGTTCCTGGCGCTGCTGGGCGCGTGGGCCGCCTGGCGGCGCTGGGCCCCGTCCGCGCCGGGCGCGCCGTTGCCCGTGGCGGATCTTGCCGCGTTGCCCGTCGACGTCGCGGTGCTGCCCGTCGCCGCGCGCTGGGTCGCGGGCGCCCTGCGCGCGTTCGCCCGCGGCGGACTGCTGTGGATGATCGCCGCCGTGCTGCTGGGCGACGCCGCGCTGCAGTCCAACACGCTGGCCCAGATCCGCAGCTTCGTCTCGCTGTTCCTCGTGCCCGAGGCGGCCGCCTGGTGCGTGCTGCGGGCGTTCGCGGCGCGCGCCAGCCTCGTCGATGGCGCGCTGGTGCTGGCCAGCGGCAAGCGCCGGCTCGAGCTGCCCTTGGCCCGGGTGGCGGCGGTCGAGGCGTGGCGCCTTCCCCTCCCCGGCCCGGGCGCGAACCTGCGGCTCGCCGACGGAAGCCGCTGGCGCTATGGCCTCGCGATCGCGCATCCGACGGCCCTGGCGCGCGCGCTGGCGGCCGCCGGCGGGCCGCCCGTGGCGGCCGGCACGTCCACCTACGCCCAGGTCCGCTCGGCCCTGCAGCGGACCCGCCTGGACAGCCCGGCGATCAAGTTCGTGCTGTTCCCGCTGCTGCTGGCGATCCCCGCGTTCCGGCTGCACCAGCACATCGCGTACGGCAGCGCGTTCGGCGAGTACTACACGTTCGGCCTGAAGGCCTGGGCGACGACGTTCGCGCTGTGGTGGGCCGCCTGGATCATCGGCGTGGTGCTGTGCGCCGCGGCGCTGCGCGCGGCGATCGAGGCCGGCACGCTGGCGGGCGTGGTGCTCGCGCCGGCACGAGCACTGCAGGCGCGGCGCGTGCTCGACCGGCTGGGCCTGCTGGCGCTGTATGCCGGCATGCCGGCGTGGCTGGCGGCACGGCTACTGGGGGCGTGAGGCTCGCGCCCGGGCCGTCGCCGCGTACCCGCCGCGCCGCGGCGAACTTCGACGAGTCGGGCACGCCTGGTTGACGCCGCATCCAACATATTGGACACTTCATCCACCATGGAAGAAGCCCCCGTCCAATCCCTCAACGACCGCATCGCCCAGCGCGTGCGCGACCTGCGCGCCTCGTCGGGCCTGTCGCTGGACGCGCTGGCCACGCACTGCGGCATCAGCCGCTCGATGATCTCGCTCATCGAGCGCGGCGAGAGCAGTCCCACCGCGGTGCTGCTGGAGAAGCTCGCCAGCGGCCTCGGGGTTCCTCTGGCCGCGTTGTTCGACGCGCCGCAGCCTTCGGCCAGCCCGGTCGCGCGCGCCGTCGACCAGCCCTCGTGGCGCGACCCGCATTCGGGCTACGTGCGGCGCAACGTCTCGCCCAGCGGCGTGGGCTCGCAGATCCAGATCGTCGAGGTGATGTTTCCCGCCAAGGCGCGCGTGTCGTACGAGACGGGGCCACGCGAGCCGGTGATGCACCAGCAGGTGTGGGTCCTCTCGGGCGCCATCGACATCACCGTGGGCGACGAGCGCCACGCGCTGGCGACCGGCGACTGCCTGGCCATGGTGCTGGACAAGCCCATCATGTTCCACAACCCGCACAAGGTCGCCGCGCGCTACGCCGTGGTGCTGGCGTCCATGCCCTACCCCTTGCCTTTCAGGAGATCCCATGGCGACCAGCGCCCCAGCCTCTACCCTTGAGATCCGCCGTCTGACCAGCGTCGACGCCGCGCAACTGCAGGCGCTCGCCGACGTGCTGACCGACTGCGTCGAAGGCGGCGCGTCGGTGAGCTTCATGCTGCCGATGACGCGCGACAAGTCGCTCGCGTTCTGGCGCAAGGTGGCCGACGGCATGGCGCGCGGCGAGCGCGTGCTGCTGGTGGCCGAGGACGCGCAGGGCATCGCCGGCACCGTGCAGGTGATCCTGGCCCAGCCCGAGAACCAGCCGCATCGCGCCGAGGTGGCGAAGATGCTGGTGCACCGGCGCGCGCGTCGCCAGGGCGCGGGCGCCGCGCTGATGCGCGCGGCCGAGGACGCCGCGCGGCAGGCGGGCAAGACGCTGCTGGTGCTGGACACCGGCGACGCCACCGCCGCCCGGCTCTACGTGCGCCTGGGCTGGCAGGCTGTCGGCGCCATCCCACGTTACGCGCTGATGCCCGAGGGCGGCGAGTGCGACACGACGTTCTACTACCGCGACCTCAGGGCCTGAGCCCGATCCGGACACGGACCGCGCGTCAGCCCTTGGCGCGCTCGACGAGCCAGGCATCCACCGCCTTCACCGTGTCGCCATAGAAGACGCGATACAGGTCGTCGGCCACGTAGCCGATGTGCGGCGTGCCCAGCACGTTCTCCAGCGAGCGTAGCGGATGGTCGGCGGGCAGCGGCTCGGTGTCGAAGACGTCCAGCGCGGCCAGCGCGATGCGCCGCGAGGTGAGCGCCGACACGAGCGCCGCCTCGTCGACGAGCGGGCCGCGCGAGGTGTTCACCAGCAGGCTGCTGGCCTTCATCAGCGCGAACTCGTCGGCGCCCAGCAGGCCGCGCGTCTTGGGGCTGAGCACCATGTGGATCGTGAGCACGTCGGACTGGCGCAGCAACTCCTCCTTGCTCACCGCCGTCGCCCCGCCCTCGGCGGCGCGCTCGGGCGTCATGTGCGGGCTCCACGTGATCACCTTCATCCCGAACAGCGCGCCCACCTTGGCGACGGCGCCGCCCACGCGGCCCAGGCCCAGCACGCCCAGCGTCTTGCCCGCCAGGCCGATGCCGACGCCCTGCTGCCACGCCCCGCGCCGGAACGCGAGGTTCTCGGCGACGACGTGGCGGCTGGCCGCGAGGATCAACGCCCAGGTCATCTCGATGGTGGGCGCGGAGGTGTAGCCGGTGAACGCCACCGCCACGCCGCGCTCGGCGGCCGCGGCCACGTCGATGGCCGCGTTGCGCGCGCCGGTGGACACGATCAGCTTCAGGCGCGGCAGCCGCTCCAGCGTGGACCTCGGCAGCGGCGTGCGCTCGCGCATCACGCACAGCACGTCGAAGCCCTTGAGGCGCTCCACCACCGCGTCGACGTCGGCCAGATGGTCGTTGAAGACGGTGACCGTCGCGCGGCCGTCCAGCACCGACCAATCGGCCAGGCGCAGTGCCGCGTTCTGGTAGTCGTCCAGCACCGCCACCGAGACGGGCTTGTTGTTGGCTGCCATGGGAGTCCTCCTGCGTTGCGGCCCACTGTAGTCGCAACGGCGCGGGCGTGCGCGGCCACGGTCTTGCAGCAAGGCCCGTGCCGGACCCTCGTCGAAAGCCGCGGCGCCGCTCGCGACTCGAGGCCATGCCGCACTTCTCGCATGAACGAGGGCCCCGCCGGTCGCGGAACCGGCGGGGCCTCGTGCCTTCTGGCCGCCTACTTGGTCTGGGCGTTGATGTCCTGCGTCTCCTGCTTGTGGATCAGGTTGGCGTCGGCCTTTTCCTTCGCTTCCTGCGCGCGGGCGTCGGACTTGCAGGCGCGCTCGACGGCGCCGTCCGAGCCCACCTTGCAGTCGGCCTTGTTCAGGTCGTGGTGGGCTTCGGCGATGTTCTTGCGGGCGTTGTAGTCGGCCTTGGACTCGATCTTCAGGTCCTTGGCCTGCGACTTCGTGATGCCCGGGGCTGGCACCATCCGGGTCTCCACCGTATCGGTGGTGACCGTCGTGGTGGTCGTGGTGGTGCCGGGCGTGCCCGGGGCCGGCTGCGCGTCCTGCGCGTAGGCGCCCAGGCTGAAGCCGGCGGCCGCGGCGGTGACGAGAAGCGTGGTGAGGGACTTGTTCATTGTGTTCTCCAGATCGATGAAACGACCCAGGGAACGTGGCAATCGAGGGTCCCGCAGGCCGCCCTCGATGCATCGCGTCACATCTTCGCCGCCAGCGACGTCACCGCGTCGTCGACGCTGCCGGCCTCCAGGTGCGTGGATGGCTGGCCCGCCATGGACGAGTGCAGCAGCGCGAGCACGGGATCCTTCAGCCGCGCGAGCACCATCGCGCGACCCGCGGCGGCCTGCTCCGCGGTGAACGCGGTGAGCGCCTCGATGGTCGTGCCGTCGAGATCGGGCGTCTCCTCCAGGCTCAACACGAACGCGCGCGGCGACCTGTCGGCGATGCGCCTGCGCATCTCGCCCAGCATGTGCTCCACGTTGGCGAAGAACAGCGGCGCCTCTGGACGCAGGATCAGCACGCCGGCCACCGGGACCACCCCGTCGTGCTGCAGGCCGAGGTAGTCGTGGCCGTCGCGCTGCCGGCCCAGCTCGCTCATGCGCGGCGCCGACAGGCCGCGCAGGGTCATCGCCAGGCTGATGGCGATGCCCGCGAGCAGGCCGTTGAGCACGCCCAGCGCCACCACCGCCACCGCGGCCGCCACGACCACGAAGCGGTCGCGCCGCCACGCGAAGTACGGCCGGAACGCGGTGAGCGACAGCGTGTGCGAGACCGCGTGGATCACCACCGCCGCGAGCACCGGCTCGGGCGTGAGCTCGATCCACGGCAGGCACAGCGCCACCAGCGCGAGCACCACGGCGCCGGCGATCCACGCCGAGCGGCGGCTCGTGGCGCCCGCCGCCTCGTTGGCCGCCGTGGCGGAGAAGCCGGCGCCCACCACCAGGCCATGGGCCAGGCCGGACAGCAGGTTGGACGCGCCCAGCGCCAGCAGGTCGCGATTCGGGTCGACGTCGTCGCCGTGCTTCATGGCCATCGTGCGGATCGCGCCATAGCTCTCGGCGAAGACCAGCAGCACCAGCGCGAACGACAGCTCCGCGAGGCTGGTCCATTGCGCCTGCGTCAACGCGGGCAACGACGGCGCGGCCAGTCCCAGGTCGATGCGCCCGACCACCGCGACCCCGCGCGCGCCCAGGTGCAGCGCCTGCGCCGCTCCGATGCCCGCCGCGATGACCACCAGCGCCCCGGGCAGCTTCGGCAGGCGCGCGAGCAGCGCCAGCCCCACCAGCGCCCCGACGCCCAGCGTGATCGTGCTCCAGTTCCACTGCGGCAGCTGCGCGGCCCAGTGCCAGGCCACCAGCGGCGCCGAGTCGGCGCCCGCCGGCGTGCCCGAGAGCTTGGGCAGTTGCTTGGCGATGATCACCAGCGCGAGCCCGAACGAGAAGCCGCGCAGCACCGGCTTGGAGATGAAGCTGCAGATGCCGCCCAGGCGCATCGTGCCCGCGGCGAGGAAGGCCAGGCCCGTGGCCAGCACCAGGCCGGCGGCCAGAGCGGCCCGCAGCGCGGCGTCGTGCCCCGCGAGCGACAGCGTGGCCGCGCCCAGCACCGCGGCCGACGACGACGTGGCCGACACGACGGCGAAGCGCGATCGCCCGATCAGCCCGTAGACCAGCAGCCCGGCGAACAGCGCCAGCACGCCGGCCTGCGGCGGCATGCCGGCGATGCCGGAATAGGCGACGGCTTCCGGCAGCAGCAGGCCGGCCATCGACACGCCGGCGATCAGATCCGCCGTGACCGGCACGCTCTTGCCACCGCTCATTTGCGCAGGTCCGCCATCGGCACCGACACGCCCGACCATCCCGGCAGGTAGCGCGCGAGCGGGCTCTTCGCCAGGCCCTGGGCCTCGCGCAGCGCGAGGTCGATGTCCTTGCGGATCTGCGCGCGCGAGAGGTGCGGGCGCAGGTAGTCGGCCCACAGGAACTCGGCGAACGGCGACGTGTCCTTGGCGAAGCCGCCGGCCGTGCGCAGCATGCCGGCGAGGCTGCGGTGCGGATCGTCGCGCAGGTCGGTGATGCGCGTGGGGATGTCGGCGTACGGGCGACGCTTGCCGCCATCGTCGAACGGGTGCACCCAGTTGCGCTGCTCCATCACGCGCCAGAACACCGTGGTCGCGAGGTAGGACAAGTCGTCGAGCACCGCCAGCTTCACGCGCTCCACGCCTTCCTCGTGCAGGGCCAGGCCCAGGTGGTGGTGGTCGACGATGTAGTTGCGGCCGCGCGGCCCGAGCACCGCCGGGAACCAGTGCGATTGCAGCAGCTGCCTGCGATCCTTCTTCGACAGCACCGCCCATTCGCGGCGCTTGAGCGCCACCTCGGCGAAGCCCGCCGTCATCTGCGTGGGACGCAGGGCCAGGATGTCGGATTCGACGAAGTGATGGTGCGCGGCTGGCGTCATGGCGGTCGGGGGGCCACGTGGCCGCGGGAAGGTCCCGCGGCGCCAGCCCCTGCTGTGGCGGGGCTACGATTGTGCGGCCGATCGAGGCCCGCGCGGCGCGCGGCTTGCGCACGCCTGACCTCCGCGCACGCGCGCGGACGCGGGGCGGGTTCAGCCGAAGAAGATCTGGAAGATGTCCGGCTCGCGCACCTCGCGCATCGACAGGCCCGGCAGCGCCTCGTGGAACGGCTCCGAGGGTTCGACGAGATCGAGCTCCGACGGCACCGTCTCCAGCCAGGCAGGTTGCGAACGTTGGCGGCGACCCAGCAGGTTCCGCAACGAGGGCAGCAGTTCCCATTCGACGCGGGCGACGGAGGCGGAGGCGGTGTGCGTGTTCATGACGAGCCTTGGCGAGACGGTGAGGTGGGCGGGCCACCGATGAGCCGTTATCGTCGTCACCCGGTCGAGCTGTAACCAATTGCTGGGCGAGATGTGACATCTGCACACCCGTGACGCCGGTTCAACAAGGCTTCAGCTTCGCGCGAGCGGGAGGGTTCAAGGTGGAAGCCGCTGCGTCCGATCACTGAACATCGCCTCACCAGGAGCCTCAGATGATGATTTCCTCGCCCTCCGCGGGCGACCCGTACGCGGCCGCCGCGGCGCTCGATCGCGCGCTGCGCTCCGACCCCGGCCCCGGCGCCGACGGCGGGCCGCCGTCGAGCGACAGCCCGCTGCAATCCGGCCCCGACGTCGTCGTGAGCCTGAGCAGCGGCGCCTCGTCGCCGCCGGCGACCTACGACGCCTCGGGTCGCATGGGCGGCGCGCCGACGCTCGAAGACATGGGCGCCAACGCGCCCGATTCGATGGCGCATGCGACCGAAACGTACAACAGCACCGACGCGCCGGCCTCGGCAAGCGCGCCGGCCGCCGCCGACGCCTCCTCGGTCGACCAGGACGCGGCCGTCCCGGCCTGATCGCCGACAATCGAAGGCAGCGGCCGCGCGGGCATCTCGATGCCCGCGCGGCCTTTTCCGCTGCCCTGTCGACGATTGCCATGCGACATCCGCTGAAGTCCATTCTCTGCGCGCTCGCGCTCGCGAGCACCGCCGTCGACGCCGCCGCGCCGGCCACCGTCCCCAAGACGGTCACCATCGCCCGGCGGGCTCAGTTCGACTCGCTCGACCCGGTGCGCCAGAACGACGACGACTCGCGCCAGCTCGTGGCGCTGCTGTTCGACTCGCTGCTGCACTACCGCTACCTGTCCGCCACGCCGCAGCTGGAGCCCGACCTGCTCGAGCGCATGCCCGAGCTCAGCGCCGACAAGCTCACCTACGCGTTCACGCTGCGCAAGGGCGTGCGCTTCCACGACGACCCGTGCTTTCCCGGCGGCCAGGGCCGCGAGCTGACCGCCGACGACGTGCTGTTCTCGATGAAGCGCTTCGCCGACGCACGGCTCAACACCAAGAGCTGGTTCGCGATCGACGGCGCCGTCGTCGGCCTCGACGCGTTCCACGCCGCCACCGCCGCGCCCGGCGCGCCCGCCGACACGAGCAGGCTGGACATCGCGGGCTTCCACAAGATCGACGCCACGCACTTCACGCTGCGCCTCACGCACCCGGACCCGCTGTTCCTCACCGCGCTGTCGTACGCGAGCGCGGGCGTCGTGCCGCCCGAGGCCCTGAAGATGTATGGCGACCAGTTCGCCAACCATCCGGTGGGCACGGGCCCGTACCTCCTCAAGGAGGTCGACCGCAAGGGGGTGCTGCGCTTCGAGAAGTACCCGCGCTACCACGGCAGGTATCCGTCCACCGGCGCGCCCGGCGACGCCGAGAGGGGCCTGCTGAAGGACGCCGGCCGCCAGCTGCCGCTCATCGACGTGCTGCTGATGCCGCTGATCGAGGAGGCCCAGCCGATGGCGCTGCAGTTCCAGCGCGGACAGCTCGACGTGCAGCGGCTGGACCAGGCCAGCTTCAACAGGATGGTGGCCCGCAACCCCGACGGCACGTTCCGCGTCGCCGGCGACTACGCGGCGCGATTCGACGTCTTCTCGTATCCCGAGCAGGCGATGTTCTATTACGGCTTCAACATGCGCGATGCGCTCGTGGGCCGCAACAAGCTCCTGCGCCAGGCCTTCGCGCGCCTGGTGGACACGCGCGGCGAGATCGACACGCTGCTCAATGGCCGCGGCGTGAAGCTGCAGAGCATCGTCTCGGTGACCGTGCCGGGCAACGAGCGCGACACCGGCGCCCGCTTCCCCGACTACGACCTGGCCGCCGCGAAGAAGCTGCTGGCCCGGGCCGGCTACCCGGACGGCAAGGGCCTGCCGGTGATCTCGGTGTCCTATCCGGCGGCGCGCCTGGAGGATCGCAACGCGTTCGACTACCTCAAGGCCCGCTTCGCCGGCGCGGGCGTGCAACTCGCCCCGGTGTTCATGGACAACGCCGACTTCATCAGGCGCGCCGCCGGCGGCGACTTCCAGATGATGTTCTACGGCTGGTCGGGCGACCCCGACGCCGCCGACTTCTACCAGCAACTGCTGTCACGCAACGTGGGCGCCGGCTCCAACCTCACGGCCTTCCGCGACGCCGACTTCGACCGCGAGTACGACGCCGCCCTGCTCCTGCCCAACGGCCCCGAGCGCTACGCCCACTTCAGGAAGATGAACGACATCCTGGCCGACGAGATGCCGATGATCTTCACCTACGACCCGGTGTACGTGGGGCTGAAGCAGAAGTGGCTGCTGAACTACAAGCCGAGCTCGCTGTCGTCGGAATTGATCTACGTGGATGTGGACATGGCATTGAAGGCCGCCCGCGCGAACTAGGGGCTGCGCGCCGCTCCCCGGAGTTCCATACTCCACGCGAGAAAACGGGGAGGCGCCATGGCGACAAGCAGCCGGCGCAGCGCGCAAGCAAGCGACTCGGACAACGTCGCGGGCGCCCTGCTCGAGGAATACCTGGCACTCGGAACCTTCACCTCGCGCGCGGCCGCGACGGCGGCGCTGAAGGCACTGCAGGACTACAAGGCCAGGTCGCGGGAGCCGGCGGAGGTCGCCGATTGGCTGCGCGCGAACCAGGACCTGCTCGAACTCGTCTACAAGTCGATCCACGATCTTCCGGCGCGGAGCCGGCCGACCGCGCTGTGCCTGTCGGGCGGCGGCATTCGCAGCGCGACGTTCAGCCTCGGCGTCCTGCAAGGGTTGGCGCGCCTCGATTGGCTGGACAAGTTCCGCTACCTGTCCAGCGTTTCCGGCGGTGGCTACATCGCCAGCTGGTTGTCGGCGCTGCGGCGGCAACCGGGCGCCGACCTCGCCAACGTCAAGGTCATGCTCGCCGATACCGCCGGCGGCATCGCGCGGCCGGCGCCGCCGCTGGTGCTGCGGGAGCCGCTCACGGGCAGCCAGCACGACGCCGTCAGCCGCCTGCGCGCCTACAGCAACTACCTCAGCCCGGTGCTCGGCTTGTCGGGCGACATGCTGGCCCTGGTCGCGACCTTCCTGCGCAACCTGCTGATGAACCTGTGCGTCTGGTTGCCGCTCATCGCCGGCCTGCTTCTGTTGCCGCGCGTGTTCGTGCTCGCCCTGCTGGCCGAGCCGGCCGCCGGATGGGTGGCGGGCCTGGGTGCCGTTGCCTGCCTGCTCCTGGCCGGCGGCGTCGCCTACATGATCGCCGACCTGCCGGCCGACCAGCACCCCGAATTTCCGCCGCGCGACCGCTTCGCCGCAGGCTGCTTCCTGCCGGTGGTGACGTCGGCCTTCCTGTTCAGCCTCATCGGCGTGTGGGGGCAGTACTGGTCGAACGGCCCCTGGTGGCCCGGCGTCGCGGCGGCGGTCGGGGCCGGCGCCAACCTGGTCGGCATCATCCTGGGCCTGCTTTACCGGAGCTACCGGCAACCCGACGCGCCCTTGCGGGGCATCTTCGTCGGCGCCGTCCTGCTGGTCGCCTGCGGCGCGTTCGGCGGCATCGCGCTCGACCTGGCGTTGGTGTATGCGCACAAGCAGTTCGGCAAGGCCGACGACCCCGCGCTGCTCTACGCGACCGTCAGCCTGCCCCTGATGCTGTCGTGCTTCTGGGGCCAGATCACGCTGTGCGCGGGCGTCACGACGCGCTGGATCGACGAGAACATGCGCGAGTGGTGGGGACGCGCGAGCGGCCTCTGGCTGCGCCTCATCCTCGGCTGGAGCGCGCTGTTCGTCGTGGTGCTGTACCTGCCGCCGCTGGCCATCACGATGCTCGGCACCACGCTGCCGGCGGGCGCCCAGCTGTCGGCAGGCGGCATCGTGGCGGGCGTGCTCACCAGCGCGATCGGCTACTGGAGCAAGAACGGCGACAATCTGACCAAGCGAGGCGCCGGCCTGCTGGCGCGCTGGGGCAACCTGTTCCTCAACGCGATCGCCGGCGCGGTCCTGCTCGCCCTGCTCGTGGCGATGAGCCTGGGCGTGTCGCAGCTCCTGCAGAACTGCGGGCCCTTCGCGATCGGCGGCGTCTGCGACAACCGGCTGGCGGACCAGGCGACGTTCCTGCGCGAGGAACAGCAGGTCGCGCAGGACGTACGCCCCGTGGCGGGCGAGGCCGCGGTCTACGACTTCGTCGCGCTGCATGCGTCGTTGCCGCACGCCCTGATGCTGTTCGGGCTCTGCACCTTCGTCGGCGCGGCGCTGTCCGCGGCCATCGGCGCCAATGCGTTCTCGCTGCACGGCATGTACGGCAATCGCCTGGTGCGGGCGTATCTCGGCGCCGCGCGGAAGAAGCGCAACCCGCATTGGCTGACCGGCTTCGACCGCGTCGACAACTTCCCGCTCTCGCGGCTGGCGACGTGCGATCGACTCTTTCCGGTCATCAACATCGCGTTGAACCTGGTGCAGCCCACGAGCGCGAAGATGGCCTGGCAGCAACGCAAGGCCGCTTCGTTCACCGCGACGCCGCTGCACTGCGGCAGCGTCGGAACGGGCTACGTGCGAACGGAGGTCTACGGCGGGCCGCGCGGCATGTCGCTGGGCCGGGCCATGACGATCTCGGGTGCCGCCGCGTCGCCCAACATGGGCTATCACAGCTCGCCGCTGGTGACCCTGGTCATGACGCTGTTCAACGTCCGCCTGGGCTGGTGGATGGCGAACCCGAAGCGCCAGTTCCTGGGCTTCTGGCAGCGCAAGGAGTTTCCCGGGCTGGATGCCATGGCCAGCGAGGCGTTCGGGCTGACGACGGACGACCGTCGCTCCGTCTACCTGTCCGACGGCGGCCACTTCGAGAACCTCGGCCTGTACGAGATGGTGCGCCGGCGCTGCCACCGCATCGTGGTGATCGACGCCAGTTGCGATCCCCGCTACGAATACGAGGATCTTCTCGGCGCCGTCCGCAAGATCCGCATCGACTTCGGCGTCGACATCGAGCTTCCCCGGACCCTGCCTGGGCAGCCGGGGGCGCTACGTTCGCGGCGAGTGGCGGTCGGCCGCATCCGCTACAGCCTGCGTGACGAGCACGAGCGCGGCAAGCGCATCGACGGCTGGCTCTACCTCGTCAAGCCCGTGCTGACCGGCAAGGAACCGCTGGATCTCGGCGACTACGCACGCAGCGCGCGCCCCGGCGAAGGACCGTTCCCGCACCAGTCGACGGCCGACCAGTTCTTCAACGAGGCGCAGTTCGAGAGCTATCGCATGCTGGGCCTGCAGTCCGCCCTGGATGTGTTCGCGCACCCGCTGGCCAGCATGCTGTCGAAGCCGGCTCGGCGCGCGAGGAAGCCGTACCGGTTCGGCGCCGCCGAGGAGCCGAAGGACACGATTCCCGAACCGTCGCCGTCGTCGCAAGCCGCTCCCTCCGGCGTCGCCGGATTCGTGCACGGCGTCGGCCCGGGCGTCGCGTTGGCGACCGCGCTGTCCGTCGGCGGCACCGTGGGCGTCGTCGGCACCGTCAAGCTGTCGTCCGGGAGCGTCAGCCTGTCGCCCGAGGATCGCCAGTTGCTGAAGGAAGGGCTGACCGCCAAGGGCAGCTTCGCGGCCACCGTATCGCCTGCCGCCAGCGTGCCGCTGGTGCTGGATCCCGGCGCGCAGGTCTACCTGGACGCGCACACCCTCGATGCCCTCGACAAGGCCATCGAAGCCGCGCGCGACGCGGCCGCAGCCGCGGAGGCGGCCGCGAAGGCGAAGGGGCAAGCGGGGCCAGCCGGCAAGGACGGCGGGGTCGCGCCCACCGGCCCGGCATCCGTGTCGATCACGGATGCCTCGATCAACAACCTGGTCCGAGAACTTCGCGGCGCCGCCGTGCCGGCGGCGCCGCCCGCCTCGGGAACGGTCGAGGCGAACCTCGCCGAAGTCGTCAAGAGCCTTCGGCAGATCGACATGGACCTCACGCAGATCACGCCGCGGCGGGTCGGCAACGCCGCGGGCAGGCAGCCATGAGGCCGGCGACCCTGTCCATCCCGGCGCTGGCCCTGTGCACGCTGGCATCGTGCGCGGCGCCACCGCAGCTGCAGTTGGCCGTCTTCACGGGCCAGGGAACGGCGCGATGGGGTGAGGAGGATTCGTTGGCCGCCTCGATCGCTTCCGTGGCCGTGTCCGTATCGGCGGCACTGGCGGCGTCCGCATCGGCTGCATCCGCCGTATCGCCGGATGCGCCCGCGTCCGGCGTCGTCGCCGCGCCCGCGATCGACCACAAGGTGGCGTTCATCTACGCCAGCCCGACGCCGCTGCATCACAAGCGCCTCATCCTCAATGCGCCCCTGCCGGTGCCATCGTTCAGAACGATCTTCGGACTCGACGAACCGGACGACGCGTCGGGATGGGAACTCGACTGGGACCTCGACAAGTTGGAGCCCGGCCTCGTCGCGATCTGGTCCTTCGACGCCTTCAAGCTCGGGAACGGGAAAGGCGCGGCGTTCGAAAGCTGCCGCGTCGTCACCAGCGTCGATTTCATCTACGGCGACCTGCCCAGGCGCGTGCGCGTGGAAATGCCGTTGCGACTTCCCGATGCGACCGCGTTGGACATCGAACCAGCCTGCCATGTGAAATCGAAGCCGGTTGCCAAGCCATGAACACACGTCGTCGCCAAAGTGCGCGCGCGAGCGCCGCCCTGCTGTTTTGCCTGTCAGCCGCCACGCATGCGGCGACCCGAACCAGCGAACAGATGCGAAGCGACGAGATCTGGCTCGAGAGCCTGACATCCGGGCTGCAGAAGTGGCCCGCGATGCCCTCCCCGGACGCCTCCGCGACCGCCAAGCCGTACGCTCGAGTGTCGTTCGCCTACGATCGAACCAACATCGCGCACGTGTCGCTGCAACAAGGCCTATCCGGCATCAGCATCCATGTCAGCGCCGGCTGGCTGACGCTGGCCGAGGACGACGTGCTGGCCGACCTTCTCTCCCGGCAGAAGGGGCTGAAGGCCAGTGGATGCGTCGAGGACTACCTGGCCGCCATCCAGCCCGCGCTCGCCACGAACCGCCGCTTCGAGGACGGCGAGGTGGTTCTCCCCGTTGCGGTGACCTCGTTCGGCGAGTTCGTCCGCCGCGGCGGCGCGCCGACCTGCCAGGGCCTGCAGTCGGTGGTCTGGAGCGGCGAATGGCGGACTCAATGGGCGGCGGTACGCCAGCGCGTCGAGGCGGGGCTGCTCTGGTGGGCGCTGCTGGACCTGCGGTGCCGCGCCGGCATGCCGTGCAAGCCCGACAGCCTTGCGGACGAGGACGCCACGCTGCGGCTTCAGGCCTTCGGTTTCGACGCCGACATGGCCGCTCCGCTGAAGCGACTGCGCTTCGGGGCGTTCAAATGATCTGCCCGAGGAGGACGCGGGCGACTCAGACCACGCTCAGCCAGCGCTGCAGGCACTTGTTCAGCGCCTCCGGCGACAGCGGCTTGGACAAGTAGTCGTCCATCCCGGCCGCAAGGCAGCGCGCCCGGTCGCCCGGCAGCGCATGCGCCGTGAGCGCCACGATGACCAGGTTCGCGCCGCCCGGCATCGCGCGCAGCACGCGCGTCGCCTCCAGTCCGTCCATGTCCGCCATCTGGATGTCCATGAACAGCAGGTCGAAGCGCGCGCCGCCCTCGACCAGCGCGATCGCCTCGCGCGCGCTCGACGCCGGCGTGACCTGGACGCCAGCGGCCTTCAGGAACTCGCGGGCGATGAGCAGGTTGACGTCGTTGTCCTCGACCAGCAGCACGTGCCGTCCCTCGCCCACGAGCGCCGCACGGGATTGCGACCGCGCGTCGGCGGGTACCAGCCGGGCCGCAGGCCGGTTCAGGCCCGCCAGGATCGCCTCCAGGAGCGACGACGGCGTGGTCGGCTTGGAGACGAGGCCGGCGATGCGAGCGTCCCTGATGCGTTGCTCGACCTCCGGGATCCGGTCGGCGGCGACCATGATGAATTCGGTGCTCGCCGAGGGCGCCCTCTCGCGCATGCGCTGGATCACCTCCAGCCCGGTGATGCCCTGGAGCGTCCAGTCCACGAGCACGAAGCGATAGCCGGCCCCGGCGGTCTGCGCACGGGCGAATTCCTCGACGGCGGCGCCGCCGTCGGCCAGGGCCTCGCAGGCCACGTCGAACGAGTCCAGGATCTCGCACAGCGCGCCCAGCGACGTGGAGTTGTCGTCGACGACCAGCGCTCGCATGCCGCGCAGCGCATGCCAGGGCCTGGCATCCGCGGGGCGGTCGACCGGCATGATCGCGCGCAGCGGCACCGAGACGCGGAAGCTGCTGCCGACCATCAACGTGCTCTCGACATCGATGGTGCCGCCCATCAACTCGACCAGGTGCTTGCTGATGGCCAGGCCCAGCCCGGTGCCGCCGAAGCGCCGCGCCATCGAGTCGTCACCCTGGCGGAAGGGCTTGAACAGCTGCTGGATCTGCGGCGCGCTCATGCCGATCCCGCTGTCGCGGATCGTGAAGCGCACCTGCACGCGATCGGGCTCGGCCGACTCGAGCGCCGCATCGACCAGCACCTCGCCCGTGGCCGTGAACTTGACGGCGTTGCCGGCCAGGTTGATCAGCACCTGTTCCAGGCGCGTGGCGTCGCCCAGCAGCAGGTTCGGAACGTCCGGGGCGCGCCGCATCACGACTTCCAGCGGCTTGTTCTGCGTCATCGGGATCAGCAGGTTGGCGACGCGTTGCAGCATGTCGTCCAGCGAGAACTCCGTCTGGTCCAGCGTCAGCTTGCCGGCCTCGATCTTGGAGAAGTCCAGCACGTCGTTGACGATGTGCAGCAGCAGGCGCGCGGCGTCGTCGAGCCGCCGGAGATAGTCGCGCTGGGTGTCGTCGAGGGTCGTCTTCAGCAGCAGCGTCGTCAGGCCCAGGATCGCGTTCAGCGGCGTGCGGATCTCGTGGCTCATGTTGGCCAGGAACGCCGCCTTCGCACGGGCCGCCTCGTCGGCCGCCGCCACCGCCACGGTGAGCTGCGTCGTCCGGCGCTCCACCGCGGCCTCCAGGCCTTCCGTGGCCTGCAGCAACCGCTGCCGCATCACCTCCTGCGCCCGCGCCGTCTCGGCGACCTCGCGCCAGCGGGTGGGCACGTGCACCGGTTTGGCCAGGTCGAGGCGGCCGATGCGTTCGCTCGCGGCCGCCAGCGCCATCAGGGGGCGGGCGAACCGGCGTGCGCGGCTCACCGCAGCCCAGGCCGAGAGCGACATCGTCACGAGCAGGATGACGGCCAGCATCATCCATTGCCGCGGGCCCGCGATCGCGAAGTCGGACTCGGGCGCGACGACGCCCACGACCAAGGGCGTCGGCCCTTCGAGCGGCACGCGCGCGAAGGAGGCCAGCCACGACTGGCCGTTCGACGAGAAGCGCAACACCGGATCCGAGGCCGCCGCCGCGGGAGAAGCCTTCCATTGCGCGAAGGCCGCGTCGAGCGCGGGCCGGCCCAGCGCGGACAGCGGCTGCAGCAGCAGGTTGCGCGCGCGCGCGTCGTCCGGGGCCGCATCGCCGCCCGGCACGCCGATGAGGGCGCCGTCGCCCGTCACCACCAGCGCGAAGCCGTGGCGGCCGACCTCGAGTTCGCGGGTGAAGCGGGAGATGTCAGCGAGCGGGATGTCGGTCGTGCTGATGTTGCGGCGGCCGTCGGGCGACGTCCATTGCACGACTGCCGACATGCCCGGCAGGCCGTTCGACTTGAAGATGAACGGCGCCGTCCAGACCACGCGCGCATCGGGCGGCGCATCGGCAACCTGCCGGAACCACGGGCGCCGGCGCGTGTCGTAGTCGCTGGCGCGCTCCGTGCGCTCCAGCCGCCGGCCGTCGGCCGCCCAGGTGGTGTCGATCTCGGTGCCGCGATGCACGTCCGGATCGGTCTGCCGCGTGACGAAGCCGCCGCCCGGCGCTCGCCGGATCAGGACTTCGCGCCCGGTCTCGTCGCCGATGGCCACCGACGAGAAGCTGGGCTCGTGCGTCAGCTCCGTGCCGATGAGGCGCACGATGCCCTGCTCGTCGCCCGTCGACAGCATGCCCAGCGTGCCCCAGTCGCGCTTCAGGCGGGAGATGGTGTCGACGCGCTTGAGCAGGCCGGACAGCGACGAGTCCACCTGGCGCGCCGTCCTGCCAAGTTCGGCGCTGGCGACGGCGCGCCGCGCGGGTTCGTACACGAGCGCCTGCACGCCCGCGAACGCCACCGCCAGCGACAGGCCGGCGACCGTCAACGACGAGATCAGGAGACTTCTTCCGATCGGGACGTCACCGCGTTGCGTTCCGGCCTCGTCGACAGCGTCGGCTTCCATCCATTCTCCCTGGTGCGTGGCGCGTCCTCCGCGCTTGCATGGACGCGGGGATCGGTCGACGGAGTCTAGGCGCAGTCGCGCTGGATGTGCCAGGCGCGGCAGCCCTCGACGTGGCGCGGATCGAACGCTGGCGGAGCTCAGGATGGCACCGTACCGGCGAACCCGGCGAATTGGTCTCCTCAGAGCCAGCGCTCTGTTTCGGCGGAGTGGACGAAGGAATACACCTCCTATCGCTACAACTGCTGGCGATGCCGCGCGTCTGCGGTGTTTTCGGCCGAAGACCAGCGCTATTCGTATGAAGTGAAGAAGGCGCCGATCGATCAAAAGCGAATTCTCTGCGAAGACTGCTGGAGGCGATCGAATCAGATCGCCGCTGAGCTGTCCAAGTGCGAGGAAGACTGGTCAGAGTCGAAGCAAGGCCTGCGCCTGGACAGGGCATTTCTTGAGCGGTGGTCACGCTTGCTTGATGAGCGCGACCAGTACGTACCTAACCGATTCGATTCGGCTAAGAAGAACATGCTCGCGAAACTGTTGCGTGATGCCTGGCGACAGCGCGCCGGCAGTCGGCCAGGTCCGGTCGTTCGCGAAGGGCCGGTTCCAGGGTGTTCAACAGGCCAGCATCAACGCACCATTCTAAATAGTCGGGCTCAGTCGACCACGACTGCGAGGTACTCGGGGTCCTGTCGCTGCCCAACCAGGCGGACGACGAGCACGTGCTCCGCGCGCTCGAAGTACCAGAGTGAAAGCGGGAAGCCGTCCAGGCGCCAGGCGCGCAGCCCGTCGATCTCAAGTTCTTGGCCGATGGCCGGCGAGCCCATCCCAGGTTGCTGCTCGAGCGCCTGCAGCGCCTTCTTCATGGCATCGACCAGCTTCTTCGCGACCCGCGCCCCGGCTTCGGTGCGGTAGTAGAGAACCTCGTCGCGGCGGTCTTGCTTGGCCGCCGGCGTCAGAAGTACAGGCTTCACTGGCCTCGGCCGTCGGCGATGGCACGCAGCTCAGCCCAGTCGTCGCGCGTGTCCGCCGTTGCCGGGCCACTTGCCAGGCCGTCCTCGACCAGAGCGCGCAGCCGCAGGATTCGTTGCTCGCGCTGGTCCTTTCGAATCAGGTCGCGCACGTACTCACTGGTGTTGCCGTACTCGCCGGACTCGACCCGCTGGGCTACGTAGGCGCGCAGGACGTCTGGGAGGGCGATGTTCATCGTACCGTTGCTCATGGCAGAATCGTGATCCATTTGGCAACTGTTGTCAAGACGCCGGCGATTTCTATCCGTAGCGGCTGCCGATGTCAGCAGGTTGCCTCTCATTTGTCGAACAATGTTCGCGGCCATCCGATCGCTCGTTTTCGGCCAGAGGCAGGTACTGGCGAGCGGCAGGTATCGGGTGGCGCCGCAAAGGTCGCGACTCATGTCGCTCAATGACGCCAAACCGTCGTTCGACCCGATCGAGAGCCGCGCAAATCCACAAGCTTCGTCGCCATCGCTAGTATCGGTACCCAGTTGGCCGTTTGTGGCCGTTTCCTAGCTTGGAGGGACCATGGTGACTCGACCTCTCGTCGTATGCCTGTTCGCCGCAATGCTGCTGCCAGTGACCGCAGCCTTGGCCGGTGCGCGTCAGGACGCTCGGGTCATCATGGCTGCAGATCCGGCCGAACTGAAGTTCCAGGAGGACTGGGGATACGCAAGCGCGGTGGTCAGCGGGGACACGGTGACGCTGTCCGGCGTTGTTGCCGGGGTACGCCCTGGCGAGACGGACTTGCGCGCCGGGTACACCCGCGCCTTCGAGCGCATCGGGGTCATCCTGCGAAGCGCTGGCGTGTCATGGGACGATGTCGTCGACATCACCAGCTTTCACACTGACCTGACGACGCAGATGCCGGCGATCGTGGCGGTGAAGAATCTCTACATCAAGCCGCCGTACCCGACTTGGACGGCCATACAGGTCTCGCGCCTGATTCCGGATAACGGCATCACCGAAATCAAGATCGTAGCCAAGAAGGCCAGGTGAAGGCCGCAGTCCGGCCAGACCCCGTTTTCCGCGAGTGACTGGTTTCCGGTTGTCCGCCGAGCTGGGAGCAGGCCAATGCCCGCTCCGGGAAGTTGAACTGCGTCGGGACTGGGCAGCAGTTCGCAGGTCCCCCGTCGATGTTCCATCGTTCGGGAGATACGCCAATCAGATGTTTTGCCGCGCGTGTGCGACGGAATGGAATCGGTACACACTGCGGGTACTGATGCGCAATCCCTGCCCTAAAAAGGAGACGCCCCATGCTGAAATTCGACGCACCTGCCTTTCATGATCTGCATTTCCCCAATGAGAGTGTCGAGTATCGTGCCGCGCGCAATCGACTGCTGGAGGCCGAGATCGCGCTTCGCCGACAGACCGAGGCCGTTGCTGCTCTGCGTCGGGCCCTACCGCCGGGCGGCGAGATCCGCGAGGACTACGTGTTCGAGGGCGAGGCTGGAGCTGCACGACTCTCGCAACTGTTTGGCGACAGGAGCGTGCTGCTGCTCTACGGCTTCATGTATGGTCCAAAAATGGAGCGGGCCTGCCCTTCCTGTACCTCATTCATCGATGCCTTGGACGGGGAGATGCGGCACATCCGTCAACGGGTCGCAATCGCGGTAGTCGCTCGCTCGCCGCTTGCCCGTTTCAAGGCGCACGCGCAAGACAGGGGCTGGCGCGACACCCAACTATTGTCCTCAGCAGGCAACAGCTTCCACCTTGATTACCACGCTGAGGATGCCCAAGGCTCACAACGGCCGATCATGAACGTATTCGCTCGACAAGGCGGGGTGATCCGGCACGTCTGGGCTAGCGAACTCGCTTTCGCGCCACGCGATCCCGGCGAGGACCCGCGACATATCGATGGGTTCTGGCCGCTCTGGGGGATTCTCGACTTATCGCCGGAAGGCCGCGGCGAGCAGTTCCGACCGAAGCTCAGCTACAACTAATTTCGCCATTTTTGTGCTGCTTGCCCGACGGTGCCGTGGACCGGTACGTTCGACCAGGCTCGCCGCGAGCAGCATCGGTAGGTACCGAAGCGTGTCGTGATGCGGCCTGCAGGCTTCCAGAGGAGCGATCCAACCCAATGAGCAATATGTCGCACTCTGCGCGAGTACCGCGACAAACCGGGCGATCACCTACTTCGGTTGGAACTGACTGCACCGATAGACCGGGAAGCAGGCGACGCGCATCAGCGTCGCCTCCATTTCAGTCAAAGGGTTTCCCGCCATGTCATATCGACGCAGCCTTATCGCCGTTGCCTGCACTTGCGCAGCACTTGTCAGTGCTTGCGGTGGTGGAGGTGGCGCCGCACAGACCACGGTGCCCCCCGTGACCCCGACGTCGATTTCTGGCACTGTCGCGGTCGGCGCGCCGATGCTCAACGCCGTGGTGACCATCAAGGACTCCCTCGGAGCCACGATTTCTGGTTCCGCCGCAGCGGACGGCACCTTCAGTGGACTCTCTGTCAGCGGCATGACGGCCCCGTTTCGCATCGAAGCCTGCGGACTCGTCGGCGGTGCAAACACCTGCTACTACTCGGTGGTTGAGAAGGCCGGCACCGCGAACGTCACACCGTTGACCCACGCGGCCGTGTCGCTCGCCCTTGGCCGGGATGCTGCGGCCATGTTCGACCCGGCGGCCAGTGCCGCCGCACCTTCCGAGGCCACATTGGCCGCGAAGAAGCAGAACCTGTTGGATGCGCTTGCCCCGGTGCTCACAGCCATGGGCCTGTCCACCACCGTGGACTTCGCGAGCGATGCGTTCTCGGCCAACCGGACGGGCATGGACAAACTGCTCGACGCCGTCAAGATCACGACCGGATCCGACGCTGCTGCGAGCGGGCCCGCGTCCACGTTCGTGCAAGTGGAAGGCAACATCGGTTCGGGCAACGTGTTCATCGGAAGCGATGGAACGAAGTCGGGCACGATCGTGGCGGACACGAAGGGCCTGAACGTCGACATGACGGGCATTTCAACTCTTTTCGCCACGATGAGCTCGGCAATTGGCGCAGCCGATGTGTCGACCTGCGCCACGGCCATGAGCGGGATTTTCGACCCGCTGTTCCGCCTCAAGGCGGACGGCGGTACGCCACTGACGGCCACCACGGCCGCGAGCGGAATCTGCACCATGGCCAGCCTCGCGACGCCCAGCCTGCTGGGCGGCGTCGTCGCCAATCCGGTCATCAAGGATTGTGACCTGACTGGCGTAGACAAGATCTGCTCGGTCGGCTTCGACATCGTCAAGGGCGACGCTGTGTTTGACGGCGCGGAGCTGGCCGTCGTTCAACGCGGCGGTTCTACCGCATGGACGCTGCTGGGGCAGACCGCCTCTGACGAGATTCATATTGGCGCCGCAGTGCAACGCACCTTGCGCGTGGACATCGTCGACTTGAACCCGAGCTACACGCGTGCGTTGTCCTTTGATGTCAGCAATTTCGATGGAACAGTCCACGCGGCGAAGGTCTATCAGCACGATGTCGCAGGCACCGGGTGGGAGACCACCCCGATTGCGACCCTGGACGACAGCGCCGCTTGCTCCGCCTCGATCCCCAGATTGACCATTGTGGGCAGCTCGTGCGGCTCGTCGTGGATCTCGCTCGACAACTTCGGTGGCGACCTCGCCGGCGGGGATGCGTTGATCGATGCGTTCTACAAGCGCGGCCGCGTGGTCAAGGTCGAGCTCTTCTCTGATCAAGCCGCGACTCAACTTTCGGCGACGTTCATGAAACGCGTGGATGGCGTCCCGCCAAAGGCAGCCGCCCTTTCCAGCATCCCCTGGCTCGAACTCGAAGACGCCACCAAGACGGCACTCGTCGGCTATGACGGCGCGACTGCCACCTTCACGGCCAGTTGGGCCGGAAACGCCACCGTTTCTCCGAAAGACATCACCTTGTGCCTGGCAAGCAATTGCTCAGGCACAGCGATGGCCGGCCATTCAGAGATCGACGGCAAGCACAACGGTTCGACCACGAAAACGTTGACGTGGAGTCCGACTCCGGCTGGGTCATCGGCCTACAAGCAAATTTCCCTCTACGGCCGCGATCGGGAGCAAATGGGTGTCTCGAGCAACTTCATCAGCTGCGGCGGCGCAGCGAGTTGCAATTGAGCTTGAGCGAAGTCGTGTTTCGGGCGCCGATTCTGGCTTGAGGCATGTCAGCCTCGGGTCCCTGTCGCCCGCCGATCGATTTCGAACGACGGGGGAAGCTCCGCAAAGAGGTCAAACGCATTTCAGCGGTTGCTGAGGACGTTGGAGCCCGACTCCCCGCGTGCCCCCGAGTCGCTTGTCGGCCAAGACCGGACGGTCACGAACGGCAGCTTCGAAGCAGCGTCCCCACCACTCTCAATCGGCGAGTCAACCGAACCACTTCTGCACGTCGATCGTCGATCGCTTGCCGATATCGTCTCCGTGATCGTCGAGCCAGATCGCCGCCCGCTCGCGGCCCTGGCCGCGAAGCATTTCGAGAAACGGCGCATGCGCTAGCGCCTTGGTATCGGTACGCTCCAGACTCGCTAGGTCGCACACGTCGATCATGTGGACGCGCATTGCGCGCAGCTTCGACTCGAGGGTGCCGTTGGTGTCCGACGACACGTCCGAGAACTCAGTCGCGCGTGCAAAGGTCTGCATCTCTCGCATGAAGGTGGCGTTGAACGAGAGCTCAGCGATACGTTCATCGATTTCCTTGACCGTTCGCGGCGTGTCGTCGCGCCGCAGCGGGGTCAACAGCACAAGCAGGACATCCTGCGCGTCACACTCGTAGAACAGCGGAAACACCGCAGGGTTCGCTGAGTAGCCACCATCCCAGTAGGGCTCGCCATCGATGTCAACGGGATGGTGAATCTTGGGCAGGCACGCCGATGCCATCAGCATATCGACCGATAGTTCTTGTTCGCGGAAGATTCGCAGCTTGCCGGTGTTGGCCTGAGTGGCCGCGACGAAAAGCTTGAACGGGCTGCGCCCGCGCAGCGACTCGAAGTCGACGAGTCGCGACAACAGATCGCGCAGTGGGTTCAGTTCAAGCGGGTTGATTTGGGCGGGAGAAAAGTGGCTCGCCCAATTCACAAGCAGCTTGCTCGCCGGCGAGAGTTGAATTGCTTCGCCCTCGCCCTGAACTACCATGCTGGGCGGCATCAGTTTGCCAACCTCGTACCAGAAGTTGGCCAGGGCTTCACCCGCGCCCGCACGCCCGCCCTTCAACCAGCCATCGGCGAGGACTACAGCGTTCATCGCGCCGGCACTGCTGCCGCTGATGCCGTCGAATTGCAAACTCTCATCGTCGAGCAATCGATCGAGCACGCCCCACGTGAATGCGCCGTGGGCGCCGCCCCCTTGTAGCGCCAAGTTGAGGCGACGGGCGGGGGCGTGCGGAGCCCCTCCGTGCGGCGTGAGTGAGACAGGTTTGGATGGGCTTGTGGCCCTGGATTGAATGGCTTCCATGCAAGGAATCCTTTCTGGATTGCCAACACACCGGCCAGGCTTCGATAGACCTCGTTGTGCAGTGCAGCAATTTTACCGCACATGGGAGGGTATACCCTCGCATCAGCTGGGGCTTCCAGGTTTGTGCCTACCTGCTGCAGAGCCGCGATCGACATCAACGCCAGTTGGGCTACTGCCACATCTCGTCGGGCCTTGCGGGGCGTCCGTGTACCAACTTCCGGCCAGGAACTGCCCGTCACGACGGACTGCTTCAGGGTTGGCTGATGGCCCCGCCGTGCGCCAAGCGCTTCCACGCTCTTCCTGCCGGCGACAGACTGCCCCACGGATAGTGATTGAATTCCTATGCTCAGGGAGCCGCTCCATGATCCTCGTCGGCCAATATGACAGCCCCGTCACCCGCCGGGTCGCAATCGCGCTGCATCACTACGGCATGCCGTTCACCCGCGACACCCGTTCGATCTTTGGCGATGCTGTGGCGGTCGGAAAGATCAGCCCGCTGACCCGCATCCCGGCCCTCGTCCTCGACGATGGCGAGGTGCTGATCGACAGCGCCGCCATCCTTGATCATCTCGACGAACAGGCGGGCGACGCGGCGCTGATCCCCGCAACCGGCCCCGCGCGCCGGCTCGTCCTCCAGGTGACCGCACTCGCGCAAGGCACCCTCGAAAAGGTCGGGGCTGTGGTCTATGAGAGGCACTTCCATTCCCCCGAACATCGAAGCACCGCCTGGCTTGATCGCTGCCTTGGCCAGGCTCGCGCTGGCCTCGACGAACTGACCCGCCGTCTGGCCACACCCTATGCATGCGGGGCAACGCTCACCCATGCCGATGCCATGATCACCACGCTGATCTGGTACATGCAGGACCGGATGGATGAAGTGTTGTCACCCACCGCCCACGCCTGTCTGATCACCTTGGCCGAACACTGCGAAACCCTGCCGGCCTTCCGCGCCGCCGCCTTGAGCGATTTCGAGAAGATGCCGCGCAGCTGACTCTTGCAAGTCTTCAATCCAACTGCCCATAGCGAAGGACAGCTCAGGGGTCGGCCTCGGCCACCCGGCGTCGCCGGCCAATGCCCGTTATGCTGCGCGCAGCGGCCGCGCATCCGTCGTTCAGCCACTGCTCGGGCTGGACGCTGCGCCGAGGACGAATGTCGGCCATGACCAGACCTTCGCGAACGGCAGGTATCGGGTCATCTACCGGTGCGGCAGTAGCCCGCTGCAGCGAACTGAGAGCTCCTTCTGGTCCAGGATGGCTCACTCCCTGAGCTCGGCACGGCACAAGATGCCAGGTTGTTGCGTATCGCCTTCGAGCAGAACATCCCCATGAACGACGACTATTCACTAGCCGCGGAAATTCCCGAGATCGCCGACTACTGCCGCCTCCGAGAGCAGGCTGGCCTGAGTGCCAAGAGCAAAGAGGCTGCCGCACGTGGCTTGCCCGGTACGATCCACGCGGCAGTCGTGCGCTGCGCGGGCGAGGTTGTCGGAATGGGGCGCGTAATAGGTGACGGAGGCCTGTTCTTCCAAGTGACCGACATGGCCGTTCATCCCTCGCATCAGGGCCGTGGGCTCGGCAAGGCCATCATGACTTCATTGATCGATCAACTGCGTGCTTCGGCGTTGCCGGGAGCGTACGTCAGCCTCATAGCCGACGGCGAGGCGCACCGGCTCTACGCTCAATTTGGCTTTAAGCCGACGATGCCAAAGTCTATCGGGATGGCACAAGTTTTGCGCTGACACGATGGGGCGCTCGATGAGCCAGGCGAGGCGCCCGTCATCCACGGCTGAGGATTTCTCGTCCAGCCTCCGTAGGACGCTTGTCGGCCAGTTGCTGACGGTCGCGAGCGTCGGGTATCGCGTAGGCTAGCCTTTGCGCCGAACCTTGACACGCCAGTACTTCGCTCTCTTCTCGATACAAGCCATGCTGGGAATCCTTCGTCTGCAAGCGAAGGCTGTGCAGGTGTCCCAGAAGTGTCCCAATCGCCACCCGAAAAATAAAAAAAGGACTTACGATCTCTCGTAAGCCCTTGATTTCCAACATGATTGTTGGTGGGTGGTACAGGGATTGAACCTGTGACCCTTGCCGTGTGAAGGCAATGCTCTACCGCTGAGCTAACCACCCGATAACTTGTTGTCCTGTTATCAGGACAGCCTTGGATTATGCCACAGCTTCTTGCTGTTGTGCGCGCCAGATCGTCTTTCCGCCGCTCGCCTTGTCGATCTCGCCCAACACCCGCTCGTGGTCGGCGAGTTCGGCGTCGCTCGCGGCGAGCACGGGCAGCACGAAGCCGCTGAGGTCGACCGGGCCGCCGAGGTCGCCGGCCTTGCCGCCGCGTTCCTCTGTCATGTCCATCACCAGGGAGTCCTGGCCGCGGGTGAGGCGGATGTAGACCTCGGCGAGCAGGTTGGCGTCGATCAGCGCGCCGTGCAGCGTGCGGTTGGTGTTGTCCACCTCGAGGCGCTTGCACAGCGCGTCGAGCGAGTTGGACTTGCCCGGGAACTGGTCGCGCGCCATCTGCAGCGTGTCGGTGACGGCCGCCACATGCGTGCTGAACTTGGGCAGGCCGCAGCGGCGCAGTTCCTCGTTGAGGAAGCCGACGTCGAAGCTGGCGTTGTGGATGATGATCTCGGCGTCGCGGATGAACTCGATGACCTCGTCGGCCACCTGCGCGAACAGCGGCTTGTCGGACAGGAATTCGTCCGTGAGGCCGTGCACCGCGACCGCGCCCTCGCCGTTCTTGCGCTCGGGGTTCAGGTAGAAGTGCAGGTGCCGGCCGGTGAGGCGGCGATTGTCCATCTCCACGCAGCCGATTTCGACCATGCGGTCGCCGCTCTCGGGGCTCAGGCCGGTGGTTTCGGTGTCGAGGAAGATCTGGCGCATGGGGAGGGATTCTCGCAGAGGTTGATGCCCGCGCCCGCGCGCGGGACGCGCGCAAACGCGGCGCGCGTCACGCCGCGGCCGGCGTGCCGCCGCGCGGCTGGCGCGAGCCCCACCAGAACATCACCAGGCCGGCCAGGATCATCGGCACGCACAGCCACTGGCCCTCGCTCCAGCCGAAGGCCAGCAGGTGCGTGGCCGGGTCGCCCACCAGCGTCGTCTTGTCGCCGATGAAGTCGTCCGGCGCGCGGAAGAACTCCGCCACGAAGCGGAAGAAGCCGTAGCCGATCAGGAACAGGCCGGAGACCTGGCCGCGGCCGCGCTCCTTCTTGCCGAAGATCCACAGGATCAGGAACAGGCAGATGCCCTCGCCCAGGAACTGGTAGATCTGCGACGGATGGCGTGGCTGCAGCGTGCCCGACTCGGGAAACACCATGGCCCACGGCAGCGACGGATCGGCCACGCGGCCCCACAGCTCGCCGTTGATGAAGTTGCCCACGCGACCGCTCGCCAGGCCCAGCGGCACGCAGGGCGCGATGAGGTCGGTCACCTGCAGGAACGGCCGCTTGCGCTGCCAGCCGAAGAACGCCATCGCGACGATCACGCCCAGCATGCCGCCGTGGAAGGACATGCCGCCGTTCCACACCGCGACGATCTCGCCCAGGTGCTGGGCGTAGTAAAGCGGCTTGTAGAAGATCACGTAGCCGAGCCGCCCGCCCAGCACGACGCCCAGCACGCCGTAGAACAGCAGGTCCTCCACGTCGCGGCGCACCCAGCCCTCGCGCGCGAACCACGGGAGCTGCGCGCGCTTGCCGGCCAGCCAGACGAACAGGCCGAACGCGACCATGTACGTGAGGCCGTACCAGTGGATCGCCGGCGCGAAATCATGGCCGAACAGGTGCCAGTGGCCGAGGTTGAGCGCGACGGGATCGATGTGGGGGTGCTCCAGCATCAGCTTGGACTCCTTGAACAGCCGGCGATTGTCGCCGTTTCGCGCGACCCTCCCGCGACATCGCGCCGCATCGATTCGCGATGCCTCTCGATCACGCCCGGCGATTGGATTGGACACGGCATTTTCCCGCACGGATACTGGCCCTTCGCCCGATTCGACCGATTCCAGGAGACCGCCATGTCCGCCGCCAACCGCCGCTCGAGGAACATCACCGAGGGCGTCGCCCGCGCGCCCAACCGCTCGATGTACTACGCGATGGGCTACCAGGAGGCCGACTTCGTCAAGCCGATGATCGGCGTGGCCAACGGGCACTCCACCATCACGCCCTGCAACTCGGGCCTGCAGCCGCTGGCCGACGCGGCCGTAGCCGCGCTGAAGGCGGCCGGCGCCAACGCGCAGCTCTTCGGCACGCCCACCATCTCCGACGGCATGGCCATGGGCACCGAGGGCATGAAGTACAGCCTGGTCTCGCGCGAGGTGATCTCCGACTGCGTGGAGACCTGCGTGGGCGGCCAGTGGATGGACGGCGTGATGGTGATCGGCGGCTGCGACAAGAACATGCCCGGCGGCATGATGGGCATGCTGCGCGCCAACGTGCCGGCCATCTACGTCTACGGCGGCACCATCCTGCCGGGCCACTACAAGGGCCAGGACCTCAACATCGTGAGCGTGTTCGAGGCCGTGGGCCAGTTCTCGGCCGGCAAGATGAACGAGGAGGACTTCTGCCAGATCGAGCGCCGCGCCATTCCCGGCCCGGGCTCCTGCGGCGGCATGTACACGGCCAACACGATGTCGTCGTCGTTCGAGGCGCTGGGCATGAGCCTGCCGTGGTCGTCCACCATGGCCAACGTGGAGGGCGAGAAGATCGAGAACACGCGCGAATCGGCGCGCGTGCTGGTGGAGGCCGTGAAGGCCGACCTGAAGCCGCGCGACATCGTCACCCGCGAGGCCATCGAGAACGCGGTGGCCGTGATCATGGCCACCGGCGGCTCCACCAACGCGGTGCTGCACTTCCTGGCGATCGCGCATGCCGCCGAGGTCGAATGGACCATCGACGACTTCGAGCGCATCCGCAAGCGCACGCCGGTGCTGTGCGACCTGAAGCCCAGCGGCCGCTTCCTGGCCATCGACTTGCACCGCGCCGGCGGCATCCCGCAGGTGATGAGGCTGCTGCTCGACGCCGGCCTGCTGCACGGACACTGCATGACCATCACCGGCAAGACCGTTGCCGAGACGCTGGCCGGCGTGCCCTCGGTGCCGCGCGCCGACCAGCAGGTGATCCGCCCCATCGCCGACGCGATGTACGCCGACGGCCACCTGGCCATCCTCCGCGGCAACCTCGCCACCGAGGGCTGCGTGGCCAAGATCACGGGCCTGAAGAACCCGGTCATCACCGGCCCGGCGCGCGTGTTCGACGACGAGCAGTCGGCACTGGCCGCCATCATGGCCGGGAAGATCGTGGCCGGCGACGTGATGATCCTGCGCTACCTGGGCCCCAAGGGCGGCCCGGGCATGCCCGAGATGCTGGCGCCCACCGGCGCGCTCATCGGCCAGGGCCTGGGCGAATCGGTGGGGCTGATCACCGACGGCCGCTTCTCTGGCGGCACCTGGGGCATGGTGGTGGGCCACGTGGCGCCCGAGGCCTACGAGGGCGGCGCCATCGCGCTGGTGCACGAGGGTGACTCGATCACCATCGACGCGCACCGGCTGCTGCTGGAACTGCACGTGCCGGACGCCGAACTCGCGCGCCGCAAGGCCGCGTGGAAACAGCCCGCGCCGCGCTACACCCGCGGCGTGCTGGCCAAGTTCGCGCGCCACTCGTCGAGCGCCAGCTTCGGGGCGGTGCTCGACAAGTTCGAGTGAGCGACGGCCGCGCTCAGGCCCGGGCTTCGAGCCACTCGAGCGCCTGCACCACCAGCCGCCGCGCCCCGCTGCGTATCTCGTCGCCGGGATAGGCACGGTAGGCGCACTCGGTCTCCATCACCAGGCCCAGGTGCAGCGTGTAGAGCCAGCAGCGGCGCAGTTCGTCGTCCGTGAAAGTGTCCTTGCCGTAGCCGCGCATGGCGTCGGTGACGCCGCTCCACGTGAGCCCGCGGAACAGCGCCTCCATCAGCGGGTCGGCCCACAGCGCGCGCTCGAAGTCGATCAGACCGCGCACGCGGCCGCCGGACACGAAGACGTTGGAGTCCCACGAATCCCAGTGCACCAGGTGCGGCTCGCGCACCTCGTCCAGGCTGGGCGCGTGGGCGTCGACGATCGCCCGGATGCGCGCCACCGGCCACGCGAACTCGACGTCCTTGCGCGCAGCGTCCGCCAGCACCGATTCGACGATGGCCACGAAGGCCGCGCGCCACGTGGACGCGCGCAACGCCGGGTTGCCCGGATAGCCGAACCACTCGCCACGCAAGCCGTTGAGCTCGCGCAGGATCGCGCCGAGCTCGCGGTCGATGGCCGCCGCAACGTCGGGCGCGAGCGCCTTGCGCACGTGATCGAGGACGTCTCCGGCGATGCGTTCCATGACGAACCAGGGCGAGTCGCAGATCTCCCGCGAATCGTCGTGGAACAGCACGGCCGGCACCGGGACGGCCGGGTTCGCGCGCACGCGGCGCATCGTCGCGACCTCGGTGGCCATCAGGTCGCGCTCGTAGCCCATCACCTCGGCGCCCGGCGGCGGGGCGATCTTCAGGATCACCTCGCGGCCGTCGGCCAGCACCAGCGCGTAGGCCGCGTTGAACCAGCCGTCCTTCAGCTCGCGCAGCGCCGGCTCGCCCGCCGCCAGGCCGAGGCCGTCGAAGGCCCGGCGCGCCAGTGTCTCGATCTGCGCGCGCGATTTGGAATTCTTGGTCTTGCTGTCCACCGTCCACTCATTCTCGCCGCCGCGCGGCACCTTGTTTATGCACGATCATACGCGATTGCATTCTTGTTTGTGCACGTTTATCATGCCAGCATGCAAGCGCCCCTTCCCCTCGCCCGCCGCGACGTGATCGCCGAGCGCCTGGCCGGCGGCCAGGCCGTGGTGGCGGCCACGCTGGCCCTCGAATTCGACGTCTCGGAGGACGCGATCCGGCGCGACCTGCGTGCGCTCGCGGCGGAAGGCCGCTGCCGCCGGGTGTACGGCGGCGCCCTGCCCGTCACGCCGCAGACGCAGCCGATGTTCGCGCGCATCGACGAATCGCGCGGCCGCAAGGAGGCGCTCGCGCGCACCGCGGCCGAGTCCATCCGGCCCGGCGAGCTGCTGTTCCTCGACGCCGGCAGCACCAACCTCGCGCTCACCGAGTTCCTGCCGGAAGACCAGGAGCTGACGGTGGCCACCAACGCCATCGACATCGCCGGCGCCGTGCTGCGCCGCCCCGACCTGCGCCTGATCATGATCGGCGGCAGCGTCGACACCACCGTGGGCGGCTGCGTCGACACGGCCGCCGTGCAGGCCGTGTCCCAGCTCAACGTCGATCGCTGCTTCCTGGGCGCGTGCGCCGTGCATCCCCAGCGCGGCATCGGCGCGGCCCTGCACGCAGACGCGTTGTTCAAGCGCGTGCTGATGGAGGTCACGCGGGATTGCGTGGTGCTGGCGATGAACTCGAAGTTCGAGGCGCGCGCCCCGCATCGCGCGTGCGCGCTGGCCGACGTCGACCTCCTCGTGGTGGAGCACGACGCCCCGGCCGCCTTCATCGATCCCCTGCGCGCCGCCGGCGCCACCCTCGCCGTGGCCGCCCCGGCCGCCTGACTGCCTCTTCATGACCTCTGCCGCGATCCCCACTTCCGCCTTCTCCGCCGACAGCCCCGGCGCCCGCCTCGCCACCCGCATCGCCTTCCTCGTGGCCGGCTTCGGCGTCGCCGCCTGGGCGCCGCTGATCCCGTTCGCCAAGCAGCGCCTCGGCGCCGACGACGGCGTCATGGGGCTGCTGCTGCTGTGCCTGGGCGCCGGCTCGGTGACCGCGATGCTGCGCACCGGCCCGCTGTGCGCGCGCTACGGCTGCAAGCCCGTGGTGGTGGGCAGCGGGCTGGCGATGGCCGCGCTGCTGCCATTGCTGGCGATCGCCGGCTCGCCCTGGATGCTGGGCGCCGTGCTGCTCGTGTTCGGCGGCGCGCTCGGATCGCTCGACGTCGCCATGAACGTGCATGCCGTGGAGGTGGAGCGCGGCGCGCGCGTGCCGCTGATGTCGGGCTTCCACGCGATGTATTCCGTCGGCGGGTTCGCCGGCGCCGCGCTGGTCACGTGCCTGCTGTCGTGGGGCGTCGGGCCGCTCGCGTGCACGCTGGGCTGCCTGGCCATCATGGTCGTCGCGATGGCCTTCACCGCGCCCAGGCTGGCCGACACCCCCCGCGTCGCCGCCGGCCATTCGCTGGCCTGGCCGCGCGGGCCCGTCGTGGTGCTGGCCGCGCTGGCGGCCGTGTGCTTCCTGGTCGAGGGCGCGATGCTCGACTGGAGCGCCCTGCTGCTGACCACGCGCGGCCTCGCGGCCACGGCGCAAGGCGGCCTGGGCTACGCGTTCTTCTCGGTGGCGATGACGGCCGGCCGGCTCGGCGGCGATGCCATCACCGGGCGCTTCGGCGACCGCGCCACCACGCAATGGGGCGGCGTCATGTCGGTGCTGGGCTTCGCGGTGCTGCTGGCAGGCGGCCGGCTGGAGACCGCGCTGGCCGGCTTCGTGCTGATCGGACTGGGCGCGTCCAACATCGTGCCGGTGCTGTTCCGCCGCACCGGCAATGTGCCGGGGACCTCGGCGGCGATGGCCGTGGCCGCGCTCACCACCGTGGGCTACGCGGGCCAGCTGATGGGCCCGGCCGCCGTCGGCTTCGTCTCGCACCTGGCGAGCCTGCCCGTCGCGTTCTGGGTGCTGGCGGCGCTGATGGCGCTGGTGCCCGCCTGCGCCGGCCGGGTGGCCGTCCGATAATGGAGGCATGACGACGCCGCCCCCGTCACCCGAACCCGCCGACCTCGACCCGATGCCCGTCGCCCCGCCCCAGCCCGACTTGGAGCTGTGCTGCGGCAACGGCTGCGACCCGTGCATCTTCGACCTGCACGACCTCGCGATGGATGCCTGGCGCCAGGCGATGCGGGCGTGGCGCGCGCGCCATCCCGACGCCGCGTGAAGAGGCTCAGGCCAGGAACGCCGCCACGAGCCGCAGCACGAAGTCGAGCGATGCCGCGCCGGCGCGGAGCGTGTCAGTCGAACAAGGCCTCGACGTCATCGCTCCAGGCGCGCGAGCCCGCCGACCAGCCCGTGCCGCCCGCGGCCGGCTGGCCGCTCTGGCACCAGCCCTGGCGGCGCTGGAAGTCGAACGCGGCGTGGGGTTCGTCGTTGATCAGCAGCAAAGCCTTGAGGCCGTCGTCCGACCAGCCGATCTCCAGCGTCGACGCAAGCTGCGCATCGGTGACGTCGGCGGCCACGTAGACCAGCAGCGCGTCGCGCACCGGGTTGCCCTCTTCCACGTCGGTGTCCACTGCATAGAAGCAGCCCGTCTCGCCGTCGTCCTCGAACACCGCGGCGTAGCGCCCGGTGGGCGAGTCGGCGTCGACGACCAGCGGCTGGCCGACCTTCAGCGTTTCCCTGGCGACGATGGTCAGCGGCATCCGCTCACTTCGGACGGGTCTTGCCGTCGCGGTGCTTGTGCAGGTGGCCCAGGCCCATCGCGTCGATGTTGCGGTCGAGGCGGTCGCGCTTGCGATCGGCGTCCTTCTGCATCGCCTTGCGCTTGGTCCAGCCGGAGGCGTCCGACCACATCCACCACGCCGCGGCGAGCGCGAAGGGCAGCACGAACTTCCACAGGTCGCCCGTGAACTCGAAGTTCCAGGTGGCCATCGGCCCCCAGTCCATGAAGTTGCAGACGAGCAGCGCGATGCCGATGAGGACGAAGAACATGCCGGAACTCCCGCCCGTCCGCCGCCCGGAACGAACGGGCGAGCACGTCCGGGATCACATTGAAAGGACGAATCGGCTCAATGTAGCAGCATCGCCGCCCGCAGCCGCCCTCCGGCGGCCGCGCAAGCGTCAATTGTTCTCGGAGAGCTGGTCCAGGATGGCCGGGTTCTCCAGCGTGCTGGTGTCCTGCGTGACCTTCTGGCCCTTGGCGATGTCGCGCAGCAGGCGCCGCATGATCTTGCCGGAGCGCGTCTTGGGCAGGTTGTCGCCGAAGCGGATGTCCTTGGGCTTGGCGATCGGGCCGATCTCCTTGCCCACCCAGTCGCGCAGCTGCCTGGCGATGGCCTTGGCCTCGTCGCCCGTCGGGCGCGCGCGCTTGAGCACGACAAAGGCGCAGATGGCCTCGCCGGTGGTGTCGTCGGGGCGGCCCACCACCGCGGCCTCGGCCACCAGGTCGGTGCACGACACCAGCGCCGACTCGATCTCCATCGTGCCCATGCGGTGGCCGGACACGTTGAGCACGTCGTCGATGCGGCCGGTGATGGTGAAGTAGCCCGTCTTCGCGTCACGAATCGAACCATCGCCGGCGAGGTAGTAGCCCTTCAACTCGGCCGGGTAGTAGCTCTTCTTGAAGCGTTCCGGGTCGCCGAAGATCGTGCGGATCATCGACGGCCACGGCTTCTTGACCACCAGCAGGCCGCCGGTGCCGTTCTCGACGTCGTTGCCCAGCTCGTCGACGATGGCCGCGGCGATGCCGGGGAACGGCAGCGTGCAGGAGCCCGGCACCAGCGGCGTGGCGCCCGGCAGCGGCGTGATCATGTGGCCGCCGGTCTCGGTCTGCCAGAAGGTGTCGACGATGGGGCAGCGGCCGCCGCCCACGTGCTGGTGGTACCACTCCCACGCGGCCGGGTTGATGGGCTCGCCCACCGAGCCCAGGATCTTCAGGCTGGACAGGTCGTAGGACTTCGGGTGCACCTTGTCGTTGGCCTCGGCCGCCTTGATGAGCGAGCGGATGGCCGTGGGCGCGGTGTAGAACTTCGTGACCTTGTGGTCCTGGATCATCTTCCAGAACCGGCCGGCGTCGGGGTACGTGGGCACACCCTCGAACACGACCTCGGTGCCGCCGAGCGCCAGCGGGCCGTAGGTGATGTAGGTGTGGCCGGTGACCCAGCCGATGTCGGCGGTGCACCAGAAGACGTCGTCGGCCTTCAGGTCGAACGTCCATTTGGTGGTGAGCGCCGCGTGCAGCAGGTAGCCGCCGGTGGAATGCTGCACGCCCTTGGGCTTGCCGGTGGAGCCGGAGGTGTAGAGCAGGAACAGCGGGTGCTCGGCGCTCACCCATTCCGGCTCGCAGGTGGCCGCGGCGGCGGCCGTGACCTCGTGCAGCCAGTGGTCGCGCGCCGTCCAGGCGATGGCGCCGCCGGTGCGCCTGTAGACGATGACGTCCTTGACCGAGTCGCAGCCGCCGAGCGCGATCGCCTCGTCGACGATGGCCTTCAGCGGCAGCGACTTGCCGCCGCGCTGCTGCTCGTCGGCGGTGATCACGGCCACGGCGCCGGTGTCCTCGATGCGGTCGTGCAGGCTCTGCGCCGAGAAGCCGCCGAAGACCACCGAGTGCGGCGCGCCGATGCGGGCGCAGGCCTGCATGGCCACCACGCCTTCCACCGACATCGACATGTAGATGACGACCCGGTCGCCCTTGTTCACGCCGCGCGCCTTGAGCGCGTTGGCCATGCGGCAGGTGCGCGCGAGCAGGTCGGCGTAGGTGACGCGCGAGACGCTGCCGTCGTCGGCCTCGAAGATGATCGCCACCTTGTCGCCGAGACCGGCTTCCACCTGGCGGTCGAGGCAGTTGTACGACGCGTTGAGCGTGCCGTCCTCGAACCACTTGAAGAACGGCGCGTTGCCGGCATCCAGCGTCTTCGTGAACGGCGTCTTCCAGGACAGCAGCTCGCGCGCGCGCTTGGCCCAGTAGCCCTCGTAGTCGGCCTCCGCCTCGGCGCACAGCGCGTCGTAGGCGGCCATGCCGCTCACCCACGCGTGGGCCTTCATGTCGGCCGGCGGGTCGTAGGTCTTGAGTTCGTGCGGGGTGTGCTCTGCGGCGCTCATCGGGTCTGTCTCCTGGAAATCTTGGATCCTCGAAGGATCGCTGTCTGAATCTTGATTCTGCTACGCGCGCGGACGGCTGGCGATGCGCGCGGTTGCTACCTTAGGGGCCGGCTCTTACCCGACACTGACTCGGGACGATCCCTACAATCGCGGGCAATCAACGACCCGATCGCCCCGCCATGACTGCGCAAACGCCCCCGCCCCGCCTCCGACCGCTGCCGCGGCTGATCTTCGCCAGCCGCTGGATCCAGGTCCCACTCTACCTGGGGCTGATCGTGGCGCAGTGTGTCTATGTGGCGCATTTCTGGGTCGAACTGGTACATCTTCTGCAAGCGGTCTTCGGCGACGGTCATGCACTGCAAATTCTCGTCCAGGGCATCGGATACCACCCGGCACCGAGCGAAGACGGCGTGCCGCTGCCGCCGGTCACCTCGCTCAACGAAACCGTCATCATGCTCGTGGTGCTGGGCCTGATCGACGTGGTGATGATCTCCAACCTGCTGATCATGGTGATCATCGGCGGCTACGAGACCTTCGTGTCGCGCCTGGATCTCGACGGCCACCGCGACCAGCCCGAGTGGCTGGACCACGTCAACGCGTCGGTGCTGAAGGTCAAGCTGGCCACCGCCATCATCGGCATCAGCTCCATCCATCTGCTGAAGACCTTCATCAACGCCGGCGCCTACGACACCAAGGTGCTGCTGTGGCAGACGGTGATCCACGTCGCCTTCCTCGGTTCGGCGATGGCGTTGGCCTTCACCGACCGCCTGCTCGGCCCGCACCCCGCCCAGTCCCACTGAGAACCTGTGAATGGATCCGGCGCTCAGGCGCTCTCGGCGCTCCTGGCGCCGCGGCTCAGGATCAGCGCGCCGATCACCCCGGACAGCAGCGAGCCGCCCAGCACGCCCAGCTTCACGCGCGTCTCGTAGGTGGCGTCCATGCCCTCGAAGGCGAGGCCGCCGATGAACAGGCTCATCGTGAAGCCGATGCCGCACAGCACGCAGACCCCGAAGAACTGCATCCAGCTGGAGCCCTTCGGCCGCGTCGCCAGACCCGCCTTCACGAGCAGCCAGGCGCTGCCGAACACGCCGATCGCCTTGCCGCCCAGCAGGCCCAGCGCGATGCCCAGCGGCAGCGCGGCCAGGAGATCGGACGGATGCATGCCCTGCAGCGAGACGCCCGCATTGGCGAACGCGAACATCGGCAGCACCAGGAACGCCACCCACGGATGCAGTCCGTGCTCCAGCACCTCGGCGGGCGAGCCGCCTTTCGCGTCATCGGTGGGGATGAACAACGCCGTGGCAACGCCTGCCAGCGTGGCATGCACGCCGGACTTCAGCACGCACAACCAGAGCACCAGCCCGACGACGATGTACGGATCGACACGCGTCACGCGCGCCCGGTTCAACAGCGCCAGGACAACGAGGCACATCGCCGCGCCGCCCAGCATCGTCAACGACAGCTGTGACGTGTAGAACAACGCGATGACGACGATCGCGCCGAGGTCGTCGATGATGGCCACCGCCGTCAGGAATATCTTCAGCGACGGCGGCACGCGCGAGCCCAGCAGCGTCACGATGCCGATCGCGAACGCGATGTCGGTCGCCGCCGGGATGGCCCAGCCACGCAGCGCGGCCGGGTCGCCGTGGTTGATCCCCACGTAGATCAGCGCCGGCACCACCATCCCGCCGAGCGCGGCGATGGCCGGCAGCACCACCTGCGCGCGGGTGGCCAGCTCGCCGGAGACGAACTCGCGCTTGATCTCCAGGCCGACCAGAAAGAAGAACACCGCCATCCACAGGTCGTTGACCCACACCAGCAGCGGCTTGGCCAGCACCAGCGCGTCGCCGCCGATTCGCAACTCGCCCGGGATGCGAGTGAAGGCAAGGTAGGCCTCGGCCCAGCCCGAATTGCTGATCACGAGCGCCAGCGCGGCCGCGATCGCGAGAACGATGCCGCCGCTCGATTCGCTGGCGAAGAATTTCCTGAAGCCTTCGGTCACTGGCGCCTCCCGTCGATGACCGGCCAGTGTCCCAGAGTTTTCCGGCGCCGGCGTGAAATGGCGCCGAGCGGACCGGCCTGCGCCAAGCCCGACCGCGGCGCTGCGAAAACGCCACGGCGGATAATGCTGGATTCGCCCCCAGCAACCCGGCCAGACACCATGACGACCACCCTCAAAGCCGACGACCTGATCGAGAGCGTCGCTGCCGCCCTGCAGTACATCTCGTACTACCACCCCGCCGACTACATCGCCCACCTCGCCCGCGCCTACGCCCGCGAGGAAAGCCCGGCGGCCAAGGACGCGATCGCGCAGATCCTCACGAACTCGCGCATGAGCGCCGAGGGCCGCCGTCCGATCTGCCAGGACACCGGCATCGTCAACGTGTTCCTCAAGATCGGCATGGACGTGAGGTTCGAGGGCTTCAAGGGCTCCATCGCCGACGCCGTCAACGAAGGCGTGCGCCGCGGCTACCTGAACCCGGACAACGTGCTGCGCGCCTCGGTGCTGGACGACCCGATCTTCACGCGCAAGAACACCAGGGACAACACCCCGGCAGTGATCCACATGGAGCTGGTGCCCGGCGACAAGATCGACGTCACCGTCGCGGCCAAGGGCGGCGGCTCGGAGAACAAGAGCAAGTTCGCGATGATGAACCCGAACGACAGCGTGGTCGACTGGGTGCTCAAGACCGTGCCGCTGATGGGCGCCGGCTGGTGCCCGCCGGGCATGCTGGGCATCGGCATGGGCGGCACCGCCGAGAAGGCGATGCTGATGGCCAAGGAGGTGTTGATGGAAGACATCGACATGTACGAGCTGCTGGAGCGCGGCCCGGGCAACAAGCTCGAGGAACTGCGCATCGAGCTGTACGAGAAGGTCAACGCGCTGGGCATCGGCGCGCAGGGCCTGGGCGGCCTCACCACCGTGCTGGACGTCAAGATCAGGACGTACCCGACGCACGCCGCGTCGCAGCCGATCGCGATGATCCCCAACTGCGCGGCCACGCGCCACGCGCATTTCGTGCTCGACGGCTCCGGCCCGGCCTACCTCGAGGCGCCCAGCCTCGACCTGTGGCCCGACGTGAAGTGGGCGCCCGACTACAACAAGAGCAAGCGCGTCGACCTCAACACGCTGACGCCGGCGGAAGTGGCCACGTGGAAGCACGGCGACACCATCCTGCTCAACGGCAAGATGCTCACGGGCCGCGACGCCGCGCACAAGCGCATCCAGGACATGCTGGCCAAGGGCGAGCCGCTGCCGGTGGACTTCACCAACCGCGTCATCTACTACGTCGGCCCGGTCGACCCGGTGCGCGACGAGGTGGTGGGCCCGGCCGGCCCCACCACCGCCACGCGCATGGACAAGTTCACCGAGATGATGCTCGCGAGGACGGGCCTCATCGCGATGATCGGCAAGGCCGAACGCGGCCCGACGGCCATCGAGGCGATCAAGAAGCACAAGTCGGCTTACCTGATGGCGGTGGGCGGCGCGGCGTACCTCGTGTCCAAGGCGATCAAGTCGGCCAGGGTCGTGGGCTTCGCGGACCTCGGCATGGAAGCCATCTACGAGTTCGACGTCGTCGACATGCCGGTGACGGTGGCTGTCGACTCGGGCGGCACCTCGGCGCACATCACGGGGCCGAAGGAGTGGCAGGCGCGCATCGGCAAGATTCCTGTTGCCGTGGCCTGAGGCGTCTGTTTCTGTTCGGTTTTTGGTTCTTCGCCGATCTGCGGGGAGCAGGCGATTGGCGCGCGGCGAGTCGGCGAGTCCAGGGTTTCGGGCATCTGCCGCGCTGGCGAGCGGCGGCTGCGTCCCGCCGGGGCTGGCATCGTGGCGGTCGCCCCTGCGGGTCGACTGCGCTGCGCTCCTCGGGGCGGGGGCGCGCGCCAGAACTCACTTCGCGCTGCGCGCTCCGTTCAAACAGCTGGCGCGAGTCAGACAACGAAGCGCGCTGCGCGCGCCGCCCCCACCCCTGCGGTGCTC
>FTKD01411771.1_pt1 | contig 45553 bp, 44 predicted proteins | sample 1658191 | NCBI WGS metagenome assembly FTKD01 (sample SAMEA3914808, study PRJEB12502) | metagenome | biome: forest; material: soil | place: Canada | collected 2011-08-03 | depth 0.3 m
GCGGTGCCGCCGAGGGCCAGCGGGCCATACGTGATGTAGGTATGGCCGGTGACCCAGCCGATGTCGGCGGTGCACCAGAAGACGTCGTCGGCCTTCAGGTCGAACGTCCATTTGGTGGTGAGCGCCGCGTGCAGCAGGTAGCCGCCGGTGGAATGCTGCACGCCCTTGGGCTTGCCGGTGGAGCCGGAGGTGTAGAGCAGGAACAGCGGGTGCTCGGCGCCCACCCACTCGGGCTCGCAGGTAGCGGCGGCCGCGGCCGTGACCTCGTGCAGCCAGCGGTCGCGCGCCGTCCAGGCGATGGCGCCGCCGGTGCGCTTGTAGACGATGACGTCCTTGACCGCGTCGCAGCCGCCGAGCGCGATCGCGTCGTCGACGATGGCCTTCAGCGGCAGCGCCTTGCCGCCGCGCTGCTGCTCGTCGGCGGTGATCACCATCACGGCGCCGGTGTCCTCGATGCGGTCGCGCAGGCTCTGCGCCGAGAAGCCGCCGAACACCACCGAGTGCGGCGCGCCGATGCGGGCGCAGGCCTGCATCGCGACGACGCCTTCCACCGACATCGACATGTAGATGACGACGCGGTCGCCCTTCTTCACGCCGCGCGCCTTCAGCGCGTTGGCCATGCGGCAGGTGCGCGCGAGCAGGTCCGCGTACGTCACGCGCGTGACGCTGCCGTCGTCGGCTTCGAAGATCAGCGCCACCTTGTCGCCCAGCCCGGCGTCCACCTGGCGGTCCAGGCAGTTGTACGACGCGTTGAGCGTGCCGTCCTCGAACCACTTGAAGAACGGCGCGTCGCTGTCGTTCAGTACCTTCGTGAACGGCGTCTTCCAGCTCAGCAGCTCGCGCGCCTGGCGCGCCCAGTAGCCTTCGTGGTCGGCCTCGGCCTCGGCGCACAGCGCGTTGTAGGCGTCCATGCCGCTGACCCAGGCGTGCGCCTTCATCTCGGCCGGCGGCTCGTAGGTCTGCAATTCGTGCGGGGTGTGCTCTGCGGCGCTCATGAAAACTGTCTCCTGGAAATGTCTGGAATCGCGGGGATTCCTTGTTTGTAGCGCGAAACCGGCCAAGGACCAAGACGGCCGGATCCGCGAGGCGCCACCTTAGGGCGCGGCTCTTACCCTAGCCTGACTCGGGTGGGTCATGGGCCGCCTCTAGAATCGTCGCGAAGCCTCTTCCCTGCCTCGCACCTCCATGACCCAGAAACAACCGCCCCCTCGCCTGCGCCCGCTGCCGCGCCTGATCTTCGGCAGCCGCTGGCTTCAAGTTCCACTCTACCTGGGCCTGATCCTGGCGCAGTGCGTCTTTGTGGTTCATTTCTGCGTCGAACTGGCACATCTTCTGCAAGCATCGTTCGGGGACAGCCATGCACTGCAAGTTCTCGTCCAGGGCATCGGATATCACCCGGCGCCGAGCGAAGACGGCGTGCCGTTGCCCGTCGTCACGTCGCTCAACGAAACCGTCATCATGCTCGTGGTGCTGGGCCTGATCGACGTGGTGATGATCTCCAACCTGCTGATCATGGTGATCGTCGGCGGCTACGAAACCTTCGTCTCGCGGCTGGACCTCGACGGCCACCGCGACCAGCCCGAGTGGCTGGATCACGTCAACGCCTCGGTGCTCAAGGTGAAGCTGGCGACCGCCATCATCGGCATCAGCTCCATCCACCTGCTCAAGACCTTCATCAACGCCGGCGCCTACGACACCAAGGTGCTGCTGTGGCAGACGGTGATCCACGTCGCCTTCCTCGGCTCGGCGATGGCGCTGGCGTTCACCGACCGCCTGCTCGGGCCGCCCCCCGGCCTGCCCCACTGAGTCGCCGCTCAGGCGCTTTCGGCGCTCCTGGCGCTGCGGCTCAGGATGAGCGCGCCGATCACCCCGGACAGCAGCGAGCCGCCCAGCACGCCCAGCTTCACCCGCGTCTCGTAGGTGGCGTCCATGCCATCGAAGGCGAGGCCGCCGATGAACAGGCTCATCGTGAAGCCGATGCCGCACAGCACGCAGACGCCGAAGAACTGCATCCAGCTGGCGCCCTTGGGCCGCGTCGCCAGGCCCGTCTTCACGAGCAGCCAGGCGCTGCCGAACACGCCGATCGCCTTGCCGCCCAGCAGGCCCAGCGCGATGCCCAGCGGCAGCGCGGCCAGCAGGTCGGACGGACGCATGCCCTGCAGCGAGACGCCCGCATTGGCGAACGCGAACATCGGCAGCACCAGGAACGCCACCCACGGGTGCAGCCCGTGCTCCAGCGCCTCGGCGGGCGAGCCGCCTTTGGCGTCACGGGTGGGGATGAACAACGCCGTGGCGACGCCCGCCAGCGTGGCATGCACGCCGGACTTCAGCACGCACACCCAGAGCACCAGCCCGACGGCGATGTACACGTCGACGCGCGTCACGCGCGCCCGGTTCAACAGCGCCAGGACCACGAGGCACACCGCCGCGCCGCCCAGCATCGTCAACGACAGCTGCGACGTATAGAACAACGCGATGACGACGATCGCGCCGAGGTCGTCGATGATGGCCACCGCCGTCAGGAAGATCTTCAGCGACGCCGGCACGCGCGCGCCCAGCAGCATCACGATGCCGATCGCGAACGCGATGTCGGTGGCCGCCGGAATGGCCCAGCCGCGCAGCGCGGCCGTGTCGGCATGGTTGATCGCCACGTAGATCAGCGCCGGCACCACCATCCCGCCCAGCGCCGCCACGGCCGGCAGCACGACCTGGGCGCGCGACGCCAGTTCGCCGGAGACGAACTCGCGCTTGATCTCCAGGCCGACCAGGAAGAAGAACACGGCCATCCACAGGTCGTTGACCCACACCAGCAGCGGCTTGGCCAGCACCAGCGCGGCGCCGCCGATGCGCAATTCGCCCGGGATGCGGGTGAAGGCGACGTAGGCGTCGGCCCAGCCCGAATTGCTGATCACGAGCGCCAGCGCGGCCGCGATCGCCAGCACGATGCCGCCGCTGGATTCGCTGGCGAAGAATTTCCTGAAACCCTCGGTCACTGCGGCCTCCCGTCGATGACCGGCCAGTTTCCCAGAGATTTGCGGCGCCGCCGCGAAATCCCGTTCGGGCACCGGGCCTCGCAACATCCGAGTGCGGGCACGGCAGGCACGCGACGCGGATAATGGCGGGATCGCCCCAGCAACCCGGCCAGACCCCATGACGACCATCCTCAAAGCCGCCGACCTGATCGAAAGCGTCGCCGCCGCGCTCCAGTACATCTCGTACTACCACCCCGCCGACTACATCACCCACCTCGCCCGCGCCTACGCCCGCGAGGAGAGCCCGGCCGCCAAGGACGCGATCGCGCAGATCCTCACCAATTCGCGCATGAGCGCCGAGGGCCGGCGCCCGATCTGCCAGGACACCGGCATCGTCAACGTGTTCCTCAAGATCGGCATGGACGTGCGCTTCGAGGGCTTCCAGGGCTCGATCGCCGACGCCGTCAACGAAGGCGTGCGCCAGGGCTACCTGAACCCGGACAACGTGCTGCGCGCCTCGGTGCTGGACGACCCGATCTTCACGCGCAAGAACACCAAGGACAACACGCCGGCCGTGATCCACATGGAGCTGGTGCCTGGCGACAGGATCGACGTCATCGTCGCGGCCAAGGGCGGCGGCTCCGAGAACAAGAGCAAGTTCGCGATGATGAATCCGAACGACAGCGTGGTCGACTGGGTGCTCAAGACGGTGCCGCTGATGGGCGCCGGCTGGTGCCCGCCTGGCATGCTGGGCATCGGCATGGGCGGCACCGCCGAGAAGGCGATGTTGATGGCCAAGGAAGTGTTGATGGAAGACATCGACATGTACGAGCTGCTGGAGCGCGGCCCGAGCAACAAGCTCGAGGAACTGCGCATCGAGCTGTACGAGAAGGTCAACGCGCTGGGCATCGGCGCGCAGGGCCTGGGCGGCCTCACCACCGTGCTGGACGTCAAGATCAAGACCTATCCCACGCACGCCGCCTCGCAGCCGATCGCGATGATCCCCAACTGCGCCGCCACGCGCCACGCGCACTTCGTGCTCGACGGCTCCGGCCCGGCCTACCTCGAGGCGCCGAGCCTGGACCTGTGGCCCGACGTCAAGTGGGCGCCCGACTACAACAAGAGCAAGCGCGTCGACCTGAACACGCTGACGCCGGCCGAAGTGGCCACGTGGAAGCATGGCGACACCCTCCTTCTCAACGGCAAGATGCTCACCGGCCGCGACGCCGCGCACAAGCGCATCCAGGACATGCTGGCCAAGGGTGAGCCGCTGCCGGTAGCCTTCACCAACCGCGTCATCTACTACGTGGGCCCGGTCGATCCGGTGCGCGACGAGGTGGTGGGCCCGGCCGGCCCGACCACGGCCACGCGCATGGACAAGTTCACCGAGATGATGCTCGCCAAGACGGGCCTGATCGCGATGATCGGCAAGGCCGAACGCGGCCCGACGGCCATCGAGGCGATCAAGAAGCACAAGTCGGCCTACCTGATGGCCGTGGGCGGCGCCGCCTACCTCGTCTCGAAGGCGATCAAGTCCGCCAAGGTCGTCGGCTTCGCCGACCTGGGCATGGAAGCGATCTACGAGTTCGACGTGGTGGACATGCCGGTCACGGTGGCCGTCGACTCGGGTGGCACCTCGGCGCACATCACCGGGCCGAAGGAATGGCAGGCGCGGATCGGCAAGATTCCTGTCGCCGTGGCCTGATCCTTGCCGCTGCACAATCGAAGCCCGTCCGCGGAAATGCGGGCGGGCTTTTTCAATGGAGCCCCATGAGGATCATTGCCGCCGGCGCCATCGTCCTGGGCGTGCTCGGGCAGGCGCAAGCCGCCGAGCCGACGGCGGCGTCACTGAGCCGGCGGGCGTTGCTGGCGGTGGCCTTCCCTGCATGGCATCCCGACCTCGACGCGTCGGGCAAGCCCGCGGCCGCCGCCGTCACCGCCATCGCCCTGCCGACGGTGGCCTGGCCCTGGAAGGCACGCGACGGGGCGGCCGAACCGACCGACCAGAAGAGCTCCAGCGTCCACATCGTGCCCTTGAACGTGATCCGGCTGGACGCGACGCACGCTGCGATGGTGACCTGGGCGATGTCCACGGGCGACGGACTCGAGCCGGCCTGCGACCTGCGCCAATGCAGCTACGCGATCGGCACGTACTTCTTCGTGCTCGACGGCGAGACGTGGCGCCTCAGCGGACGCGTCGACGTCGCGGACGCCCTGGGCGGCGAAAGCCCGCCGAAGACGCGGGTCGAATCCTGGCCGGGGCACGGCTTCGTCGTCGGCGCACGGATGCCCCACTGCGACGCCGGCGCTTGCGCAGATCGACTCAGCCTTCTCGGCCTGGCGCCCGACCAGCTGCAGTTCGGCTTCCAGGCCGCCGTCAGCTACATGGCACCCGGGAGCGGAGACCTGCTGTGCGAGGCCTTGCTGGACCCGGCATTCAAGCCGAAGCCGGACGTCGACTATTCGGACGCGGCGTGCAAGTCGGCCGACGGCAACTGGCGCATCGACGGCGACGCCATCCGCATCGACTTCGACGAAACCACCCGCGCCGGCAACGCCGACCGGCAACTGGACCCGGTGACCGAGTCCAGCTTCTTCGTCCGCCTGGCCCCGCGCGACCACACGTTGAAAGTCATCGAAGGCAAGTTGCCGGACTATCGCCTGTAGCCCGCGTCCTCGCGCGCCGGCATCCGGGAGTGCCGGCCGCGCGGCCTCAGGACGGCTTGCCCGCCAGTTGGTCGAGGATCGCGAACCCCGCCTCCACGCGCGCGGGAATCGGGAAGTTCCGGTTGGCCAGCATCACGATGCCGATCTTCTTCGACGGCACGAAGGCCACGTAGGCGCCGAAGCCGCCCGTCGAACCCGTCTTGTCGAACAGGCGCGCACCGGACGTCACCGGCGGGACGAGCCGCTGCGCCGGAGTCGGGTTGGAAATGGCCTCGGCGGAATTGCCGCCCAGCAGCAGCTCACGCGACACCGGCCAGGCGTACTGCTCCCAGCCCAGCCCCTGCACCAGCGCGCCCGCCCTGAAATAGCCGACGTGGGTGGCCTCGACGGCACGGCGCAGCGGCGCCGCCAGCCCGCTCGGGTCGATGTTGACCTGCACGAAGCGCAGCAGGTCGGACGCGGTCGTCTTGACGCCGTAGGTCTCCTCGTCGAACGGGCCCGGGCCGACACGGTGGGGACTGGCCTTGACGTAGCCCCAGGCGTAGTCGGCCAGCGCGCTGTCCGGTACGTGGATGTAGCTGTGGCCCATGCCGAACGCCGGGAAGAGCCGGGTCTCGACCAAGCGGGCGAAGTCGTCCTTCAGCACGAGGGCGGTCACGTAGCCGAACAGGCCCAGGCTGGGGTTCGAGTATTCGCGCTCGGTGCCGGGCGCGGCAGCGGCCTTCCATTGGCGAAAGTACGCGAGCGTCGCCTCGCTGCCTTCGACCTCGTCCGGAAACTGCAGCGGCAGGCCGCCCGCGGTGTAGGTGGCGAGATGAAGCAGGCTGGCCTTGTCGATGGCGCGGCCCTTCAGCGCGGGAACGTACTTGCCGGGGTGGTCGTCCAGCGACAGCTTGCCGGTCACCTGCGCGTACGCCGCCAGGGTGGCCGTGAGGGTCTTGCTGACCGAGCCGATCTCGAAGATCGTCTTCTCGTCGACGGGCGCGTTGCTCTCCCGCGAGGCCACGCCGTAGTCGAAGAGATAGGGCCGCCCATCCACCGTCACCGCGACCGCCATGCCCGGCACGTCGTAGCGGGACATCAGAGGAAGGATCGCCGCGTCGACGGTGGTGCGGATCCGCTCGGCGTCGTCGCCGGCCCACGCCGAGAACGGGGCCAGGCAGGAACAGAGGAATGCAAACGCCCGTGCGCGTGCATTCTTGGGCAAGGACTTCAAGATGGGCTCTCTCTCTTCTGATGAGCTCCGCGCCGTGGCGGGAGCGAGCGGGCCGCCACTGTAACGCGCGCTGGCAGCCGTGTCCGTGCTTCAATCCTCCAGGAACCCCGGCCCCTGCCCCTTCGACGGCGGCGCATCCTTCAGTTCCTCCGCACTCGCCGCCGGCGCCGACGACGTGGCCGCGGTCGGCGACGACTGCGTGCCCGGGATCACGCCCTCGGCCTCCAGCCCGCCCTCCACCTGCAGCACGCGCACCACGCGCTGCGGGAACGGGATCTCGATCGAGTTCGCGTTGAACAGCCGCAGCAACGCCAGGTTGACGTCCGACTTCACGCTGCCGGTGCCGTTCTCCGGATCGGCGATCCAGAACGAGATCGTCAGCTCGAGGCCGTCGGAGGCGAAGGCGCTCAGTTGCACCCCCGGCTTCGGGTCGGCGATCACGCGCGCGATCTGCGGGATGACCTCGAGGATCTGCGGCACCAGCTTGTCGATGTCCGTGTCGTAGCCCACCTGGACGACGGTGCTGAGCGCGAGACGCGGGTCGGCCAGCGTGGCGCTCTCCACGCGCTGCGTGATCATCATCTCGTTGGGGACGATGGACTCGCGGCCGTTGAGCGCGCGCATCACGGTGTAGCGTGTGGTGATGTTGGTGATGCGACCCTCGAAGCCGTCCACCTTCACCGTGTCGCCGATGCGCAGCGCGCGCTCGGCCAGCAGCACGAAGCCGCTGACGTAGTTGGCCGCGAGCTTCTGCAGGCCCAGGCCCAGGCCGACGCCAAGCGCGCCGCCCAGCACCGACAGCGCGGTGAGATCGATGCCCACCGCCGACAGCGCCAGCAGCAGGCCCACGAAGACCAGCACCGCGCGCACGAGGTTGGATGCCGCCATGCGCCACGACAGCTGTTGGCCGGTGGCGCCCTTGAGCAGGCGCGTCTCGATGGCGGCCGACACCCACAACGTGACCATCAAAACGACGCCGGCGACGATCGTGCCCTCGAGGATCGTGGCCAGGCTCATCGTGCTGGAGCCCATCTTCCAGTGCACGGCGTCCAGCGCGTCGATGAAGGACGGCAGCACGCCGGTGATCCACAGCACCACGCCGCCCCAGGCCATCCACGACACGGTCTTCTCGACCGCGCGCACCAGCGTCGACTTGGGGAAGGCCACGCGCATCACGCGCACGGTGAGCCGGATCGCCAGCAGCGACAGCAGGATCGGCACCACCACCTTGAAGACGGCCAACGGCAGGTGCAGGTGCAGGCAGAACTGGCGCGCCATCCACACCAGGCCCAGCCACAAGGCCGGAAACAGCACGCCGTCGAAGATGCGGCCGCCGAAGACGATGGAACCGTGCCGCGGCTCCGGCCCGCGGATCAGTCGCGGAACACCCCAGGCGATCGGGAACGCCGCGGCGATCAGCAGCAGCGCGACGTAGGCGTAGGGCTGCTCGAGTTCCCGGATGAGGGCGACGAGTTCGGGTGAAAACCAGTTTTCCATGCGGCGATTGTGCGGGAGCTCGACGTTGGCGACCGGGACGGTCGGCAAACCGGACTCGCGAGATTATTTTCGCTTGACTTGTCGATTGCGTGACGCACGAAGCGTCGTGCAGGTGAAGCCGCGGGTCAGACCTCGGCTTTGACGACTGTCCGCCCCGCAACCCAGGAGCCCACCATGACCGAACCCACCGTCAATCCCATCCCGCACGGCATGCACACCATCACGCCGCACCTCGTCTGCAACGGCGCCGCCGCGGCCATCGAGTTCTACAAGGAAGCCTTCGGCGCCACCGAGGTGGATCGCCTGGCGGGCCCCGGCGGCAAGCTGATGCACGCGATGCTGCGCATCGGCGACTCCGCGCTGATGCTGGTGGACGAATTCCCCGAGATGGGCGCCCGCGGCCCGCAGGCCCTCGGCGGCACACCGGTGACGATCCACCTGTCCGTCGTCGACGTCGACGCGGCCTACCGGCGCGCCGTCGCGGCCGGCGCCAGCGCGCGCATGCCGGTCACCGACATGTTCTGGGGCGCGCGCTACGGCCTGGTGCAGGATCCGTTCGGCCACCTGTGGTCGATCGCGACGCAGGTGCGCAACCTGACGATGGCGCAGATCGCCGAGGCGATGAAGGCGCAACCGCCGATGGACGGCTGCGGCCCCGGCGCCTGAGCTTCCCGCGCGTCACGCGGCGCGCGGCGCGAGATGCGCCGCGTAGCCGGTGATACCCGGGGCGACGTCGGGCCGCAGCGTCAACGACGGGATCTCGTAGTCGCCGCCGTTCTGCGCGCGGAACGCGATCGGCTCCGTCGTGGCCAGCGTGTCGAGCCGCTGGCCCAGCTTGCCGGTCAGCGCTGCGAACTGCGGTGCGTCCAGCCGGCGTCCGACGCGGTAGGCCACGAACGGCGGCAGCACCGCGAAGCCGGGGTAGTACAGCAGGCCGTGCTGGATCGGGAACAGGATGTCGTCCATCGGGCCGTTGACGCCGCGCGTGCCGTAGTGCGACTCCCAGCCGCCGGTGGTCACCATCAGCATCGCGCGCTTGCCCGCCATCCGGCCCTCGCCGTAGCGCTCGCCCCAGCGCTGGTCGGAGTGTTCACCGACGCCGTACGCAAAACCGTAGGCGTAGACCCGGTCGAACCAGCCCTTGAGGATGGCCGGCATCGAGAACCACCACAGCGGGAACTGGAAGATCACTGTGTCGGCCCATTCGAGCTTCTCCTGCTCCAGGGCGATGTCGGGCGACTGCGTGCCGTCGCGGTAGGCGCGCTCCGAGTCGCCCATCAGCGCCAGCGGGGCGGCGGGGTCGCGCTCGGGGAAGTCGTCGCCGTCCAGCAGCGGCTTCCAGCCCATGGCGTACAGGTCGGAGACACGCACGGCGTGTCCATTGGCCTCGAGTCGCCGGACGGCGAAGTCGCGCAGCGACGCGTTGAGGGATTCGGGGCCCGGATGGGCGGAGACGATCAGGACGTTCATGGTGCGGCTCTCTTCGTTGATGCACATCGAGCCTGCAGGTTACGAACGGCCGCGGTATATTGGAAATGAATTCTCAAGATACGAGCCATTCGTTTGGACAATATCCACCGCCTCGACCTGAACCTGCTCGTCACGCTCGACACCTTGCTGGCCGAGCGCCACGTCACGCGCGCCGCCGCCCGCCTGCATCTGTCGCAACCCGCGGTCAGCGTGCAGCTGGCCCGGCTGCGCGCGGCGTTCGGCGACCCGCTGCTGATCCCCGGGCCGCGCGGCATGCTCCCCACGGCGCGTGCGGATGCGTTGCGCGGGCCGCTGCGCGATGCATTGGCAGGATTGCAGAGCGCCGTCGCGCCGACGGCGCCGTTCGACCCGGCGACGGCCGAGGCCACCTGGACGATCGCCGCCACCGACTACAGCGGCCTGGCCGTGGTCGTGCCCACGCTCGCCCGACTGCGCGACGCCGCGCCACGGTCGCGCCTGGCCATCCTCGAGTCCGTGCCGCAACGCGTGGCCAGGCAGGCGGAGATGGGCGAGATCGACCTGGGCCTGCAGACGATGGAGTGGATCGCACCCTCGCTGCATGCGCACAAGCTGTTCGACGAACGCTACGTGCTGGCCGCGCGCCGCGACCATCCGAAGCTCCGGCGCAAGCCGACGCTGGCGGCCTTCTGCGCGCTCGAGCATGTGATGGTGTCGCCGGAAGGCGGCGGCTTCAGCGGCCCGACCGACGCCGCGCTGGCCGCGCTCGGCCGCCAGCGCCGGGTCGTGCTGTCGCTGCCGCACTTCATCGGCGCGATGTCGGCGGTCGCGGCATCCGACCTGGTGGCCATGCTGCCGGAGCGCCTGGTGGCGGGTCGCCCGGACCTGCGGACGTTCGAGGCCCCGCTGGACGTGCCCGGCTTCGAGATGGGCATGTTCTGGCACGAGCGCCGGCACCGCGACCCCGCGCACCGCTGGCTGCGCGATCAGGTGCTGGCCGCGATCGGTGCACGCTAGCGGGCCTGCGCTGCGCGCGCGCGCTCGAGCAGCAACGCCTTCTCGCGCTCGTTGGCAGTCATCGCGGCCGCGCGCTCGAACTCGGCGCGGGCCTCCTCCAGCCGATCGAGCCGGGCCAGGAAATCGCCGCGTGCCGCGTGCAGCAGGTGGTAGCGCGCCAGGTGGCCATCCGTCATGAGCCCGTCCACCAGCAGCAGCGCCGCGGCCGGCCCGGAGGCCATGCTCACGGCCACCGCCCGGTTCAACTCGACGACCGGGGACGGCGTGCAGGCCATCAGCTCGCCGTACAGCGCCACGATGCGGGGCCAGTCGGTCGCCTCCGGCGTGCGGGCGCGCGCATGGCAGGCCGCGATCGCCGCCTGCAGCTGGTACGGACCCGGCTCGCCGCCCAGTCGCTCGGCCAGCGCGAGCGCGGCCAGGCCGCGGCCGATCAGCAGCCGATCCCAGCGGCCGCGATCCTGCGCCATCAGCAGGATGGGCTTGCCGTCGGCATCGAGGCGGGCGCGCAGGCGCGAGGCCTGGATCTCCATCAGCGCGACCAGTCCGTGCACCTCGGCCGTGTGCGGCGACAGTTGCGCCAGGATGCGGCCCAGCCGCAGCGCCTCGTCGCACAGCGCCGGACGCGTCCAGTCGTCGCCGGCGGTGGCCGAATAGCCTTCGTTGAAGATCAGGTAGGTCACCTGCAGCACCGCGGCCAGGCGATCCTGCAGCGCGTCGCCGCGCGGCACCTCGAACGGCACGCGCGCGTCGCCCAGCGTGCGTTTGGCGCGCACGATGCGCTGCGCGATCGTGGCCTCGGGCTGCAGGAAGGCACGCGCGATCTCGGCGGTGCTCATGCCGGCCAGCAGCTTCAGCGTCAGCGCCACCTGGGCCTCGCGCGACAGCACCGGGTGGCAGGCGGTGAAGACCAGGCGCAGCAGGTCGTCGCCGATATCGTCCGCGTCGTCGAGCGCGTCGCTGAAGTCGGGCACCACGTGGTCGCCGCGCGCATCCGCGTCGGCGCCCAGCTCCTGCTGCTTCGCGTGATGCAGCGTGAGCTGGCGCAGCCGGTCCAGCGCGCGGTTCTTCGCGGTGGCCATCAGCCAGGCTCCGGGGTTGTCGGGGATGCCGTCCCGAGGCCAGTGCTCCAGCGCGGCGACGAGCGCGTCCTGCGCCAGTTCCTCGGCCAGGCCGACGTCGCGCACGCGCCGCGCCAGCGCGCCGATGATGCGCGCGGACTCCATGCGCCACACGGCGTCGATGGTGCGATGGAGATCACGCGCCATACGGTCGACCTCGCATCGGTGGGCACGGGGACATCACGCCCTGGCCGCGATCTGGTCGCGCAGCCTGGCCTCCTGTTCGGCCAGTTCAGGAGTCAGCGCGGCGCCGAAATCCTCGGCCTCGAACACCGGTCGCAGCTCGATCTCGCTCTCGCCCGCATGCGGGTTCGGACAGCGGCGCGCCCACTCCAGCGCCTCGTCCATCGAGCGCACCTGCCACAGCCAGAAGCCGGCCACCAGCTCCTTGGTCTCGGCGAACGGGCCGTCGACCACGGTGCGGGTGCTGCCCGAGAACTTCACGCGGGCGCCGCGCGACGACGGATGCAGCCCTTCGCCGGCCAGTATGACGCCGGCCTTGACCAGTTCCTCGTTGAACTTGCCCATGTCGGCCAGCAGCTTCGTGTCGGGCATGACCCCCGCTTCGGATTCCTTGCTCGCCTTGACGATGACCATGACACGCATTTCAGTTCTCCAGTCGTTGGGGGACGGGACGGCCGCTTCACGAAAAGACCGCCTCCTGTTTCCACGACGAACGAGACACCCCTCATTCGACAGGGTCGACGTGCGGGATGGAAAACATTCCCGCAACAGGCAGAATCGCTTCGCCACTCCCGGCCGCCGCCCTGATCCGACGCCATGCAATACCTGCTGCTTGTATACACCGACGCCGAACTGCTGGACAAGCTGCCGGCCGAGGAATTCAACACCGAGATGCGCGACTGTTTCCAGCACGCCGACGAGCAGCAGCGGCAAGGCGTGCTGCTGGCAGCCCAGCAGTTGCAGCCCGCCGCGACCGCGCGCACGGTGCGCGTGCGCAACGGCCGCGCCACCGTGCTTGACGGCCCCTTCGCCGAAACCAAGGAAATGCTGGCCGGCTTCAACCTGGTGGAGGCCGAGTCGATGGAAGACGCCATGCGCATGGCCCACGAGTTGCCGTGGACGAAGTACGGTTCCATCGAGGTTCGGCCGCTGGGTGACATGGCCGCGATGCGCGCCCGCGTGGGCGCGTGACGCCGGTGCGCGCGCCTACACGCCCGCCAGCACCCGCACGTGCGCGGCCGCGCTGCGCGCCAGCGCCCCGAGGTTGTAGCCGCCCTCCAGGCAACTGACGATGCGCCCCTGCGCATGCCGTTTCGCCACGTCGAGCAACCGCTCGGTGATCCATTCGTAGTCGGCCTCGACCAGGCCCATGCGGCCGAGGTCGTCGTCGCGGTGGGCGTCGAAGCCGGCCGAGACGAAGATCATCTCGGGCCTGAACTTCTCCAGCAGCGGCAGCCACTGGTACTCGACGATCTCGCGCACCTCGGGGCCCTTGGTGTAGGCCGGCACGGGCACGTTGAGCATGTTGTCGCCCAGCGGCACGTTGCCGCTGAACGGGTACAGCTGATCCTGGAAGAAGCTCACCATCAGCACACGCTCGTCGTTGGCGATGATGTCCTCGGTGCCGTTGCCGTGGTGGACGTCGAAGTCGACGATGGCCACGCGCTCCAGGCCGCGCACGTCCAGCGCGTGGCGGGCCGCGATGGCCACGTTGTTGTAGAAGCAGAAGCCCATCGCGGCGTCGCGCGTGGCGTGATGGCCGGGCGGGCGGATCGCGCAGAACGCGTTCTCGGCGCCGCCGTCCAGCACCAGGTCGGTGGCGGCCACCGCGGCGCCGGCGGCGCGCAGCGCGGCCTGGCGGGTGTACGGGCAGGCCGCGGTGTCGGGGTCGACGGACACCAGCGCACCGGCATCGGCCACCCTGGCGAACGTCTCGTCGAGCTCGCTCAGGTAGTTGCTGGCATGCGCATGCGCCAGGTCCAGCGGCCGCGCCGGCGGCGCGTCGTCGTGGCGCAGCAGCACGTCGGCCAGGCCGGTGGCCAGGAAGTGGTCCTCGATGGCGTCCAGCCGGGCCGGCGATTCGGGATGGCCGGGGCCCATGTCGTGACGCCGGCAATCGGCGTGGCTGAAGAAAGCCGTGGTCATGCCCGGCCTCCCGCGCGGTCGGCCGTCGGGCCGGGTTGTCTCGGATCGGTCGTTCTCATCTTGTTAAGCCCGCTCGCGTGCACGCGTTGTCTGCTGTTCGGCTATCGTCGGTGTCATGACCTCATCGTTGCAAACGCGTCTGACAAGGCTGAAAAGCCAGATTAGCACGATCATCGTCGGCAAGCCCGCGCAGATCGACGACTCCATCGCCTGCCTGCTGGCGGGCGGCCACCTGTTGATCGAGGACGTACCGGGGGTCGGCAAGACCACGCTCGCGCACGTGCTGGCCGTCTCGCTGGGGCTGTCGTTCTCGCGCGTGCAGTTCACGGCCGACCTGATGCCCAGCGACCTGGTGGGCGTCAGCGTCTACGAACGCAGCCGCGAGGCGTTCGTGTTCCACCCCGGGCCGGTGTTCGCCCAGGTGCTGCTGGCCGACGAGATCAACCGGGCCGGCCCGAAGACGCAGAGCGCGCTGCTGGAGGCGATGGAGGAGCAGCAGGTCAGCGTGGACGGCGAGACGCGCCCGCTGCCGCTGCCGTTCTTCGTGATCGCCACGCAGAACCCCGGCGACCAGCTGGGCACCTACGCGCTGCCGGAGTCGCAGCTGGACCGCTTCCTGATGTGCATCACGCTGGGCTACCCCGATGCCAGGTCCGAGCGCGAGCTGCTGGCCGGCCAGGATCGGCGCGAGGCCGTCGCGAAGCTCTCGCCCGTGATGACGTCGGCCGAGCTCGTCGAGATCATGGCCGCGGTGCGCCAGGTCCACGTGTCGGAGTCGCTGCTCGACTACCTGCAGGCGCTGATCGCCGCCACGCGCTCGGGCCACTGGTTCAGCGAGGGCCTGTCGCCGCGCGCCGGCATCGGCGTGCTGCGGCTGGCGCGCGCCCGCGCCCTGCTGGCCCAGCGCGACTTCGTCAGCCCCGACGACCTGCAGGCCATCCTGCCGCAGGCCATCGCGCACCGGCTGCTGCCCGTGCCCGGCGCGGGCCGCGGCCGGCGCGAGCAGGTGCGCGCGATGATCGAGTCCGTTTCGCTGCCTTGAGCATGCCCGAAGCCGCTGCCTCGGCCCCGTCTCGCCCCGGTTTTTTCGACGGGCGCGGGCGCTGGCGCGCCTGGTGGGACGCGCGCATGCAGCCGCGCGAGAGCCAGACGCTCACCCAGCGCAACATCTACATCGTGCCCTCGCGCGCCGGGCTGGCGTTCTGCGCGACGCTGGTGCTGTTGTTGCTGGTGTCGATCAACTACCAGCTGAGCCTGGGCTTCGCCCTCACCTTCCTGCTGGCGGGCAGCGCGGCGGCGTCGATGCAGATGACGCATGGCAGCCTGCGCGGACTCACGCTGCACCTGAAGCCGCTGCTGCCGGCGTTCGAAGGCGACGGCGCCGTGCTGGAAGTGGTGGTCACCAACCCCGGCGCGAGCCGCCTGGGCGTCGGCTTCGGCCTGGACCTGGGCGCGCGCCCGATCCCGCTGGCCTACGCCGAGATCGCGGCCCAGGGCCAGACCTCGGTCCATCTGAGCTGGCTGGCGCCCGGCCGCGGCCGTCACGGGCTGCCGCTGGTGCGCGTCGAGTCGCGCTATCCGTTCGGCCTGTTCCGCGCCTGGACGATCTGGCGCCCGGCCGGCCAGCAATGGGTCTATCCGCGCCCCGAGACCCCGGTGCCGCCCTGGCCGCAGGTCGAAGCCGCGCAGGGCGACGACAAGCCGGCGGCGCGCAGCGGTTCCGGCACCGAATTCGAAGGCGTGCGGACCTATCGGCGCGGCGACACGCTGCGCCAGGTGGTGTGGAAGAAGGCCGCCCGCACCGGCGAGCTGATCAGCCGCGAGACGGCCGGCGCGGTGCAGCGCGAGATGTGGTTGCGGTGGGGCCAGGCGCAAGGCCTGGAGACCGAGGCGCGGCTGTCGCGGCTGGCGGCCTGGATCGTCGCTGCCGACGCAGCCGGGCACAGCTGGGGCCTGAGCCTGCCCGGCACCGAGCTGGCGCCGGCCCAGGGGACCGCGCATCGGCATGCGGCGCTGCAGGCGCTTGCGACATGGTGACCCCCGTGGCCAGCGCCATCGACGCCCGCAGCACGCCCCCTCCTCTCGCGCGCTCGACCTGGCGCGCGCCCTCGCGCGAGGCGCGCGACACGATGTTCATGCTGGCGCTGATCGGCTGGACGATCACGCCGCACCTGTTCCATCTGCCGTTGTGGGTGACGGGGCTGTCGCTGGTCGTGCTGGTCTGGCGCGGCTGGCTCGGCTGGCGCCAGGCGCCGCTGCCCGGCCGCTTCGCGGTGCTGGGCCTGCTGGTGCTGGCCGCGGCGCTCACGTTCACCGGCGAGAAGACGCTGGTCAGCAAGGACGCCGGCGTCACGCTGCTGGTGGTGCTGATGGCGCTGAAGACGCTGGAGCTGCGCGCGCGACGCGACGCGCTGGTGGTGTTCTTCCTCGGCTTCTTCCTCGTCCTCACGACCTTTCTGTACTCGCAGTCGCTGCTCACCGCGCTGGGCACCGGCGTCTCCGTGTGGGGCTGGCTCACCGCGCTGACGCTGGCCCACATCCCCGCGGGGCGGCCGACGATCCGCCAGGCCGCCGGCCTGGCCGGCCGCGCCGCGTTGATCGGCACGCCGGTGATGATCGCGCTGTTCCTGCTCTTTCCCCGCATCGGCCCGCTGTGGCCGTCGGCCAACAGCGCCGCGCGCACGGGCCTGTCCGACCGCCTGGAACTGGGCAGCGTGGCCGACCTCGCCAGCGACGACAGCATCGCGTTCCGAATCCGCTTCGACGGCCGCGCGCCGGCGCCTGCGCAGCTGTACTTTCGTGGCCCGGTGCTGGTCGACACCGACGGCCACGAATGGCGCGCGCAGTCGCTGTTCGACGCCCGCTTGCGCCGCGGCGTCGGGATGCGCTCCGTCAGCGTGGAGGAGCGCGGCAGGCCGACCCCTTACGAGATGACGCTGGAGCCCACCCAGCTCACCTGGCTTCCGCTGCTGGAGGTCACGCCGCCGCCCTCCACCGGAGGCGGCGCCGACGCCTCGCAGGGGGTGCAGGTGCTGGACGGCGCGGACGTCCAGCCGCTGCCCGATCTCGATCTGCAGTGGCGCACGCGGCGGCCGATCACGCAGCGCGTGCGCATGCGCGCCAACGCGTGGCTGGACGACCGCATCGTCGGCGCGCAACCCGCCGACCTGCGCGAGAACCTCGTGCTGCCCCCGCGATTCTTCCCGCGCACCCGCGCCTGGGCACTGCAATGGCTGCGCCACCATCCGGGCAAGCCGCAACCCGGCGGCGCGACAGACGTCGATGGGGTAGTCGCGAGCCTCTACGGCTACATCGGCAGTTCGGGCTTCAGCTACACGCTGGCGCCCGGCGCGTACGAAGGCGACCCGGTGGACGAATTCTGGCTCGACCGCAAGGTCGGCTTCTGCGAGCACTTCGCCACGTCGTTCGTCGTCGTGCTGCGCGCCATGGGCATCCCGGCGCGCCTGGTCACCGGCTACCAGGGGGCCGATGCACAGCCGGTCGATGGCTACTACGTCGTGCGCCAGAGCAACGCCCACGCCTGGGTCGAGTACTGGAACCCGGCGCGCGGCTGGGTACGCGCCGACCCGACCGCCGCCGTCGCGCCCGACCGCATCGAGCGCGGCCGCTCGATCCAGCCGGCGCGCGGCTTCGTCGGCAACGCCATCGACTCGCTGAGCCCGGGCATGGTGGAGCGCCTGCGCACCTGGCGCGAGACGATGGACAACCGCTGGAAGGAATGGGTGCTTGGCTACAACCGCACGTCCCAGTTCGACCTGCTCAAGAAGATGGGCGTGAGCACGCCCGATTCCGACGACCTGGGGCGCGTGCTGATGATCGTCATCAGCGCTGCCGCGGCCTTCGGCGCCGGCGCGGCGTGGTGGGATTCGCACCGACGCACGCCCGGACAGCGCCACACCCGCCGGCTCGCGTCCGCGCTGCGCGCCCTGCAGCCGCACGGCGTGCACGTGGCCGTGCACGAGTCGCCCGGGGTCATCGCCACGTCGCTGCGGCGGCGTTTCGGCACGCCCGCGCAAGACCTGGCGCGGCGGCTGGACGCCCTGGAGCGTCGGCGCTACGGGCCGGCCGCCGATGCGACAACGCCCGACTGGGGCGGCCTCAAGGCGGCCGCGCGCGCGCTCGCATCCGTGCTGGCGCAGCCGGCGAGCGCGCGGGACGCGACGCCCGCGCGCGCCAGCCCCTGAACGCGGGCGCGGCACGCACGCGACACTGCGCGGACCCCTGCCGGAATACGCGGTCAAGCTGGCTAAACTGCATCCATGATTCCTGCGCCCGAGACCCGCCCGCACTGCCCCGCACACGACGAGGCCAGCGATGGCGCGACACGGCGCCCGCGTCGCCGCCTTCCGGCTGCCGCGTTGATCGCCGGCACGGCCTTCGCGCTCGCCCACTGCGCTGCGCACGCGCAGGCGAGTGCGCCCGCGGCCGGCGCCACCGCGGCGTCGCACGCCGCGGCGAAAGCCAAGGCCAAGGCCGCCGCGAAGAAGAAAAAGAAAGCCAAGACGATCGCGGCGCGCGACGACGACGCGCCCGACAGCTTTGTGTACGGCCGGCGCGACGACGTGCTCGCGTTCGCGGCCCAGGTTGCCGACGACCGCGGCCTCGATCGCGCCTGGGTCGAGGATCAGCTCGCCAGGGCGCGCTACCAGCCCGGCGTGGCCAAGGCCATCATGCCGGGGCCGCCCGGCACGGCGAAGAACTGGGCCGCCTACCGCGCGCGCTTCATCGAGCCGAAACGGCTTGCGGCGGGCGTGCAGTGGTGGCAGGCCCATGCGGCGGCGCTGGCCGACGCGCAACAGCGCTACGGCGTGCCGCCCGAAATGGTCGCAGGCATCATCGGCGTCGAGACGTTCTATGGCCGCATGACCGGCAACTACCGTGTGCTGGATGCGCTGGCCACGCTGGCCTTCGACTTCCCCAAGGGCCGCTCGGACCGCAGCGCGTTCTACCGCAGCGAGCTACGCGCCTACCTGGTCTGGTGCGCGCTGGAAGGCCGCGACGCCGACACCACGCGCGGCTCGTTCGCCGGCGCCATCGGCTGGCCGCAGTTCATGCCCAGCAGCCTGCTGAAGTACGCGGTCGATTTCGATCGCGACGGCCACGTCGACCTGTCGAGCGGCGGCGACGACGTGGTGGGCAGCGTCGCCAGCTACCTCGCCACCTTCGGCTGGCAGCGCGACATGCCGATCTATTTCCCGGTGCTGCCGCCGACCGACCTGGAGGCCCGGGCGCGCCTCGTCGCGGCCGACATCGTGCCCACCTTCACCGCCGCGCAGTTGACGGCGGCGGGCGCGCAACTGCCCGACGCCGCGCGCGACTTCGTCGGCCCGCTGGCATTCGTCGAGCTGCAGAACGGCGACGACCCGCCCAGCTACATCGCCGGCACGCCCAACTTCTACGTGGTGACGCGCTACAACTGGTCGAGCTACTACGCGATGGCGGTGATCGACCTGGCCACGGCGCTCAAGCGCGAGATGGCGTTCGCGCCGGCGGCGCGCCTGCCGGAAGCCGGTCAGGCCGGCAGCCAGGCGCCTTCGACGGCCCGCCAGGCGCAGCCGTAGGTCTGCTCCAGCACCGGCGCGCACAGGATCTCGTCGACCGGGCCCGCCCGCCAGCGCCCGTCGCCGAACAGCGCGAGCACGTGCGTGGCGACACGCGCGATCCAGCTCGGATCGTGGGCGCTCGCCACCCATGCGCGCTGACGCTCCTGCGCGGCGCTCGCGAGCCAGCGGCCGACGATCTGCTGGTGCGCCGGATCCTGGAACGACACCGGCTCGTCGAGCAGCATCAACGCGGCGCCCTGCACCGCGCACTGCGCCAGCGCGACGCGCTGGCGTTCGCCGCCGGACAGCTGGTCGGCGCGCCGCGCGGCCAGCGCCGCGATGTCCAACGCAGTCATCAGTTCGGACAGCCGGCGGCCGTTCTCCGGCGCCGCCACGACCTCGCTGAGCGTCAGCGTGCGCTCCACCGTCAGCGCGAATCGATCCTGCGCCTGCTGCGGCATCAGCGCACGCAGCGCGGCCGCGGCGCCGACGGGCCACGCCTGCTGCGTCCGGCCCTGCCACAGCACCTCGCCCGAGCGCTGCGGCACGCTGAGCCCGGCCAGCGCACGCAGCACCAGGCTCTTGCCGGCGCCGTTGCGGCCGATCACGCACCAGCGTTCGCCGGCATGGACGCGCCAGTCCAGCCGCTCGACCAGCGACCGGCCCGCGGCATGCACCGACAGCGCCCGCGTCTCCAGCAGCGGCGCCGCGTTCACTTCACACCTCGCGCGAGAAACCAGATGAAGCACGGCGCGCCGATCAGCGCCATCACCGCGCCCACCGGCAGCTCCAGCGGCGCGGCCACCATGCGCGCCAGCAGGTCTGCCGCCATCAGCAGCGCGGCACCGGAAAGCGCCGACAGCACGGCCAGCTCGCGCGTGCGCAGCACGCCGGCCAGCCGCCAGCCCTGGGCGACGACCAGGCCGACGAAGCCGATGGCGCCCGCCGTGGCCACGGCCAGGCCCACCGCGAACGACGCCAGCAGCAGCAGTTCCAGCCGCAGCCGGCGCACCGGCTCGCCCAGCAGCCACGCCGCGTCGGCGCCCAGCATCAGCCGGTCCACCGAGCGGCCGCGCGCCCACAGCCACGCGACGAACACACCGGCGGCGGCAAGGTTCCACAGGCTCGCGTCGGCGCCCGAAAGGTCGCCCACCATCCAGAAGATGGCGCCGCGCAGGCGTTCGTCCGGCACCAGCGCCAGCAACAGCGTGGCGACGCTGCCGAAGATCGCCGCCAGCATCGCGCCGAGAAGAATGAGGCGTGGCGACGCGTCGTCGGCCGCCGCGAGCGCGGGCCGCGCGAGCCACAGCAACGCGAGGCCGGCGACGAGCGCGCCGGCCGCCGCACCGATCCACAACTGCACGCCCAGCAGCAGCGCCGTCAGCGCGCCCACCGACGCGCCGGTGGAATGCCCCAGCACGTAAGGATCGGCCAACGGATTGCGCAGCAGCACCTGCAGGCTCAGGCCGGCGAGCGCGAGCAGACTGCCCACGCCCGCCGCGGCCGCCACGCGCGGGGCGCGCAGCGAGACGATCAGCTGCCAGTCCCAGCCGCCCGAGCCCAGCCCGAGGGCCAGCGCGGCCACCAGCGCCGTCGCGATCGCCAGCAAGGCGATGCGAAGGGTGGCGGCGTCGCGCGCTGGCATCGGGTCAGTATCCGTCACGCGTCCCAGGCTTACTGCCAGTTGCCGCTCAGGGTGAAGAGCACCGTGCGCTTGGGCGCCGTGTACCCGAGCACCTCCGGCGTGCGCGAGTTGGTGACGTTGTCCATCTTCGCGCCGATGCGCCAGTTCGGCGACAGCGCGTGCTGCGTCGACAGGCCCAGCGTCGTGCGTGCCTTCGCCTCCACGGTCGCGAACGAGACCGGGTCGATGTCCGCGCGGCGGCCGTTGTAGCGCAGGTAGGCACCGGTCTCCCAGCCGAACACGGGCACGCGGTAGCTGGCGGTGACGAGGGTGCGCGCGCGGCGCGCCAGCTCGGTATTGGTGTCCGTGTCGCGCGGATCCTGGAACGTCGCGTCGAGGCCGACCCTGCCGTAGCCCGTGTCGCCGTCGGCGGCGAGCTCGATGCCGCGATTGGCCGCGTGGCCGATGTTGACGCTCTGGAACGTGACGGGGTCGAAGCCGATCAGGTCGTGCTGGCGTTGCGAGAACCAGGTCGCGCGCGCGAGCCAGCCGGCACCCGTCCAGTGCACGCCGAACTCGATGTCGCGCGAATGCTCGGCCTTCAGCGCGTCCGGCGACGCGGCGTACTCGAGGTCGCTGAAGCTCGGTGCGGAGAACGCGGTCGAGAACTGGCCCACCAGCTTCCACGCCGGCGTGATGCGCCAGCCCAGGGCCAGCAGGCCCGTGTTGGCGCTGCCGTAGTCGTCGGCGTCGTCGTGACGGAGGTTGGCCTGCACGTCGACGGCATCGAAGAAGCTGCCGAGGTAGCCGATGCGCTCGGACTTGGTCTGGCGCGTGCGCTGCGCGTCCTGCGGCTGCGGCAACTCGCCGAAGCGCTCGTTGCGGTCCTCGAACTGCACCTGCACGCTGTGGTCGGGCGCGAAGCGCCAGTCCACCTGCGCGCCCAGAAGACGCGTGCGCCCCGAGCCCGAGGTGCTCATCGGGCCGAACTGGTTGTCGGCCTCGGTCGGATTGGTGAAGTGCTCCAGGGTCTCGCCGGCGCTCAGGTCGAGCTTGACGGTGGGCAGCAGCTGGTGGTGCGACTGCAGCGTGAAGGCATCGAGCTGGGTGGTCAGCGTGTCCTGCTCCACGATCGGCACGGTGGTGCCGTCGTAGTCGCTGTGCGTGTAGGTGTGCATGAAGCTGAACTCCGTGCGCTGGCCGGGCACCCAGGTCTTGCCGAGGCTGAACGTCGCGCCGCCCTGGTAGGCGGGATCGCGGTCGGGGTTCGCGCTCGGATCCTGCTTCGGATCGCGCGAGCTGTAGCCGTCGGTCGTCTGGCCCGAGACGCTGGCGCTCAGGTCGAGCGGCGTCGCGGTGTCGCCGAAGCGGCGCCCGATCGACGCGCTGCCGTTGAAGCTGCCGTAGCTGCCGCCGCTGATCGCGACGCTGGCGCCGGAGCCGTGCTTGGTGAAGATCTGGATGACGCCGCCGACGGCCGCGCCGCCGTAGAGGCTCGACAGGTTGCCGCGCACGATCTCGACGTGATCGATCTGGTCGAGCGGGATCAGCTCCCACGGCGCGGAGCCGAAGTCGGCGCGCGAGAACGGCGCGCCGTCGATCAGCACCAGCACCTGGTTGGAGTTGGTGCCACGCACGAAGACGCTGGTCTGCGAGCCGAGCGGGCCCGTCTGTGCGACGCTGAAGCTGGTGAACGTGCGCAGCAGGTCGGGCAGGTCCGAGGCCGGCGAGGCCTGGATGTCCGCGCGGCTGATCACGGTGGTGGCGGGCAGCGTGTCGGGCAGCTTCTGCTCCACGCGGGCGGCCGTGACGACCACTTCCTGCATGGGCGAATCCGATGCGGCCTGCGCGAAAGCGGCGTGCGCGGCGAGCAGCGGCAGTGCGGCGGCGATGGCTTGCGCGGCGCGCGACAGGATGAACGAGGAGGTGGCGGGGAACGCCGCGACGCGGCTGTGCACGGGCGCGGTCGACCCGGTATGACGAGACTTCATGGGAGCAATTCGACTTCAGCAAACGTGGCGGCCAGCGTCCCCGCAGGTGCCACTAAACAATCGCCCGACGCTCGCGCGCGGCCGACCCCGAACAATTGGCCGGTATCCGGGCTGGCGGAGAGGAAGCTTGTCGAGGGCCTTCCCATGCCTTCTTGCGAAACGCACAGTGACCACGAGATTCGAAAGCCGATGCCGCCGTCATGACAGACGACGACATCCTCCGCGACCGTTGCGGGGGCAGCTCAGGTGAGATCGGACCTTCGGGGGCGAAGGCGACCATCCTGATTCCCGTTTGACTCGGACAGCACGACAGGCCGTCCGGAGCACCAACTGAAGAGCGGATCGTACCATTCGACACCTTTATTCCAGAGGTGGCGCGGCGTGCGCGCAACGGAGTGCGGGCCCTTTTCATGCGCCCTCGAACGAGGGCTCGAGAGCGGGCGGGCGCGCGCCTCGCGCCCCTACAATGGCTCTTTGTCGTCCCCAGCGTCCTCGCCCCCATGTCACGACTGCCGGATCTTGCCGATCGCATCGAACGACTCCTGCTGCGCCACGAAGAGCAGAAGCGAACGAACACCTTGCTCGAGCAGCAGCTGCGCGCCGTCTCCGACGAGCGCGACAACCTGCGCTCGCGGCTGGCCGCGGCGCGCGCCCGCATCGACGCCCTGATCGATCGCCTGCCGGCGTCCGAAGGCGGACGCGCCGACGGTGACGCCGGCACCGCCGAGTCCGGCGACAGCCCGCGGAGCGCGCAGCCATGAAGCAAGTCGAAGTGACCATCCTCGGCCAGAGCTATCTGCTGGCCTGCCCCGAAGGCGGCGAGACGCTGCTGCAGACCGCGGTCGCATCGGTCGACCGCGAGATGAGCGGCATCCGCGACGCGGGCAAGGTGAAGGCGCGCGAGCGCATCGCCGTGCTGGCCGCGCTGAACCTGGCCTACCGACTCGCGGAGGCGCCGCGCGCCGCTGCGGCACCGGCCGTCGCGCTCGAATCGGGCGCGGCGAAGCCGCATGCGGAGCATGGCGAAGCGAGCGAAGCGCGTCGCGCCGCGGCTGCTCAGGTGGAGATGCTGATCGCGCGTCTGGACACCGCGCTCAACGACGACGGCAGGCTCCTTTAAATCGCGTTCGTCAAGTGATTTTGTAGGCCCTTTTTACGTCCTTGGTGCTCGCATCGCCCCGGGGTGGGCGCATAGAATGGATTCGTCCGTCGCGTTCGCGAGGGTTTTATATTTCCTTGAACCGATGCTCTATGAGCTAGGGCTTGGAACATCGTCTGGTTGGTGTGATCGTCTCGCGTCAGATGAACCCGATTCCAGACTGACCTCGCCCACCTGAACACCCCTGGGTTCAGGAATGCGGCCCGAGGTTCGCGGCGGACACCCTACACCTCTCTCGAAGCCATGCCCTCGTACTGGCTCATGAAAAGCGAGCCCGACGAGTGCTCGATCTCCGACGTTGCCAACGCCCCCGGCCACCGCGTGCCGTGGATCGGCGTGCGCAACTACCAGGCGCGCAACTTCATGCGCGACCAGATGCGCGTCGGTGACGGCGTCCTCTTCTATCACTCGAGCTGCGCCGAACCCGGCGTGGCCGGCATCGCCGAAGTGGCCAGCGCGGCCTACGACGACGCGTCGCAGTTCGATGCGAAGAGCCCCTACTTCGATGCGAAATCCGACCCCGCCAAGGCGCGCTGGCAGCACGTCGACGTGAGACACCTGGCCACCACGCCGCTGTTGTCGCTCAAGGCGATGCGCCTGCGGCCCGAGTTCGCCACGATGGTGTTGCTCAAGCCCGGCAGCCGCCTCTCGATCACGCCCGTGACGGCGGACGAATGGCAGGCCGTGATCGCCGCGTTGATCGAACTCGGCGCGCCGCCCGCCATCGCCACGCTCGTGAAGCCGCACCCGGACGCCGCCGCTTGAAGCGCGTCGACGTCGTCGTGATCGGCGCCGGCGCCGCCGGCCTGTTCTGCGCGGCCCAGGCCGGCCAGCGCGGCGCGCGCGTGCTGCTGATCGACCACGCCGAGAAGGTGGCCGAGAAGATCCGCATCTCGGGCGGCGGGCGCTGCAACTTCACCAATCGCGACGCGACGCCGGCGCAGTTCCATTCGCAGAATCCGCACTTCTGCCGCTCGGCGCTCTCGCGCTACGCCGCGCAGGATTTCATCGCGCTGGTGCAGCGCCACCGCATCGCCTTCCACGAGAAGCACCGCGGCCAGCTGTTCTGCGACGACTCCAGCCAGCAGATCATCGACCTGCTGCTGCGCGAATGCGACGACGGCAACGTGGAACGCTGGCAGCCGTGCACGGTGGGCGCCGTGCGCGCGCGGGCGGGCGCAGACGCGGGCGAGCCGCGCTACGAGCTCGACACCGCGCGCGGGCCCGTACTGGCGCGCAGCGTGGTCGTGGCCACCGGCGGCCTGCCGGTGCCCAAGATCGGCGCCACCGATTTCGGGCTGCGTCTCGCGCGCCAGTTCGGCCATGCCATCGTCGAGCCGCGTCCGGCGCTGGTGCCGCTCGTGTTCGACGCCGCCGAGTGGGCGCCGTTCGTGGCATTGGCCGGCGTGTCGCTCGAGGTGGAGATCGCGTCGGGCAGCGGCAAGCAGCGCGGCCGCTTCGTCGAGGACCTGCTGTTCACCCACCGCGGCCTCAGCGGGCCGGCCGTGCTGCAGGCGTCGAGCTACTGGCAGGCCGGCGAGACGCTGCAGATCGCGTTCGCGCCGGGCACCGACTGGCACCAGACGCTGGCCCGCGCCAAGGCCAGCTCGCGCCGCCAGTTGGGCAACGAACTCGCCATCCACCTGCCCCAGCGCCTGGCGCAGGCCTGGCTGGCCCGCGGCGGCCTGCCCGCCGAGCGCCCGCTGCCCGAGGTGGCCGACAAGCCGCTGCGCCAGCTGGCCGAATCGCTGGCCGCGTGGCGCATCGCGCCCAACGGCACCGAAGGCTGGAAGAAGGCCGAGGTGATGGCCGGCGGCGTCGACACCCGCGAGATCGACTCGAAGACGCTGGAGAGCAAGCGCGCGCCGGGGCTGCATTTCATCGGCGAGGTGGTCGACGTCACGGGTTGGCTGGGCGGCTACAACTTCCAGTGGGCCTGGGCGTCAGGTTACGCCTGTGCGGAAGCGCTGGCGCAATCCACTATTCCAGGGTAGAATCCTAGGCTTTGCTGGCAAACCGCGTGTCGATCTTTGTCCAACTTCTAGAAGCCGAGGCTCCCAAGCAGGGGGCAGCGGGTCTGGACAAGGACTCCGAGCGCAATATCTCTCCCGAAGGATCCTTCACTAAATGACCACTATCCGTGTCAAGGAAAACGAGCCGTTCGACGTGGCCCTGCGCCGCTTCAAGCGCACCATCGAAAAGCTGGGTCTTCTGACCGAACTGCGCGCACGCGAGTTCTACGAGAAGCCCACTGCCGAACGCAAGCGCAAGAAGGCCGCGGCCGTCAAGCGCCACTACAAGCGCGTTCGCAGCATGCAGCTGCCCAAGAAGCTCTACTAAGAGTTTCCCGGGAGCTCTCGAGCTCGATTCCTGCGGGCTGGCGCGCAAGCGCCGGTACCGAAGCTGAAAAGCCCGTGCGGGACGCCGTAGCGGGCTTTTGTCATTTCCGAGCGCGATTACAGTGCTCACAAGAACAAACCTGAAAGTCGAACCATGACGCTCAAGCAACGAATCTCCGACGACATGAAGACCGCGATGCGCGCCAAGGAGGCCGATCGCCTGCTCGCGATCCGCAACCTGATGGCCGCGATGAAGCAGCGCGAGGTCGATGAGCGCATCGAGCTGACCGACGCCGACATCGTGGCGATCGTCGACAAGCTCGTGAAGCAGCGCAAGGATTCGATCGAGGCGTTCACCAAGGCCGCCCGCACCGACCTCGTCGACAAGGAAACCGCCGAGTTGAACGTGCTGCTGGGCTACCTGCCCGAGCGCCTGGACGCCGCCGCCATCGCCGCCGAAGTCGGCACCATCGTCACCGAGCTCGGCGCCGCCGGCCCGGGCGACATGGGCAAGGTGATGGCCGCCGTCAAGGCGAAGCTGGCGGGCAAGGCCGACATGGGCCTGGTTTCCGCCGCCGTCAAGGCCGCGCTGACGAAGTGATACGCCGCCGGCTCGCAGTGGCCGGCACCCCGCCCTTCCCGCCCGAGGAATCGCCATGCAAACCAACCTGCCCCTGCGCCAGATCGCCGACGACGTGTTCGTGGCCCCGCAACTCGACGCCGCCGCGATGGCGGAGCTGGCCCGCCTGGGCTTCAAGAGCGTCGTGAACAACCGCCCCGACTTCGAGCACGGCCCCGACCAGCCCACCTCGGCCCAGGTGGAAGCCGCCGCGCTCGCGGCCGGCCTGGCCTACCGCTTCCTGCCGGTCAACGGCGGCTACCAGTCGCCCGAGGAAGTGGCCGCGTTCCGCGCGCTGGTGGCCGAACTGCCGCATCCGCTGCTGGCGTTCTGCCGCTCCGGCGCGCGTTCCACGCGCCTGTACCAGCTCGCGCAGTCCTGAGCGAGCCTTCGCGCCGCCCGTCGGGAGACGGCCGGCGCGCGTCCTGCGCCGGGCTGGTCGTTGCCGCATAAGAGCACGAACGTTCGTATCAGGAAGCGACCTGACGTAAAAGCCAGTTGCGTCAAGCAACCCAATATCCATGCGGGTTTGCGGGCAATATTTCACGATGCGGGAAAACCTGCATTGTTGCTGCAGCGCGATTTTCAGCACATTGCGGTCACTTCATTTCGCCCCTGTCCTTCCCGACAAACGAAAGGTGACCTCTCATGAACGACCGCCTTCGCACCGCCTCGGTCTGCGCCGCCGTCCTGGCCGCCGCAGGATTCGCCGCGGTTTCCCACGCGACGAACTACTCGCTGTGGGTCAACGGCCGAACCGGCGGGGGACAGCTGGGCAACTACGCCGACTTCACCTATTGGGGGCCGGGCACCACGGCGGCGGGCGTGAACAAGAAGTCGGTCAACTGGGACGGCTACAACCACATCTCCGACCAGAACTACCTGGTGCGCAACGCGCTCGACTGCTACTGCACGGGCTCGAACTGGTGCTACGTCGCGGCCCACAGCGCCGGCGACCTGATGATGGGCTACACGCTGGCCATGTACGGCGGCTCGACGCGCACGATCTCCAACGCGACGCCCAACTCGAGCGGCGTCTGCGGCGCGGCCAGCGGCGGCGGCACGCAGACCGGCTGGAACATCAAGTGGGTGGACGTGGCCGCGGGCGCCGCGGGCGGATCCGAGCTGGCCAACCTGGGCGACTGGGCGACGTCGGAGCCGCTCGTCTCCGACCTGAAGACCGGCACCGCGCGCGCGATGTACGACCACAACAACACCCGCAGCCACTGGTTCTACATGTGGGCCGGCGCCAAGGGCACGCTTTATTCGGCGGTGCTGCCGGGGCAGGACGACGAGGTGGTGGCGTATCACAGCGCGGGCGGCGTCTCCGGCAGTTCGGGCGGCGCGTACTGCAACCCCAGCGACTGGTTCTGCAACGACCTGACGATGGGCAGCGCGGCCAACGAAGGCGGCACGGCCAAGTGGAGCTACCACTCGGTGAAGTTCCGCGACGACAACGAGCAGTACAACCACTACACGAACGGCCAGTGGCAGGGCACGGTGGGCCTGGTGCGCCAGGACATGGTCACCAACGCCAATTGATGCGGGCTCCACGGCGATGAAGATCCGCTGGCGCGTCGTCGGGCCGATCGCCTTCGTGTGTTCGGCGGCGGTCTGGTGGGTCGCGTCGACCGCCAGCACGCCGCCGGCCGCGGCGCTCGACCCGGTGGCGCAGGCCACGGTGGGCGCGCCCGCACCGCGCAACGTCGCCCTCGCCGCGTCCGGTGCCGGCCACGGCCCGTTCAGTGCGGCAGGCCTCGATGATCGCCAGGCCAGGCTGGCCCTGTGGCAGCAGCGCCTGCAGCGCGCCCGCGAGACGCTGGAGTCGTACAAGGCGACGACACGCTATCCGTTCGATTCGCGTCCGGCCAACGAACACCAGGATCAGTGGCTGACCCACCAGGTGGTGACCACCGACGAGCCGCTGCGCCTGCCCGGCACCGGCGTGACGCCCAACCTGCGCGTGCACACGACGCAGCAGCGCGTGTTCGCCACCGGCACCGACACCGTGCTGTTGACCGTCAGCGCCACCGACGACAACGGCGCGCCGCTGCCGCTGAAGATCATCAGCTCGGTGAGCCACAGCCCGCAGGACACCGGCGGCGGCAAGGCCGCGCCGCTCGCGCCGGTGGTCATGCAGCCCTTCGTCGACGACGGCACCCAAGGCGACCTGCAGGCTGGCGACGGCGTCTGGACCGGCTTGCTGGATCCGATGGCCGAAGGCTTCGGCAACTTCTCCGGCATGATCCGCACCGAGCTGATCGTGCAATCGGGCGCGCAGCAGGGCTACGTGGCCTTCGACGTCGTCTACTCGCCGCAGGTTCCGGCCACCTGGGCCGGCCCGGTGCAGGACTCGCTGCAGGACGGCTCGCTGGACTTCATCCTCGCCGCCAACGTGGTGCAGCCTGGCCGCTACGTGATCACCGGCCGCGTCGACGACGCCACCGGCAAGCCGTTCGCGCTGGCCACCTTCAACGACACGCTGGGTGCGGGCGCGCAGCAGGTCACGCTGCAGGTCTACGGCCGCCTGGTGCGCGATCAGAAACCGGTGTTTCCGCTGACGCTGCACGACGTCGACGGATTCCTGCTCAAGCCCGATGCCTATCCCGATCGCGCGCTGATGCCCGCGCGCGACGGCCCGGTCTTCACCTCGCGCAAGTACAGCCTGGCACAGTTCACCGACGCCAGCTGGTCCAGCGACGAGACGCAGCGCTACCTGGCCGAATACGGCAAGGACGTGTCGCAGGCGCAGCAGCAGGTCGACCAGTTGCAGGCCTCGAACGGACCCTGAACCGAAACCATCGCGCGCGGAATACATCGGAAGACGGTCGGCTCAATGCCCTCGCTGGCTTCACATGTCGTTGACGTTGCGCAATCCACGAATGACGCGCCAGGTCGACAATGGAAGTGCGGCAGTGGCCGCCACTCGAATCCAACAGGCATCCAACATGACCATGCGCAAGTCCATCATTGGTGCAACCCTTCTCCTGCTCGCCTGCGCAAGCACCGGCGCGCTGGCGCAGGATCGCGGCGGCCCTGACCGCGGGGGCCCCGACCGCGGTGGCGACCGCCCTGCCGCCAGTCACGGCCCCGCGCCGGCCGCTGCCGGCGACCGCGGTGGCCGCGGAGGCGCCGGCCCCAACTGGGGCGGCCCGGGCCGTGCCAGTGGCCGTGTCGATTTCGATCGCCGCTACAACCACAACCACTACTACCCGTCGCGCGGCTTCGTCTACGGCGCGCTGCCGTACGGTGCGCTGAGCGTGGGCTTCGGCGGCGGCAACTACTTCTTCCATGGCGGCGTGTGGTTCCGTCCGTACGGCGGCCGCTACGTCGTCGTGCAGCCGCCGTACGGCATCTTCCTGCCGGTACTGCCGCCCGACTACGCCACGGTGTGGGTCGCGGGCGTTCCGTACTACTACGCAGACGACGTGTACTACAACGCTGCCCCGGGCCAGGGCTACGTCGTCGTCGCGCCGCCGCCGGGCGCCGACACCCTCCAGCCCGCGCCCGCACCGGTGGCTGCCGCGCCGGCCGCACCGGATCCGATCTACTACCCGCGCAACAACCAGAGCGCCGCGCAGACCGAGGCCGACCGCCGCGACTGCAACACCTGGGCGACGACGCAGCCGAGCGCGATGGGCGATTCGAAGGTGTTCCAGCGCGCGGTGGACGCCTGCATGGACGGCCACGGCTACACGGTGCGCTGACGACAGCGTGCCAAGGCACGGACATGCCGTGCCAGCTTCTTCGCCAACGACAAGGGCCCGTCTTCACGGGCCCTTTTCATTGTCGTCAGCGGCCGAAGCGGGCGCTACGCAACACGCTCACCTCCAGCCCTTGTGCCAGCCGTATTGCGGGTGGTGCCAGCCCCAGCCGTATTGCGCGTGATATTCCCAGCCCCAACCCGGGCCCGGGCTCGCGTACGTGGGCGCCACGTAGACGACGCCGGCCGGAGCGACATAGCCACCGCCGTAGTAGGGACGCGCAGGCGCGACGATGCAGCCGGTCATGGAGGCCAGCGCAACGCTGGCGACGGCCAATGCAAGAACGTTTCTCATGATGATTCCTTTTAGGGTTCGTTGAGATGCGCCCCCTTTTTCAGGGGACCCTCCGCTCGCCTGGCGTCGACGTTGTCGTCGTCGCCGCGAGCCCCAGGGGGTCCCTGGCAAAGCACGCACCCTGTGCCCTGACAACGGTCGCGTCGACACGCTGGTTGACTCCGTCGCCTCATACGGTCGAGCAGCCTGCGGCGCTTTACGTCGCTCTCCTATGAACTGCTCATCCGTGGTTTACGCGTCTTTGCAAGTCCGAAACCCGATGGTTGTCATCGATCGATGACTGAGCGCGTTGAATAGGTCGGGGCGGCACTGATGCAGCCTTTCAGGAGACCCAAATGAACTCGAATCGAAAGCTTGTGCGCTGGGGCGCGCTGGCCTTGCTCGTCACGCTGATGAGCGGTTGCTGCATCGCACCGTGGGGCGGCGGCCGCTATTACGGCGGTGGCGGTCACTACCAGGGTGGCGGCTACGGCGGCGGTGGCGGCTGGCGCCACTGACCCCGGCGTGACGCGTGCCGTCGGCCGCGAGGTCGACGGCGCGCGAAACGAAAAAGGCCGCTGATGCGGCCTCCTGTCGTTGCAGCGGAATCTCAGTGCAGGCTGCTGCGGCCGCGTCCCTTGTTGCCGCCGGGCGGCGTGGACGGGGTGGCCTTGGCGTCGACGTTGCGCAGGATGTCCTTGCCGCTGATGCCGGCGAACAGCGCGGCCGCGCGCACCTTGATCTCGAGCAGTTCGCTCGCGCTCACCGAGTACTGGCCGGTGACCTTGTTGACGTCGACCTTGAACTCGACGTCCTTGCCGTTGTTCGACAACGTGCCCACGGTGAATTCGTAGTCGCTGTTGTCGGCGGGCAGGCCGCGGCCTTCGAGGTCGTAGTCCTGGTACTCGATCCGATAGATTTCCCCGCTCGCCAAGTCGAGCAGGCCCGTCGACGCGATGATGTCTTCGCTCAGTTCATCGGAAATCGTGATCGGTACTTTCAGGTCCACAGTGCTTGCCTCGTCGATGCTCAAAAAAGCGATTTTCACACGCGCGCACACCCGGGCCGGGGAAATGCGAGTTAGACCCGCCTAGCGATGGAAATCGGCGCAAGAGAAATGCCCCGCAGCGACGAACGCGAACGGGTTCCTCACGCGACGCTCAGGAGCCCGCGACCTTCATCGGCGACAGCAGCACCGAGCCCACCGTCTTCGCGCCATAGTTGTAGACGTCCGAGCCGATCGCCTGCACGCCCATCAGCATCGCCTTCAGGTGGCCCGCGATGGTCACCTCTTCCACCGGATGGACGATGCGGCCGTTCTCGACCCAGAAGCCGGCCGCGCCGCGCGAATAGTCGCCGGTGACGTAGTTGACGCCCTGTCCCATCAGCTCGATCACGAACAGGCCGCGATCGAGCTTTCTCAGCATCGCGGGCAGGTCGTCGCCCGGCTGCGTGCGGCGATGCGTCATGCGCAGGTTCTGCGAACCGCCGGCGTGGCCGGTGGTCTTCATGCCCAGCTTGCGCGCCGAGTAGCTGGAGAGGAAATAGCCCTGCACCACGCCGGCGCTGACCACGTCGCGCGCGGCGGTGCGCACGCCCTCGTCGTCGAACGGCGCGCTGCCCTTGCCCTTGGGCTCGTGCGGGAACTCGAAGACGTCGATGTCCTTGGGGAACACGGCCGTGCCCAGGCTGTCCTGCAGGAAGCTCGCCTTGCGGTACAGCGCGCCGCCGCTGACGCCCTGCACGAACGCCCCCAGCAGGCCGGCGGCGAGGCTGGACTCGAACAGGATCGGTACTTCGCAGGTGGCGACCTTGCGCGACTTCAGGCGCGACAGCGCCCGCTCCGCGGCGTAGCGGCCGACGGCCTCGGGCGCCGACATGTCCTCGGCGCTGCGCATCGACGTGTACCAGTGATCGCGCTGCATGCCGCTGCCCTTGCCCGCGATCGGCGCCACCGACAGCGAGTGGCGCGAGCTGGCGTAGCCGCCGCGAAAGCCATGGCTGTTGCCGGTCCAGAAATGCGATTGCTGCGCAGACACGCCCGCGCCCTCGGAATTGGTGATGCGGCGGTCGGTGGCGAACGCGGCGTCCTCGCAGCGCTTGGCCAGCTCGGTGGCCTGGGCCACGTCCACCGCCCACGGGTGGAACAGGTCGAGGTCCATCGCGGCCTCGGCCGGCGTGGCCAGGTCCGCGGCGTCGGGCAGGCCCGCGGCCGGATCCTCGGCGGTGAAGCGTGCGATGTCGTAGGCCGCGCGCACCGTCTGCTCGAGGGCCTTCGTCGAAAAGTCGGACGTGCTCGCGTTGCCGCGCCGCTTGCCGATGTAGATCGCCACGCCGACCGACTTGTCGCGATTGCGCTCGACGTTCTCGACCTCGCCCTTGCGCACCGACACCGACAGCCCGGCGCCTTCGGAAACCTCCGCCGCCGCGTCGCTGGCACCGGCCGCCTTGGCGATCTTGAGGACGTCCTCGATGATTTGCTGGAACTGTTCCGGTTTGAAGGCAAAACCCTGGGTTTTCGTGATGGCCATCGGCTTTCCTTGCTTGGAGTTGTTGGAGTTGGCACGGTACGCAAACGCGAACCGCGCCAATTGCAGGACAATCCAGGCAATCATAGCGATCCCAGAGAGTCCTTCGAACCATGCCCCGCGAGCCCAAGCACGCCTCCAACCGCCAGGTGGAGACCGACGACGAACCGTCGAGTCGCCGCCAGATGGCCATCGATGGCGAGCTGCCGAGCCGAAACGAGCTCAAGAAGCAGATGCAGGATCTGCAGGAACTCGGCGAGGCCGTGTCCTCGCTGCCGCCCGATCGCCTTGACAACCTGAAGATCGCCGAGCGCCTGCGCGACGCCATCGACGAACTGCGCCGCACCCGTTCGTTCGAAGGCAAGCGCCGCCAGGTGCAGTACATCGGCAAGCTGATGAAGCTGGAAGACCCGGAGCCGCTGCGCGAGGCCGTGGCGTCGTACCGCGTCGGCAGCGCCAAGGACACGCTCGCGCTGCACCAGGCCGAATACTGGCGCGACCAGCTGCTGGCCGACGACGAGGCGCTGGCCAACTGGGTCAAGGAATACCCCGCCACCGACGTGCAGCAGCTGCGCAGCCTCGTGCGCTCGGCGCGCAAGGAAAAGCTCGAGCCGGGCGAGCGCCATGGCCGGGCGTACCGCGACCTGTTCCGCATGGTCAAGGAGCAGATGCTCGACGTGCCCGCAGCCGCAGACGAGGCGCCCGGCGCCGATCCGTCGCACGATGACTGAAGCGGCGTCCGCGGCGCTGGACCCGGTGCGCATCGGGCTCGTCTCGATCAGCGATCGCGCGTCGGCGGGCGTCTACGAGGACAAGGGCCTGCCGTCGCTGCGCGACTGGCTTGCCCGCGCCGTGACGAACCCGGTCGTCTACGAAGAGCGCCTGATCGCCGACGACGCGCCCACCATCAGCGCCACGCTGCGCGAACTGGTGGACGACGCCGGCTGCGCGCTGGTGCTCACCACCGGCGGCACCGGGCCGGCGCCGCGCGACGTCACGCCCGAGGCCACGCTGGCCGTCGCCGACCGCGAGATGCCCGGCTTCGGCGAACAGATGCGCCAGATCAGCCTGCGCTTCGTGCCCACCGCCATCCTGTCGCGCCAGGTGGGCGTGATCCGCGGCCGGGCGTTGATCCTGAACCTGCCCGGCCAGCCGAAGGCCATCGCCGAGACGCTGCAAGGCCTGCCCGAACTCGTGCCGGCGGTGCCCGGCATCTTCGCCGCGGTGCCCTACTGCATCGACCTGATCGGCGGCCCGTACATCGAGACCGACCCCGCGTTCTGCAAGGCATTCCGCCCCAAATCCGCACTGCGCGTCCGCTCCGGCGCCGTGTGATCCACGCCTCTTCCCGCCTCCGGTGACCATGCTGCCGACGTCCCGTCGATCGAACCTGCATCCGAACCTGCTCGCGCTCGCGCTGGCCGCCGCCGTGCCGGCGCTGCACGCGGCGCCGGCGTCCACGGCGCTCGACGACACGCTGCTGCCCTACACCGTGACGCCCCGCGACACGCTGATCGGCCTGAACCGCACGCTGTTCACGGCGCCGGACGCGTGGAAGGACGTCGCGCGCATCAACCACCTGCCCGATTCGAATCGCATCAACCCCGGCCAGGTGCTGCTGGTGCCCGCGCGCTACCTGCACAACAAGGTCGTGCCGGCGCTGCTGGTGAGCGCCTTCGGCGACGTGCGCATCGCCGGCAGGCCCGCGGCCGCGGGCGCCGCGCTCAACGTCGGCGACACGATACGCACCGGCGAATCGAGCACGGCCGTCGTGCAGCTGGCCGACGGCTCGCACGTCAAGCTCGCGCCCGACACCGAAGGCCGGCTCGACGAGCAGCGCCGGTTCCAGATCAAGGCCACGGCCGCGGCGATCGACGACGGCCTCGTGGCCGCGTCGCTGCGCCTGCTCAGCGGCAGCATCGAGGTCTTCGCGAGCAAGGTGCTGCGCGCGCGCCCGCTGGAGGTCAGCACGCCCACCGCCGTGATCGGCGTGCGCGGCACCACCTACCGCGTGCGCAACGACGTGACGCCGGCCAGCGCCGCCGCCAGCGCGGTCGACGTGTCGGCCACCGAGGTGCTCGAAGGCAAGGTGCATGCGCAGGTGGGCAGCGCCGCCGCGCAGGCGGTCGACGTGCCGGCCAATTTCGGCGCCCCGCTCGAGACCGGCAAGAAGCCGCTCGTGCTGCCGCTGCCGCCCGCCCCGGACCTGAGCGCCCTGCCCGTGCTGTTCGACCATCTGCCGATCCGGTTTCACCTGGCCGGCAACATGCCGCTGCGCGTGCAGGTGGCCAACGACGCCGCGTTCGACCACATCCAGCTCGACCTGCACGTGGCCGCGGGCGACGACGTGCGCATCGCGCAGCTGGCCGACGGCCCCTGGCACCTGCGCGTTCGCCGCATCAGCCCCGAGGGCCTAGAAGGCCTGGACGCCGTGCGCGATTTCCAGTTGCGCGCGCGCCCCGAGTCGCCCTTCCTGCTCGAGCCGCCCGCCAATGCGAAGCGCCCGGTGGGCGACGTCACGCTGCGCTGGACGCAGAACGCCGATGCTGCGAACTACGTGGTGGAAGTGGCGCGCGACGCCCAGTTCACGCAGGTCGCCTGGCGCGACGAGCAGGTCCGCGGCGAGCAGGCCGTCTTCCACCCGGTCGACACCGACTTCGGCGCCGCCGACGGCCTCTACTGGTGGCGCGTGGTGAGTGTCAACGCCCAAGGCCGCCGCGGCGCCTGGAGCGACGCGCAGGCGCTGATCCTGCGGCCCACGCCGCGCGCGCCGATGGGCCAGGTGAGCCCCGACGGCTCGGGCATCGAGCTGATGTGGGGCGGGCGACCCGAGGATCGCACCGAGGTGGAGATGGCGCGCGACGCCGAGTTCCAGCAGATCGTCGCGCGCGGCGATTTCGGCGCGCCCAACGGCCGGCTGGGCCGGCCGCCGGCCGGCACCTACTACGCGCGCTACCGCTTCGTCGAGCCGGACGGCTTCAAGACGGCGTGGAGCGGCAGCGTGAAGATCGATGTCGACGGCGACTGGCGCAAGCTCTGGCGCGTCGTCGTGCCGGACGCGTTGCTGAAGTAGGGCCTGCTCACTTCACCAGCCGGCTGAGTCCTTCGGCGTCGAAGTTCTCGGCCGTCTGCGCATCGGTGGGCACGCAGTCCTTCGCGTCGGCCACGCCTTCGGCCAGCACGCGCTCGATCGCCGTCCACAGCAGCGCGATCTGGTGCTCGTGCGAGGAGGCGTTGTCGATCAGGCCCTTCATCGCGAGCGCCACCGGATCGTCGCCCTGCGTCACGCCGTAGGCCGAGAAGCCCAGGCGCGCGGCGGTGGCCTCGCGCGCGGCGTCGGTCTCGGCCGCGATGATGCGCGCCGGGTTGCCGACCGCCGTCGCGCCCGCGGGCACGGGGCGCGTGACGACCGCGCCCGAGCCCACGCGCGCGCCGGCGCCGACGGTGAAGCCGCCCAGCACGCTGGCGTTGGCGCCGATGATCACGCCCGCCTCCAGCGTCGGGTGGCGCTTGGCGCCCTTGACCAGCGAGGTGCCGCCCAGCGTGACGCCCTGGTAGATCGTGCAGTCGTCGTGGATCTCGGCCATCTCGCCGATGACCACGCCCATGCCGTGATCGATGAAGACGCGCCGGCCGATGGCCGCGCCCGGGTGGATCTCGATGCCCGTGAAGAAGCGCCCGAGGTGCGACAGGAAGCGGCCCGGCACGCGCATGCCGTGCGTCCAGAACCACTTGGCGCGGCGGTGCCAGATCAGCGCGTGCAGGCCCGGGTAACAGAGCAGCACCTCCACGCGCGAGCGGGCCGCGGGGTCGCGCTCGAGGATGCAGGTGATGTCTTCGCGCAGGCGGTCGAACATGCAGGTTGGCTCGTGGTTCGAAGGGAACGGGGAGTGTATCGGCAGCCCTTCGAGGCCGCCGGGCGGTGCGGACATCGCCCCGCAGACGGTGCAGTCAGTCTGTCCTGCCCGCGCGCTTCTGGACCTGTCGTGCGATGCCGCGCAGGATGTGCACCTCCTCGGTGGTCACCTGCGCCCGGTTGACGAGCTGGTGCAGCCGCGCCATCAGCTTGCGCGGCACCGCCGGGTCGAGGAACTCGATCTCGACCAGCATCTCGCGCCAGTGCGCCAGCAGCCCGCGCACGGCGGTGGCGTCGGCCTCCACCGGCGCCTGCGTGCGCTCGACCACCGGAAAGCCGCCCAGCGCCTGGCGCCAGTCGTAGGACAGCAGCTGCACCGCCTGGGCCAGGTTGAGCGAACCGTACTCGGGCTGCGTCGGAATGCTCAGGCACAGATGGCAGGCGTAGACGTGGTCGTTGGACAGGCCGAAGCGCTCGCCACCGAACACGAAGGCCACGCGATGGTCGCTGCGGGCGAGCTCGGCGAAGGCCTCGCGCGGCGCGCGCGTGGGCGGGCCGAAATCGCGCGGGGTCATCGCGGTGGCGCAGGCGAAGGTCACGCCGGCCAGCGCCTCGTCCAAGGTGGCGACGATGCGCGCGCGCTCGAGGATGTCGGTGGCGCCCGACGCCAGCGCGATCGCGTCGGGCTGCGTCAGCACGTCGGGAAAGCGCGGCGTGACCAGCACCAGGTCGCCGAAGCCCATCACCTTCATCGCCCGCGCCGTGGCGCCGACATTGCCGGGATGGCTGGTGTCGACCAGGATGAATCGCGTCGGATCTGTCAAGAAGTGCACCGCTCCAGGAGGCCACGGCAAGCGCTCGCGTGACGCGGCAGCACCTGCCCGGCTAGAATAGGGATTCCCCGCATTGTCGCGCCGCCGGCTTTTGGTCGTCCAAAGACCGCAGCCCCCGCCCGACATTCGCCCCGCTCTTTCGTCGCTGCCGCCCTTCTTCCGCCCTCGTCGGCGCTCCGTGTGGAGCGTCGCATGTCTCCACTGGAACCGCCCATGTCTTTGACCCTCCACCCGATGCTCAACATTGCCGTCAAGGCGGCGCGACTGGCGGGTTCGGTCATCAACCGGGCCTCGCTGGACATCGAGAAGGTGCAGGTGGAAAGCAAGGGCGTGAACGACTTCGTCACCGAAGTCGACAAGCATGCGGAAGCGGTCATCGTCGAAACCATTCTCGCGGCCTATCCGGGCCACGGCATCCTGGCCGAGGAATCGGGCCGCACGCTGGGCGCCAAGGACAGCGAGTTCCTGTGGATCATCGATCCGCTCGACGGCACCACCAACTTCATCCACGGCTTCCCCGTCTACGCGGTGTCGATCGCGCTCGCGTGGCGCGGCGTCGTGCAGCAGGCGGTCGTCTACGACCCGTCGCGCAACGACCTGTTCATCGCCTCGCGCGGCCGCGGTGCCTACCTCAACGAACGCCGCCTGCGCGTGTCCAAGCGCCTGCGCCTGGCCGACTCGCTGATCGGCACCGGCTTCCCGTTCCGCAAGGGCGACAACTTCAAGCGCTATATGAAGATGTTCGAGGAGATCTCGCAGCAGTGCGCCGGCCTGCGCCGCCCGGGCGCCGCGTCGCTGGACCTCTGCTACGTCGCAGCGGGCTACTACGACGGCTTCTTCGAGACCGGCCTCAGCCCGTGGGACATCGCCGCCGCCTCGCTGATCATCACCGAGGCCGGTGGCCTGATCGGCAACTTCAGCGGCGAAGCCGACTTCCTCTACCAGCGCGAGGTCGTCGCCGGCAACCCCAAGGTCTACGGCCAGCTCGTGGGCATTCTTGCGCCCTACTCGCGCGTGCTCAAGGACGACGGCGCGACGCCGGCCGAAGGCGCCGCCCAGTCCGCCATCGACGCGACGGACGCGTTCCTCGCGGAAGCCACATTGCCGACCGCGGCGCCCGAGCCCGTCAAGGCGCGCAAGGCGCTGAAGGTCAGCGGGCCGCGCACGCCGAAGCAGCGCTGAACGCCACGCGTCCGGCGGCACTCGCTGTCCTGCGCGAACGCTTCGCCAGACCAGCACCGCCCTCGCTTCGGCTCACCGGTCCGGCTTGTCGCCTTGCCCACCCGGGCGGCCACCGTCGCCGCCAGGCCCAGGTCGCCCGCTGCCATCTGCGCCGGGGCGGCCGCCACCGCCGGGAGGCCGGCCTCCACCGCCATCGCCCGGTCGCCCGCCACCCGGCGGACGGACCGACGGCGGCGGCCGGTTGCCACCCGGTGGCCGCACGCCCACAGGCGGTCGGTGACCGTCGGGCGGGCGCACACCGGGCCGCGGCGGCGGCCCCGGCGGGCGCACGATCGGTCGCGGCGGCGGGCGATGATGCTGCCAGCGCGGAATCGTGTTGTAGAACGGCCGGTTGCGGTAATAGGAACCCCAATAGCTGCCGATCACGAACGTGACGATCGGCAGGCCGATCTGCGGGCCGTAGTTCAGCAGCGGCACGTAGCCGCTCTGGTAGGCGTAGTTGATGTTGCCGGCATAGACCCAGCCCCGCGCGCCGTTCGGGCCGATGACGTCGCACCAGCCGTAGCCGGCGGTGCATCCCTGCACGGCCAGCGCAATGCCGGGGCCGAAGCTGCCGACGAGCGGGTAGTCGCGATCGGGCCCGGCCCGAAGGTTGACCCACTTCGCGGTCCGCGCGTCCTGCGCGGACGCCGCGAGCGACACGGCGGCCAGTGGGAAGGCCAGAAACGAACTGACGAGTAGCTGCCTGGGCGTCATCGATATCTCCAAGTGCATGGCCAGAATACCGCGCCGCGGCGGTGGATCCGCCGCGCGACCGATAAAAAGCGGCACGGCGCTGTCGACACGCCTGCCGGGTGCGCAACAGGCTTCGGTCGCTGTTGGCGGCGGCCAGGCCACGTCGACGCCCAGACGGAAGACCGGCGCGTTTGAGTTCGTTTGCTAACATCGTTCAGTTCCCCAGAAGCGCCCCGAATCCTGGTGGCACGCGGCGGCAGGCGCTGCCAAACGCGGTCATCCTCCCTGTTGAAAACGTCCCAAGCGCTTGATGAATAACGAAACCAAGGACCAGGCGAGGTTGTCAGGCGACCTGTCGGGTCACACGCCGATGATGGCGCAGTACTTCCGGCTGAAGGCGGACTTCCCCGACACGCTGATGCTGTACCGCATGGGCGACTTCTACGAGGTGTTCTTCGACGACGCCCGCAAGGCGCACCGCCTGCTGGACATCACGCTGACCACGCGCGGTAGCTCGAACGGCGAGCCCGTGGTGATGGCCGGCGTGCCGGTGCATTCGATCGAGTCCTACCTGGCGCGCCTGATCAAGCTGGGCGAGGCGGTGGCCATCGCCGAGCAGGTGGGCGAGGTCGGCGCGGGCAAGGGCCCGGTCGAGCGCAAGGTGGTGCGCGTGGTCACGCCGGGCACCGTCACCGATTCCGAGCTGCTGGCGGAGCGCCAGGACACGGTGCTGCTGGCCGTGTTCGCGTCACGTGCGCGCGTGGGGCTGGCCTGGCTCGCGTTGGCCGAGGGCCGGCTGGGGCTGGGCGAATGCACCGAGGCCGAGCTGCCGTCCTGGCTGGCGCGGCTGGCGCCGGCCGAGATCCTGGTATCGCCCGACGCCGCGCCGACGAGCGTGCGCCAGGGCACGACGGCAGTCGTCAATCGTCCGGCGTGGCAGTTCGACACCGAGCTGGGCCTGCGCAAACTGTGCGAGCTGCTGGGCGTGGCGACGCTCGCCGGCTTCAACGCACAGGAGTTGCCGCGCGCGCATGCCGCCGCCGCTGCATTGATCAGTTATGCCGAGCACACGTCCGGCGGCGCGAAGAACGCGCTGGGGCACGTGAAGTCGCTGGGTGTCGAGAAGGCCAGCGAGCTGCTCGAGCTGCCGCCGGCGACGCTGCGCAACCTCGAGCTGACGCAGACGCTGCGCGGCGAGTCGGCGCCGACGCTGCTGTCGCTGCTGGACACCTGTCGCACCGGCATGGGCAGCCGCCAGTTGCGCCTCTGGCTCACGCACCCGCTGCGCGACCGCAAGGACGCGCTCGAGCGCCACGCCGCCATCGACGTGCTGATGGCGCACGGCCCCGAGCCGCTGCGCCAGGCCTTGCGCGGCGTCAGCGACGTGCAGCGCATCGCCGCGCGCATCGCGCTGCGCCAAGTGCGCCCGCGCGAGCTCGCGGGCCTGCGCGACACGCTCGCGTTGTTGCCGCAACTGGTGGCCTGCCTGCCGCCCGACCACTGCCGCGCGGCGGACGGCCTCGACGAAGAGCCCCCCAGCGCCCTGCTTCTTCGCCTGCACGGCGCGCTGCACCCCGACCCGCGCATCGCGCAACACCTGGCCGCCACCATCGCCGCCGAGCCCGCGGTGCTGCTGCGCGACGGCGGCGTGATCGCCTCCGGCTTCGACGCCGAGCTCGACGAGCTGCGCGCCATCGCCACCAACTGCGACGACTACCTGGTGGCGCTGGAGACGCGCGAACGCGAGCGCACCGGCATCGCCAACCTGCGCGTGCAGTACAACAAGGTGCACGGCTTCTACATCGAGGTCACCACGTCGGGCCTGGACAAGGTGCCGGCCGACTACCAGCGCCGCCAGACGCTGAAGAACGCCGAGCGCTACATCACGCCCGAGCTGCGCGCGTTCGAGGACAAGGCGCTGTCGGCGCAGGAGCGCTCGCTGGGGCGCGAGAAGCTGCTGTGGGAGACGCTGCTCGACGAGCTGCAGCCCACGCTGGGCATCCTGGGCGAGCTGGCGCGCGCGCTGTCCTCGCTGGACGCGCTGTGCGCGCTGACCGAGCGCGCGCAGACGCTGGGCTGGTGCCGCCCGGAGTTCGTCAACCACCCGTGCCTGGACATCGAGCGCGGCCGCCATCCGGTGGTCGAGGCGCGCCTGGCCGAGACCGGCGGCGGCAACTTCATCGCCAACGACTGCCGGCTCGACGCGCGCACCCGCATGCTGATCGTCACCGGCCCCAACATGGGCGGCAAGAGCACGTTCATGCGCCAGGTGGCGCTGATCACGCTGATGGCGGCGATCGGCTCGTACGTGCCGGCCGCGCGCTGCCGCCTGGGGTCGATCGACGCGATCCACACCCGCATCGGCGCGGCCGACGACCTGGCGAATGCGCAGTCCACGTTCATGGTCGAGATGACCGAGGCCGCGGCCATCATCCACAGCGCCACCGACCGGTCGCTGGTGCTGATGGACGAGATCGGCCGCGGCACCTCCACGTTCGACGGCCTCGCGCTGGCCGGCGCGATCGCCTCCCACCTGCACGAGAAGAACCGCTCGTTCACGCTGTTCGCGACGCACTACTTCGAACTGACCGACTTCCCCACGAAGCATGCCGGCGCGCTCAACATGCACGTGTCGGCGGCCGAGAGCGGTGACCAGATCGTGTTCCTGCATGCGATCGAGGCCGGCCCGGCCAGCCGCAGCTACGGCGTGCAGGTGGCCAAGCTGGCCGGCATGCCCGGCAGTCTCGTGCGCCAGGCGCGCGCGACGCTGGAGGCGCTCGAGGCGCAGCAGACGAGCGGCGCCGCCCAGGTCGACCTGTTCGCGGCCCCGGCCGCCGCCGACGCGGCCGCCGCGAGTGCCGGCCCGTCGCGCGCCGAGGCGGCCCTCGCGGCGATCGACCCGGACCAACTGGCCCCGCGCGAGGCGCTGGAAGCGTTGTACCGGCTCAAGGCGTTGCTGCCGAAAGACTGATTCGCGGTTTAGGCTCGCCCGTTCAGGCGCATCGGGCCCGCAGGCGCGACAATCGTTTCCGGCACCGCACAACAAGAGATATTTCATGACCTATTGCGTCGGCATCCGGCTCAACGCCGGCCTCGTCTTCCTGTCGGACTCGCGCACCAATGCCGGGCTCGACCAGATCAGCATCTTTCGCAAGATGATCGTCTACGAGAAGGCCGGCGACCGTTTCATGACCTTGCTGTCGGCCGGCAACCTGTCGATCTCGCAGTCGGTGCGGGAGATCCTGCAGGTGGAGGCGCTGCCCAACGGCGACGACGAGCCGATCACGATCTGGAACGCGAAGAGCATGTTCGACGCCGCGCGCGTGCTGGGCGCGGCCGTCCGCCGCGTCTACGAGAACGACGGCCCGAGCTTGAAGAACAACGGCATGGACTTCGTCGCCAGCTTCATCTTCGGCGGCCAGATCGGCGGCGAGGCGATGCGGCTGTTCCTCGTCTACTCGGCCGGCAACTTCATCGAGGCGACGCGCGAGACCTGCTTCTTCCAGATCGGCGAGTCCAAGTACGGCAAGCCCATCCTCGACCGCGTGCTGACGCCCACGACGCCGCTGGAGGAGGCCGCCAAGTGTGCCCTCGTGTCGATGGATTCGACGCTGAAGTCCAATCTGTCGGTGGGCCTGCCGCTCGACCTGGTGGTCTACGAGGAAGGCAAGCTGCAGTCCGACCAGATCGCCTGCATCGACGACCAGAACCCGTATTTCCGCATGGTGCACGACTCGTGGGGCCGCCGCCTGCGCGAGGTGTTCGAGAGCATGGAGGACCCGCAGTGGGGCGCCGCCGCGTCGAGCACGGAGACGCCGCTGATCGTCGACGCGCCGCGCTACGAGGCGCTCAAGAAGATCCACAACTCGATCGAGAAAGTCGTGTAGAAATGTCTGCTCCCAGCTCACTACGTTCGCGGCCCCCGAGGGGCGCTCTCGCCGCTCCGGAGCGGCCGCGCGCTGCTCGATGAGGACCATCGTCTTCGCCCACGCGAACGGATTCCCGGCCGGCACCTACGAGCCGATCTTCGACGTCTGGCGCGCCGCCGGCTGGCGCGTGGAAGCGCCGGCGCGCTTCAGCCATGACGCCCGCTACCCCGTCACCAGCAACTGGCCGCGGCTGCGCGACCAGCTCACCGACTTCATCGTCGCCAACGACCTGGCCGGCGCGATGCTGGTGGGCCATTCGCTGGGCGGCCTGGTGAGCCTGATGACCGCCTGCAAGCGTCCCGACCTGGTCGGCGGCCTCGTGATGCTGGATTCGCCCCTCATCACCGGCTGGCGCGCGCACAGCGTGCACATGGCCAAGCGCGCGGGCCTGATGGAGCGCGTGGGGCTGGGCGCGGTCTCGCGCAAGCGCCGCCACGAATGGCCGTCGCGCGAGGCCGTGCACGCCCATTTCGCGGCCAAGTCGGCGTTCGCGCGCTGGGATCCGCACATGCTGCAGGCCTACGTGACGGCCGGCTTCGAGGAGGTCGGCGACAAGGTCGTGCTCGCGATCCAGCGCGACATCGAGACCCGCATCTACAACACGCTGCCGCACCATGTGCCGGCGCTGCTGAAGAAGCACCCGCCGCGCTGCGCCGTCGGCTTCATCGCCGGCACCCGCTCCGCCGAGATGCGCCAGGGCGGCTTCGCCAGCTCGCACAAGCTGGCCGGCGACCGCTGGCGCTGGGTCGATGGCACGCACCTCTATCCGATGGAGCGGCCCGACGACACGGCGCTGCTGGTGCTGGAGTTGCTGAACTCGATGAAGCCCGTCGTGCCGCGACCGCGCCACGCGGGTCCCGGCGCCGCCGGGGCGCCTCCGGCGGCCTGACACGCGGCAGGCCGCCGCCGCTCCCGGCGGCGCAGATTCGTCCGTCCGAGCTGCCGGAGGCCGCACCGGGACTCGAAAATTCGGCGTCGTGCGGCCGCCCGCCGAGATTCCGAGTGGAACCGCACGACCGGGACGCGGACGCCCCGGGGAAGCGCGAAGACCAGCGACCGGCGCGACCCTTAAGATCGAGCACGAACGCCGCCGCGCCTGCGCGACAGTGTCC
>FTKD01001485.1_pt1 | contig 45515 bp, 41 predicted proteins | sample 1658191 | NCBI WGS metagenome assembly FTKD01 (sample SAMEA3914808, study PRJEB12502) | metagenome | biome: forest; material: soil | place: Canada | collected 2011-08-03 | depth 0.3 m
GCGAAGTGGACGTACGACAACATCGCCCACATGAAGGAGCAGATGCAGGCGATGGGCCTGGCCATCGACTGGTCGCGCGAGGTCGCCACCTGCGACCCGACCTACTACAAGTGGAACCAGTGGCTGTTCCTGAAGATGCTCGAGGCCGGCATCTGCGAGCGCCGCACGCAGATCGTCAACTGGGATCCGGTGGACATGACCGTGCTCGCCAACGAGCAGGTGATCGACGGCCACGGCTGGCGCTCGGGCGCCCCGGTGGAAAAGCGCGAGATCCCGGGCTACTACCTCAACATCACGCAGTACGCCCAGGAGCTGCTGTCGGCAGTGACCGACCCGAGCGACCCGGAGTACCTCGCCGGCTGGCCCGAGCGCGTGCGGCTGATGCAGGAGAACTGGATCGGCAAGAGCGAGGGCGTGCGCTTCGCGTTCCCGCACGCGATCCATGACGACACCGGCGCGCTGATCGGCGACGGCAGGCTCTACGTGTTCACCACGCGCGCCGACACCATCATGGGCGTCACGTTCTGCGCCGTCGCGCCCGAGCACCCGCTCGCCACGCACGCGGCCCAGGGCAACCCCGCGCTCGCAGCATTCATCGCGGCCGCCCAGGCCGGCGGCACCACCGAGGCCGAACTGGCCACCAAGGAAAAGGAAGGCCTGCCCACGGGGCTGACGGTCATCCACCCGCTCACCGGCGCCCAGGTGCCGGTGTGGGTGGGCAACTACGTGCTGATGAGCTACGGCGACGGCGCGGTAATGGGCGTGCCCGCGCACGACGAGCGCGACTTCGCGTTCGCAAAAAAGTACGGGCTGGCCATCAAGCAGGTCGTGAGCGTGCCGGGCGAGACGTTCTCCACCGATGCCTGGGCCGAGTGGTACGGCGACAAGCAGCGCGGCGTGTGCATCGAATCCGGCGCGCTCGACGGCTTCAGCATGAAGGATGCGGTTTCGCGCGTGGCCGAACTGGTCGTCGCCGCCGGCCTGGGCGAGAAGAAGACGACCTGGCGCCTGCGCGACTGGGGCGTGAGCCGCCAGCGCTACTGGGGCACGCCGATTCCCATCATCCACTGCGACGACTGCGGCGTGGTGCCGGTGCCCGAGAAGGACCTGCCGGTGGTGCTGCCGGAAGACCTGATCCCGGACGGCTCCGGCAACCCGCTGAACAAGCACGCCGGCTTCCTGAACGTCGGCTGCCCCAAGTGCGGCAAGCCCGCGCGCCGCGAGACGGACACGATGGACACGTTCGTCGATTCGTCGTGGTACTTCATGCGCTACTGCGATCCGACCAATGCGGATCGGATGGTGGGTGCCGGCACCGACTACTGGATGCCGATGGACCAGTACATCGGCGGCATCGAGCACGCGATCCTGCACTTGCTGTACGCGCGCTTCTGGACCAAGGTGATGCGCGACCTGAAGCTGATCAAGTTCAGCGAGCCGTTCAAGAACCTGCTGACGCAAGGCATGGTGCTCAAGGGCGCGTACTTCCAGAAGCCGGCCGACGCCGGCAAGAACTACTTCTGGGAGCAGGACGTCGAGACCGTGTTCAACGACAAGGGCGTCGCTCAAGGCTACAAGCTGAAGAAGGACGGCAGCGCGGTCGAGTACGAGATGACGACGATGTCGAAGTCCAAGAGCAACGGCATCGACCCGCAGGCGCTGATCGACCGCTACGGCGCCGACACCGCCCGACTGTTCGTGATGTTCGCGTCGCCGCCCGAGCAGACGCTGGAGTGGAACGACTCCGGCGTCGAAGGCGCGCACCGCTTCCTCAAGCGCGTGTGGGGCTTCGCCGCGAAGAACGCGGACGTGCTGCGCGGCGGCGGTGATTCGTTCGCGGAGCTGACGGCGCCCGCCAAGGCGCTGCGCCGCGAAGTGCACGTGCTGCTCAAGCAGATCACGTACGACTACGAGCGCATGCAGTACAACACCGTCGTCTCCGGCGCGATGAAGCTGTTGAACGCGCTCGAGGCCTTCACTGGCGATGCCGGCACCGGCACGGCTGCGGTGCTGCGCGAAGGCTTCTCGGTGCTGCTGCGCGCGCTGTACCCGGCCTGCCCGCACATCACGCAAGGGCTGTGGACGGATCTCGGCTACGCCACGCAGGGCAAGCAGCTGCTCGACGCCGGCTGGCCCGCCGTCGACGAGGCTGCGCTGGTGCAGGACGAGATCGAGCTGGTGCTGCAGGTGGCCGGCAAGACGCGCGGCGCCGTGCGCGTGGCCGCGGGCGCGGACAAGGCGGCCATCGAGGCCGCCGCGCTCGCGTCGCCCGAGTTCGCACGCTTCGGCGAAGGCAAGCCGGCGAAGAAGGTCGTCGTCGTGCCGGGCCGTCTCGTCAACATCGTCGTCTGACGTTCGTGAAGGCCGCCGTGACTCTCGCTTCCCTGTCCACCCGACGCCGCCTCGTGCTGGCGGTCACGCTGGCCGTCGCCGCGGCGGCCACGCTGGCGGGCTGCGGCTTTCACCGCCGCATCGCGCAGCCGCTGAACTACGAGCGCATCGCGCTGTCGGGCTTCCCCGACCGCTCGACGATGGCCGACGAGATCCGGCGTGCGTTGCCGTCCACCGCGCACATCGTGTCCAACGTGCTCGAGTCCCAGGTGGTCATCGAGGCCGTCGAGGACACGCAGAAGACCACCGTCGAGGCCTCCACCGCGTTCGGCCAGGTGCGCGAGCTGGAGCTGCACGTCAAGCTGCGCTACCGCGTGCTCGACCCCAACGGCACCGAGCTGCTGCCGTTGGCCGACGTCGAGCGTTTTCGCGACATGACCTACGACGAGAAGGATGCGCTGGCCAAGGACACCGAGCTCAAGGCGCTGTACCGCGACATGCAGTCCGACATGGCCTACCAGCTGATCCGCGTTCTGTCGGCGGTGGGCAAGCCCACTGGCGCGGCGGCGCACATCAACGCGGCGCGCGCGGCTTCGGCCGCGGTCGCACCGTCCTCGCCCGCGTCGTCCGTCTCGGCCGTCGAATGGGCCGCGTCGCAGGCCGCGGGGCACTAGGCCATGCAGGTCCGGCCCGAGCAGCTCGCCGATCACCTGGCGCGCGGCCTGCGCGACGTCTACACCGTGCACGGCGACGAACCGCTGCGCGCGCAGGAGGCCGCCGACGCCATCCGCGCCGCGGCACGCGCCGCCGGGGTCAACGAGCGCAAGGTGTTCGTCGTCAGCGGCGCCTACTTCGACTGGAGCGGCGTGCTGGGCGCGTCGCAGTCCATGGGCCTGTTCGCCGACCAGCAACTGATCGAGATCCGCATCCCGTCGGGCAAGCCCGGCAAGGACGGCAGCGAGGCGCTGCAACAGCTCGCCAGCGAGGCCGGCCCCGACAGCCGCCTGCTGGTGCACCTGCCCAAGCTCGACTGGCAACAGCAGAAGGCGGCGTGGTTCGGCGCGCTCGACGGCGCCGGCGTGAGCGTGGCCGCCGACGTGATCGAGCGCAACGCGCTGCCGGCCTGGCTCGCCAAGCGCTTCGCGCTGCAGGGCCAGCGCGTGGAGGCCGGCGCCACCGGCGAGGCCACGCTGGCCTTCATGGCCGACCGCGTCGAAGGCAACCTGCTGGCCGCGCACCAGGAGATCCAGAAGCTCGGCCTGCTGTACCCGGCCGGCGAGATCACGTTCGCGCAGGTGGAGGACGCCGTGCTCGACGTCGCCCGCCACGACGTCGCTCACCTGTGCGACGCGGTGATGGCGGTGCAGGTGCCGCGCGCGCTGCGCATGCTCGACGGCCTGCAGGCCGAAGGCGAGGCGGCGGTCTTCGTGCACTACAAGCTGTCCGACGACATCCGCGCGATGAAGCGTGTGCAGGACGCGATCGCCGACGGCAAGCCGATGCCGATGGCCTTGCGCGAGGCGCGCATCTGGGGCGCGCGCGAGCGCCTGTTCGAGCGCGCGCTGCCGCGCCTGAGCGCACCGATGGCCGCCCGACTGGTGAGCGCCGCGAGCGAGTGCGACGGCGTGCTCAAGGGCCTGCGCCACCCGCAATGGCCGGCCGAACCCTGGGACGCGCTGCGCCGCCTCGTGCTGATGATGCTGCAGGCGCTCAAGCCCGACGGCGCGCAGGCCGGGCTGGTGCTGCGCACCTGACGCGCACGGCGATTGCCGGGTCGGCGCATCGAGGAGAGACCCCATGCGTCATCCAAGTCATCTGATTGCGCTCGCCGCCGTGCTCGCGGCCGCAGTGGCCGGTTGCGCCACCCGCATCGCCAAGGGAGACGCCGCGCCCCTCGCGCCGCCCGACGGCTCCGACCGGGCCAGCAGCGCACCGTCGACGCGCGTCGAGGTGGCCGGCCTGCCCGAGTGGCTGCGCATCCGCCTGGCCGACTACGACGCCCAGTCCGGGCCCGCGGCACCGCAGGCCGTCTTCGAAGTGCCCTACGGCGACGGCGTCGCCTACTACGTGAAGGCGGGTTGCTGCGACCAGCTCGACCCGCTCGTCGACGCGCGCGGCGTGCTGGTCTGCTACCCGAGCGGCGGCTTCACCGGGCGCGGCGACGGCAAGTGCCTGGGCGCGTTGCCGCCGGTGGCCGACCGGCGCGAGGTGTGGCGCCATCGTTGAGAAGCGCCGCGTGCGCTGGTCGTCTCAATAGCCGCGCGACCGATCGACGAGGTGCGCCGCCGCCTCGCCGCGGCGCACCGCCTCGACGTTGGCCGCGACGACCGCGGCCGCGCTGCGCAGGTCCGTCTGCGCCGCCGCGTGCGGCCACAGCGTCACGCGCGGGTGGAACCAGAACACGTGCGTGGGCGGCAACGGCTCGGTGTCGAACACGTCGAGCACGGCGTGTTCGAGCCGGCCTGCGTTGAGCGCGGCGAGCAGGTCCTTTTCCACCACGTGCGCGCCGCGCGCGAGGTTCACCAGGCTCGCGCCCGCGCGCAGTTGCGCGAGTCGCGTGCGATCGAACAGGCCGCGCGTGTCGTCGGTCAGCGGCAGCAGGTTGACGACGATGTCGGCGGCGCCGAGTGCCGTGGGCAATTGCGCCCAGCCGGCGCTGGCCGACAAGCCCGGGATCTCCTGCACGCGCGCACTCCAGCCGCTCACGCGATAGCCCAGCGCCGCGAGCTGCAGCGCCGTCGTGCGGCCCATCTGGCCGAGCCCGAGCACCAGCACGGCGATCTCGTCGGCCCGCTTCTGCGGCAGCGCGCGCCACTGCGTCTGGCGTTGCTGCGCGGCGTAGTCGAACGCGCGCCGATGCAGCGACAGCACGGCCCAGGCGGCCGTCTCGGCCATCGCGCGATTCATCGCCGGATCGACCATGCGCGCGATCGGCACCGCCGCGGGCAGCGTCGCGTCGGCCAGCAGCTTGTCCACGCCGGCCCACAGCGACTGGATCAGCTTCAGTTGCGTGCAACCCGCGAGTCGGCCGGGCAAGGGATTGGCGACGACGGCGATGTCGGCCTCGCGCCAGCGCGTCGACGTCGTGCCGTCGGCCACCGCGTCGATCCAGTCGTCGTCGGGCAGCGCATCGGTGAGCGCGCGCCACCAGTCGGCGCGTTCGGCGCCGTCCATGCGGGCGTCGAACGCGATCTTCATGCCGGCGCGGCGGCGGCGATCAGCCGTTGCAGCGCGATCTGCACCGTCCGCGCGCGGATCGCGGCGCGGTCGCCGTCCAGGTGCAGGCGCTCGGTGCGGCTGCCCACCAGCGGCGCGTCGCCGCCGGCCGGCAGGCCTTCCTGGGTCTCCCGGGCATGCACCCAGGCGAGCCCCAGCCAGACGGTGCCCACCGGCTTGGTCGCGCTGCCGCCCCCCGGCCCGGCGATGCCGGTGACGGCCAGCGCGAGCTGGACGCCGGCGTGCGCCAACGCGCCACGAGCCATCGCGTCGGCCACCTCCGCGCTGACGGCGCCGTGGGTCGCGATCAGCGTCGCGGGCACGCCCAGCAGGCCCTGCTTGGCGTCGTTGGCGTAGGTGACGAAGCCAGCCGCGTACCAGTCGCTGGCGCCGGCGGGTGCGGTGCAGGCGCCGGCGAGCAGTCCGCCGGTGCAGCTCTCCGCCGTGGCCAGGCGCCAGCCGCGCGCGCGCAGCGCGTCGCCGAGTTCGGCCACCTGCTCGAGCAGCGCGTCGGCGATCGCGATCAGTGGGCCGCCTGCCATGACATCCACCCCCATTGGCCGGCGAACCACACGGCCAGCACGCACACGGCCGCGACGAGGTCGTCGAAGATGATGCCGAAGCCCTGCGGCCAGCCCGGCAGCGCCCCCTGCTTCGGCTTGAAGCAGGCGTCGGCCCAGCCGACCGGGCCGCGCTTGATCGCATCGAACGCGCGGAACAGGCCGAACAGGATCAACTGGCCGACGAACCCGACGGGCATCGTGCACCACAGGATGATCCAGAACGCGATGATCTCGTCCCACACGACCGCGCTCGGGTCGCTCACCGCCATCGCGCGCGCCGTGTGCATGCAGGCCCACCAGCCGACGAAGAAGCCGGCGACGAGGATCGCGGCCCAGGCGGCGTGCGACGGTGCGATGAAGCGGTCGATCAGCAGGTACAGCGCCCAGCCGGCCAGCGTGCCGGCGGTGCCGGGCGCGACCGGCGACAGGCCGCTGCCGAAGCCGAGTGCGATCAGGCGCAGCGGGTGCAGGCCCATGAAGCTCCAGGTGGCGCGGCGCGGGGCGAACGTCGGGTAGTCGCTCATGGGGTCAGGCCGAGATGAAGTGGTCGAAGGCGCGCTCGGTCAGCGCCACCGGATTGCCGTGGGCATCGACGACGCGCAGGCCGGGCGCCGCGTCCAGCGTGCCGATGCAGGTCACGCTCACGCGGGCGCGCGCCCCGGCGTCACGCACCCGTGCGTGCGCACTCGCGGGCGCTGCAAAGAGCAGTTCGTAGTCGTCGCCGCCGCTCAGGAGGCATTGGCGGCGCTGGCCTTCGGTACAGGCCGCCACGTGCGCGCTGTGCGGGATGTCGGCCAGCCGCAGCGTCGCGCCGACGGCGCTCGCGCGCAGCACGTGGCCGAGGTCGCCGACGAGGCCGTCGCTCAGGTCGATGGCCGCGCTGGCGATGCCGCGCAGCGCGATGCCCAGCGCGACCCGCGGCTGCGGGCGCTCCATCGCCCGGCGCACGTCCTCGAACGCCTCGCCGCGCAGCGCGACCTGGCCGCGGAAGGCTTCCAGTGCCAGCCGGGCGTCGCCGAGCCGGCCGCTGACCCACAGTTCGTCGCCGGCCTGAGCGCCGCCACGCCGCAGCGCCTGGCCGGGCGGCACCTCGCCCATCACGGTGATGCCGATGTTGAGCGGGCCGGCGGTGGTGTCGCCGCCCACCAGCTCGATGTCGTGCGCCTGCGCCAGGGCGTAGAGCCCGTCGGCAAAGCCGGCCAGGAAGGCCTCATCGACGCGCGGCAAGGTCAGCGACAGCGTGAAGGCCACGGGGCGGGCGCCGCAGGCGGCCAGGTCCGACAGGTTCACGGCCAGCGACTTGTGGCCCAGCGCGTCGGGCGGCACGGTGCTGAGGAAGTGCCGGCCCTCGACCAGCGCGTCGGTCGAGACCGCCCACTGCATGCCGGGCGTCGGCTGCAGCAACGCGCAGTCGTCGCCGCCGCCCAGGACGGCGTGCCGCACCGGGCGGGCGAAGTACTTCGCGATCAGATCGAATTCACCAACGGCCATTCGGTGCATTGTCGCCGACCCCGGACTTGACGCCGGTCAACGATGTGGACACCCGAGGTTGACGCCGCGCCCGCACAGGGCCAAAGTATTTGATTGCGGCATGACGTCATGCCGATGCTGCGTGAGAGCCCTTCGGCATGGCTCTTGCGCGCCCCCCAGACCTACAATCACCGCCCGCTCTCGACCCCTGCCACGCTCGCGCCGCACGCGTGGAAAGACATCAGGGCCTCGGAGAAGACAACAGGACCGCCGATGACCACTCAAGAAGACAAGCGCGCCGAGCTGCGCCAGGCCGCGCTCGAGTACCACGAGTTCCCCACCCCCGGCAAGATCTCGGTCACGCCGACCAAGCAGCTGATCAACCAGCGCGATCTCGCGCTCGCCTATTCGCCGGGCGTCGCCGCGGCCTGCGAGGAGATCGTCGCCGATCCCGCCAACGCGTTCCGCTACACGGCGCGCGGCAACCTGGTGGCCGTGGTCACCAACGGCACCGCGGTGCTGGGCCTGGGCAACATCGGCCCGCTGGCGTCCAAGCCGGTGATGGAGGGCAAGGGCGTCCTGTTCAAGAAGTTTGCCGGCATCGACGTGTTCGACCTCGAGATCGCCCAGAACGACCTCGACAAGCTCGTCGACTGCATCGCGGCGCTGGAACCCACCTTCGGCGGCATCAACCTCGAGGACATCAAGGCGCCCGATTGCTTCTACGTCGAGCGCAAGCTGCGCGAGCGCATGAAGATCCCCGTCTTCCACGACGACCAGCACGGCACCGCCATCGTCGTCGGCTCGGCGCTGCTGAACGGGCTCAAGGTCAGCGGCAAGGCCATCGCCGACGTGAAGCTGGTGGTGTCGGGGGCCGGTGCCGCGGCGCTGGCCTGCCTGAACCTGCTGCTCAAGCTGGGCATGCCGCGCAAGAACATCTGGGTGACGGACCTGGCCGGCGTGGTCTATGCCGGCCGCGTGGAGCTGATGGATCCCGACAAGGCCGAGTTCGCGCAGGAGACGGCGCTGCGCACGCTCGCCGAGGTGATGAACGGCGCCGACGTGTTCCTGGGCCTGTCGGCGGGCGGCGTACTCAAGCCCGCGATGGTCGCGACGATGAACGCGAACCCGATCATCTTCGCGCTGGCCAACCCGACGCCCGAGATCGCGCCGGAAGACGTGCTGGCCGTGCGCACCGACGCGATCATGGCCACCGGCCGTTCGGACTATCCGAACCAGGTCAACAACGTCCTGTGCTTTCCGTACATCTTCCGCGGCGCGCTCGATTGCGGCGCCACGACGATCAACGACGCGATGGAAGTGGCGGCCGTGCATGCGATCGCCGAGCTGGCGCAGGCCGAGCAGAGCGAGGTCGTCGCGGCCGCCTACGCGGGCGCCGACCTGAGTTTCGGGCGCGAATACCTGATCCCGAAGCCGTTCGATCCGCGCCTGATGATGAAGATCGCGCCGGCGGTGGCCAAGGCCGCGGCCGACTCGGGCGTCGCCGCACGCCCGATCGCCGACATGGCCGCGTACAAGGAGAAGCTGCAGACCTTCGTCTACGCTTCGGGCACGGCCATGAAGCCGATCTTCGCGCTCGCCAAGGTGGCCGTGCATCGCCGCGTGGCCTACGCCGAAGGCGAGGAGGAGCGCGTGCTGCGCGCGGTGCAGGTGGTGGTCGACGAGAACGTCGCCCGCCCGGTGCTGATCGGCCGGCCGCCGGTGATCGCCCAGCGCTGCGAGAAGTTCGGCCTGCGGCTGCAGGAAGGGCGCGACTACGACGTCGTCAACACCGAGCACGACGAGCGCTACCGCGACTACTGGCAGACCTACCACCGCATGACCGAACGCAAGGGCGTCACGGCCCAGCTCGCCAAGATCGAGATGCGCCGCCGCCTGACGCTGATCGGCGCGATGATGCTGCACAAGGGCGAGGTGGCCGGCATGATCTGCGGCACCTGGGGCTCCACGGCCAACCACCTGCTCTACATCGACCAGGTAATCGGCAAGCGCCCCGGCATCAACACCTTCGCCTGCATGAACGGCCTGATCCTGCCGGGCCGCCAGGTGTTCCTGGTCGACACCCACGTCAACGCCGACCCCACCGCCGCGCAGCTGGCCGAGATCACCATCATGGCCGCCGAGGAGATGAAGCGCCTGGGCATCGTGCCCAAGGCCGCGCTGTTGTCGCACTCCAGCTTCGGCGCCAGCAGCCACCCGTCGGCGCAGAAGATGCGCGACACGCTGGCGCTGCTGCGCGAGACCGCGCCCTGGCTCGAGGTGGACGGCGAGATGCACGGCGACGCCGCGCTCGATCCGGCCTATCGCGCCAGGTTGATGCCCAACTCGACGCTCACGGGCGAGGCCAACCTGCTGGTGATGCCCAACATCGACGCGGCCAACATCTCGTACAACCTGCTGAAGACGGCCGCCGGCGGCGGCATCGCGATCGGCCCCGTGCTGCTCGGCGCCGCACGTCCTGTGCACGTGCTGACTCCGTCGACCACGGTACGCCGGATCATCAACATGACCGCGCTGACCGTCGCCGACGCCAACGCCGCGCGTTGAAACCCGGGCCGCGCGGCGAGTGCGCCGGCGGCCCGTCAATCCCGACTCGCGGCCCGGGTTGTAGGACAGCATTTCGGGCGCGCCGCAAGCCGTTATGCTGGCGCCAAAGACGACATGAAATCATGTCGCGCCGCTGCATTTCCACCCTGCCCTGGTAGTCCGCTGTCGAGCGAAATGGCCCGGCGGGAGGCCATTCAGGCTCTGAAAGTCAGCACCGGGTAAGCCGCGGACAAGGAATTTCAGCAGCGCTACCCACGCGGTCGATCCCCAACTTCCGGCGCAAAGAGGCGAAGCGTCCACTCACACCCATAACCTGTATCAGGGTGTCTTCTCCACCCCGAGACTTGAGATTTCGAGGGGGTTCCGGTACCATTCGGGATTGGAATTTCAGGGTTGCTTCGGAATTCGATGCCGTTATCGCGAGCATTCCGCCGAAGCCAGGAACCGGCGTATCAGCCGGGACGAACGGGTCTAGCAGTGGTGATCAACGAGAAGGACGTCGTGAAGAACGTCGACGCGGCCACCGTCCAGGGCACGCGTGCTGGAGCCACGGCGATGCCGTCCTCCCGCCGCAAATCGATGGCCGGCGCTTTGCTGGCGGTGGTGCTGGCCGCCGCAGCGTCGCTCGGTGTGCTCACGCCCGCCAGCTCGCAAGCCAAGCAGTCCATCGGCCTGGGTGACGATGTCTCGCTGTCCAGCCTGCCCCCGGAAGCCCGGCGAACCGATCAATTGATCCATTCCGGCGGCCCGTTCCCGTTTTCGCGGGACGGCGTGGTGTTCGGCAACTACGAGAAGCGCCTGCCGCGCGAGCCTCGTGGCTGGTACCACGAGTACACCGTGCCGACGCCCGGTGCGCGCAATCGCGGTGCCCGTCGAATCATCTGCGGCGGCAACCAGCCGACGGAACCAGATGCTTGTTTTTATACCGAAGATCACTACAACAGTTTTCATCGGATTGTGAAGTGATCGTCGGAAGACGAATGTTCAAGTGATTTCTGAGAGGAACGTGACCATGCTTTTGCAGACCGTCCGTCCCAACATCGTTCAATCGATACGGGCGTATCGGGTCGACGAATTGCTGGAGGCAGCGCAAGGTGCCGGACAGCATTTTCTCTACGCGAACCTGACCAACGCGCAGTCCAAGCAGGATGTGCTCGAGGCCATTGCGGAGGCGTTCCTGTTCCCGGCGCACTTCGGCAAGAACCTGGACGCCCTGTACGACTGCATGACCGACCTCGTGCACAAGTCGGGCTCGCAGCCGGGCTTCGTCGTGGTGCTGGAGCAGTTGCCCGACAACACCCGATTCGATCGTGAATCACGCGAGCAGTTGCTCGACGTGTTCCGCGACGCCGCCGACTTCTGGGGGGAACGCAAAATTCCCTTCAGGTGCTTCTATTCTTTTCAGTAGCCCGCTCTCAAGAAAATGGGTCATGGGAGCGGGCGGCGGAAGCGGCCCCAGTCATCGAAAAGCCGGCCCCGAAGGCCAGCAGCAAAGCCAATGCGAATGCCGGGTTCGGCACGAACATGCCGCTGATGAGCAGCGCGTTCGATACGGCAATGTGGCTCAACGCCGCCTGATCTCCAGGCGGCGCTCCACGCACGAAGGGCTCCCGCGGGAGCCCTTTCTCATGACGACGGCCAACATGCCGGCCCGATCAATCGTCGTCGCCGGGATCGCCTGCCGCGAGCGCCTGCTCCGGCAGCGCCGGCAACGCCAGCGCGAGCGCGATGTATTCCTCGACCGGCACCTGCTCGGCGCGCCGCGTACCGTCGAACTCGGCCGTGTAGCCGTGCTCGACGAGCCATTTGCCGAGCGTGGCGCGCAGCATCTTGCGCCGCTGCGAGAACGCCACGCTGACGATCTTGCCCAGCACGGCCTGCGACACCGCGGCCGGGTTCGCGCGCGGGCGCATGCGCACGATGGCGGAGTTGACGCGCGGCGGCGGGTCGAACGCCTCGGGGGGCACGTCGAAGAGGTGCTCCACCTCGTAGCGCCACTGCAGCATCACGGTCAGCCGGCCGAACGCCTTGGTGCCCGGCTTGGCGGCCATGCGGTCCACCACTTCCTTCTGCAGCATGAACACCTGGTCGATCACGTGCGGCGCGGCCGCGATCAGGTGGAACAGGATCGGCGACGAGATGTTGTACGGCAGGTTGCCGACCACCCGGATCGGGCCACCCAGGCGCGCGGCGATCGCCGCGAAATCCACCTTCAGGACGTCGGACTCGACCACGTCGAGGTCGCCGCGGCGGCGCAGCCGCTCGGCCAGGTCGCGGTCGAGCTCGATCACCGTCAGCGCGTCGCAATGCGCGCGCAGCGGGATCGTCATCGCGCCCAGGCCCGGGCCGATTTCCACCAGGCGCTCGCCCGGCTTGGGCGCGATCGCCTTGATGATGCGATCGATGACGTCGACGGCGGTCAGGAAGTGCTGGCCGAAGCGCTTGCGCGCGACATGCGATCCCATCGCTCAGGCACCGATTCGGACGGGGCTTGAGCCGGCCGCAGGCCCAACCAAGACAAGGGAAGCGAGGATCGCATCCGAGCCGAACCGGGCTCCCCCTCGGGGGGCAGCGACCGGAGGGAGCGTGGGGGCGCTCATACCGGCGCGTCGCGGTACTCGATGAACGCCTTGGCGCGCAAGTCGGCCACCCACTCGGCGTAGGCCGGGTCGAACTTCTGTTCCTTCACCGCGTTGGTGGCCTGCTCGCGCAGCTGCTTGGGGTCGATCGTGGTGTCGCGCCGGTCGAGCACCTGGATCAGGTGGACGCCGAAGCGCGAGCGCACAGGGCCCGACAGGCCGGCGATCGGCAGCTTGTCCATGGCCTCCTCGAACTCGGGCACGAACGATCCGGGCGAGGCCCAGCCGAGGTCGCCGCCGGCCTGGGCGCTGCCGTCTTCCGAGTACTGGCGCGCCAGTTCCTCGAACGTCTTCGCGCCGCTGGCGATCTGCTGGCGGAACTCGGTGATGCGGCGTTCGGCGGCGTCGATGCTCAGCGCGGCCGAAGGTCGCAGCACGATGTGGCGCACGCGCGTCTGCGTGACCGTCAGGCCCGAGTCCTCGCCGCGCGAGATCACCTTCAGGATGTGGAAGCCGGCACCGCTGCGCAACACCCCGGTCACGCCGCCCACCTTGACGTCGGCCACGGCGCTGGCGAACAGATCCGGGTACTTGTCGGCCGCGCGCGAACCCATCTCGCCGCCCTTGGCCTTGTTGCTGTCCTCGGACATCTCGCGCGCCACCTGCTCGAACGGCTCGCCGTTGCGCACGCGCGCGAGCGCCTGTTCCGCGCGCGCCTTGCGCTCGGCCTCGACGGCCGGCGTCGCCTTGTCGGGCACGGTGATCAGGATCTGCGCGAGGTTGATCTGCGGCGCGACGGCATGGTCGCCGCGCATCTTGGCGATGTAGTCGCTGATCTCGGCGTCGGTGACGTGGATGTGCGCGACGACCTCGCGCTCGCGGATGCGCTCGATCGTGATCTGGTCGCGGATGCCGGCGCGGAACGTGCCGTAGTCGACGCCCGTCTGGCGCAGGCGCTCGCGCAGTTGCTCCGGCGTCATCTTGTTCGACGACGCGATGTTGGCGATCGCGCGATCGACTTCGCCGTCGTCCACCTTGACGCCGTTGTCGCGCGCATAGGTCACCAGCACGCGCTCCTCGACCAGCGCATCGAGCGCCTGCTTGTGCAGCTCGCCCGGGGTCGGCTGCGCGCCGCCCTTTTCCAGGTTTTCCTGCTGCATCTTCGCGACGCGGAACTTCACCTCGTTGTCGGTGACGGATTCGCTGTTGACGACGGCCACGATGAAGTCGGCCGACCTGGCGATCGGCTTGATGCGCGGCAGCGAACCGAACTGGCGCACGCCGGAGGCGGCCACAGGCGAGACGAGGGACGGCTTGTTGGCATCAGGCAGGGGCGCGGCAGTGGACGGCACGGCAAGCGGCGCGGTTTGGGCGAAGCCGGTGACGGCGGCGCCGAGCGCGAAGGTCGCGACGACCAGGGTCAGGAAATTGAGCTTCAAGCGATCTCTCATTGTGAATTCGTGTTCTCGGCCGATGCGCCGGGATCGTTGCGCAAGGGTTGGTAGCCGGGGACATTGTCCTTCAGTACCCTCAGCGATCCTGTTCCGAGCGTCGACAGGCCATTGAGTTCCAGTTGAAGCACCAGATGGGTCGTGCTCTGGTTGCTGCCGGTCGACGTGCGCTCGACCATGACGCGGCCGATCCAGCAGCCGGCGTCGTACTCGACGCCGCCGATGGCGTAGGTGGCACGGTTGTCGGTCGCGCTGTAGTCCACGCGACCCACCGCGTAAAGCGTGCCGCCGCAACCGCTGCCGCCCGCGCGCGGATCGCGGTGATACACCGGCCATTGGCCACCCACCTCGTACTGCTTGCTGGAACCGCTGGCACCGCTGTTACCGCTTGCAAAGCGATAGGTCAGACTCAAGGTTTTAAAGGGCCCAGGATGATAGCGAGCACTCACAACAGCACGCTGCGTCGTCCAGCTGGAAGAGCTCTGATCCGCTTGTCCGTTACTCGCCCGGAATGGATCCAGCTCGACAATGCCGTCGAAACTCCAGTGCTCCATCGCAGATGACGAGCCGTACAGCAGCAAGTCCGACAACTTGCGGAGATAGGGCTGCGGGTTGACGTCCTGGAAATTGGACGTCGTCAGCTGCTGATCCTTGAACAGGAACTTCTGCGCGATGCCCAGGCGCAGCAACTCGCGGCCATTGGCGGCATCGTTGTAGCGGGTGGAGACGCCCGCGGTCACCTGGTTCTCGTCCGAGATGCGGTCGTTGCCGGTGAATTCGTTGGTGCTGAAGATCGAGACTTCGTTGAAGTCCTTGGGCGCCGTGTCGTAGAGCGGCAGCGCGTTCTGGTTGTGATACGGCGTCAGCACGTAGAGGAAGCGCGGCTCCAGCGTCTGCACCAGGTCGCGGCCGAACAGCTGGGTCTGGCGCTCGAAGCTGAACGAACTGTCGGCGCTGAACGTCGGGATCCAGCGCGTGGTGTCGATGCGGGTGCCGTCGGCGGCGATGTCGGAGTGGTAGCTGGCGCCGTTGATCGACAGTCGCGGCTCGAAGCGGCCCCAGTCGGACGAGAAATTCCGCGAGACGGAACCGATCAGGTGGGCGCGGCTGCCGCCCACGCGCGTGTCGAGAGGCGCCAGGCAGTTGCTGCTGGAGCACAGCGAGTTGATGCGGTCGAAGGAGTTGTTCTCCTCCGTCAGGTCGGACAGGTCGAAGCGATTGCCCTCGGCCTCGAAGTCGAAGCGCAGCTGATCCGCAAGCGTGACATTGCCGCGCAGCCCGATCTGCGGACTGCGCTGGTAGGGCACGCTGATCACCGACGAGGCGTCCGTCTCGCCCGGATCCTGCAGCGTCTGGAAGCGCTCCACGCGCGCATAGGCGTCGATCTCGCCCGCGTCGCCGAACGGCAGGAAGCGGCGCGTCCCGGACAGGTCGGTCGGCAGCAGGCGCTGCGTCAGCGACGGCATCTGATTGGGGAAGTCGATCCAGTAGGACGAGTCCGAAACCCGCTGCATGCGGGCGCTGTAGGTCAGCCAGTCGCTGCGCGAGCCCTCGTGCGCCCATTCGACCGCCCCGCGCGTGGTGTTGTGGCTGGCCGCGTCGTCGGGCAGCAGATAGGTGGTCACCTGGCCGAGGTCGTTGGGCTGCAGGTAGCGCAGCTCGCCGGTGAGCTCGGCGCCGCGCCGCGTACTGAAGCCGGGCGACAGCGTCGCATCCAGGTTCGGGTCGATATTCCAGTAGTACGGCACCGAGACCGAGAAGCCGCTGCGGTTGCTCAGGTCGCCGGTGGGCGGCAGCCAGCCGGACTTGCGTTCGGCCGTGACCGGGAACGTGAGCGACGGCGCGGCCAGGATCGGCACGCCCAGGAAACGCAGCACGGCGTGCGTGGCCTTGCCCTCGTTGGTGGTCGTGTCGATGTCGATGCGGTCGCCGGTGATGATCCAGTCCGGCTCCTCGGTCGAATCGCGGGCGCAGCTGGTGTAGTTGGCGACGTAGGCCGACGAGCGGTTGCGGTCGATCAGCTCGATGCGCTGCGCGTGGCCGCCGGCCTTGCGGGCGCCGATCTCGTATTCGGTGCCGATCAGCGTGCCGGCCGAGCGCGTCAGCTCGAGGTCGAGGCGATCGGCGCTGAACCAGTCGAGGCCGCGATTGATGCGCACGTTGCCCTGGGCGTGGGCCGTGTCGCTGAGCTGGTCGTAGGTGAGCAGGTCGGCATGCATGTCCATGTCGAGCCGCTTCAGCTCCACCTTGCCGCTGGCCTGCGTCACGCCGCCGATGTGGCTGACGATGTCGTCGGCCGTCAGCGTGATCAGCGGCGGCGGCACATCCGAGCCCGCCGGCTCATGCGGCGGCTCCGGCGGCGGCGTGACACGCACCCGCGGCAATAGCTGGGCGCCCGCGCCGGCCACGAACACGCACAGCGCCGCCGCGACGGCAAGCGGCGCCAGGGCGGACGGGGGGCGGGGACGGCGACGCGAAAAGGGAGAACGCAACACGCGATCGAAGGAGCTGGGTGGCGGGGCGCCTGGTGCCTCAACCGGTGTCGGCCCCACGCGCGGCGGACAGCGAATCGACGCGTCGACGCCGCCCTGCGGGGACCCGAGCCGCTTGCGACGCAGGGGGATTATTAGAATGGCGATTATCCACGACAGTGCTGCTGCCTTGTGTCGGCCAGTCGTGCCGCGTTGCCCGGGAGTCACGCGCTTCCCGCGCCCGCAACGACTCTCCCTTGCGCCTGGACTCTTCCCCTTCGATGACCGACTCCTTTCCCGGCTCCGCCGCCGCGGCCGCGCCGCAACCGACGATCGCCTGGCACGACGCCGAGCGCGAGCGCGCCTTCGGTCGCTGGTTCGACGACCTGGCACCGCGCCACCGCCTGGACCGCGCCACGCTGCAGCTGGCGTCGGCGGATGCCAGCTCGCGCCGCTACTTTCGCGTCACCGGCGCCGACAGCGGCAGCTTCATCGTGATGGATTCGCCGTCAGCCGAGGACAGCGTCGCCGCCTTCGTGCGCATCGGCGGCCTGATCCGCGGCGCCGGACTGAACGGCCCGCGCGTGCTCGAACAGGACCTGCAACAGGGTTTCCTGCTGCTGGACGACCTGGGCGACACCCAGTACCTGGCCGCGCTGCGCCAGGCCGACGGCGCCGGCGCCGACGCGTTGATGCGCGACGCCATCGCCGCGCTGATCCAGTGGCAGCTGCGCGGCGACTGCGCCACGCTGCCGCCGTACGACGACGCGCTGCTGCGGCGCGAGGTCCAGCTGTTTCCCGACTGGTGCGTGGCGCGCGAATTCGGCGTCGTGTGGACGCCCAAGGAGCAGGACGCGTGGACGACGGTCAGCCAGCGCCTGATCGACAGCGCGCTGGCCCAGCCGCAGGTGGCCGTGCACCGCGACTGGATGCCACGCAACCTGATGGTGTGCGACCGCAACCCCGGCGTGCTCGACTTCCAGGACGCCGTGCGCGGCCCGATCACCTACGACCTGGCGTCGATGCTGCGCGACGCCTTCCTGTCCTGGGACGAGGAGCGCGAACTCGATTGGGCCGTGCGCTACTGGCAGGACGCCCGCCACGCCGGCCTGGCCGTGGACGCCGACTTCGGAGAGTTCTGGCGCCAGACCGAGTGGATGGGCCTGCAACGCCACCTGAAGATCCTGGGCATTTTCTGCCGCCTGAAGCACCGCGACGGCAAGCCGCACTACAGCGAGGACCTGCCGCGTTTCTTCAACTACGCGACCAAAGTGGCCAATCGCTACGGGCCGCTGCGCTCGCTGCTGAACCTGCTGGAGCCGCTCACGGGCGTGACGGTGCAGGCGGGCTACACGTTCTGAACAAGGACGACGGGCGCCCGCGGCGCCCGTCCTGCTGATCGCGCCAAGGCGCCGCTCAGAAGCTTTCCCAGTCGTCGCCGGCACCGGATGCCCGCGGAGTCACCACAGGCGACGGCGCAGGCGACGGGGCTGCAGCACGAGCCGGCGCGGGCTTGGCGGCCGCGCGGGGTGCCGTCTTGGTCGGCGCCACCTTGGCAGGCATGGCCGCGGCCTGCGTCCTGGCCCGCGCGATCGCCTGGTCGGCCGCGGAACCGGGGGACGGGGCGGCAAAACCGGTCGCCGCGCCGCGGACGCCCGCATCGCCTTCGGCAAGCCGGAACGTGGACACCACCGCGGCGAGCTTGGTCGCCTGCGCCTTCAGCGATTCGGCGGCGGCGGCGCTTTCCTCCACCAGTGCCGCGTTCTGCTGCGTCATCTGGTCGACCTCGCCGATCGCGCCCTTGACCTCGACGATGCCCTGGTTCTGTTCGGTGGAAGCGGCGCTGATCTCGCCGATGATGTCGGTGACGCGTTGCACGCTGGCCACGATCTCGTTCATCGTGGTGCCGGCGTCGTGCACCAGGCGCGAGCCCGATTCGACGCGATCGACCGAGGCGCCGATCAGCGCCTTGATCTCCTTGGCGGCTTCGGCCGAGCGCTGGGCGAGGTTGCGCACCTCGCCGGCGACGACGGCGAAGCCGCGACCCTGTTCGCCGGCGCGCGCCGCTTCCACCGCGGCGTTCAGCGCCAGGATGTTGGTCTGGAACGCGATGCCGTCGATCACGCCGATGATGTCGGCGATCTTCTTCGAGCTGGTGTTGATGTCCTCCATCGTCGCCACCACCTGGGCCACGACCTGGCCGCCACGCGCCGCCACGGCCGCGGCCGAGGTCGCGAGCTGGTTGGCGGTGTGGGCCGAATCGGTGGACTGGCGCACGGTTTCGGTGAGGCTGTCCATCGAGCTGGCGGTGCGTTGCAGATGGCTGGCGGCGAGCTCCGTGCGTTGCGACAGGTCGGTATTGCCGCTCGCCACTTCCGAGCTGGCCACTTCGATGCTTTCGGAGGACTCGCGCACCTGGCCGACCAGGTTGCGCAGCGAGGTCTGCATGTCGGCGAGCGCGCGGATCAGGCGCGCCGGCTCGTCCCGGCCTTCGGCCACGATGCGGCTGCCCAGGTCGCCGCTGGCGATGCGGGTGGCGACGGCGACGGCCTGGTCCAGCGGGCCGCAGATCGAGCGCAGCGTCATCCACATCAGCGGCAGGAAGATGGCCAGCGTGATGCCCACCAGCGCGGTGCGCGCCATCGACGCGATCATCGAACTCTGGCCGATCTCGGTGCGGATGCCGACCAGGCCGGCCTGCTGGGACTTCAGGATGGCGGTGAGGTTGCCTTGCAGCGCATCGAGCTTGTCGTTGGCCTGGCCCGCGTAGGCGAGCGCGGCGGTGGCGTCCATCTTGGCGTCGGTGAGCTGCTGGGCGATCGGGTCGATGATCTCGACGACGTCGGCCAGCAGCTTCTTCTGCTTGCCCACGAGATCGGCCAGGCCGGCGTCCGCCGGATGCGCCTTGACGAGGCCGTCACCGCCGCTGTTGAGCGAGGCGATCTCCTTCTTCCAGGCGTCGTGCAGCGGGCCGACGCCGGTCGGGTTCGACACCGCCGTGGCGATCATCTCGGCCTGGTAGCGCCGGACGCTGGCCATCGATTCGCGCAGGCTGGCCACCTGCTGGGCCGTGGCCTCGGCCTGGTCGAACAGCACCGTGACCGTGGAGATGCCGGACTCCGCCGAGATCATGCCCCAGCCGGCCTGGATCAGCAGCGAAATCGCGACGAGGGACATCACCAGATAGAACCTGGAGCGGACGGAGATATTGCGCATCGAAAGCATGGGCGCCTCGCGGAAACGTGAAGGGGGTCGTGCCGGTCCGTGTCTCCCGCGTCCCATCGTGGCGTGGGACTACTCCGACTATTCGGCCAATTGTCGATGTCGCGACATCCCGACAACGGGCGAATAGCCGCGCTTAAGTGGCCAAATTCACGCCCGCGAACGCTGCGCCGCGCGGCGCACGTGGAAAAGCGTTCAGTTTGTCCATTTCGACATTGACGCTCGCTATCACGACTCGCGAAGTCCCTGCGCCAGCGGGCATTCGCATCGGTCGCTAACCTGCGCCGCATGACATCCCTGTTCGACCCTCTCCAGCTCGGCGACATCGCCCTCGCCAACCGCGTCGTCATGGCGCCCCTGACGCGCGACCGCGCCGCGGCCGGCCGCGTGCCCTACGCGCTCAACGCGCTGTACTACGAGCAACGCGCCGACCCCGCCACCGGGGCCGGCCTGATCATCTCGGAGGGCACGCAGATCGGCCCGCTGGGCCAGGGCTACCTCGACACCCCGGGCATCTACAGCCCCGAACAACTGGCCGGCTGGAAGCTGGTGACGGACGCCGTGCACCGCAAGGGCGGCAAGATCGTCGCCCAGATCTGGCACGTGGGCCGCATCTCGCACACGTCGTTGCTGCCCGCCGGCGAGCAGCCGGTGTCGGCGACCGCGAAGATCGCCCACACGAAGACCTTCACGCCGACCGGCTTCGACCCCGTCTCGCAGCCGCGCGCGCTGACGACCGCCGAGGTGGGCGCCGTCGTCGGTCAGTTCCGCCAGGCGGCACGCAATGCCATGGCCGCCGGTTTCGACGGCATCGAGGTGCACGGCGCCAACGGCTACCTGGTGGAGCAGTTCCTGCGCGACTCGTGCAACGACCGCACCGACCAATACGGCGGCGCCATCGCGAACCGCGCGCGCTTCCTGATCGAGGTGATGACCGCGGTCTGCCAGGAGATCGGGCCGGGGCGTGTCGGCCTGCGCCTGTCGCCCGTCACGCCGGCCAACGACATCGGCCAGGACTCGACGCCGTTCGAGACCTACGCGTACGCCGTCAAGGAACTCTCGAAGCTGGGCTTCGCGTTCATCCACATCGTCGAAGGCAGCACCGGCGGTCCGCGCGACTTCGCGCCGTTCGACTTCGCCGCGCTGCGCAAGCTGTGGAGCGGTGCCTGGATCGTCAACAACGGCTACACGCGCCAGATGGCGCTGGAGGCCGTGGAAACCGGCCACGCCGACGCCGTCGCCTTCGGCAAGTTCTTCATCTCCAACCCCGACCTGGGCCGTCGCCTGCGCGAGGACCTGGTGTTGGCGCCGCTGAACCAGAAGACGATGTATGGCGGCGGCGCCGAGGGCTATACGGACTACGCGGCGCTTGCCGTCTGAACGCCGGCGTCGATTTCAAGGCTTACCAGGCTGCGGCGGCGTGACGAAGCCGATGGGCCGTCTGGGCGGGTCAGGCGGCGTCATCAGCTCGCGCAAGGCGTCGAAGACCTGCTTCAGCTGCACGCGCGTGCCGCGACTGAAGGTGTCGTGCGCCACAGCGAGTGCATCGGCCTTGTCTTCGAGTTCGGCCAGGCGTTTGGCGAGATCGGCATGCGTGGCGGTCAGTGCGCGCACGCGCACGAAGGTGCGCATGATCTCGATGTTGACGGCGATGGCGCGCTGGCTGCCCAGCACCGAGGACAGCATCGCCACGCCTTGCTCGGTGAAGACGTAGGGCGCGGAGCGCCGGCCGCCGCGCCCCGGGTTTGAGGTCACAGTTTGTGACCTCAAAGCGGCGAACTCGTCGACCGACAGCTGGAACATGAAGTCGACCGGAAAGCGCGCAAGGTTGCGCTTGACCGCCTGTACCAGCGCCTTGGTCGGCACGCCGTAGAGTTCGGCCAGGCCGACATCGAGCATCACGCGCTGCCCACGCAGCGTGAGGATGCGACTGTCGATCAACGATGGCTCGGGCAACAGTTGCGCGGTGTTCATCGAAGGCCGCCCATCGGGCTTCGCGGAATTCGGACCATGCATCGAGCATAGGGCCGGCGTTGCGCGGCGCCAGCCGCCTTCGTGGCGATTTCCGGCCCGGGATACGCACGCTGGCCAGAGCAGCGGTTTCTCTAGACAGGCAGGGAGCGCACCCGCGCGCGAAACAGCTCCACCAGCCCGGTCGCCCGCGGCCCCGGAATCAGCTCGAACGCCTGCCCCGCGGCGATGTGCCCCGGCACGCGCACCGCCAGCCAGAACCCGCACCAGCGCGATTGCGCCACCATCTTGGCGGCGTGCGCGAAGCCCAGCGTCTCGTTGAAGCGCGCATCGGGCAGGCGCGGCACGCTCACCACCAGCGTGCAATGCGGAAATTTCAGCAGGTCGCCCTCCCACAGCTGCGACTCCTGCACGCCGTCCAGCGCCAGGTGCTCGTCGAACGAGCCCGGCGGAATCGGCGCGTCGGGCTCCGCCACGCTGGCCTGGGCACGCACGGTGCGCCAGAACGGCAGGTGCGCGGTCGGATAGGCATACAGCGCGTGCGACAGCAGCAGGTCATCGGCCAGCGCCGGGTTCTCGCCCACCGGGTGCTGCTCGGCGCGCTCGGCAAAACCGGTCATGCCCACCGCCACCGGGCCCGCGGTCGGCACCAGCCGCAACACGCCGGACGCGCCGGCGGGGCGCGGCACGTTCACGCAGGACACGATCATCGTCATCGCCACATTGTCGGCGGACAACGACAATGGCGCTGCCATGACGTCCCTGCCCATCTCCGACCTCGCCGAGTTGCTCGCGTCCCTGCAGCCCGAACTCCATCCCGGCACCTGGGCGTGGTGCGCGCTGCCGTCCGCCGCGCCACTCGGCGACGTCGACGCGGTGGCCATCGTCCACGAGGCCGAGGGGCTGACGGTGGTGGTCGCCCAGGCCGACGCGCTGGCGCGCGGCTGGAACGTCGTCTTCCAGAGCGCCTGGATCACGCTGCACGTGCACTCGGACCTGGCCGCGGTGGGACTGACCGCCGCCTTCGCCCGTGTCCTGGGCGACGCCGGCATCGCCTGCAACGTGATCGCGGGGGCGTACCACGACCACCTGTTCGTGCCGGTGGATCGCGCGGCCGACGCGTTGGCCGCTCTGCAGGCCTTGCAGGCCCGTTCCGCCGCCTGAGCACGGCCTTCATGCGCGGCGCGAGGCCGCTTATGTGCAGGCCGACTCCTATACTGACGCGCCCTTGTCCCCCGCCCCGTCCCCGAACGCCCGATGAACTCCTCCCCGCTGAACGGCACGCCCGCCGCGACGACCGCGTCGCCGCCGCTGCCGTCGCTGCGGCTGGTGGACGTGGCCTGCCGACGCGGCGACCACGTGTTGTTCTCGGGCCTGACCGAGACGGTGGCGCCCGGCGAACTGCTGTGGCTGCGCGGCGGCAACGGCCGCGGCAAGACCAGCCTGCTGCGCCTGGTGGCCGGCCTCGCGGCGCCCGAAGCCGGCCAGATCCTGTGGGGCGACGCGCCGACGCGGCGCAATGAACGCTTCGCCGCCGAGCTGGTCTACATCGCCCACGCCAACGCGCTCAAGGACGACCTGACCGCCGCCGAATCGCTGGCGTTCCTCGCGCGCGTCCACGCACGCGACGAGCGCGCGCCCGCGATCCGCGCCGCGCTCGCGCGCCTGGGCCTGGCCGGGCGCGAACGCACGCCCACGCGCAGCCTGTCCCAAGGCCTGCGGCGCCGCGTGGCGCTGGCCCGGCTGGCGCTGGAGACGGCCCCGGCGCTGTGGGTGCTGGACGAGCCGTTCGACGCGCTCGACGTCGCCGGCACCGCCATCCTGCACACGCTGCTGGCCGCGCACCGCGCGCGCGGCGGCAGCGTGCTGTTGACCAGCCACCACCTGCACCTGGACGCCCAGGCCGCCAGCGCCGGCTTTCGCGTGCTCGATCTCGACCTGCTGCCGCGCGACGCGGGCGTTCCGGCATGAACGGCGCGGTCTTCATCGCCGTCTACCGGCGCGACCTGCGGCTCGCCTGGCGCCGCCGCACCGAGGCGCTGCTGCCGCTGGCGTTCTTCCTCGTCGCCGCCAGCCTGTTCCCGCTGGGCGTCGGCCCCGATCCGCAGGTGCTGCGCCAGATCGCGCCGGGCGTCGTCTGGGTCTGCGCGCTGCTGGCCGCGATGCTGTCGATGCCGCCGCTGTACGCCGCCGACCACGCCGACGGCTCGCTGGAGCAGTTGCTGCTGGCCCCGGGCGCCGGGCTGGCCGTGGCCGCCGCGAAGGCCGCCGGCCACTGGACGATCAGCGGTGCGCCGCTGGTGGTCGGCGCGCCGCTGCTCGGTTTGTTGCTGGGGCTGCCGGCCGAGGAACTCCCGGTGCTGTTCCTGTCTCTATTGCTGGGGACGCCGGTGCTGAGCCTGCTGGGCGGCGTCGGCGCCGCGCTGACGCTGGGGCTGCGCAGCGCGGGCATGCTGATCGTGCTGATCGTTCTGCCGCTGGCCATTCCGGCGCTGATCTTCGGCGCCGGCGCGGCGGCGGCGGTCGACGCCGGGCAGTCGCCGTCGCCGCACCTGTCGCTGCTGGGCGCGCTGCTGATCGCCTGCCTGGTCGGCGCCCCGCCGGCCACGGCGGCGGCGCTGCGCATCGCCGTCGAATAGCCCGCGTTCGGACAGCACCATGACATCTCGCAACACGACCACTCGCTGACGCCGGGACAATGCACGCCGTGACCACGACTTCCGCCGCCCCCACCATTCGCCCGCGCCTGACCTGGTTCACGTTCGCGTCGCCGGCCAATTTCTACCGCCTGGCCGGCGTGCTGGGCCCGGCGTGCGGCGCCGTCGCCGCGGCGTTCGCGCTCGCCGGGCTCTGGATGGGCTTCTTCGTCGCGCCCACCGACGCGACGCAGGGCGAGGTCTACCGCATCATCTTCATCCACGTGCCCGCGGCCTGGCTGTCGATGGTGCTGTACGTGGCGCTGGCCTTCTGGGCCGCCATCGGCTGGTTCCTGAACGCACGCATGGCCTTCATCTTCGCCCGCGCGATCGCGCCCACCGGCGCGCTGTTCACGCTGCTGGCGCTGTGGACGGGCTCGCTGTGGGGCCGGCCGACCTGGGGCACCTGGTGGGTGTGGGACGCCCGGCTCACCTCCGAGCTGATCCTGCTGTTCCTCTACCTCGGCTACATGGCGCTGGTCGCCGCGATCGACGACACCCGGCGCGCCGACAAGGCCGGCGCGCTGCTGGCCATCGTCGGCGTGGTCAATGTGCCGGTGATCTACTTCTCGGTCGTCTGGTGGAATACGCTGCACCAGGGATCGAGCCTGACGATGGGCGCGCAGCCGCACATGGCCTCGACGATGCTGGTCGCGATGCTGCTGCTGACGCTGGCCTGCTGGGCCTACGCGTTCGCGGTGGTGTTCGTGCGGGCGCGGGCGATCACGCTCGAGCGCGAAGGCGACACCGCGTGGGCGCGGGCGCTGGTCGCCGCTGACAATCAAGGACGGTAAGCCATGCAGTGGCACTCGCTTTCAGAATTCTTCGCCATGGGCGGCCGCGGCGGCTTCGTCTGGGGCGCCTACGGCACGATGGCGCTGTTGATGGCGGTCGAGCTGCTGCTCGCGCGCTGGCGCCATCGCGCCGCGCGCACCGCGATCGCCGAGCGCATGGCCGACGAAGCCGCGGCCCGCGCCGCGGCCGCTGGCACCGGAGAGCGTCCGTGACCCCGCGCCGCAAGCGCCTGACGATCATCGTCGGCATCCTCGTGGCCGTCAGCGCCGCCACGGCGCTCGTCCTCAACGCGTTCAACTCGAACCTCGTCTTCTTCTATTCGCCGTCGCAGGTGGCCGCGCACGAAGCGCCCGAAGGACGGCCGTTCCGCGTCGGCGGCATGGTGACCGCCGGCAGCGTCAAGCGCGACGGCGTGGACGTGGTCTTCACCGTCACCGACCTCGTGAAATCGATGCAGGTGCACTATCACGGACCGCTGCCCGACCTGTTCAAGGAAGGCAAGGGCGTGGTGGCGCAGGGCAAGCTGGGGCCGGACGGCGTCTTCACCGCGCAGGAAGTGCTGGCCAAGCACGACGAGAACTACATGCCGCCCGAGGCCGCCGCGGCGCTCAAGCAGGCCGCCGAGCACGGCGGCACGATGAAGACGGAGAAGAATCGATGATCCCGGAAATTGGCCAGGTCACGCTGCTGATCGCGCTCGCCGTGGCACTGATCCTCGGCACGCTGCCGCTGATCGGCGCGGCGCGCGGTCGCGCCGACTGGATGGCGCTCGCGCGCCCCGCCGCGCGCGCGCATGGGCTGCTCGTTGGCATCGCGTTCGTCTGCCTCGTCTCGTGCTTCGTGCGCAACGACTTCTCGGTGCTCTACGTGGCGAGCAACTCCAACAGCTCGCTGCCGCTGCCTTACCGCATCGCCGGCGTGTGGGGCGGCCACGAGGGCTCGCTGCTGCTGTGGCTGGCGATGCTCAGCGTGTGGATGCTGGCCGTGGCGCAGTGGAGCAGCAAGCTGCCGGCGCCGTTCGTCGCCCGGGTGCTGGGCGTCATGGGCCTGATCTCGATCGGCTTCATCCTGTTCATGCTGACCACGTCGAACCCGTTCGACCGCCTCGTGCCGGTGCCCATCGACGGCAACGACCTGAACCCGCTGCTGCAGGATCCGGGCATGGTCGCCCATCCGCCGATGCTCTACATGGGCTACGTCGGCTTCTCGGTGGCGTTCGCGTTCGCCGTCGCCGCGCTGATCGAAGGCAAGCTCGACGCCACCTGGGCGCGCTGGACGCGTCCGTGGACGACGGCCGCGTGGTCGTGCCTGACGATCGGCATCATGCTGGGCAGCGCCTGGGCCTACTACGAGCTGGGCTGGGGCGGCTGGTGGTTCTGGGATCCGGTGGAGAACGCGTCGTTCATGCCCTGGCTTGCCGGCACCGCGCTGATCCACTCGCTGGCCGTCACGGAGAAGCGCGGCGCGTTCAAGTCATGGACGGTGCTGCTGGCGCTGCTCGCGTTCACGCTGTCGCTGCTGGGCACGTTCATCGTGCGCTCGGGCGTGCTGTCGTCGGTGCACGCGTTCGCCACCGACCCGAAGCGCGGGCTGTTCATCCTGGTCTTCCTGGGCATCGTCGTCGGCGGCGCGTTGACGCTGTACGCCTGGCGCGCGCCCAAGGTCGGACTGGGCGCGCGCTTCGCACTGGTGTCGCGCGAATCCATGCTGCTCGGCAACAACATGCTGTTCGTCGTCGTCTGCGCCTCGGTGCTGCTGGGCACGATGTACCCACTGCTGCTCGACGCGCTGGGCATGGGCAAGATCTCCGTGGGCGCGCCGTACTTCGAGGCCGTGTTCCTGCCGCTAATGGTGCCCGTCGTGCTGCTGATGGCGCTCGGGCCGCTGGCACGCTGGAAGGAGGCGTCGCTGCCGTCGCTGTTCCACCGGCTGCGCTGGGCCGCGCTGGCGTCGGTGCTCGGCGCGCTGGCCACGAGCTGGCTGGCCGGCAAGCTGTCGCTGCTGGCGACGCTGGGCTTCCTGATGACGTACTGGATCGCCGCGTCCATCGTCACCGACGCCGTCGAGCGCCTGAAGTCGGACGGCGGCACGCCGCTGTCGCTGTTCGCCCGCATGCGCCAGTGGCCGCGCTCGCTGACGGGCATGTGGCTGGCGCACCTGGGCGTGGCGGTGTTCGCGTTCGGCGTGAGCATGGTGCGCACCTACGAGGTCGAGGAAGACCTGACGATGGCCATCGGCAGCAGCGCCACCGTCGGCGGCTATGAATTCCACCTGGGCGACGTGCACGACCTGCGCGGGCCGAACTACGTGGCCAAGGAAGCCGACATGCCGGTCACGCGCGGCGGCAGCGACGTGACGCTGCTGCGCCCGCAAAAGCGCGTCTACCTGATCCAGCGCACGCCGACCACCGAGGCGGCGATCCAGCCCGGCATCACGCGTGACCTGTACGTGTCGCTGGGCGAGGAGGTGCGGCCCAACACCTGGACGGTGCGCGTGCACGTGAAACCCTTCGTCGACTGGATCTGGGGCGGCTGCCTGTTGATGGCGCTCGGCGGCATCGTCGCGGTGAGCGATCGGCGCTATCGCCTGAAGGCGCGCCAGACCGAAGCGCCGTTGCTGCCGGCGAAGCCGTCGGTGCCGGTGGTCGGGCCGCTGGGCGCCAGCGGAGAGTCGGCATGAGCGCCGCCCGGCCATCCGAAGGCGTTCACGCCGTTGGCGATCACACCACAGCCGCCAGGCGGAGGGTCGCCCCATGAAGGGCGCGCTCCGGTTCCTGATTCCGCTGGCGATCTTCTTCACGCTGGTGGGCTTTCTGGCGGTGGGCCTGCACCTGGATCCGCGCGAAGTGCCGTCGCCACTGATCGACAAGCCGGCGCCCGAGTTCGCGCTGACGCAGCTCGACGCGCCCACGCAGACGATCCGCCGCGCCGACATGCTCGGCAAGGTGTGGATGCTCAACGTGTGGGCCTCGTGGTGCGAGGCCTGCCGCGACGAGCACCCTTACCTGGTCGAGTTCGCCAAGCTGAAGGCGCTGCCGATCTACGGCCTCGACTACAAGGACCAGCGCGAGCCCGCGCAGCAATGGCTGGCCGAGCGCGGCAATCCGTACGACGCGTCGCTGTTCGACGGCAACGGCCGCGTGGGCATCGACTTCGGCGTCTACGGCGTGCCCGAGACCTTCATCATCGACAAGCAGGGCGTGATCCGCTTCAAGCAGATCGGCGCGCTGACGCCCGAGGTGCTGTCCGGCAAGGTGCTGCCGCTGCTGAGGAAGCTCAATGGCTGACGCCCGCCGCCCCCGCCTCGCCGTGCTGCTGGCGCTGGCACTCGTCTGGGTGCCGCCCGTGTTCGCCGCCGACAGCCCTGCCTCGGCGCCGGCCTCTTCCCCCGAGACCGTCGTGAAATTCCAGGCCCCGACCGCCACGCTCACCGCGGCCGACCCGGCGCTGGAGGCCCGCATGCTGGCCATCACCGGCGAGCTGCGCTGCCTGGTGTGCCAGAACCAGACGATCGCCGACTCGCACGCCGACCTCGCCGTCGACCTGCGCCAGGAAGTGCGCGAGATGCTCAAGCGCGGCCGGACCGACGAGCAGATCCGCCGCTACATGACCGATCGCTACGGCGACTTCGTCCTGTATCGCCCGCCGCTGAAGGCCACCACGGCCGTGCTGTGGCTGGGCCCGGCGCTGCTGCTGGCCATCGCCCTGATCGCGCTGGCCGTGGTGATCGCCCGCCGCGCCCGGCTGGCCGACGACCGCTTCGAACCCGATCCGGTGTGGGACGGCGAGTCGCCCGACCCGTCGGCTGCCCCCCTCGACCGCACCGGAACGCCCGCATGACGCTGTTTGTCCTCCTGTCCATCGCACTGGTCGCGGCCACGCTCGCGATCCTGGTCTGGCGCGGCCCGGTCGTCGCCCATGTCACCGACCCGGCCACCGCGGCCGTCGCGGTCACGCGGCCTACGCGCGGCCTGGTGATCGTCCTGTCCGCGCTGATCGTCGTGGTCGCCGGCGGGGGCTACGCCTGGGTCGGTTCGCCGAAACTGCTTCCGGTGACGCCCGACGCCGCACCCGGCCCGGGCCCGTCGGCCGACGCGCAGGTGGCCGTGATGCAGGATCGTGCCGAGCAGCATCCCACCGAGGCCAACGGATGGATCCAGGCGGCGCGCGCCCAGGCGATGCTCAACCACGGCATGGCCGCCGTCGACGACTACCGCCGGGCCGCGGCGCTGCGGCCCAACGACGCCAACGTGCTGGCCGACCTGGCCGACATGATTGCCGCCACGGGCAACGGCAGCCTGGCCGGCGAGCCGATCCAGCTGGTGGAGCGCGCCCTGGCGATCGACCCGAACCAGGTGAAGGCGCTGGCGCTCAAGGGCAGCTACGCGATGACGCAGCATGACTTCCGCACCGCGCTCGAGGCCTGGAACCAGGCGCTGAAGGTGGCCCAGCCCGACGACCCGGTGGCCCAGTTCCTGCGCGCGCAGATGGACGGCATGCGCGAGATGGCGGCCCGGGCGGCATCGCCTGCGGCGTCCGGCAGTCGGTAATTCCGTCTCACCCTGCACACGCAAACGGCGCCTTTCGGCGCCGTTTTTTCTTGGCTGCGGCGTTTTGCAGGCCCGCGGGCGCTCCGGAAATTTCGTGCACAAGCTCACGGAGGCGCCGACTTTGCGTTGCGTTTGCACACAACTGAGGCCTTGCCGCCCTTAACAGAACATCTCGTTACTGATTAGCCGCCGCATGAAACAGTGCGTCCAAAAATGCGGCATTTATTCACACTTGATCGATGCTCTTCACTGCGAAGATGCGCCCGAAGCAAGGGAATGTGCAATCCGCATGCCCGCTTCGGAGTTCTTCCTGGACTGCGCCCGCTGTCCGCAAAACAACGATTTTCCCGTCTTCCGCAGGGTCCCTCGAACCGCCCGGTTCCAGGGTCGAGATCATGACCAGCCTCCCTTTGCCCATCACCACCGTCGCTCCGCCGTCGCCGCGTCCCGCCCAGGGATCGGCGCCAGCGGGCGCGGGCTGGTATCGGCGCGAGGAGGCCATCATGGGCACGGCCATCGAGGTCGAGTTGTACGCCGCCAGCCGCGCCGACGCCGAGGTGGCGATCGCGGCCGTGATGGCCGAGATGCACCGCATCGACGCGACGATGAGCCCGCACAAGGCCGACTCCGAGCTGTCGCTCGTCAATGCCGGCGCGGCCGACGGCCCGGTCACGGTCAGCGACGGCATGTTCGGCCTGCTGGCGCGCGCGCTGGAATTCTCGAAGCTGTCGAACGGCGTGTTCGACATCACCTTCGCCAGCGCCGGCAACCTCTACGACTACCGCGCCGGCATCGCTCCCGACGCCGCCGCGCTGGCCGCCGTGCGTCCGCTGATCGACTGGCGCCACCTGCAGCTCGACGCCGCCACGCGCAGCGTGCGCTTCGCGCGCCGCGGCGTGCGCATCGACCTCGGCGGCTTCGCCAAGGGGCACGCGGTGGACAACGCTGTTGGCCTCCTGCGCCGCCTGGGCATTGCCCACGCGATGGTGGCCGCCGGCGGCGACAGCCACGTGATGGGCGCGCGCGGCGACCGGCCGTGGACCGTCGCCGTGCGCGACCCGCGCCGCGAAGGCGCCGTCGTGGCGGTGCTGCCGCTGGAAGACGTCTCGATCTCGACCTCGGGCGACTACGAACGATTCTTCGAGCGGGACGGCGTCCGCTGCCATCACCTGCTCGATCCGCGCACCGGCGTCTCGCCGAGCAGCGTGCGCAGCGTGACCATCATCGCCGACGACGGCCTGACGACCGAAGCCTTCTCGAAGACGGTCTTCGTGCTGGGCGTCGAAGAAGGATTGCGCTTCGTCGAGGCCCATGCGGGCGTCGACGCGGTGATCGTGGATGCGCAGGGCGCACTGCACTACTCCGCCGGCCTGCTGGGCTGATACGGACGACAAGAACTCCAAGGAACACCCATCATGAAGCTGCCGACCACGTTATCGACACGCGCCCTGCTCGCAAGCGCCGGCGCGCTGGCTGCCGCCGGCATCCTGTCGCTGAGCGCCTGCGGAGGCGGTTCGAAGTCCGATTCGAGCACCGTCACCGTCCAGGGCGACGTCGCCATCGCGTACGCCAAGCGCGTCAACACGATCGGCCTGAATCCGACCAACGGCGCGCCCACCGCACCGGGCGGCGACCTGATGATCCGCGAGAAATCGTCGCCGAGCGCGCCCGAGCACAACATCACCGCGCAGTTCACGCTGGGCAAGGGCGATGCGGAAACGCCCGAGGTGTCGTGGGACGGCAAGAAGATCCTGTTCTCGATGCGCTGCCCGAGCTCGAACGCCGTCACCATCGGCGGCGTCGCGGCCTGCACCGACCACTGGAACATCTGGGAATACGACATGACCACCGGTGGGCTCACCGGCGGCACGTTCCGGCGCGTCACGTCGTCCACCGGCGACGACGACATCCATCCGGTGTATCTGCCCGCGGGCCAGGGCATCGTGTTCTCGTCGAACCGCCAGACCGAGTCCATGCCCAACCAGGCGCTCGGGCACAGCTACTACGCGCTCGACGAATACGAGCGCGAGCGCGTGTTCAACCTGCACACGATGGCACTCGACGGCAGCGCCATCACGCAGATCTCGTTCAACCAGAGCCACGACCGCAATCCGGTGATCCGCCCGAACGGCCAGATCATGTTCTCGCGCTGGGACCACGTCGGCGGCCGCAACCACTTCAAGGTGTTCACGGTCAACCCGGACGGCACCGACATGTTCGTGCTGTACGGCTCGCACAGCGACGGCAACAGCTTCCTGCACCCGCGCGACATGGATCCGAGCGGCAAGTACGCCGGCTTCCTGACCGCCGACGTGATGCCGCTGCAGCGCACCCAGGAAGGCGGCGCGCTGATGCTGGTCGACGCGGCGCACTACTCCGAGCAGAACACGCCGGCCACGCCGGCCGTGCCGGCCTCGGGCGGCGAGGTGCAGGCCACCGCGCAGCAGATCAACATCGATCGCGGCATCTCCACCTACGGCCGCATCACGGCGCCGTACCCGCTGTGGGACGGCACCAACCGCGTGCTGGTCTCGTACCGCCCGTGCGAGGTGACGAAGAACGGCGTCGTGGTACCGTGCTCCACGCTCAGCACCGCCGAACTCGCGCTGCTCGCCGACACCAATCGTCCGATCGCGGAGTCCGCCCTCGACCCGGTGCAGGACAACGTGCCGCCGCCCTACGCGGTCTACATGTTCAATCCGGCCAACCAGTCGATGCTGCCCGTGGCGACGCCGCCGGTCGGCTTCATGTACACCGACCCGGTGGCGATCCAGGCCCGCACCGAGCCGGCCACCAGCAGCCCGGCGGCGCTGGACTCGACACTCGCTGCGCAGCACATGGGCACGCTCAACGTGAAGAGCGTCTACGACACCGACGGCCTCGGCCGCATGGGTACCGCGGTGCTGACCGCGGCCGACCAGGCGGGCGCCTGCACCACGCTGATCCCGCAGACGACGCCGGTCGACGTGAACGACACGCGCGCCACGGTGGCCGACATCGCGCGCATGAAGAATCCCGCCGATCCCGCCTACAACTGCGCGCCGGCGCGCTTCATCCGCGCGGTGCGCGCGGTGGCGCCGCCCACCAGCATGATGAACATGCGCAGCTCGCTGGGCGAGACCGACTTCGAGGCCCAGCAGGTGCTCGGCTACGCGCCGATCGAACCTGACGGCTCGTTCAAGCTGAACGTGCCGGCCGACACGCCGATCGCGCTGGCGGTGATCGATTCGCAAGGCCGGGCGTTCCAGACCCACACCAACTGGATCCAGGTGCGGCCGGGCGAGAAGCGCACCTGCGACGGCTGCCACAGCCCGCGCCGCGGCGCCCCGATCAATACCGGCGCCATCGCCAACACGATGCCCGCCGGCCTGCTGGCCGCCATGGCGAGCGCCCACCAATCCGGCGAGACGATGGCCGAGACGCGCGTGCGCCTCGACCCGACGGCCGCACTGCTCCAGCCCGACATGGTCTCCACCGACATCTGGGCCGACACCACGCAGTCCGGCGTCACCGCCCGCCCGGCCGTCGCGCTGCGCTACACCGGCAACGCGTCCGCCGCCGACGACCTCGTCACGCCGGTGCCGGTCAACGGCGTCATCAACTACCCGCAGCACATCCAGCCGCTGTGGACACGCGACCGCGGCGCCAACACCTGCACGTCGTGCCACAACATCTCCGACCACACGGATCTGAGCGCCACCATCGGCGGCGACGGCCGCGTGGTGTCGTACGACCGCCTGATGATCGGCGATCCGCAGCTCGATGCGTCTGGGCGACCCGAGATCAGCTTCGACGACGGCGTGCCCATGCTCGTGCGCCAGGCGGCGCTCGTGAACACGGCCGCCAGCGAAGGCGAGGCCCTGGGCCTGGCACGCAAGAGCCGCCTGATCGAGATCCTGTCGGGCCAGACGCTCATGTCGGACGCCGCGGCCCAGGCCTCGCACCCGAACCCGCCGGCCACGGCGCCGGATCACTCCAAGATGCTCAATCGGGCCGAGATGCGCCTGCTGGCCGAGTGGATCGACACCGGCGGCAAGTACTACAACGACCCGTTCGACCCGACCAGCGGCACCCGCATCGTGCCGACGCTGGACGAGGCCAGCTTCACCGCCTCGGTCTACCCGATCCTGGAAAGCACCTGCGCCGGCTGCCACCAGGCGCTCGGATCGACGAACACGCCCACGGGCGCGACCTCGTTCACCAACAATCGCTTCGTCCTCACGGGCGACCCCGATGGCGACTGGGGCGTCACGATGACGATGGTGTCCGACACCTGCCACCCGCCGCTGGACTACCTCCTGGCGCGCCCGTCGACGATCCCGCATCCGGACGGCGCGACGAACCAGACCACCGCGGTACTGCCCGCGAACAGCGCGAACTATGCGACCATCGCCAACTGGATCGCAGCGGGCTGCCTGACTCCATGAAGATGCTGATCTCGAAGTTGTCTTTCCGTCGCGGCGCCCATGCCGGCGCCGTCGTCGGAGCCGCACTGCTGGCCGGTTGCGGCGGCGGGGGCGATCCCCTGAGCAATCCGTCCAGTGTCACAAACCCGGTGGTCACCGGCGGCGCGTCGCTGGCGTTTCCGTATTTCCAGAAATGCATCTTCCCGATCTTCCTGGAGCAGTTGCCCATCGTCCAGAATGGCGTCTCCTCGACGAACACCTGCTCGGGCGCCGGCTGCCATGACAGCAACACCGGGACCGGCGGCGCGTTGCGCGTGATCGTCGCGGCTCAAGCGATCGCCGATGCCGACGTGGCAACCGCGGCGACCGATCCGACCATGGCCGCCACCATTCGCGCATCCGACATGTACAAGAACTTCTATTCGGCACAGGGCGTCACCGTGTTCGGCAGCCCGCTCCAGAGCCGCCTGTTCGACAAGCCGCTGGTGCTCAACGTGCTGCACGGCGGCGGCCGCATCTTCACCAGTCAGGACGACCCGCACGCCAAGCTGATCGCCTACTGGATCAGCCACCCGGTGCCGAACGGCCAGGACGAATTCAGCGCCTCCAGCTACAGCATGTTCACGCCTCCGCTGGATCCGACCACCGGCGTGGCTGGTACGTGCAACACGCAATGAGCGGCGTCCGCGCCGTGTCGTCGCTCTCAACGCAGTCGCGGATGATCGCGGGCTTGCTGGCGTGCGCGCTCGCGTGGGGCAGCGCCTGCGCGGCCGATGCGCCGCCGCAGGCCGCCGCGTCCGCGCCGGCCGCCGAAGTGGCCGCGTCGGCTGCATCCGCCGCCCCTGCCGCATCGGAGCCTGCTTCCGCCGCCGAGGCCAGGCCGCTGGTCGCCGCCGTGCCGGTGCCCGGCTCCACGCAGACTGTCGACATCCCCGCCCCGCTGGCCACGGTCTCGGCGCCCACCGTGCCGACGCCCGACAGCGTGATCGGCGGCGACAAGGTCGAACGCGTGCAGGTCACCGATCCGTTCATCGAGCTGCACACGTTCCCGGGCCGCGGCTATCCGATCTTCTTCGTCGCCGCGCGCGGCGAGTGGATCGCGATCGAGCTGCGCCACACCGACTGGTACAAGGTGCGCACGGCCGGCGGCAAGGAAGGCTGGGTCACGCGCGCGCAGTTGCGGACGACGCTCGCGGAGTCCGGGCTGGAGAATCAGTTCAACGACGTCGGGTTCAACGACTACCTGGCGCGCCGCGTCGAGCTCGGCGCCGGCTACGGCCGCTTCCACCAGGAGCCGATGATCAAGTTCTGGTTGTCGTACCGGCTGTCGGACACGCTCAGCATCGAGTCGACGCTGGGCCAGGTGCAGGGCGTGTTCTCCGGCACCACGCTGTGGCACGTGAACCTGCAGGCCGAACCGTGGTCCGACGAGCGCTTCTCGCCGTTCGCGGGCATCGGCATCGGGCAGTTCAAGAACATCCCGAACCAGAGCCTGGTCAACTTCCAGACCACCAACGCGCGCCTGTCGGACGCCATCATCGGCGCGCGCTACCACCTCACCGATCGCTTCATGATCCGGGTCGACTACGCGATCTACACCGCGTTCGTCTCCGAACAGCGCTCGCTCGAGTACCGCGCGGCCACCGCCGGACTCTCCTTCTTCTTCTGATGCGCCGCCCATGACCGCCAAGAGCCGCTCCCACACCGCTTCGCGCCCGTCCAAACTCGCTCTCGCGTTGCGCGCGACGGCGGCCACGCTGGTCACCGCCTGCGTGCTGGCGCTGCTGGCTCACGTCGAGGCCCGCGCCGCCGACGCGCCCGCCGCCGACACGAGCGACCAGGTGATCGTGCCGGGCGTCGAACGGCGCGACGTGCACAAGCCCAAGTACCCGTCCAACGACTTCGAGATCGGCCTGTTCGGCGGCACCTATTCGTCGCAGAACTTCGGCACCAGCGGCGTGTACGGCGTGCGCCTGGGCTACGACATCACCGAGGACTTCTTCGTCGAGGCCACCTACGGCCGCACCAAGGTGAGCGACAAGGAGTTCCGCCAGATCCTGCCCGGCGGCATCTTCACGGCCGAACAGGAAAAGCTGAAGTACTACGACCTGTCGGTGGGCTACAACTTCCTGCCGGGCGAAGTCTTCATCGGCAAGAACTGGGCGAAGGCCTCGACGATGTACGTGATCGGCGGCGTCGGCAACACGTCATTCGACTCGCAACGCATGCAGACCTGGAACTTCGGCGTCGGCGCCAAGCTGTTCCTGGCCGACTGGGTCGCGCTGCGCGCCGACGTGCGCGACCACATCTTCACGCTCGACTTGCTCGGCAAGCGCTCCGCCACGCAGAACCCCGAGCTCACGCTGGGTGCGGCGTTCTTCTTCTGACACTCCCGACCCCGACTCGGCTTGATCGCACGGCCCCCTGCGTCGATATCAACCACGACGCTCCCGTCTCCACCGTACGTTCCAGCCAGGTGAATCCCCCATGCGCATGATCCGCTCCCTCGTCGCCGCCACTTTCGCCGCCGTCGCACTGGCCGCAGCGGCCACGCCGGCGCCCAACGCCACGGCGCCCGACTTCACGCTGCGCGGCGCCGACGGCCGCAACGTGCGCCTGGACGAACTGCGCGGCCAGGTCGTGCTGGTCAACTTCTGGGCCACCTGGTGCGGCCCGTGCCGCGAAGAGATGCCGCACCTGGACACGCTGTACCAGAAGTACCGCAAGTCGGGCTTCGTGTTGCTGGGCGTCAACGTCGACGACGACCCGCGCACGGCGCTCGCCACCGCCGCCAAGTTGAACGTCAGCTTCCCGGTGCTGCTCGACACCGACAAGAAGGTGAGCAAGCTGTACGACCTGAACACCATGCCGTCGACGATCGTCATCGACCGCGACGGCAAGATGCGCTTCCTCCATCGCGGCTACCGCGCCGGCACGGAAGGCGACTACGAACAGCAGATCCGCGGGTTGCTGAAGGAATGACCATGTCCCGTTTCCGTCTCCTCGCCGGTGTCCCGCGTGCGACAGCGCTGCTGGCGATCGTAGTCGCCGCCTTCGCGCTCGCGAGCGCGGGCGGTTGCGCGTACAAGCCGATCGAGCCCTGGGTCAAGCCGTACGAGCGCGAGCGTCTCGCCGACCCGGTGATGAAGACCTCGCTCAACGAATTGCCGGGACGCCAGCAGGATCACATCTACACCGTGCGCGAAGGCTCGCGCGGGGCGACGGGCGTGCAGGGAGGCGGCTGTGGCTGCAATTAGGAACGCCGCGACCGTCGCCGGCCTCGTCGGCGGCGCGCTGGCCGCGGGCTCGGTGCAGGCCGTCGACCTGCCGGAAGACCGTGCCGAGACGATGTACCACCTCTACGACGGCGGCGGGGTGATCGCGCAGGGGCCGGCGGTGCTGATACGCAAGAGCATGCTGGACCGCGTCGCGTTGTCGGGCAGCTACTACGTCGATGCGGTGAGCAATGCGTCGATCGACGTGGTCACCACCGCCAGCAAGTACAAGGAGACGCGCGACCAGGCCGACATCGGCCTCGACTACGTCGTGCGCGATTCGCTGATCCACGTCTCGGGCTCCAGGAGCACCGAGCCCGACTACCAGGCCAATACGTTCAGCCTCGACCTGACGCAGGACGTGTTCGGCGGCATGACCACGGTCCTGCTCGGCTTCAGCAAAGCCAGCGACAAGGTGGGCGAGCACGGCACGCCCGGCTGGATCGACACGGCGCGCCACTGGCAGTACCGCCTGGGCGTCACGCAGATCCTGACGCCGCGCTGGACGGCCAGCGCGAACCTGGAGGCGATCGACGACGACGGCTACCTGGGCAGCCCCTACCGGCTGGCCCGCGTGTTCGGCACCTTCGTCCACGAGAACGATCCGCGCACGCGCGAAAGCAAGGCGCTGAAGCTGTCCACCACGGGCGACATCACCGGCGAAGGCGCCACCAACCGCAGCGCGTTCCGCGCGGAGTACCGCTATTACTGGGACACCTGGGGCATCCGCGGCCACACGCTGGAGCTGGGCTACAACCGCTACGTCGCGCCGGGCTGGCTCGTCGAGAGCTTCGTGCGCTACTACCGGCAGAACCACGCGCTGTTCTACAGCGACAACGCGCCCGAGCAGACGCTTTACGTGACACGCAATCGCGAGCTCAGCACGATGCACGACTTCGGCCCCGGCGCCACCCTGTCGTACACGCTCAAGAACGTGCCGGGCAAGTACGACGTCAAGCTCAGCGCGTCGTACCAGTTCATCGATTTCCACTACGCCGACTACACCGACGTCCGCACCGGCAAGCCGTATTCGTACAAGGCCAACGTGCTGAACACCGTGCTGTCGGCAACGTTCTAAAGATAGAGAGAGCCCGCATGCTGAATCGAACTCGCGCGGCGTTGATCGCCCTCGGACTCTGCGCCGTCTCGGCGTTGTCGCCCGCCCTCGCGGCCGATGCACCCGCCGCTGCAGCGTCCGCGCCGCTGCCGGCCGCTGTCAGCGCGGCGATGCCCGCCATGAGCGCCATGCCCGTGGCCGCGGCGGCAGCCGCCTCGGCGCCAGAGGCCTCGGCCAGTGCGCCCGACGCCGCCGCGAGCGCACCCGCGGGCAGCCTCGACGACCGCGTGCAGGCCACCAAGGCCGACGTGATCAGCCTCAACCGCGACCTGCTGGTGCTCGAAGAGGAACTGCTGTTCCCCGCCAATACGCAGGTGGCGGTCTTCGTGTCGATGGACGTGGGCCTGCTGTTCGACCTGGATTCGGTGCAGATCAAGCTCGACGACAAGGTTGTCTCCACCTACCTGTACACCCCGCTCGAAGTGCAGGCGCTGCACCGCGGCGGCGTGCAGCGCGTCTACCTGGGCGACCTGCGTGCCGGCAGCCACGAGATCGTCGCGTTCTTCACCGGCAAGGGCCCGCACGACCGTGACTACAAGCGCGCCACCACGATCAAGTTCGACAAGACCACCGAACCCAAGTACATCGAGCTGCAGATCAAGGACGTGCAGCAGAAGCTGCAGCCGGAATTCGACGTCAAAGTCTGGCAGTGACGACGATGCGCCAGCGTTCGCGCTTCTTCCCTCCAATCACTCTCGTGGTGGCAGCCACGCTGGTCGCGGGCGCACTGGCGATGTCGGGCGCGCGCGCCGCGGATGACCCGAACAAGGTGCCCGCCGATCCGCCGCTGCACCCGGTGCTGGATCCGCACTACGGCGACGTGCTGTTCGAGTTCTACCAGGGCCGCTATTTCCCCGCGATCACCAAGCTGGAGGTCTCGCAGCACTTCGAGCGCATGCCGCATCACGCCGACGAGGCCGAGATCCTGCGCGGCGGCCTGCTGCTGTCCTACGGGCTGCACCAGCAGGCCGGCGAGGTGTTCGAGGCGCTGCTGGCGCGCGCCGCAGCGCCGTCGGTGCGCGACCGCGCCTGGTATTTCCTGGCCAAGATCCGCTACCAGCGCGGCCTGATGCCCGAGGCCTCGCAGGCGCTCGCCCGCATCGAGCACGCGCTGCCCGCGCCGCTGGAAGACGATCGCCGCCTGCTGCAGGCCAACGTGATGATGGCGCTGGGCGACAACGCCGGCGCCGCGAAGATCCTGACCCCGATCGCCGCGCCGCGCGGCGACGACCTGTATGCCCGCTACAACCTGGGCGTCGCGCTGATCCGCGGCGGCGACGCCGCGCACGGCACGACCATCCTCGACGACCTCGGCCGCCAGCAGATGCCCGACGAGGAGAGCCGCGCGCTGCGCGACAAGGCCAACGTCGCGCTCGGCTTCGCCGCGCTGAAGGCCGGTCACGCGCAGGACGCGCGCGCGTACCTGCAGCGCGTGCGCCTGCAAGGCATCCAGGCCAACGCTGCGCTGCTGGGCTTCGGCTGGGCCGCCGACGCGTTGAACCAGCCGAAGCTGGCGCTGGTGCCCTGGATCGAACTTGCCGGCCGCGACGCGAGCGACGCCGCCGTGCTCGAAGCGCAGCTGGCCGTACCTTACGCGTACGCCGAGCTGCACGCGGATGCCCAGGCGCTGCAACGCTACGAAACGGCGATCGCCAATTTCGAGAACGAGGACGCCAACATCGATGCGACCATCGCGGCGATCCGCGAAGGCAAGCTTGTCGAGGGCCTGATGGCGCGCAATCCCGGCGAGGAAATGGGCTGGTTCCAGACCTTCCGCGACCTGCCGCTGATGCCGCACGCGCACCTCCTCACGCCGGTCATCGCCGGCAACGAGTTCCAGGAAGCGTTCAAGAACTACCGCGACCTGCAGTTCCTCAGCCACAACCTGGCCGAGTGGCACGACAACCTGGGCGTGTTCGGCGACATGCTCGCCACGCGCCGCCAGGCCTTCGCCGAACGCCTGCCCAAGGTACGCGAACAGGGCCAAGCCAGCGGCCTCGACATCGCCCACCTGCAGCAACGCAGCGACGCCAACGCCGCCGCCCTGAAGCAGGCCGAGGACGCCGCCGACGGCGTGGCCTTCGCCGACGACAGGGAACGCGAACTCCAGCAGCGCCTGGCCCGCGTCACCAGCACGCTGGCCGGCCTGCCGCCCGACGCCGATCCGGGCCTCGCCGAGGCGCACGATCGCCTGCGCCGCGTGGCCGGCGCGCTCGCCTGGCAGCTCGCCCACGAGTTCCCCGCGCGCGCGTGGGACGCGAAGAAGGGCCAGACGCAGACCGAAGCGGCCCTCGTCGACGCCCGCGCGCACGACGATGCGTTGGCCAAGGCACAGCGCGAGGAGCCCGCGCACTTCGAGGAGTTCGCGCGCCGCATCGCCGATCTCGACGCGCGCCTGAACGTGCTGGCGCCGCGTGTGGCCGCACTGTCGAAGGAGCAACAGGGTGCGCTGCAGGAGATCGCCGTCGTCGAGCTGATGTCGCAGAAGACGCGCCTCGCCGCCTACACCGCGCAGGCCCGCTACGCGGTCGCGCAGCTGTACGACCGCGCCACCGAACCGAAGGAGGGCGACCATGCGGCGAAGCCCTGAAAGCGCGCCTGAACGCCTGCTGCTCGCCCCGTTGCCGCGCACGCTCGCGCTGCTGCTGCTCACGAGTTCGCTGGGCGCCTGCTCGATGTTCGGCTTCGGCCACAAGCCCGGCACCACGCCGGACACCGACCCGACGATCAAGACGCTGCTGACGCGCGAAGTCGTCATCGACTCCGATCCGGGCATCCCCGCCAACGAAGACAAGGCGATCGCCGCCTACCGCAACTTCCTCGCGGTCACGCCCGACGCCAGGCAACGCGCCGAGGCGCTGCGCCGCCTGGGCGACCTGTCGATGGCCAGCGCCGACAACGCCAACGCCGTCACGCCCACGCCCAGCGGCACGCCCGACTACACCGCCGCCATCGCGCAATACCGCGACTACCTCAAGACGTATCCGAACGCCCCCGACAACGACCGCGTGCTGTACCAGCTGGCGCGGGCGCAGGAGCAGGGCGGCCAGCTCGAGGAAGGCCTGAAGACGCTCGACCTGCTGGTGGCGAAATTCCCGCAGACGCGCTATCGCGACGAGGCCGAGTTCCGCCGCGGCGAGCTGCTGTTCACGTTGCGCCAATATCCGAAGGCCGAGGAGGCCTACGCGATGGTGCTGCACGGCGAGCCGGACAATCCGTATCGCGAACGCGCGCTGTACATGCAGGGCTGGTCCACGTTCAAGCAGGGCCGCCTCGAGGACGCGCTGACCTCGTTCTTCGGCGTGCTCGACAGCAAGATCGTCGGCATCAAGGACGACGACCTCGACCAGTCCGACGCGTTGACGCGCGCCGACAAGGAGCTGGTCGACGACACGCTGCGCGTGACCAGCATCTCGCTGGCCAACCTGAAGGGCGCCGAGTCGATTCCCGCCTACATCACCAGCGACGAACGCCGCTCGTACGAGTTCCGCGTCTACCAGCAGCTGGGCCAGCTGTACCTGAAGCAGGAGCGCCCGAAGGACGCCGCCGACACCTACGCCGGTTTCGCGCGCCTGAACCCGCTGGCCGCGGAGGCGCCGGCGATGCAGGCCCAGGTGATCGCGATCGACCAGGCGTCCGGCTTCGACCAGCTGGCGCTGGCCGCGAAGAAGGACTACGTCGCGCAATACGGTCTCGACGGCGAGTTCCGCAAGGCCAACCCCGAAGGCTGGGAGCACGCGCAGCCGCTGGTCAAGACCGCGCTGGCCGAGCTCGCGCAGCGCTATCACTCGAGCGCGCAGAAGACCAAGGCGCAGGCCGACTACGTCGAGGCCGCGAAGTGGTACCGCGCCTGGCTGGCCGAGTTCTCCAGCGACCCCGAGGCCGCGGAATACAACTTCCTGCTGGGCGAAGTGCTCTACGAAAGCGGCCAGTACGCCGCCTCCGCCGTGGAGTACGAGAAGACCGCCTACGAGTACCCGACGCATGTGCACAGCGCCGATGCCGGCTACGCCGCGCTGCTTGCGCACACCGCGGAGCAGAAGGGCGTCAGCGGCGATGCGCTCACGCCGATGCAGCGCACCGGCGTCGACAGCGAGCTGCGTTTCGCGGCCGCGTTCCCGGCCGACTCGCGCACGCCCGCGGTGTTGACGAACGCCGCCGACACACTGTTCAAGCTGCACGACAACGACCGCGCCGCCCTGGTCGCCCAGCAGGTCCTGGATCTGAAGCCGCCGGCCACGCCGGCGCAGCGCCGCGTCGCCTGGACGCTGGTGGCCCACACCTCGTTCGAGGCGGGCGCGTTCGACCGCGCCGAGAAGGCCTACGGCGAGGTGCTGGCGCTGGCGCCGGCCAACGATCCGGCGCGCGGCGAACTCACCGAACGCCTGGCGGCCTCGATCTACAAGCAGGGCGAACAGGCCCGCACCGCCGGCGACAACCGCGCCGCGGCCGACAGCTTCGCGCGCGTGGCGATCGCCGCGCCCGCATCGACGGTGCGCGCGAGCGCCGAGTACGACGCCGCCGCGTCGCTGATCGCGCTGAAGGACTGGGCCGGCGCCACGCGCACGCTGGAGGACTTCCGCCAGCGCTACCCGCAGAACCCGCTGCAGGGCGAGGTCACCGCCCGCCTGGCGCTGGCCTACAGCGAGCAGTCGATGTGGGCGCCGGCGGCCGCGCAGTACGAGCGCATCGCCGACGCGCCCGGCAGCGCACCGGACGCCGCCACGCGCGCCCGTGCCGCGCTGTGGCAGGCCGCGACGCTGTACGAGAGGGCCGCGGCCAGCGACGTCGCCAGCGTCAAGGCCGGCACGCCGCGCCCCGCGGACGCCGCGAAGAATCGCGCCGCCGCCGCCAGGGACTACGACCGCTACCTGACGCAGTACCCGGCGCCGCTGGAGCCGGCCATCGAGGCGCGCTATCGTCTCGCGCAGCTGGCCCGCATCGACGGCAATGCCGCTGCCGAGAGTGCGCAGATGCGCGCGATCTTCATGGCCGACCAGGCCGGCGGCTCGGCGCGTACCGACCGCACCCGCACGCTGGGCGCGATGGCCGCCCTGGCCATGGCGCAGCCCGCATTCGAGGCGTACCAGAAGGTGCCGTTGATCGAGCCGCTGGCCAAGCAGCTGAAGTTGAAGAAGGCGAAGATGGAAGACGCGCTCAAGGCGTACGCGGTGGCCTCCGACTACGGCGTGGCCGAGGTCACCACGGCGGCGACGTTCCATGTCGCCACGCTGTACCAGGATTTCGCCAAGGCGCTGGTCGGCTCGCAGCGGCCGAAGAAGCTGTCCAAGCTGGAGCTCGAGCAGTACGACGAGCTGCTGGAGGAACAGGCCGATCCGTACGTCGAGAAGGCGATCGCGCTGCACGGCATCAACGCGCACCGCAGCACCGAAGGCCTCTACGACGAATGGGTGCAGAAGAGTTTCGCAGCGCTGAAGACGCTGCAGCCGGCGCGCTACAACAAGACCGAACACAGCGAGGCGACCGTCGATGCGATCCGCTGAACGTCTCTCGTTGAACAGGATGAAGCCGGCGCTGTGCGCGTTGGCCGCGGCGGCATTGCTGTGCGGATGCGGCTCCATCGGCATGCGCCTGCGCGACGCGTTGCCGGGCCAGGCTGCACCCGCGAGCGCGCCCGCCGCCGATCAGGCCGCGAGCGCCGCGACCCAGGCCAGCGCCGTCGCGGCACCGAAGCCCGCCTCCACCGGCCCGATCGCGCCCGCCACGCAACGCGCCTACGACGACGCGCTGGCGCTGATGCGCGCGGGCCACGCCGCCGACGCCGAGCGCGGCTTGCGCGCGCTGACGCAATCCGACCCCGACCTCGCCGGCCCGCACGCCAACCTCGGCCTGCTGGCACGCCAGGCCGGCCGTCTTCCCGAGGCCGTCGCCGAGCTCGAGAAGGCCACGGCGCTCGCGCCCGGCCTGGCCGTCGCCTGGAACCAGCTGGGGCTCGCCTACCGCCAGAGCGGCGAGTTCAGCAAGGCCCACGCGGCCTACGACAGCGCGCTGGCGATCGACCCGAACTACGCCACCGCGGTGCTCAATCTCGGCGTGCTCGAGGACCTGTACCTGGGCGACAGCGCCCGCGCGCTGGAGCTGTACACGCGCTATCTCGCCCTGACGCCGGCCGGCGATCCCGTCGTCACCAAGTGGGTCGCCGACGTCAAGAATCGCACCAAGGCCGCAACACCCGCCGCCTCCGCGCCCGCTCCGGCGGCCGCGCCGAAGGAGAAGTCATGACCGCACTGCGTTCAGCCCTGCATCGCGTCGCCGCGCTGCTTACGATCGGTTGCCTTGTCGCCCCTGCATTCGGCCAGGATCGCGCCGAAATCGATCCCACCAAGATCATCGGCAACCGAGAATTGCCGAAGGTGCTCTATATCGTTCCCTGGAAGAAGCCGTTGCCGGGCGACCTCGCCGGTCGACCGCCGGTGAGCGTGATCGACGAGGCGTTGGCGCCGCTCGATCGCGACGTCTTCCGGCGCCAGGTGCGCTACGACTCGCTCGAACAGGCGCACGCTGCCGCGGCAGCGCCGCCCGCTCCGGCCGCGCCGCCAGCAGCGCACTGAATCCGAATTCCAGTTGCAGTCCTCTTTTCACGTCTTGACCCAGTTTCCCCCGGAGATTTCCAGATGAATTCCATCGAGTCGGCCATCAAGTTCTTCCAGGATTGCGGCCTGTTCATCTTCCCCAGCCTGGCGATCATGGCCACCGGCCTGGCGATCGCCATCGAGCGCTTCGTCTTCCTGCAGAAGGCGCGCGTGGCCAATCGCAAGGACTGGTCCAAGGTGCTGCCGCTGCTGCAGGGCGGCCAGTGGAAGGAAGTGCTGGG
>FTKD01000090.1_pt10 | contig 45317 bp, 36 predicted proteins | sample 1658191 | NCBI WGS metagenome assembly FTKD01 (sample SAMEA3914808, study PRJEB12502) | metagenome | biome: forest; material: soil | place: Canada | collected 2011-08-03 | depth 0.3 m
ATCAAGCTCAAGGTCGGGCGCGACCTGCCGGACGACATCCGCCGCCTGCGCATCGCGCGCGAGGAGCTGGGGCCCGACCGCCACCTGATGATCGACGCCAACCAGGTGTGGGACGTCGACCAGGCCCTCGCCTGGCTGCCGCAACTCGCGTTCGCGAAGCCCTGGTTCATCGAGGAGCCGACCAGCCCCGACGACATCGCCGGCCATCGCCGCATCCGCGAGGCGATGAAGGGTTCGATGCAGGTGGCCACCGGCGAGATGTGCCAGAACCGCATCATGTTCAAGCAGTTCATCGTCGGCGGAGCGCTCGACGTCGTGCAGATCGACGCCTGCCGCCTCGGCGGCGTCAACGAGGTGCTGGCGGTGATGCTGATGGCCGCCAAGCACGGCCTCAAGGTCTGTCCGCACGCGGGCGGCGTGGGGCTGTGCGAGTACGTGCAGCATCTGTCGATGATCGACTGGCTGTGCATCGCGGGCACGCGCGAAGGCCGCGTCATCGAGTACGTCGACCACCTGCACGAGCACTTCGTCGATCCCTGCGTCATGCGCGGCGCGGCCTACCTGCCGCCGACGCGGCCGGGCTACTCGATAGCGATGAAGCCCGCGTCGCTCGAGCGCTACCTGTTCCGCGGCTGAGGCAAGATCGAACCATGGATCTTCATCTGCGCGACAAGGTCGTCATCGTCACGGGCGGCGCCGCCGGCATCGGCGCGGCCATCACCGCGCAGCTCGCACACGAGCACGCGATTCCCGTCGTCTTCGACCGTTCGCCGTTGCGCCCCGCGTTCGCCGAAGAGATCGCGGCGCTGTGTCCGGACTTCGGCTTCTTCCAGCTCGAGCTGTCCGACGAGGCCGCCTGCGCCGACGCCGTGGCGCGCACGATCGCGCGGCACGGCGGCGTCGACGCGCTCGTGAACAACGCCGGCGTCAACGACGGCGTGGGCCTGGACGCCGGCCGCGCCGCGTTCATGCGCTCGCTGGAGTCCAACCTCGTGCACTGCTACGTGATGGCGCACCTGTGCGTAGCGCCGCTCAAGGCACGCCGCGGCGCGATCGTGAACGTCTCGTCGAAGACGGCACTCACCGGCCAGGGCGGCACCAGCGGCTACGTCGCCGCGAAGGCCGCGCTGCTGGGTCTCACGCGCGAGTGGGCCGCCTCGCTCGCGGGCGATGGCGTGCGTGTGAACGCGGTGCTGCCCGCCGAGGTGATGACGCCCATGTACGCGCAGTGGCTGCGCACACGCCCCGATCCGGACGAAGCGCTGCGCCAGATCACGCACCGCATCCCGCTCGGCCGGCGCATGACCACCGACCGCGAGATCGCCGACCTCGTCGTGTTCCTCCTCAGCGACCGCTCGTCGCACACCACCGGCCAATGGCTGCACCCGGACGGCGGCTACGTGCACCTCGACCGCGCCCTGCCCTGACGCATCGGAGACCGCCATGCGGCACTGCCTGTTCCTCGACCTCCAGGACGACCCGGCCCTGATCGCGCAGTACGAAGCGCACCACCGCGCGGTGTGGTCCGACGTGCAGCAGCACCTGCGCGAGCACGGCGTCACCGGCATGCAGATCTGGCGGCTGGGCACTCGCCTGTGCATGATCATGGAAACCGACGACGAGCGCTTCGACGCGGCGCGCATGGCACAGGCCGAGGCCGCGAACCCGCGCATCGCGGAGTGGGAGGCGTTGATGGCGCGCTTCCAGGCGCCCACGCCGTGGACGGCGCCGGGGCGCAAATGGACGGACGGCGGGTTGATCTTCGACTGGCTGGCGCGCTGAAGATCAGATGACGTTGCGTTCGCTCACGGGCCGGCCCGCCGCGATGCGCTCGAACGCCAGCACGGAGACATCGATCGTCCGCGCGGCGCCGTGCACGAGGATCTCGGCGAGCGCCAGCCCCGCGGCCGGGGCCTGCTGCAGGCCGTGGCCGCTGAAGCCGTTGATCAGCAGCAGGTTCGCGACATCGGGAACGCGACCGATGATCGCGTTGTGGTCGAACAGGTTCATCTCGTAGAAGCCCGCCCACGCGGAGGTGCGGCGGATCGCCTCGAAGGCCGGCACGCGGCGCGCCAGCGCGGGCCACAACTGCTCGTCGAACTGGTCGTGGTCCACCTCCAGGGTCGCGTTCGCGGTCGACGCGGGGTCGCGTGGCGGCGCGCCCGCGAGAAAGCGTCGCGCGCCCTCGGGCCGGAACCACAGGCCGCACGGATCGATCACCAACGGCATGCCGGCCAGGGCTTCGCGGCATTCGAAGACGAAGACGCCATGGCGCATCGGCACCACGGGGAGCGCGACGCCCGCGAAGTGCGCGACCTGCGCTGCGTGCGGACCAGCCGCGTTCACGAGTTCGCCGCAGGCGATGCGGCGGCCGTCGCTGCAGTCGACGGCCGCCACACGTCCTCCTGAAAGACGCAGCCCCGTCGCTTCGGCATGGAGGAACTCGGCACCCAGCGACTTCGCCTTGCGCCGCAGCGCCTGCAACAGCCCGTAGCCGTCGAACCAGCCTTCGCCACGCAGGCCCAGGCTCCCGAGCGCGAGGTCGTCGGTCGCGAGCCAGGGAAAGCGCGAGGACAGCACATCCGGCGCCAGCAGGGCCACGTCGGCGCCGCACTGGCGCTGGACCGCGTTGAGTTCGCGCAGCGGATCGGCACCGGCGGCGGTCGCCAGGTAGAGGTAGCCCCGTTCGACGAGCCCGACTTCGGGACGCTCGCCGTCGACCGCGAGCCGGTCCGCCGCGGCGAGCAGGAACTGGAAACCGTAACGCGACAACGCGATGTTCACCGGCGTGGAGAACTGTTGTCGAATCGAGCTGGCCGACAGCGCGGACGACGCCGCCACGTAGGCCGGGTCGCGCTCGATCACCAGCACGGCGAGCCTGGCGTCGAGCATCTTCAGGTGGTACGCGACCGAGCAGCCCATCACGCCGCCGCCGATGATCACGACGTCATAGCGGTCTGTCGTCAAGGCGGTTCCTCAGAGCGTCTTCAGCTGGGCGATGATCGGCGCGAGCGGCCGGGCCACGTCCTGCAGCCGCGTTTCGATGCCCGCGTCGTCGGTGCCGTTGATGCAGGCCAGCTCGAGTTCGGACGCCGCCTGGTGAACGGACAACACGGCGAGCGAGCCGGTCACGCTCTTCAGGTCGTGCGCCATGCGCATCGCCGCTTCGGCATCGCCGCGCGCACGTGCGGCCCGGAAGCGCTCCGCGAAGTCGGTCTCGCGGTCGCGGAACATTCGCAGCAGATGGATGTAGAGGACGCTGTCCCCCATCATGGCCGCGACACCGGCGCGGCTGTCGATGCCGGCCAGGGTCGCCAGCGGATCGTTGCGCGCCTCACCGCTCGCGAGTCCCGCGGCCGCGCCGACAATCGCCGCCGGCCTGATCCAGCGGGCAAGCGTGGCGAACATCTCTTCGACCTTGATCGGCTTGGCGATGTGGTCGTTCATGCCGGCGGCGAGCGCCTTGTCGCGATCCCCGACCATCGCGTTGGCGGTCATCGCGATCACCGGCAGATCGCGCCAACGAGGCTGCTCGCGCACGGCCCGGGTCGCCGCGTAGCCGTCCATGATCGGCATCTGGCAGTCCATCAGGACCCCGTCGAAATGCTGGCATTCCAGCATGTCGATGGCCTCCTGCCCATTGCCGGCCACGCTGGTGACGATGCCGGCGCGATCGAGCACCGTCAAGGCGATCTCGCGATTGATGGCGTTGTCTTCCACCAGCAGCAGGTGCGCGCCCCGTAGACGTTCCTGATGGGCGAGCATGGCCTCTTCGCGCTTCGTCGAACGCGTCGGACGGCGCACCGTCAATCCGAGCACGGCGCTGCAGGCATCGAACAGCGTCGATGGCGTGACCGGCTTGGTCAGCAACGCGCCGACGGCGAGCTTGCGCTCGGCCAGGCGCCGCAGCACGTCGTCGCGGCTGAAGGCGGTGAGCATCAGCACCGTGGGCGTCGGGTGGCGTCCGCCTTCGCGCTGGCCCAGCAGGTGCGCGCACTCCACGCCGTCGATGCCGGGCATCTTCCAGTCGAGCAGCACGACGTGGTACGGCTCGTCGCCCGCGTCGGCGAGCGCCACCTGGCGCAAGGCGTCCTGGCCGTCGACGGCGGTGTCGGGCCGCAGGCCGAGCGCGGTGCTCATCGCGGAAAGCACCTCGCGGGCGCTGGCGTTGTCGTCGACGATCAGCACGCGGCTGCCATGCATGCCCTCATGCTCGAGAAGCTGCACCTCGGCGTGCTCGGCCTGCAGGTCGAAGCGGAGGCTGAAATGGAATCGGCTGCCCACGCCGTGCGTGCTGTCGACCTCGATCTCGCCGTCCATCAGGCGCACCAGTTGCCGGCTGATCGCCAGTCCCAGGCCGGTGCCGCCATAGCGCCTGCTGGTGGAGGCGTCGGCCTGCGAGAACGGCTGGAACAGGCGACGCTGCTCGGCGGCCGTCATGCCGATGCCGGTGTCGCGCACCTCGAAGCGCAATTGAACGGACGTGGCGGAGCGTTCGACGATCTCGACGGCGACGATCACCTCGCCGCGTTCGGTGAACTTGACGGCGTTGTAGCCGAGATTGAGCAGCACCTGGCCCAGGCGCGAGGGGTCGCCCACCAGCGCCATCGTCAGTTGCGGCGGCTGGACGAACAACAGCTCGAGGCCCTTCTCCTCTGCGCTCACCCCGACCAGGTTGGCCAGGCCGTCCATCACGTCGCCGAGATTGAACGGGATGGCCTCGATGTCCAGCTTGCCGGCTTCGATCTTGGAGAAGTCCAGGATGTCGTTGATGATGCCCAGCAGCGACTCGGCTGCGCCGTGGACCTTCTGCACGTAGTGCAACTGCTGCGGGTCGAGCCCGCTTTGCAGCGCCAGGTACGCCATGCCCAGGATGGCGTTCATCGGCGTGCGGATCTCATGGCTCATGTTGGCCAGGAAGTCGCTCTTGGCCTGGTTGGCGGCGTCGGCCTGTTCCTTGGCGACGACCAGTTCGGCCGTTCGTTCGAGGATCATGTCTTCGAGGTGCTCGCGGTGGCGCAGCAGTTCCTCGTCCGCGCGCTTCTGCTCCGTGATGTCGCGCGAGATGCCGAGCAGGAACTGCGGCTCGCCGCGCACATCGAGGATCGGGATCTTCATCGTGTGGAACAGGCGCGTCCCGTGGCGCGTGTGGGCCTGCTCCTCGGGGATGTCGACCATCTGCCGCGACTCCAGCACGGCACGATCCTTCAGCGCGAAGAAGTCAGCCTCGTCCGCCGGAAACATGTCGTGGACGTTCTTGTCGATCAGCTCCTCGCGCCGGTAGCCCAGCAGTTGCTCCCCGGCCTTGTTGAAGCGCACGAAGCGCAGGGTCGCCGCATCCTTGACGAAGATCATGTCGGGGATGTTCTCGACGATGTTGTTGAGGAAGTGCTCGCTCGCGCGCGCGGCCTCTTCGGCAAGCTGGCGCTCCGCGATCTCGGCCGTCTGGCCCGCGAGAGCGGTGCTGAGTTCGGCCGTGCGCTGCGCGACACGCGCCTCGAGTTCCGCATTGAGCCGTTGCAGCGCGTCCTCGGCCTGCCCGCGCTGGCGCCGGTCCTCGAGGAACTGTTCGACGGCGCGCGCCATGTCGGCGATCTCGTCGCCGCCGTGCACGGGGACGCTGGCCTGCGCACCGTCGATTTCTCCATGCCGCAGGGCGTGGCTGACCTGGCGCAGCCGGGCCACGACATGGCGGCCAAGAAACAGGCGGGCGATCAGCCAGGCGAGCAGCAGGCTCACGCCGACTTCGCCGATGACCCACCGGCGCGTGCGGTCCGACTCGTCGGCCAGTTGCTGGACCGCGCCGCGGTAGTCGCGCGTGAAATAGTCCGACAGCTGGCGCGCCGCCGCCGCCAGCGCGTCGGCCTGGCGCGGCAGGTCGGCATCCAGGCTGGCGAGGGCCGCACCGGGCCCTGACGCCGCCCTCGGCGCGGCCGCCGCGCCGAGGGCGGCTTCGCGCACCTGCGCCTCGATGTTGACGGTGTTGCGAAAGCGCTGGCTGGCCCGGTGCAGCGCCAGCACATCGACGTCGCCGCTCACGGCCGCGGCGGCCAGGCGTTCCACCAACTGGTCGAAGGACTCCAGGTGTTCGATGACCTGCCGATGCGTCTCGCGCACGCCGTCGACGCTGCCGATGGCCGACAACTGCAGCGCCTTGCGCTCGATCATCAAGGTGTGTTGCTGCAGGTCCTGCGCGTCCTGCAGGCGCGCCAGTCGCTGGTCGGCCAATTGGCGGATCGCGTTGGCGGACCCGGCCAAAGAATAGACGGTCGTGGCGCCCACCACGGCCACCAGGGCCGCCAGGCACGAAACCACCAGCGCGAATTGCGCAGCGAGCGATTGGGGAAGCGGGAGTTTCACGGACGTTGCCAGATGCGCCGGTAGATGTCGCGATAGCCATTGGCGGGGTCGTAGAGCAGTCGGTCGCCGCCGTCCGCGTCGAGGTTGTCCGCCGTCACGAGATGCACGGGAAACACCGTGCCCGAGACACGCTCCCCGGCGAAAAGCCGGTTCATCTCGTCAACCAGTTGCCAGCCGTGCAGGTTCAGCGGCTCGGCCACGGTGCCCGTCTGGAAGGTGCCCGAGCGGATGCGCAGGAACGCGGAATCGCTGCCGTCGCCCGCCGAGAGCATGCTCACGGCGTCGTTTGGCAGTCCTGCCTGCGTCAGAACCGGCGCGGCGTAGTCGAAATAGATGTCGTTGATCGCCAGCGCGTGCGTCCAACGCTTGCCATAGCGCGCCAGCAGGTCGCGCGTCGTCGCGGGCATCAGTTCGGCGCTGCGCGAGATCGAGACGTCCCGCACCTCGAGCAGGGTGCAGCCGGCGCAGCCGCGCACCACGGCCGCCATCGCATCCGCCTTGGCCTTGGGCAATGCGTAGTTGTTGTCGCTGAAGACGACGACACCCGCGTGCCCGCCGGATTGCACGATGGCCGCCAGCGCCGTGACGCGTGCCACCTCGAGCGGATCCGTGGACACGTTCATGGCCACGGGCGTGCCGGCTACCGGTCCGGCCTGGGCCGCGACATGCCAGCCGACGATAGGAATACCCCGCTCGGCGAATGGCTGCAGCCAGGGCAGCAGCGCATGCGCGTCGCCGCCGAAGACGATCAAGCCGTCGGCACGACTGTTCAGCGCATCGGCGAGCATCTTCTTGCGGCCTTCCTGCGTGCCACCGGAGTCGAAGACCTTCACGCTCCAGCCAATGACCCTGGCCGCCTCGAGCACGCCTTCGTCCGCTCCCAGGATGCCGCCATTGCGCAGATCCTCGTTCACCAGGGCGATGCGCTTGCCGGGCTGGGCGCGCGGGCCGCTGCGCGGCCCGGTCCAACCCGCGGAGGGCTGCGCAGCGGCGTCGACGACGCGCTTCGCGTCGGCCAGGTAGTTCCGGGTGGCGGCGGCCGAGGCGATCGCGGATGCGCCGGGCCCCGGTGCAGTCGAAAGATCCTGCGCCGCGGCGCCCGCCTGCATGCAGACGAGGGCCCATGACACAAGCAAGCCCCTCATGCTGTTCTCCAACGACCCGTTCCGGGTCGATTGCCCGCAATTGAAGACGTACCCCAACATCGCTCGCCGCGCGATCACGCGCACGAAATGGTAGCCCAATGACGTGGCCCGGGGGCGATATTGTCGCGTTCATGCCCCTCGAAACGAGGGGTCGCCAAGGACGCTCGAGGCTGGCAAGGCGGCTGCAATTGCGTCGTCATCGCCAGGCCAATGACGCCGGCCGTAGACTTCGCCCTCGAGACCCCACGCATGGCATGCAGCACGAAAACCAACCCGGCCCGGGCCTGACCCGGAGCAAGCATCCGGATGACTGAAGACGAACGGCCGCGACTCCCGGCGTTCGCGCCCGCGCAGCCGTGGGTGCTGTACCTGCTCGAGTGCGCGGGCGATCGCCTGTACGCGGGCATCACGAACGATCTCGCGGCCCGCTTCAAGGCTCACGCGGATGGCCGCGGCGCGCGCTTCACGCGGGCCTTTGCGCCGCTGCGCATCGTCGCGGCTTCGGAACTGCCGTCGCGCTCGGAGGCCCTGAAGGCCGAATACGCGCTCAAGCGCCAGCCGCGCGCCGGGAAGCTGCGCTTTCTCGAAGGATGCGGGACGCCGTTGACGTTGGAGCCGGAGGCCGCCAAGTAGCGGCCGGCAATCACGCGGACGGACGCCGCGCGACGAGGCTCTCGCGCACGACGGCGATGTGGCCGCGCAAGCCGTACAGCAGGTCGCCGAACGCCGGCGGCACCGCGAGCTTCATGACGGTGGCCTCCACGTGATCGAGATCGTGCAGCAACTCGTCGCAGCGCGCGACGTCCAGCGGGCCATGGTACGAGTCGCGTTCGATGCGCTGGAGCACGGCGTACCAGCGGTAGACGCGCGACTGCGCGCGCCAGCGAAAGATCGCCGGGGCGATCTTGAAGCCGGGCACGAGGACGATGGTCATCGGCACGAGGATCGCCAGGATCCGCTCGATCAGGCTCGCGATCCAGAACGGGAACGTCCGATAGAAGAATCCCCGGCCGGAGGCGTAGTAGCGCGAGGCATCCGAGCTGATGGGGATGTCGTGCTCGATCGGCGCGGGAAACTCACCGGCCTTCTTGTACAGGCCGGCTCGTCCGTGCACCTCGCGTGCCGCCTCCAGCAGCAGGTCCGACAGCGCCGGGTGCAGGCTCTCGCGCGCGATGAGTTCGACCGTCGGCGCGATCAGGGCCACGTCCTCGGCGGGAATGTCTTCGCCGAAGTCGATCGCGCCGCGCGGCAGCACCAGCCGGTTCAGGTAGGTGAAGCGATGCGCGTAGCCTTCCGCCTGCACGAAGTTGAACAGGTGGATATCCGGGTCGCGCAGGAGCTGGCGCATCATCGTCGTCGGCGTCGAGTCGCTCATCGCGAAGAGCGCGTCGATGTGGCCGTTCAGCAGCGCCTGGATCGACGCCTCGGGCGCCGCATGGCCGATCTGCGTGCCATCGCCGGGCTTGATCCCGTTGGCCTCGAACAGCCGTTGCGACAGGGCCGACGCGCCGCTGCCTTCCTGGCCCACGTCCAGGCGCAACCCCTTGAACTCCGACAGCAGGGTCCGCGCGCGGCCGCGGTAGAAGATCATCAGCGGCTGGTAGGAGACGCTGCCCAGCGACACCAGGCGGGGCGCGTCGGCGCTGACGGTCTCGCCGCCGACGACGAAGCCGACGTCGACCCTGGCCTTCGGATTCGACAGCTGCGCGAGGTTGTCGCGCGAGCCCTGCGAGGCCACGATCTTCAGCGTCACGCCCTCGCGCGCCAGGATCTTGGCGTACTGCGCGGCGCTGACCCTGAATGCGCTGCCGTCGGGCCCGCTGGCCATCGTCAGGGTGGTCGGCGGCGCCGAATTCAGGAAGACGAACGCCAGCACTCCCGCGCCGATGCTGACGATCAGGATCAGCCCGATGCTGATGGGCAGGCCATGCCCCACGAGACCCGTCAGCCGCGCCTGGGCGCGCTCGAGCCGGGTGCGCAGCGCGCTCAGGCGGGAGATTCGCGCCGGGCTCATCGGCCGGCGCCTGATCGGGGGGCGTGCTGCGGGGTCACGAAAGGTGGGTTCGCGGGAGAAGTCCCGATCTTAGGGCAGCGTGACCGGCCTCAGGCCCTGCCCGGCGGCGAAGACTTCACTGCGACGCTGAAACGGGTGGATGACAACACTCGAAGGACGCGCCTGGCTCGGCGCAAGCGCGCATGTTCAGGCTCCAGTCAGGCAGCAACGCAAGGCTGAAATCACGGTGACCCCCCAGGTTCATATTTATTTCTCCGCGGCGCGCAAACGCGCGGAAAATCACGCGCCTGTTCATCCGCAACCGTCATCGATGCGCGCCTTGACGACCTTCGCGACACGTTGCCGGCGCTGGCTCGGCGGCCTCGCCTTGGCGGCCTTGGCGACGGCGGCAGCGCAGGCGCAGGCGCCCGTCGCGGAAGAGTCCGTCGAGGCCGCGTACCTGCACAAGTTTCCCGGCTTCGTGGACTGGCCCGCCGATGCGTTCAAGACCCCCTCCTCGCCCATCGTGATCGGGCTGGTCGGCGCCCCGCGGGTACTCGAGGAACTGACCCGGATCGCCCGCGGTCGACTGGTGCTGGGGCGTCCTGTCGAAGCACGCGCCGTCACCGCCTCCGAACTCCCCCCGGACCTGCACGTGCTGTTCGTCGGCAAGGACGCGGTCGCCGACGCAGGCACCCTCATCGACGACGCGCGACGCGCGCATGTCCTGGTCGTGACCGACATCCAGGACGGACTGAAGACCGGCGCCGTCCTCGATTTCGTGCAGGTCGACGGACGCCTTCGGTTCGAGGCCTCCCTGGCCGCCGCGCGTCGCGCCGACATCAAGCTGAGCTCCAAGCTGCTGAGCGTGGCGGCCAGGGTCGTCGAGGAAGCGCCATGAAGACCCCTACCCTGCGTTCGCAGCTGACCAGGACGTTCATGCTGACCGCGCTGGTCGCATTGGCGCTGAACGCCTGCCTCATCGTCGCCTACGAGTTCGATCGCTATCGCTCCGAAGCCGTCGCGGATCTGCACACGCAGGAAATCATCCTGGCGAAGGCGCTGGTGCCCTCGCTGGTGTTCAACGATCCGGATGCCGCCGCGCAGCAGCTCTCCTCGCTGGCCGAACGCCACGACATCCTGGCCGCCGAAGTGTTCAGCGCCAACGGCCGTCCCTTCGCGCGCTATCACGCCGACGCGCAGGAGACGACGGAGCCGCCGGCCCAGAACCCCCTGCCGACACTGGGCAGCCGCTTTTCCGGCGACGACCTCGAGCTCGCCTACGACGTCTACCACGACGGCGAACGCGTGGGAACGCTGTACCTGCGGGCGCACCACGATGTGCTGAGCCGCATCGGCAGCTATGCCGCGATCCAGCTCCTGGTGATGGCGGTGTCGCTCGGGTTGGCGCTGCTGGTCTTCGGACGCGTGCAGGGGCGCATCACCGCGCCCATCGCGCGCGTCGCCCGAGTCGCCCAGGACGTGATGGACGAACGGGACTGGCGGCTGCGGGCGCCTGCCGCCGAGACCCGCGAGATCGCGGCGCTGGTGGACGCCTTCAACGGCATGCTGGCCGAAATGGAGGCCAATTCGGCGGAGCTCGGACGCGAGGTCGCGGAGCGCAAGCGGGCGGAGGACGGCCTGCGCGCGGCGGATCGACGCAAGGACGAGTTCCTGGCGACGCTCGCCCACGAGATTCGCAATCCGCTGGCGCCGATGATGAACGCGCTGTCGCTGCTGCGCCGGGAGGACGTCCTTCCCGGCGTGCGCGCCAGGGCGCTCGACATCCTGGATCGCCAGCTTAGGCATGTCGTGCGCCTCATCGACGACCTGCTGGACGTCTCGCGAATCACGACCGGCAAGCTGTCCCTGCAGATGGCCCACGTGGACCTGCATCACGTGCTCCGGTCCGCGCTGGAGCTCATCGAGCCCGCGTCGCGCGCGCGCCGGTTGCAGCTCGTCGCCATGATTCCCGCGCACGATTGCTGGGTCATCGGCGACTCCGCGCGACTGCTCCAGGTCTTCTCGAACCTGTTGAGCAACGCCTGTCGATACACGCCCGAAGGCGGCCGCATCACGGTGCGCGTCGACGCCGACGACCACGAGGTCCGGGCCGACGTGCACGATACGGGCGTCGGTATCGACCCGGCCCTGCAGCAACGGGTCTTCGACCTGTTCGAACAGGGCGACAAGAGCCTCGAGCGCGGCAACACCGGCCTGGGGATCGGACTGACCCTGGCGCGTCAGCTCGTGCTGCTCCACGGCGGGTCCCTGGTCGTGGCCAGCGACGGCATCGGGCGCGGCTCCACGTTCACCGTGCGACTGCCCATCGTCGCGACGACCCCGCATGCGTTGCCGGAATCGCCCCCCGCGCCCAGGAACGCGCACGTCGGCGGATTGCACGTCCTGGTGGCCGACGACAACGTCGATTTCGCCATGAGCCTGCAGACGGCGTTCGAGTCCGCCGGACTCGAGGTCAGCACCGTGTCGGACGGCCAGGCCGCCCTGTCCGCGGCGCGGTCGCGCCCGCCCGACGTCGCGGTGCTGGACATCGGGATGCCGGGGCTCAACGGATACGACCTGGCGCGCGCCTTGCGCAGCGACCCGGCCACGACGGGCATCGTGCTGTTCGCCGTCAGCGGCTGGGGCCAGGCGAGCGACAAGGAGCGGGCGAGCCAGGCCGGCTTCGATCGTCACTTCGTCAAGCCGGTGCCGCTGGAAACGTTGCTCGCGGCCATTGCCGACGCGGTGGCGTCGGGCCGCCCGGCGGCGACCGGAGTCGCTCATGGCAAGTGAACGCATGCGCAGGCACGCACGAGTGATTCGAAGGATCCGCCGGACGGCTGCCACCAGCCTGGCCGCACTCGGGTTGTTCGACGCGGCCGCCGCAAGCGAACCCGCCGCGATGGTTCAGGTGGCCGACCTGGGCGACCTCAGCCTCGAGGAGCTCGCCCGCATTCCGCGCATCACGATGCACGCAGCTTCACGCGCTCGACGAACGCCTCGTCGCCGAGATACAGCCCGTCGCGAAGCGATTCTCTCCATAGCTGCACTCCGCGACCGGCATCGACCCAATCGGCGTAGCGCAACTGCGCTGCGCTGGTTTGCACGCCGTCCTGTGGCACTGGCCCCGTCAGGGTGCCATGGAGTTCCGCTGCGGCGAGCCAGGACGGAGAAGGCGTGTATCCGGCATGCGCCCGAAAGCTGGACCATGCCCACTGCTCTGGCGATGCCACAAGGCCCGCGCGGACAGGATTGAGATCGACATAGCGGCAAACCTCATCAGGTAGGCGTCGCGATCGACATGCAGCGCCTTGAATCGGCCTTCGAAGACGTGGCCGCGCCGGCCATGACGCCGATTGAACGTCAGGCTGTAGAGGCTGTTGACGCGGTGCATCAGCACCGAGGGGTTGGCTTGGCGCGTCTGCAGAACGAAGTGGTAGTGGTTTCCCATCAGGCAGAACGCGAAAGCCCGGGCCTCGCAGGCTGCCAGGGTCCGAGCCAGGATCGCGAGCAAGCAACCGCGGTCTCGGTCATCGACGAAGATGGCGCCCTGCTGGACGCCGCGTGCGGTCACGTGGTACTGGGCACCCGGATATTCGATACGGGTTGATCGGGGCATCGCACGAAGATAGCCCGAGCAGCGGCGGCATCTCCTGCGCGTCGTGCTGGATTTTCGAGTGCTTCTGCTCGGAGCGTGGATTTTCAGGGGATCGGGGTCAGGCATTGCCTCGTGCCGTAACAAGATCCGCTCCACTTGCCAGTCTTGTTCGCGGCACGAGGAGATGCCAGACCCCTCCGGCACCGGCCTTTCGCGCGTGAATCATGGCACCCCTGCGGGTCGGCGATGAATCGAATGTTCGGCGCACTTTGTCACGTCCGCCGCAGGAACGAGCCACGCCGGCGCCCCGGCGTCGTACCCGCCGTGAAACCACGCCCCTACACTGGGCCGCCTCGTCGGGATTCACATCGACGGATCCCGCGCGCGCCGGTTCGACGCCCCTGTTCAAAGACAAAGACGAATGACCAGAGACTCTCTTGCCCGCGTGTCTGGATGGCTGCTGGCGGCCGCCTGCACGAGCGCCGCGTTCAACGCCTCGGCCCAGGATACTTTTCCCATCGTCCGGTTCCAGGTCGTCGGCAACACCACGCTGCCCGACGCCGACATCCAGCGCCTGCTCGCCGACTCCACGGGCCCCGCGCGCACGTTGCGCGACGTGCAGCAGGCGATCGATCGCCTCGACGCGGCCTATCGCGCCGCCGGCTATGCCGCGACCCACGTGAGTGCCCCGGAGCAGGAGCTGACCGGCGGCGTCGTCACGTTGAAGGTGAGCGAGAGCCGGCTCGCGCACGTCACGGTGAAGGGCAACGTCCATTTCAGCGCCGACAACGTCCGCGCCAGCCTGCCAGAACTGCAGGCCGGCAACGCGGCCAACCTGCGCGCGATGTCCGATTCGATCCAGCTGGCCAACGACAACCCGGCCAAGCAGGTGGGCGTCACGCTCGCGCCGGCCGACGCCGACGGCAATGTCGACGCCACGATCACGGTCGACGACCACGATCCGCTGCGCGTCATCGCCAGCGTCGACAACACCGGCACCCCCGGCAGCGGCCGCTGGCGCACGGGCGTCGCGCTGCAGCACGCCAACCTGTTCGGCCGCGACCACGTCGGGACGCTGGCGTACACCACTTCGCCGGACAGCCCGAGCGGTGTGCACGTCAACCTGTGGTCGCTCGGCTATCGCCTGCCGCTGTACGGCATGGGCGACAGCGTCGACTTTCTCTACGGCAGGTCCAGCGTCAACGTGCCGGGCACCTCGCCGACGCTCGGCGGCGTGCTCGGATTCACCGGCAAGGGCCAGGTCTTCGGCGTGCACTGGAACCTCTTCTTCGCACGCCAGGGCGAGCGCAGCAGCAAGCTGGTGCTGGGCGTGGATCGCAGGGAAACCGACTCGAGTTGCGACGCCGGCGGCGTGCCCGTCGACACCTCGGGCCCGACGCCGTCGATCGCGGCCTGCGTGCCCTACACGACCAATCCCCTGAGCATCACCTACTACGGCCAGCAACAGGGCGCGGACGCGGCGTCCGATTTCTGGCTGGGCCTGTCGCACAACGTGGCCAGCGGGTCGCGCTACACGAACATCGACGGCCTGCGCGACCACTATTCCTACCTCACGCCCGGCAATCGCGACACGCGCGACGGCTTCACGGTCGTGCGCAGCGGCGGCTCGATCACGCTGGCGCTGGCCGGCGACTGGCAGGCCCGGCTGGCCGGCAACGGCCAGCTCGCGGGCAACCCGCTGCTGGCCAGCGAGCAGTTCGGACTGACCGGCGCCATGGCGGTACGCGGCTTCGAGGAGCGCGCCGTCAGCATGGACAGCGGTGCCTTCGTCAACGTGGAGTTCTACACGCCGGACCTCGCGCAGCGCAACCAGCTGCCCGGCAGCTTGCGCGCCCTGGTGTTCGCCGACGCCGGACACGGCTTCAACAGCCACGCCGGCAACAGCGGCATCGCGCAGTCGGCGACGGTCTCGAGCCTCGGCGTCGGACTGCGCGCGGGCATAGTCCGCGACCTCAGCGTGCGCGTCGACGCCGCCCGGGTCGGCGCTGCCGGCGGTTCCGCCACCGAACGGCGCGGCGACTGGAATGCCCACGTCGCGGCGACCTACGCGTTCTAACCAGAGTCTCCATCACATGACCACACCGACCCTGCGACAACGCCATTTCCCGACACCCGCGATGCGGCTGTCGCCGGTCGCGGCGGCGATCCTCGTCGCCGCCTGCTCGTCCGCCCTGGGCGCGGGAACCGCACTGGCCCCGGGCGCCCTGCCCACCGGCGCGAACGTCGTCTCGGGCAAGGCCACGTTCTCCACGGCCGGCAACGTGCTGAACATAGCCCAGACCTCGTCGCGCGCGATCGTCAACTTCAGCTCGTTCGACGTCGGCTCGGCGGCGCGCGTCGACGTGCAGCAACCGGGCAGCACCTCGGCCTTGCTGGCGCGCACCGCGGGCGGCGATCCGTCGCGCATCGAAGGGCAGGTCACCTCCAACGGTTCGGTCTGGCTGATCAATCCGGCCGGCATCCTGGTGGGCCCGGGCGCGCGCATCGACGTCGGGCAGTTCGTCGCGAGCACCTTGAACGTGAGCGACACCGACTTCCTGGCCAACCGCTACAACTTCACCGGCGGCGACCAGGCCGGTGCGGTCGCCAACTCGGGCAGCATCCGCGCCCGCAGCGGCGGCAGCGTCTACCTGGTGGGCGCCAGCGTCACCAACGCCGGGCTCATCGCGACGCCGAACGGCGAGGTGCTGCTCGCGGCCGGCCAGACCGTGCAACTGGTCGACACGGCCACCCCCGGGGTATCGGTCGCCATCACCGGTGACGGCTCGACCACCAACATCGGGCGGATCACGGCCGACGCCGGACGCATCGGCCTCGCCGCGGGTCTCGTGACCAACAGCGGCTCGCTGAGCACCAGCAGCCTGGTGCACGAGGGCGGCCGGATCTTCCTGCGCGCTTCGCAGGACGTGCACACGACCGCCACCTCCGCCATCACGGCCGACGGCACGACCGGCGGCAGCGTCAGCGTGAGCGCCGACAGCGTCGCCACCGTCGACGGCAGCATCTCCGCGCGCGGCAGCGCAGGCGCCGGCGGCTTCGTCGAAACCTCCGGGCACCAGTCGCTAGCAGTCGCCAACGTCCCGGTCACGGGACAGGGCGGCGAGTGGCTGATCGACCCGATCGACATCCAGATCGTCGCCGGCAGCGGCAGCGGCGGCACGTCCGGAACCAGCGCCATCGTCTCGAACGAGACCGGTGCCTGGATCGGCGCCACCACCATCGCCGACCAGCTCAGCGCGGGCACCAACGTCACCATCACGACGGGCGCGCCCACGCTCGAGCTCGGCGACATCACCGTCTCGAGCGCCATCAACAAGGTGGGCTCGACGACCGCCACGCTGACGCTCAACGCGAGCAACAACATCGTCGTCGCCGCCGACATCACCAGCAGCGGCAGCCCGCTGCACCTGAACCTCAACAGCAACACCCAGGGCACTTCCCCGGCCACCAACCACACGGTGCAGGTCAGCGCCAACATCGACCTGGCCGGCGGCACGCTGACCGCGCGCGAAGGCCTGAACGGCGCCAATGCGGGCGACATCGCCATCGGCTTGGGCGGCGCCATCGCGCTCACCCAGCCGACCTCGGTGCTCGCGGCCGGCAACCTGAACGTGCTGTCCGGCGGCTTGCTGACGATGAACGGCGGCACGCTCAGTCTCTCGGGCAGCCTGAACAACGGCGGCCGCGTGGACCTCGAATCCGGCACGCTGGCGCTGACGCAGCCGGGCGTGCACAGCGGCGAATTCTTCACCAACAGCGGAGCGCGCCTGCAGATGTCGGGCGGCCAGACCTTCGAAGCGGGCAGCGGATTCGGCGGCATCGGCGACGTCGAGTGGTCCGGCAGCATGGTCGTCGACACGCCGTTGCGCTTCGGCGGCGAAGGCACGCGCCTGACGCTGCACGACACGACGCTGTCGGGCACCTCGTCCGTCACCACGATGCCCGCCCTGACGAGCTCGCCGACCGTGGTCGACGGCGTGGTGTCGGTCACGGGCACCGCCCAGTGGCTCAACGACGGCCCGCTCGCGATCGAGGGCAGCGGCGCCATCCAGGTGACGAGCGCCGGCGCGGGATTCCAGAACGAGCTGGGCGCGGTCATCACGCTGTCCGGCACGGCCGCGACAGTGCTGTCCGGCAGCGGCGGCGCGACGCTGGTCAACGACGGCACGATCGTCAAGACGAGCACGTCGGCGCAGCAGATCGCCGGGCTGACGAACGACAGCGGCGGCCTCGTGCAGGTCAGCGCGGGCACGTTGACCACCAGCGGCACGATGAGCGGCCAGTTCCAGGTCGACGCCGGCGCCGGACTGGTGTTCGACGGCGCGAGCCTGGACGGCACGACCGCGTTCGCGGGCGCGGGCAGCCTGGGCTGGGCCGGCACCATCACGTTCGCCGCCCCGGTGGACATCGCCGCGACCGCCCCCGCGTTGAACATCGGCCCCGCGACCGTGTTCCAGACCGGCGGCAACGCCGCCAACACCCTGACCACGCGCAACCTCGTCACGATAGACGGCGGCGCCCTCGCATTGACCGATGGCGTGACCTGGAACAACCTCGGCGGCCTCACGATCGGCGGCGTCCAGGCCGGCACGATGACTGCGCAGACATCGACATTCCTCGACAACAAGCCGGGTGCGAGCCTGACGCTCGCCTCCAACGGCACGCTCACCGTCAGCCAGGGCGGCACGCTCACCCACGAGGCCGGCGCCACGTTCACGGGCAACGGCGCGCTGATCGTGGCGGGTGGCACCGTCGCGCTGCAAGGCGACGCAGCCATCGGTTCGCTCGACGTCAGCTCCGGCGGCCTTCGAAGCGACGCCGGCTTGAGCGTGACCCAGGCGTTCTCGCAGACCGGCGGCACGCTGCAGCTGACCAACGCCGCGCTGGACCAGGCGTCGGGCGATCTCGTCGTCGGCGACATCGTCGCCACCAACCTGCTGCTCAGCGCGCCGACCGGCGCCATCGCCCAGAACGGCGCGCTGCAGGTGGGGCAACAGCTGATCACCGCCTCGGCCACGGGCACGACGCTGGACAACAGCGCCAATCGCATCGCCGCGGCGGCGCTCGCCAACAGCGGCTCGGGCAACGTCGTGCTGGTCAACCAGCTGCCTGCCGGCGTCTCGACCTTCACCCTCGGCGGCGCGTCGAACGCGGGCGGCGACATCTCGATAGCCAACCAGGGCGCGCTGATTTCGGCCGCGCTCGGCACCGGGGCCGACTTCATCGCGCAACTGCCAGGCACCGTCGCGGCACCGACGCTGTCGGCGACGGGTGCCGTGAGCGCGACGGCCGGCAACGTGTCCATCGTGTCCCTCGGCCCGCTGACGATTGGCAGCGGCGGCGTGACGGCGGCCGGGCACATCGTGCTCACCGCCGGCGACACCGGCGCATCGACGGACACCCTCGCCATCGACGGCGCCGTGACCTCGGCCGGCGGCAACATCGCCCTCAACGCCGGCCAGGACATCCTGTTGAACGCGGCCGTCACGACGACGCCGCCCGGCGTGGTCACCGCGACCGCACTGCGCGGATTGGTCACGCCGCCGCTCGCTCCCGTGCCGACGCCTGCACCTGTGCCGACGCCCACGCCGGCGCCTGCACCGGTCCCCACGCCCACGCCGACGCCAGTACCCACGCCAGTACCTGTCCCCACACCGACACCGTCGCCCGTCGTCCCCGGCGCGGGCCGGCTGGCAGCCATCAACGCCCTGTTCAACCTGACCGTCGTGACGCAAGCCCCGGCCACCGTCACCCCGACCGGCGTCACGTCGCCCGCGCCCGCGCCGACCACCGACACGCCAGGCCCCGTGCCGCCAGATTCGGATGCGGCCAAGACGAAGATCGCGGACGAGTCGGCCAAGAAGATGTACTGCAACTAGGAACGCCCATGCGCACCATTCACGCCACAACGGCCCCGTCGCGCTCCTGGCGCGCCCTCGGCCCGTTTCTCATGGCCGCCGCGCTGCTGTGCCTGGGCGACGCCGCGCAGGCACAGGCCGCCACAGGCACGGTCACCCATCTCAGCGGGCTGCTGACGGCCCGGCGCGACGACGGCAGCACCCGACTGCTCGCGGCGCGATCCGTAGTCCACGAAGGCGAGACCCTCGTGACCGGCGCGGACGCCTACATGGAAGTCCAGTTCCTGGACGACGGCACGCTGATGATGGGCCCGGACTCCGCGGTGCACGTCACCCGCTATTCATGGAACCCCGACAACCCCGCGGCCGATCGCGTCCTGCTGGAACTGCACCGCGGCACCCTGCGCTCCGAGACCGGCCGGCTGGGCAAGCGCAACCACGAGGCGATCCGCATCGAGGTCCCGGGCGGCGAGATCGCCGTCCACGGAACCACGTTCCTGGTGCAGGCGGTGCCAGGAGCCGGTCCGGGCCTCTCGATGCCTGCAGGGACGCCGACTCCTGCAGGCCCGACCGCGCCCTCGCTCGCGCCCCTGCCACCCGGCCTCTACGTTCAGGTGCTCGATGGCCTGATCAACGTGACCAACCAGGGCGGAACGCAAAACTTCGCCGCCGGCCAGTTCGGCTACACGGCCAGCCCTACGCAGCCTCCTGTCATCGTGCCGAAGAACCCTGGATTGATGTTTACGCCGCCGCCCGTCTTCAGCGCGCCTGCGCCCATCGGCTCGACAGCACCGAGCAAGCCGAATACGGTGGATTGCGTCGTGCGCTGAAGACGCCCCCTCACCGGGCAAACGCCGTGGTCAGGCGTAAGGCGTGCCGGCCATCGCGGCGTTCAGGCCGAGGGTTCCCTTGTCGACAATGGCGAGAAAGAGGGCCTTCGCTTCCGCGGTGTCTCGACTCCGTCGAAAGATCCGGTGCGCCTGGACGAGGGCCGCGGTCCACGTCGCCAGGAGCAGGTTGGCTGCCAGATGGGCGGCGGGATCGTCGGGCTGCCCGCGATCGTCTCCATGAAGCCTTGGCTCGCCGCAGAAAACTCGCCGTCGATGCGGGGCCTTCGATGCTGATCCGTCCCGATGCCTGCGTTGCCTGGGCTGGCGAGGACGCCAGCACGGACGGGTTGGCGCAAGCGCTCCGTCGCTGGTTCAACGCTGCCCGCTTGTCTTGAGCATGGGATCCCCGCCTTGCGACAGACAAGACGGCGCGACGTACTACCTGGCCTCGGGCGCAGCGAAGGCGCCAGCGTCATACGCGGCGGCGTAGGTGCGCCATTCCGCCTCCACATCGTCCGAGCATGCCTGCGCGGCCTCGATCAGGCCGTCGCGCCACTGGGATCGCGCCGCGCCGAATGCGATCAGTTGGTCCGCGATCCCGGAGCCCTGGCGTCCCGAAGAGCGCAGATGGGCGGACGCGAGGACATGTCCCATGCTGCCGATGGCCCCCTTGATGGACTTCAATGCCGTGCCCTCGACGCCGAGCGCGACCCGATCCTCGCTCGGCTGGAGCGCGCGCAGGATATAGGAACTCTCCTGCCAGGCAATCGGATTGAGGAACGCCATCGCCACCGCCTGCATGCGCTGCTGCACCGACACGACCCGTTCGGCCTCCGAGATCCACCCGGGTTGCGTGGCCGCGGACCACCGTTGCGCCTGCGACGGCAGCGCCTGCTTCAAGTCCAACAGGTAGTTGCCGTCCGGTGAGCCCTTGCCGCGCACGAGGATGACGAAACGGTCGACCCCGAGACTTCCCGTGCCTGCAATCCGGCGGGCGACGTCGAGAACCTCGAAGAACGCCGGGTCGGGTTGCGCGACGGCGAACTGCTCGATCAGTCTCGTGACCTGGCCGCGCTGCGTCAGCGTCACGGCCAGCGCGCGCTTGTCATCGCACCGGATGCTGCGCCGCTTGCCCGTGCGAACCGTTCGCCGATCCAGGAAGTCGGGGCGCCGCCGCGCCTGCACGTCGTCGAGCAGGCCGCGGATCAGCCCTTGCGCGGTCTCGCGCTCGACCCAGCAAGCCTTGCCCGACTGCAAGGTCGCGCCATAGGCGTCAACGAACTCGCGGCAGAGCACCAGGCTCTCGTTGGCCGTCGCGCGCACAGTGTCGCCGGCCAGCAGGATGCTGCACAGGAAACGGACGACGTCCCATGTGACCGGGGCCAAGGCGCCTTCGTCGAAGTCGTTGATGTCGAAGTAGGCCAGGCGGTTGTCGCCCTTGTAGGTGCCGAAATTCTCGAGGTGGGCGTCGCCGCAGATCCAGGCGAGTGGCGCCTTGGAGGGTAGATGGCCCTTGGGCAGGCGCTCGTAGAAGCGATGGCAGGTTCCGCGCAGGAACACGAACGGGCTCGCCCGCATGCGCGCGAGCTTCATCGCGAGCCGCTCGGGATCGCGTCCGGCGTTGAAGGAGCGCACGCTCTCGACGATGTCTTGCATGGGGCGCCTCAGTTGCGGCAGTGGGCCAGTTGGAATCCTTCGACGCGCTCGTTGGTGCTCAGGGCCCGCGCCAGCTCGGGCATCGAGGTCCTGCCGTTCTTGTCGAGCGCGGTGGCGATGAAGTGCCATTCGGCCATGCCTTCGCGCATCGTGATCGACAGCGAACCGTCCGCCAGCAGGTACCCGTGCTCTCGAACGGCGTCGCGCAGCTCTCGCTCGGTCGGCGCACCGTCCTTCCTGAAATGGACGACGACGGCGATTCCCTCACGTGACGGCAGCCAGTCCTCGAGCCGGTGGACCCACAGCATGCACAGCGTCGACAGCGCAGCGAGCAGGATCGCGGCGCCGTAGAAGCCGACGCCCACCAGGATGCCGATGACGGCCGCCGACCAGACCGAGGCGGCCGTCGTGAGGCCGCGGATATTGAGGCCGTCCTTCATGATGACGCCCGCGCCCAGGAAGCCGATGCCCGTCAGGATGCCCTGCACGACGCGCGTGGGGTCGGCGGCGACGACCGCCGTCGCATGGCCACCGTACCAGAGCGACGGATAGCCGACGAAGGTGATGAGCGCGGCCGATGCCATGCAGACGAGCCCGTACGTGCGCATGCCGATGGCGCGACCGTGATAAGTCCGCTCATAGCCCACCACCAGTCCGAGAAACAGGGCGCCCGCCAGCGTGAGGAAGATCGCCAGGTTGGCGTGCATCTGGCTCACCGACCAATAGGCGGACAGGGTGCTGTCCCAGATTTGCTGCATCGACGACTCCGTCTCGGGTTCAGAAGGAGATTGTCACCGGCGCGGAGGGTTCACGCTGAAACGGTGCTGACGAGCGCAGCGACGCGGCGATGACCCTGCCTGCGCGGCCAGTCACCAAGGTATCGTCGAAAAGAAGCCTCCTCCTTGTCGTTGCCGATCAGCCTGCCCGGTTGCTCGGCAACTTGCCGCGCTGCCTCATTGCCCGACGAAGATCAAACCGTGCGGATTCATCATGCCGGTGTAGATCGGTGTCATCGCCCCCGTGGACGTGTTCACCTGAAGGACGGTTCCTACGCCCGCGCTGTACGCGGTGCCCGCAGCGAAGCCGGACGTGGACTCGATGCGATAGACAAGTTGGGCAGCGTTGTCGCTCAACAGCATGACGGCGTTTCCGCCGGGCGCCCAACGCGTGTCATCGACCGGCCACGCATTGCCGTACAGCGTGAGCGGCAGCACGCTGACCACTTGATTCGCGCCGGGATTCTTGACGAACACCAGCTCGGAGTCTTGCTGGCTGTCCAGTACGACGTCTCCGGCGGCATCGATGGCCATCGAATCCGGATCGGTCAAGTTGAGGCTGACCGACGCGTTCTGCGCCACGTTGTTCGCCGTGGCGTTCCCCATCAATGCGGGCGCCAGATGGAAGGTCTGATTGTCCGAATTCAACGTGACCGAGTAGAGGGCAGGCACCGAGCTGACGCCGTTCGGCGCAGAGGCGGTGGCCGGCCCCAGCGAAGGATTGGACGCTGCCGCATACACCACCCCGTTGAGCAACTTCAAGTCGTCCAACCCGCCACCGTGCGCCGGTGGCGCGTCCGGCAGCAGCGTCGTCTGGGTATTGGTGTCGGTATGTATGACGATGAGCATCGGGTCGGCGTCTTCATTCGTGCTGACCCAGACCGTATTGGCGTCGTATTCCATGATGCCGTCGGGGTGCCCGGGGACGTTGAACGTTCGCACCAGGCTCCCGTCCAAACCATACTCCAGCACCTGACTCTGAGGTGTCGTGCCGGCCACGTTGGTGCCGTCCGGATTGTTGTTGTTGTCTTGCGCGACAACAAAGAGGTTGCCTCCGTGCACGAGCAGATCGTCCGGCCGCAGCGTCCCCGGGATCTTGGCGAAGACTGCAATGCTGTAGCCGGCCGCAGCAGGCGTCACCGAAGAGGGCACCGGCGTCGTCGAGGCGCCGACGACCGCAGTACCGTCCCCGCCGCATCCCGCGAGGATGCACGCCACACCGACAAAAAGAGACTGCTGAGTTGCACGCATGGTCGTACCTCGCTGTATGGACAACTCGCCAATGTGTGCGCCTTCCATGTCAGGTTGATGGCGGCGGACCTTCGACCCCCGCTGCCAACAGCCACAGCTCAACGAAATGTCAGTTCGGCGCAAGCATTCACGGCGGCCGCACGAGGCAAGCAACAGTTCAACGACAGGCGCTACGGTATGGCGCACGGTGACTGTCCGCTGCCGAGCAAGTCCAGAGAGCTGCAGCCTCATTGCTGACGGCTGTCATCAGCTTGCCGTGCGCCGCTGATACACCGATTGCCATCGTCAACGTTCGCCGATTGGAGGCCTGCCATGGACTTGCGTAGACACACGCTTGCTGGGAGTGACCGCAAGCCGCTGCCCGGCGCCGTACCCATCGCGACCATCCGGGATGATGAGCGGATCGAGGTCACCGTCCGTGTACGAGCGGGAGCGGTCCTCGATGAATCGACGGCGCAGATCGTCTTTGGCGATTTCCACCCTCTGAGGCGCAGCTACCTGACGCGGGAGCAGCACGCAGAAAAGTACGGGGCCAGTGCTGCAGACCTGGCAGGCGTGGCCGACTTTGCACGGGCCTGCGGGCTCGCCGTCGCCGAATCCAGTTCCCCGCGCCGCAGCGTCGTGTTGACCGGCCCTGCCAGCGCCATGAAGGCGGCGTTCGAGGTCGATCTTCAGCAGTTCCAGCACGGCAACGGCACTTACCGTGGACGATCGGGGTCGATCACCGTGCCGATGGCACTCGCCGACGTGATCGAAGGCGTGTTCGGACTCGACAACCGACCTCAGGCGCAATCGCAACTTCGACGACCGTCAGCCGCAAAGGCCGCTCCCGATGCGGGGACGTTCACTCCGCCGGCGCTGGCAAGCCTGTACGGGTTCCCGGCCGGACTGGATGGCACGGGGCAGTGCATCGGCATCATCGAGCTGGGAGGCGGATTCCGACCTGCGGACATCGCCACCTACTTCGGCGGCTTGGGGCTGGTCGCCCCACGCGTGACGGCGGTATCGGTGGATCAGGGCCAGAACGCGCCCACGACGGCCAGCGGCGCCGACGGCGAGGTGATGCTTGACATCGAGGTGGCCGGAGGCATTGCCCCCGGGGCCGCGATTGCCGTGTACTTCGCGCCGAACACCGACCAGGGGTTCCTGGATGCGATCACCACCGCGGTGCACGACGCGGTCAACAAGCCCTCGGTCATCTCGATCAGCTGGGGCTCGGCAGAGTCGGGCTGGACCGCCCAAGCCATGACCCAGTTCGACCAGGCCTTCCAGGCGGCGGCGGCCATGGGCGTGACGATCTGCGTGGCCGCGGGCGACAACGGCTCCAGCGACGGCGTGAGCGATGGCCTGCCTCACGTCGACTTTCCTGCGTCGAGTCCGAACGTCCTCGGGTGCGGCGGCACGTCGGTCACGGCCAGCGGTGGAGCCATCAGTTCCGAGGTGGTATGGAATGACGGGGCCGACGGCGGCGCCACCGGCGGCGGCGTCAGCACCACGTTCGCGTTGCCAAGCTACCAGAGCGCCGCGGGCGTGCCAACGGTCGCCGGCACGTCGCAGACCGGGCGCGGTGTCCCCGACGTGGCCGGCGATGCCGATCCGAACACCGGCTACCAGGTACGCGTCGACGGTCAGGACATGGTGGTCGGCGGAACGAGCGCGGTCGCTCCCTTGTGGGCCGGCTTGATCGCGCTGATCAACCAGAAGCTGGTGCAACCGGTCGGCTTTCTCAATCCCCTGCTCTACGGATCGTTGGCCGACCAAGGGCTGTTCAACGACATCGGGTCAGGAGCGAACGGCGCGTACACAGCGGGCCCCGGATGGGATCCGTGCACCGGCTGGGGTTCCCCGAAGGGTGCGGCGCTGCTGCAAGCGCTCGTCGGCTCGGCAGGCGCGCCTGCCCCGTCCGACGCAGCCCCCGACCCCGCACGAACCCAGGCGCCAAGCCCGGGTCCGACGCCGCCAACAGGCCTCCCGGCGATTCAAAACATCGTCGTCCTGATGCTGGAAAACCGGTCGTTCGATCACATGCTGGGTCTGCTCTATTCGGATCACGGCAACGTCTCGCCGAGTGGCCAGGCCTTCGACGGTTTGACGGGCCATGAGTCCAACCCGGCGGTCGACGGCGCGCCGGTCGCCATATTCCCGATAGCGCCGGCTACCAAGAACGACTATTTCATGCCGGGTGCCGATCCGGGTGAAGGCTACCAGGCCACGAACCTCCAGCTCTTTGGTGCCGACAACGCGCCCACGCCCGCGGTGGCGACCAATCAAGGCTTCGTGACGAACTTCGCCTACACGCTGGGCTGGGAACAGAAGAAGCCAGGCTGGGCTCCGCTGCCGGGTACCGTTGCCGGCGACATCATGGGCATCTACACCCCGGCGATGCTGCCCGTCCTTTCAGGCCTGGCCAAAGGCTTCGCGGTCTGCGATCAGTGGTTCGCGTCGGCTCCGACCGAAACGTTGCCGAATCGCGCCTTCGCGTGCGCGGCAACATCGCAAGGGCACATGGACGACACCACGAAATCGTTCACGTGCCCAAGCATTTTCGGCCTGCTGTCCAGCCATGGCATCGCCTGGAAGATTCATGGCTACACGTCGAGTCCGTTGACGCGCCTGAACTTCTCGGACACGACCAGCGCGCCGTCGAGTCATTTCGGACTGTTCACGGACTTCCAGAGCGATGCAGCCCGGGGAACGCTTGCCGCGTTCACGTTCCTGGAGCCGAGTTGGGGTGCGGCCGGCAACAGTCAACACCCGAACTACAGCCTCGCGCTCGGGGAAAAACTGATCCATGACGTCTACCAGGCCTTGCGCAGTTCTCCGCAGTGGAATCAGACCCTGCTGATCATCACCTACGACGAACATGGCGGTTGCTACGACCATGTGTCGCCACCGACGTCGGCGGTCCCGCCGGACAAGTCCGTCGGAGAGTTCGGCTTCGATTTCAAGCGCTTCGGGGTTCGCGTTCCAACCGTTCTGGTCTCGCCGCTCATCGCCGCCGGAACGGTCTTTCGCGTGCCCGCCGGCGCGATGCCACTCGATCACACGTCGATTCTGAGAACTGTGGAGACGCGCTGGGGACTGCCGCCACTGACGGCGCGGGACGCGGCCGCATGGGATGTCGGGGGCGCCTTGACGTTGACCTCGCCGCGCACTGATGATCCGCTGGCCGGCGTGGTCGTACCCCAGACGGCGCAAGTCGATGCGGCGGAAGTGCCCATCTCGCACCTGGAACAGGTGCACGCCGAGCTCGTCGCCAGGCTGCCTGTCCCGGATGGCGCCGGTGGCACATACCATGCGGCGCCCGAACTCCGCACGAGCGCCGATGCAAAAGCCTACATCGACGCGCGCACGGCCGCCTGGGAAACCTCGGTATCGTCGGGCCACTCCAGCGCAAGGCCGCAGGCGGCTTGATTCCCTCGGACGAGCCGGCTATGGCTTCCGTAGAAACTCGAATCTGACCCGGGTTCCCTGTTCGCCCGCTGCATCGAAAATCGAGATGCTGGCACCATGCAGCTTGGCGATGTCCTGCACGATCGACAGGCCGAGTCCGCTGCCGGACCAGGTGGCTTGTTCGCCGCGCACGAAGTGTTCGAAGACGGCCTCCCGCTCGTGCAGCGGAATGCCCGGGCCGTTGTCGGTGATCTCCAGTCCGGGCGCGCTGCTCATGACCGCGAGACGCACGAGACCGCGCGGCGGACTCGCCTTCAGCGCGTTGTCCACCAGATTGGCGACAGCCTCCGCAAGGAGTTCGGATTGCGCCTGGACCATCACCGGATGATCAGGCGCCTGCACTTCGATCTCGACGTTACTGGCCAAGGCGATGTCCGACAACGCACTGCAGACATCTCGCACCACCTCGCACAGGTCAACGGGTTGCAGTTCGACGCTGGCGTACTCCTCGGGATCGAGTCGCCCGAGCAGCAGCAGCTGCTGAACCATCCGCGCTGCGTGATCCGTGGAGACGTCCAGCTCCGCGAGGACGGCACGTGTGGAGGCCAGGTCCGGCGCGCGCCGCGCTCGATCCAGCCCGAGACGCAGGGCCGCGAGCGGCGTTCGCAACTGATGAGCGGCGGTCGCCGCGAAACGCCGCTCTCGCACCAGCATCTGGCGAATGCGCGCCAACAGATCGTTCAGCGCAGTCGAGAACGGGGTCAGCTCGCGTGGCAGGTCGCCGGCAGGAATGGGACGCAGCGATTCATGCGATTCGCGATTCCACTGCGCAGCGAGGCTCTCGAGCGGTTGCATCGTGCGGCGCACGGTCATCAGGATGGCCAGCATCGTCGCCAGGAGCAGGAGCACCATCGGAGAAAAGATCCAGAGCATGCTGCGCTCCACACGCTCTCGCTTCAGAAGCGTCTCGGCCACAAGCACCGTCACGCCGTCGCAATTCGTGCAACTCGGACGCGCGGACGCGACACGCACCCTCCGGCCACCGATCTCGGCATCGAAGGCACGCCCGCCCGGGTAGACGACTTCCCGTTCGCCCGCATGTGGAATGCCCGCGGTGCCGAGCAACAGCGCACGATGGTTCTCGACCGCAAAGAACGTCTTGTCGATCTCGTCGTAGGCGAGCATGGACTGCGACGAGCGCGGCATGTCCACCTTCACCGCGTCGCCGTTGCCCGTGACCTGCTGCGCGAGCGAAACCGCCGCGTCGAGCAACCAGCGGTCGAAGACCTCCGACGTGAGCTTCGTCGCCGCATAGACGCCCAACGCGCCGCCCCCCGAGACAAGGATCAGCATGGGCAGGAGGAGCCGCACCGTGAGGCGGCGGTACAGCCCGGGTTGTTGCGTGGCGGTCATGCGGCCCGATCGTCGAGCGGCGCCGGGCCCGGCGCCGTGATGGCCAACTGGTATCCGACGCCGCGCATCGTGCGGATCTCGACGCCCGAGCCTTCAAGGCGCTTGCGAAGCCGCGACACGTAGAGCTCGGCCGCCGTGTCGTTGATCTCCTGGTTGCTCAGCGACAGCGCATCCACGATGGTGCGTTTGGACACCAGCCGCGGCGCGCGCGAGATCAGCAGCCGCAGCACTTCGAATTCACGCGGTGCGAGCTCGAAGGGCTCTCCGTCGAGATAGGCGCCGAAGTCCTCCGCGAGGACGCTCATCGGCCCGAACCGGATCACGCGATCGACATCCGGGTGCGTGCGTCGCAGCAGGACGTCGATGCGCGCATCCAGCTCGTCGGCTGCATACGGCTTCACGAGATAGTCGTCGGCGCCGGCACGCAGGCCTTCGACGCGTTCCGCCACGCGGTCGCGCGCGGTCAGCACCATCACGGGCGTGCGGGGATCGCGCGCACGGAACGCCCTCAACCAGACGATGCCGTCGCCATCGGGCATGCCCAGGTCGAGCAGGATCAGGTCGCACGCGCCGGTGACGAGCGCCGCGTCGGCCGCATCCAGGCGGCAGGCGTGCGTCACCAGCCACGGACCGTCCTGCCATCGCAGCTTGAGCTCGCGGGCGATCGCCGGGTCGTCTTCGATGAGCAGCAGTCGCATGGGGGCACGGATCCTGGGCGGGGCGGGACACCCATTGTGTAACCGCACCCCGGCGACGCCGCAATGACAGTCATGCGATGGGGTCGATAGGTTCGGGATAGGGACGCTCGGGACACTGCAGAGCTTCGACGGCTGTCCTGTCCGTCCCTCGCCGCGCTCTCGACATTGCCTGGAATGATCCGCCGACTCCTCGCCCCCCCCCTGCCACGGGCCATCGCCGCCGCCGCCATCATGCTCATGCTCGCAGGCGGCCTCTGGCTGGCCAGGACCGGCAGCGCCGAGGCGGCCAAGCCTTCGGTGTCTGCCGCAAGCGACGCGAGCGCTTCCGCGTCCGTCCAATTGTCGGACGCGCAATGGGCAACGCTCGACATCCGCACCGCCTCCACCGCTTCGTTCCAGACCCTCGCCGTCGCCGATGCGGTCGTGACCGTCGACGAACGCACAACGGTCCCCGTCTTCTCGCCCGCCACCGGCCGCGTCACCGCAGTCGCAGTGGAGGCCGGGCAGGAAGTCCGGCGCGGCCAGCTGCTGGCGTCCATCGCCGGGACGGAGACGGCGCAGGCCGGATCCGACCTCGCCGCGGCCACCGCCCAGGCCCGTACGGCGGAGCGGCAGCTCGCGTTGAGTCGCGAGGTGGCGGCGCGCCAGCAGGCCCTCGTCGATGCCGGCGGCGGCGCCACGAAGGACTGGCACCAGAGCCAGGCGGACCTGATCACCGCCGAGGGCGCGAAACGCATCGCCGATGCCGCGCTCGTGGCGGCACGGGTCAAGGCCGCGTCGGTCGGTGCCGATGGCTCCGCGCCGGACGGCATCGCCGGCCCGGCACGCCTCGTCGCCCCGATCGACGGGCAGGTCATCCAGCGCCAGGTCGCCGCGGGGCAGTTCATCAGCAGTCTGGCCGCCGGCGGCACGGGGCCGCTGTTCACCATCAGCGACCTTCGGCACGTGTGGGTTGTAGGCAGCCTCGGCGAGCGCGACGGCGCGGCACTGCGCGCCGGCCAGGCCGTCGAGATATCGACCCTGTCGATGGCACATCCCGTCAAGTCCGTTGTCAGCTGGGTCGCGCCCATCGTCGATTCGCAGACGAGGCGCGTCCAGTTCCGTGCGGAGCTTGCCAACATGGATCTCGCGCTGAAGCCGCAAATGACGGCGCGCATCCGCGTGTTCGACGTGGGGGCGGCGCCGACGATCGCCATTCCCAGCATCGCCATCGTCCACGACGGTGACGCGGCACATTGCTATGTGGCGACGGCGCCGCGCACATTGACGCTGCGCCAACTGAAGCTCGGCCGCACGGAGGCCGGCCTCACGGAGGTGCTGTCCGGCCTGAAGCCGGGCGACCGCGTGGTGACGCGCGGCGCGATCTTCGTGGACGCCCTCGCCGAAGGCGCCGCATCGTGAATCGCGTGATCGATTTCGCCCTGCGCCAGCGCATCCTGGTCGTGGCGTTGATGGCCGCGACTTTCATCATTGGCGGGATCTGCTTCTGGCAACTCAACATCGAGGCCTATCCGGATCCGGTGCCGCCCTCGGTCGATGTCGTGACCCAGAGCGCGGGGCAGTCCGCGGAGGAACTCGAGCGCGACATCACGATCCCCATCGAGATCCAGATGGCGGGCCTGGCGCATGTGACGAGCGTGCGCTCGATCTCCCTGTTCGGCCTGTCCGACGTGAAGGTGCAGTTCACCTACGACGCCAGCTACGAGCAAGCCGAGCAGTGGGTCTACAACCGGCTGTCGCAGTTGCCGCCGTTGCCCAACAACGCGCAGGCCCAGATTTCGCCGACGAGCCCGATCGGCGAGATCTACCGATACCGCGTCGTCGGGCCGCCGGGCGCGACGCCGGCCGACCTCAAGACGCTGCAGGACTGGACGCTCGAGCGCCGCTTCAAGGCGGTGCCCGGGGTGATCGACGTCACCGGCTGGGGCGGCAAGACCAAGGTCTACGACGTGACCATCGATCCGCGCCGCCTTGCATCCCTCAACGTGACGTTGGCGCAAGTCGTGCAGGCGCTGAATTCGAGCAACGCCAACGTGGGCGGCCAGTCGATCGACATTGGCGCGCAGACCGTCGTCGTGCGCGGGGTCGGGCTGGTCGAATCGCCGGCCGCGCTGCTGGACACCCTGGTCGGGCGCAATGCAGGCGCAGCCGTTCGCCTGCGCGACGTGGCCGACGTGTCGGCAGGCCATCAGCCGCGGCTGGGCATCGCGGGAAGCGACGGCGACAGCGACATCGTGGAGGGCATCGTTCTCATGCGTCGCGGCGCCGAGAGCAAGCCCACGATCGAGCGCGTCAAGCAGGAGATCGAGCACATCAATACGGGCGGCATCCTGCCGGCGGGCTACCGGTTGGAGAAGATCTACGACCGCAGCGAGCTCATCGACCTGACGACGCACACCGTGCTGCACAACATGCTGCTGGGCATGGTGTTGATCTTCTTCCTGCAGTGGGCATTTCTCGGCAACCTGCGCAGCGCGGTGGTCGTCGCGGCGACCATCCCGTTCGCGCTCGCATTCGCCGTCGCGCTGATGGTCTGGCGCGGCGAATCGGCCAACCTGTTGTCGGTGGGCGCGATCGACTTCGGCCTCATCGTGGACGCGTCGGTCATCATGGTGGAGAACATCTTTCGTCACCTGACCGAGAGCGCCGCCGCGCACCGTACCGGCGAGCCGATGCTGCACCGCGTGCGCACGTCGATGGGCTGGCGCGGCAAATTCGAGGTGATCTCGCAGTCCGCCACCGAAGTGGCACAGCCGATCCTGTTCTCTGCGGCGATCATCATCGCGGGCTTCGTGCCGCTGTTCACGATGTCCGGCATCGAAGGGCACATCTTCGGCCCGATGGCACGCACCTACGCCTACGCCATCGCCGGCGGCCTCATCGCGACGTTCACGATCTCGCCGGCACTCGCGAGCCTGCTGTTCGGCCGCCATGTCTCCGAGGTGGAGACGCCGCTGGTGCGCGCGCTGCATCGCGGCTACGCGCCGGTCATCGCCTGGGTCCTGGAGCGCCGGCGCCAGACGCTGGTTGTCATGGCGCTCGTGGTTCTGGCCACGGCAGCGATGGCAGCCCATCTCGGACTGGAGTTCCTGCCCAAGCTCGAAGAGGGAAACCTCTGGATCCGCGCCACGATGCCGCTGTCGATCTCGATGAGCGAGAGCGACGGCTACGTCAACGAGATGCGCCGCGTCATCGGCAGTTTTCCGGAAGTGCAGACGACGGTGTCCCAGCATGGACGGCCGGACGATGGCACGGACGCCACCGGTCCGTTCAACGCGGAGTTCTTCGTGCCCTTGAAGCCGGCCGGCGACTGGCCTGCGGGCGTGACCAAGGAGGCGCTGTCATCCCAGCTGGAAGCACAGCTCGAATCGCGCTTTCCCGGCGTCGAATTCAACTTCTCGCAGTACATCGAGGACAACGTCGAGGAAGCCGCCTCGGGCGTGAAGGGCGAGAATTCGGTGAAGATCTTCGGGCCCGACCTGCATACGCTGGAGCGCCTGTCCCAGCAGGTCGCCGCCACGATGCGCACGGTGCCGGGCATCACCGACCTGGCCGCGCTGCGCTCGCTTGGCCAGCCGACGCTCGAGATCGCGATCGACCGCGAGCGCGCCGCACGCTTCGGGCTCGGCCCGGCCGACGTCAACGCGACGATCCAGACCGCGCTCGGCGGCCAGGCGGTCGGCGACCTGCACGAGCCCGGCGGCGACCGGCACTTCCCCGTGATCGTTCGCCTCGCGCCGGAGTTCCGCAGCGACATCGACGCGATCCGACGCATCGGCGTCCCCACGCCGGACAACAGCCCGACGTCTTCCGTTCAAGCGACGCTGGGCGACGTCGCGCACATCGCGATGGTGTCGGGCGCGTCGTTCATCTATCGCGAAGGCCAGGAGCGCTACGTTCCGGTGAAGTTCGGCGTGCGTGGCCGCGACCTCGGCACCGCCGTGCTCGAGGCGAAGCAGCTTGTCACCCGACGCGTGCCGCTGCCGCCGGGCTATCACCTCGAGTGGGTGGGGCAGTTCGGCAACCTGCAGGAAGCCATGGGGCGCCTCGCGGTCGCGGTGCCGGCGGCCATTTGTCTGATCGTGCTGCTGCTGTACCTGAACTTCGGCCGCGTGCGCGACGTCCTGCTGGCCGCCAGCGTGATCCCGATGGCGCTGATCGGAGGGGTACTGGCGCTGTTCGTCACCGGCACGCCATTCAGCATCTCCGCGGCCATCGGCTTCATCGCGCTGTTCGGCATCTCCGTCATGGACGGCATCCTGATGCTCGCCTACTTCAACACGCATGTCGAAGCAGGCATGCCGCGTGCGCAGGCGCTGCGCAGGATGTGCGACGTCCAGATGCGGCCGGTGTTGATGACGTGCGTCGTCGCCTGCGTGGGCCTGCTGCCGGCGGCGCTGTCCACCGGCATCGGCTCGCAGGTGCAGCGCCCGCTCGCGCTGGTGGTCGTCGGAGGCATCCTGCTCGCCCCGTTGTTCATCCTCACCGTGCTGCCGATACTGATCGAGCGCTTCTCGGACCGGCGCGCGCGCGACCCGTTGCCGGAAACCGATGTCGGCGAAGGAGCGCTGGCATGACGCGAGGGCGCTCGATCGCCGCGATGCTGGCCTGCGCGCTCGCGGGATGTGCCGGCGCACCTTTGCCGCCGCTCCCGAACGTGCCGCTGCCAGCGCGATGGACAGCCACCACGATGCCGGCCTTCACGACGGGTTCGACCGACGTCCGCGATCGCGCGCAATCGCTGGCCGGCGCGGTCGATCGAAGAGACGACTGGTGGATCGCGTTCGGCGGATCGCGCGTCGACGCGCTGGTTCGCAGCGCGCTGGCCGGCAATCTCAGCGTGGCGGCCGCGGCGGCGACGCTGCGGCAGGCGCATGAACTCACGCTGGCGCAGTCCGCCGGGCTGTGGCCGACACTGAGTATTGGCGTCGGGGCGGTGCAGGCGCACGGCGCCAACGCCACCGTGATCAATTCGGGCGCGCCACGTTCGCGCACCGCGCTGCTGTCCGGCAGCTACGCGCCCGACCTGTTCGGTCTGGGTGCGAGCAACCTGGCCTCCACAAGGGCCCAGGAAGACGCCACGCGCTGGCAGCTCGAGGCCGGCCGCCTGACGCTTGCCGGTGACGTGCTGAATGCACTGACCGCCGAGAAGTCGGCACTCCGCGTCGAGCAATTGATGCAGCAGCTGGTGGGCATCGACACCGACGTGCTCACGATTGTGCGGTCGCGCGCGGCGCTGGGCGACGTCGCGACCACGGCGGTCTGGGCACAGTCCCAGCAGGTGCACGACCGGCAGGCCCAGCTCGCCACGGCGCGGCTGCAGACCGCTCAGGCGCGGGACCTGCTGGCATCCCTGCTCGGCGACGCGCCGGCGAACTTCGTCGAGCCCGACATCGATTTCGACGAACTTGCCTTGCCCGACCTCGCGCCGCGCCTGCCTGGCGACGTGATCGGCCGTCGGCCCGACGTGCAGATCGCGGCGGCGCAACTGCACGCGGCGAATGCGGCCCAGCAGGCAGCCATCGCCGCGCTGCTGCCGCAGGTCACGCTCAGCAGTGACGCGGGCTACGTGTCCACGACAGTCAAGCGGCTGTTCGATCCGGCCAGCCTCGTCTGGGATCTGGGCGTGTCGGCCACGCAGAGCCTGTTCGACGCCGGTGCCCAGCGTCATCGCGTCGAGGCGGCCCGGGCCCTGGCCGATGCCCAGTCGGCCCAGTACCGCGGTGCGCTCATCAGTGCCTTCAAGGATGTCGCGGACGGACTGGAAGCCCTCCGTCACGACGCAGAGGCCGACGTCGAAGCGATCGCGCGCATGCAGGCGGCGCAGCGTCAGCTGGATATCGCATCGACGAGCCACGCGCTGGGTGAAATCTCCCGGCAGGACCTCCTGGGAACCCGGGCACAGCTGATCCAGATGCAGATCCTGCAGGTTCAGGCCCGCGCCTGCCGGCTGGTCGACTCCGCCAACCTCATGGTGTCCCTGGGGGGCGCGCTTGACGACCCCCCTGCGCAAGCTGCCACGACTGCGCACCGACCGCTTGCGATCGGCATGAATTCTTCATCTTCTAATGGAACGTTCGAGCCATGACTCTTCCGACTTCCTCGATTCTTCGCGCCTGCATGCTCGCCTTGGCCGGTGTCGTCCTGTCGACCGCCGCTCATGCCGGCGACTGGCGCCAGGCGCGGGTGCGCAGCATCTCGGCCCGACCTGACGTCGACTCCGCTGTCGATCTCGAATGTGCGCCGCAGCGTCCTGAGCAACCGGCGCAAAAGGTGATCGTCGTCAGTTACCGCGTCGGCAAGAGCCTGCAGTGGCGAGCCTTCAATCTGGCCGCGGACGACGCCTATGCGGTCGGTGACGAAATCATTGTCAATGTCACCGACTGCCTGCTGGCACGCCAGCCTCGGCCTGGCGACGTGGCTGCCTCGGCGCCCTAAGTACCGCTGCGCAATTGGGTTTCGCCGCGCGGCACCGCGGTGACCGATCGTCCGATCGCATGGCACAACACTGCAATTTGCGGCGTCGCCCGCGCTGCTAGGCGGCTCCCCAGCCGCCCTGTCGATCGACCGGAATGTCGACGGCCTTGCGCTCGCGCGTTCAGTGGGCGCGGCTTTCGCAGCCGTTTGCCTCAGGCGCTCAGGCTGACCCGTATGGCCAGGCCACCGCTCGGCGTCGCCTGCGCCTCGATTCTGCCGCCGTGCGACTCGATCGCCCGCTTGGCGATGGTCAAACCCAGCCCGAAGCCTTCGACGCCGGCATCGCCGACTCGATGGAACGGCTCGAACATCAGGGCGCGGGCTTGCTCCGGCACGCCGGGCCCGTGGTCGCTGATGGTGACGACCAACCCGGTGCGGGTCACATCGGCATGTACCGTCACGACCGTGTGCTCCCGAGTGAATTTCACGGCGTTGCGCACGACGTTCTCGAATGCGCGATGAAGCAGATCGCCGCGCCCCACGATCCAGAATTCGCCGTTGGCGCTGAAGTCCAGATCCCTGTTCGATGCCTGGGCTTCGAAGTGAGCGTCATCGCAGATCTCCGATAGAAGTCCCATCACTTCGACGCGATCGCGCGCGACCGGCGTCGCGTCGGTCTCCAGCCTGGCCAGCGTCAGGAGCTCTCCGACCAGGGTATCCAGTCGATCGGACTCGCGTTCAACACGTTCCTGCATGGCCGACACGCGCTCGGGTTGTTGACGCGCGACGCCGATGGCGGCCTGGATGCGCGCCAGCGGTGAACGAAGCTCGTGCGATACATCGTGCAGCAGGCGTTGCTGCGCCCCGACCAACGATTGCATGCGTTGCGCCATGCGATCGAAGTCGGCCCCCAGATCCGCCAATTCGTCGCGACGGTTCCCCATTCGCGCCTGCACGCGGGTGTCCAACTGCCCTTCGGCCACGCGTCGCAAGGCCCAGCGAAGGGTTCGGATCGGCTGTGAAACATTCCAGGCCAGCAGGCTGGCGAACAACGTGCTGATCAGCACGGTCGAGGCAATGGGTATCCACAGCGGTGCGCGCGCTTGATTGCCCGCGGCCTCGCGCAGCATGTCTGCCGAAACGAACATCGTTGCAACAGCGCCGTCCGGCATGGGCACGCGCTGCACGAATCCCAGCCCGCGCCTGGCTTGCGCGAGGTCGAGTTGGTCAGGCGCCGATCGAACGTCTGTCCAGACCGCGCCATTGACAGGACGCCCGAGCAGATCGCGGCCCTGCGCATCGAACGCATAGGGCAGGACGTACGACCCCCGCTTGGCGGCAAGGCCGATCAGCTTGAGCGCATGAACATCCCCCGCCTCGAGAAGGTCGTGGGTGGGTTCCAGCATGAAGTGCAGACGCCCGATATCCGGGCGGAACGGCGGAACCAGGTCGAACCAGCGCGCCAGCCAGACGCCCGCCATGATCACGGCGGCGACAGTCACCAGGCCCACCCAGAACGCCGTGAAGAATTTCCAGAAGAGCCGGCCCATGGTCGTTGGTCACTCCTTCGTGAACTGATAGCCCATGCCGCGCACGGTCTTGATCAGATCTGCTTCGGGCGCGCACGCAGCGAGCTTCTGGCGGATGCTGCTCATGTGCACGTCGATGCTGCGGTCGAAGCGGGCGAGCGGGCGCCCCAGCGCGCGCTCCGACAGCTCGCGCCGGGTCACCAGGCGCCCGGCGTTGCGAACCAACTGCTCGAGAAGATTGAATTCGGCGCCCGTGAAGCTGAGCTCATGCGCGTTCCATTGGGCACTGCGTTGCTCGGGACGCAGCGACAGCGCGCCAACCCGCAACGCCGATTCGTTTGCGGACTCGGGCGATATCGGGCCGAGCCGGCGCAGGATGGCCCGCAGCCGCGCAGCCAGTTCCCTGGGTGAGCAAGGCTTGGGCACGTAGTCGTCGGCGCCGAGTTCCAGGCCAAGAATCCGGTCTACGTCGTCGCCACGGGCGGTGAGCATCAGCACCGGAATCGCGCTGTTGGCGCGAACTCGGCGCAACACTTCGACGCCCGTCATCCTGGGCATCATCACATCGAGCACGACGATGTCATGCCGGCCGCCCAGCGCCTCGGCGATGGCCACTTCGCCGCTGTGCGCCAGCGTCGTTGCAAAGCCGTCCTGGCGCAGATAGTCGGCCAGCAGGTTGCCCAGTTCGACATCGTCGTCCACCAGAAGCACGCGTGGCGTCACGGTCGATCCATTCCGCTGTATGTAGTCATCGTAAATATCGGTTTCAGGAGCCGGATCTTCCACCGCAACGGGGCCCCGCGGGTGGCCTCCTTACGTTTCTTTAGGCTTTCCTGACAGAGCTTACCGTGGCCACCCCGCATGATTCGGCCACCGCGACCTGCTGCGTTCTGCCTCTGGACAGCCTTTGAACACCATGATGATCCGCTCCGCCGCCTACCTTGCGACCCTGATGGGTTGCAGCACAGCATTCGCCCAGTCGGAGCCGCCGACCATGGAAGCCCCCCCGTTCGTGGACGCCTGGAAGTTCAATCTCGGCATCGGCGTCGGCGAGCAACCCAAGTTCCCGGGCAGCGACAGCGACCGCACGAGGGTGATGCCGATGCTGGGTGCTCAGTACGGCCGATTCTTTGTCGGCGGTGCGCCCGGAGCGGGATCGACCGCAGGTCTGGGCATGTATCTCCTGCGCGACTCGGGTTGGTCGGTCGGCGTCGGATTGGGCGCCAATCTCACGACTCCTCGCAAGGCTTCCGATTCGCCGCGATTGACGGGCATGGGCGACATTCCCCGGACCGAGTTGGGTTCGCTCTTCGTGAACTACGACTGGCGCTGGCTGGCGGTCCACAGCAAAGTCCAGACCGACATCGGCGGCAAGAACGAAGGCACGACCGCTTCGCTCGAACTGGAAGGCCGGGTACCGCTGGGCGGCGGCGTCATGCTGTCCGCCGGCCCGGGCCTGACCTGGGCCGACCACAAGTACCAGCAGACCTTCTTCGGCGTCGATTCGGCGCAAAGCCTGGCGTCGGGACTGGCGGCGTACAACGCCACGGCCGGCGTGAATTCCGTACGGCTCAACATCGGGCTCAACTACAGGATCTCCCCGCGCTGGGGCGTCGGCCTGCACACCAGCGTCGGACGACTGACGGGTTCGGCCGCCGACAGCCCCATCACCGAGAGCAAGAACCAGACGTCGGTCGGGCTGTTCACCAACTATGGGTTCTGAGACGAAGCCGTCGAATTCGTGAGCTCGACGGCATCCGGACGCTTCGCAATCCTGCCGCGCAGCACGGCGCGGGCCTCGGGCACCGAGTCACCGAGCATTCGCAGCGGCGCCAGCGCATCGAAGCCCATGCATCACTTGGCGGAAACTGCCGCGGCTAAGCATCAAGTTGTCGGAGAGTCGCCAGCAAGGCCTTGGTGAACCTCGGATCGGTGGCGGCTGCGACGTTGATGCGCGACCCCAGCGGCACGCTGCCTTGCTACCTCAGCAACATCGAGGGCGTGGCCGTCTTCTTCTCGTGGCAGGAAGACCTGATCGCGTTCACGCCGAACTCGCCCACACCGCGCGTGAACTGGGAGGCGATCGCCGCGCTCCTCTCACTCGGATACCCATTGCCATTGGCGTAGCGGTTGCACAGGTTCGCGGTTCCCGCAGTCGATGCGAAGTCCGACAGCTGCGGTGTCTGTCCCGTGGCCATTTTCGGGATGGCCGCGAAGCTCGAGTTCAAGCTCGGCAGATTGGCCCCGGAAATGCTGCTGACGGTGCCGGGCGTGCAGTTGCGTGCGCGCGCATCCGGGCCGCCGAAGCGTCGGTAATCCGCATCCTGGAAGAATCCCCGCTCCGCCTCCGTCAAGGGCGTGGCGCGGCTGTAGGAACCCGGCAGCAGATAGCTCCCGTCGGCGCCGTGGCCAGCGACAGGCCACCGTCGCCGAGGCCGCGGCCGCGGCCGGAACGCAGGTTGGCCGCCAGGGAAACACCGTCGATGGACTTCTTCAGGATCACGTTGACGACGCCGGCCAACGCGTCGCCACCATACACCGCGGAGGAACCGACCGGCACGATCTCGACACGCTCGATGGCGGCCATCGGAATGAGGTTCAGGTTGAAGAAGTTGGCCGACGAAGATCCCGCCGCCTCGATGCGCCGGCCGCTGTCATCAGTTCGGCAATCAGGCCGGTGCCCTACAGTGCGGCCGTGATGGCATCGAAGGCCGACAGACGTCCGGACACCGGATGCGCCACGCGTCCCCGGACAGCCTTCGGGTCGAACAGCACCGACGTGCTCGTCTCGTGAGCGATCGCCTGGAGCGACTCGGCCACTGGCTGCGACGGCTGCTCGATCGCGTACAGCGTTGGTGGAGAGGGTTCTGCTGCATCGCCGACGCCGCAGCGGATGAACAGCGAGGCCGGGATGATGGGCATGACGCCCACCTGGTGCGTGGTTGGAATTGTCTTCTTGCGGAACATCTCGCGCCCTCGTTTTGGTTGTCGACGGAGTGACAACGAGATGACGTGCCGGGCTAGCGATTGATTGGCAGTGCTTGCCCTAGTGCGGCTTCGTGAGTTCCAACCGTCCACCCTGTTCGTGCACGCTCAGGCCATGCAGCGCCGCGACCGCATGGGCAAATCCAGCACTGTCGCTGGTGTTGTACAGGCCGCTGACGCGCAGGCCGGCCGACTCCAGGCCATCGAGCAACACGATAGTCGTTCGGTTGTAGCGGTTCATCTCGGCGACGGCGTCGGCCAACGACGTGTCGTCGAAGACGGCTTCGTCTCGCTTCCACGCCATCACGCGCTCGACGTTCGGGCGGTCCAGCCGGGCGACGACCTTGGAGACCGCATGGCCAGGCTGGCGATCCAGCAGCAGGCGATCGCCGGCCTTCATCGACACCGACTGCGGCGGTGCGAGTGCGTCGCCGGATTTGCCTCTGGCCGGACGCACGTTCACCTGGCCCTCGACGAGCGTCACGGCCAACTCGTCGGCAGCGTGGGCGCCCGGCGCGTAGCGCACCGAGAAGGCCGTTCCCACGGCGACCACCTCGCTGCCGGCAATGCGCACGACGAAGGGGCGCCGCGCATCCTTCGCCACCTCGAAGAAGGCCTCTCCCTTGCGGACCTTCACCGTGCGCTGGGTCGATGCGAAGTCGACGCGGAGCTGCGTGTCGGTGTTCAGCAGCATGCGGCTGCCGTCCTCCAGCACGACCAGCCGCTGCTCTCCCACGTTGGTGCGGTAGGCGTTCTCGTCGTGCCAGTGCAGCACGAGGACGACGCCGACGGCGACTGCGCCGGCGACCGCGGAAGCGGTGATCCAGCGCCGGGCCGCCTCGCGCAGGCCCCCGCTCGAACGGGCCGATGCAGCGCGCTCGGACGCCAAGCCTTCATAAGCGGTCGCGAGGCCGATGCGGGGGACGTCCTGCCAGACGTCGGTACAGCGTTCGAACGCCTCGCGATGCGCGGGCGAACTCGCCTGCCAGGCCCGGAACTCCTGCTCCATCTGCCCGGTCCGGCTCGGCCCGTGCAGGCGGGCGATCCACACCGCCGCTTCCGCCGCGATCTCCGGCGTCACCTTCGGACGGCCCTCCGCGCCTGTCCCCTCGGGATCCGCGGCAGGTGATTCCGTCATGGATACCAGCCCTCCATCCAGCCGGTGATCATCAGCACCGCCTTGGCAACGTGCTTCTCGACGCTGCTGACGCTCAAGCCGTGCAGCCGCCCGATCTCCTGGTAGCTCAGGCCGTCGAGGCGGTGCGCCAGGAAGATGGTGCGCGTCTTGTCGTTCATCCGGGCCACGCAGTCGCTCAGACGGCCCAGGCGCTCGCGCGACAGCAGCACGTCCTCGGTACCTGGTGCGGTATCCACGAGCACCACGTCGTCCAGCAAGACCTCTTCGCCGCGGCTCGTCCGGGTTCGATGCGCGTCGATCGACAAATTGAGAGCGGTCTTCATCAAAAACGCCTCCGGCTTCTCGACGGCCTGCTTGCGCTCGTAGCAGGCCAGCCTCACGAAGGCTTCCTGCACCAGATCTTCTGCATCCTGCTCGGAGCGGCCACGGCGCCTCAGCGCGCCCTTGACCCGCAAGAATACGCTCGTCCAGTCTTTGATCATCCTTGACCCCAGGAAGCGCGCGCCATCGCGTTTTCAGAAACGTGGCGGAGCCATCTGCGCACCCGGATCCTGCCGGGGCCTCACCTTGGCAATCACACCTCCGCGGTCCAGACGGCGCTCCGTGCGTTGCAGAGCGCCCGCCACGAAGTCTAGTACCGCGGCTTCGCTTTCGAAACTGCCGTGCCGTCGAATGGCACGGATCAGACCCTCGCGAACATGTTCCGCAACGAGTTCGGGAGACGGCAGCATGCGCCACCGCGACGCCGCGCGAGCATCCGTCAGGAGGCCATCGACGGATGAACGGGCCATCGTGCTGGAGAACGCAGCGCTCACACACTCCTGCAGATTTCCGGCATCGGTGCCCGTCACGTGCCAGATTCGTTCGACGCCGCGGCGCTTCAGGTCTGCGAGCATCCGGAGCGAGCTTTCCGCGCCCCTCTCCGACCCGATCCAGGCCCCCAAGGGCTCGCACTCGCCGTCCGCCAGCCAGCCGAATGCCCAATGAACGGGATGATCGCGAAAGCCGTCCGCATCACGCAGTCGCACGACCGACGCGTCAAAGATGCCCAGGACGTATCGCCGGCATAGCGGTCGCTTCAACCAGCCCGAAAGCAAAGCTCCGCCAAGCACCGCACACCCTCCCCCTTTGTCATTGCAATCGCCTCTTGACGCAAAACACCGTTACAAGGCGTCATGAGTCTACTTCATCGACCTTGCAGGCTGTCAATCAGCAGGTTGATGCGTTACGTCTTCAGAGGCCTTGATCAACTATCCACGTTGACCATCGACGTGGGGAATGCGTGACGAAGACGAAGGAAGAGTTGGTGAACCAGCGGCTGGGGAAGACGATCTCCCGGCGGCGGAAGGCTGCCGGTTTCACGCAGGAGGAGGTCGCGGAACGGCTGGATATCGGCAAGGAAGCGTTCTCGCGACTCGAGCGCGGCATCGCCGGCGCCAGCGTCTACAGGCTCTTCGAACTCGCCGACATGTTCGAGTGCGGGGTCGAGACGTTCCTGATCGAGGGCAGCCGGAGAGTGACGGAGCAGGTCGAACTCATCGATCGCCACATCAGCACGCTGTCCATGGCCGACAGGCAACTCATGGTCCAGATCGTCGAACGGCTGGCGCGCAGATTCAAGCTCGATGCCAAGAAAGACCGAACCGCGGAAGAGGGCCCGGGTTATTGGCCTGACTGAGCGGCATCTTCGCGCGCGCCTGTCGGCCTGGATCAGGACGGCGATGGTCTTGAACTCGGCGCCAGGCGGCCGGTCGGCCACATCGACTCGACGCCCCGTCGGCACTCTCGCTCGAGCCGACGACTGGACTGAACGCGATCGAGGTAGCCGCAGATGTGGATGTCGAGCAGCATTGCCGGTTGTTTCCAGCGGTGTGCGATCATCGTAGCGTGACATCCAACGGCCGCATTGACCAGCCAACGTCCCCCTCCGCGGGGCGCACGCCTTGCCGCGCGTCGATTGCACCCGCCACCCACTCGATTCGAATTCTCCAGGGCCGTTGAGCTGCGGCTTCTCGCCGGTGCCCGACGGTCCCCTCACATGCAGCGGCGCTGCCAGCGCGCCATCCCATGAGTCGATCGACGGAGAGTTTCAATGTTTCAAGTTCGTCCGGGCGCCGAGTCGCCCTATCCCCTGCTTCAAGATATCGAAGTTGCCGCCAAGCGCCTGGCCGACAAGATCTTGCTGACGCCGGTGTGGCGCTGGCAGACGGGCGCCGCCAGCCGCTTGAGTCCACGGACCGAGGTCTGGCTGAAGCTGGAATTGTTCCAGCGCACCGGCAGCTTCAAGCTTCGTGGCGCGCTGAACTGCATTCAGGCGCTCGACGGCGCGGCTCTTGCCCGCGGCGTGGTGGCGGCGAGCGCGGGCAATCACGCCGTGGCGGTGGCCTACGCGGCGCGCGCTGCCGGCACCACCGCCAAGCTGGCGATGCCGCGCAACGCCAGCCCGGTGCGGGTGGCCGCCTGCCGTGACCAGGGAGCCGATCTCCTGTTTACCGACACCATCCACCAGGCGTTCGCGCTGGCGCAGCAATTGGTGGCCGACGAAGGCCGCAGCATGGTCCATCCCTTCGACGGGCCTCTGACCGCAGAGGGCACGGCCACCATCGGCCTGGAACTGATGCGCCAAGTGCAGGATCTCGACGCCGTGATCGTACCGGTGGGCGGCGGCGGGCTGTGCGGCGGCATCGCTTCGGCGGTGAAGCAGATCAACCCGGGCATCCTGGTCTTCGGCGTGGAGCCCTTCGGCGCGGATGCCATGTACCGCAGCTTCCAGGCCGGTCTGCCGCAGGTGCTCGAACAGGTCGACACCGTGGCCGACAGCCTGGGCGCCCCTTATGCGCTGGAGTACAGCTACGGCGTGTGCCGGCGCTTCGTCGACGAGATCGTTCGTGTGACGGACGATGAGATGGTCGCGTCCATGCAGCACCTGTTTCGTGACATGAAGCTGGTAGCGGAGCCAGCGGCCGCAGCGGCCACTGCGGCCTTGCTGGGGCCATTGCGCGAGCGGCTCGATGGAATGCGAGTGGCGCTGATCGTGTGCGGCTCCAACATCGACAGTGCCCGTTTCAGCGAGCTGCTGGCAGGCTCCGCCCGGTAAACCGGTGCGTTCTTCGCCGTAGCCGCAGTTCCCGACTGACCGGTCGTGGCCGGTCGGGGACACACGCCCGGCCGGCGTTGGTCGACCCCAACCTGACAGCGGTCACGTCAGGTCCGGCACCGGCCCGAATCTCGGAAGCTCGAAATGGACTTCAACGCGTTGTGAAAGGTGGCGTCTTGCTGAAACCCGAATTCTGCACATGGCGTCGCGATCAGTTCAATGTCCAGCGGGATCTCAGCGTGGTGCGGACGTAGGGGTCGTCTGAACACACTCCACAGCTCGTCTGCCTGGGCGTTCGAGGCGTTTGAACAGCGGCGCAGGTGAGGTCAATCGAATGTCAGCTGATCGGCTTACGGACTCACGCTTTCGACCCGAAGCGGGCGTAGACATCTTGAGATTGGGCGCCCCCGAGCGGACAGTTCGTACTGTCGAGCATCAACCCCTGAATATCGATCTTCGATGCCTTCAGCGCCTACCTCGTGAGGACCGCAATGCAGCACAGCTGTTGCAGCCAGAGCGAGCCGCCGTCAAAGCAAGCGCATGAAGTTCATTGGCCCATAAATGGCGTCCATCTACGGGAGAGATGGATTGCATCTCAATATATCGTCTTCTCAGAAGACCGGTGCGCCCCCACCATTCATGTTCGGACAGCGGGCCGATTTGCAAGCTCTCGCGCTTCTAGCGGGGAGCTTGGGTCGCCGTCCTGCGGCTGGATTCGGGCTCGGCCAGTCGCGGGACCACGCTTCTCAATTACGAAAGGATGAAAGATTATGAAAAGCTTAGAAGGCAAGATTGCACTCGTCACGGGCGGAAGCAGTGGGATTGGCTTGGCCACAGCCAAGCGCTTCGTGGATGAAGGTGCGCACGTCGTCATCACTGGGCGACGAGAGAATGAGCTGAAGGAGGCCGCCACGCTCATCAAGAAAAACGTCACGACGGTCGTGGGCGATGTGTCGCGCTTGGAAGATCTGGACCGGCTCTATGCTGTCGTGAAAGAGAAACATGGTCACATCGACATTCTCTTCGCGAACGCGGGCGCAGGGACGATCGCACCGCTCGCGGTAGCTACTGAGGCTCATTTCGACCAGACCTTCGACGTGAACGTGAAGGGAATGTTCTTCACGGTGCAGAAGGCCCTTCCCCTCTTCAAAGACGG
>FTKD01000097.1_pt2 | contig 44859 bp, 44 predicted proteins | sample 1658191 | NCBI WGS metagenome assembly FTKD01 (sample SAMEA3914808, study PRJEB12502) | metagenome | biome: forest; material: soil | place: Canada | collected 2011-08-03 | depth 0.3 m
ACTCCCCTCGCCCGCAGGCGGGAGAGGGGTGGGGCGGGCGGCGGGCCGATGAGGGAGGTTGCGATTTGACTCGGCCAGCCTTAACAAAAAACTTAACGCGACATTGGTCTGCCAATTCAATCGCAGTCAGATCACCACGCCCCTCATCGGCCCGCCGCCCGCCCCGCCCCTCTCCCGCCTGCGGGCGAGGGGTGATCGTGCAGCGAAGCGCCACCTCAAGGCTTCAAAAAGGCCTCGCAGAAGTATGGCGTGCGGTTTGATTCGGTTTTTAGGTAGGGTTGCTGCGCTAGTACCTGCTAACTGAAATCACTCGCTGGCTGAACTCCCCTCGCCCGCAGGCGGGAGAGGGGTGATCGTGCAGCGAGGCGCCACCTCAAAGCGTCAAATACCCGTCGGCAAACGTCTTCGCCCGACCGCCTCCGTTTCATTGCGCATACCCACCACTCACTGCCACTCCGCAAACGCATTCCGATAAGTCCTGCTCAACGTCAACCGCGTCCCATCCAACATCACCACCAGCGCATCGCCCTTGCTCCACGGCTGCAATTCCTGCACAAAATCCAGGTTGACGATGGTTGAGCGGTGGATGCGCTTGAATTGGGACTGGTCCAGCCGCGACAGGATCCATGACATCGTGTGCCGCAGCAGGTAGGAGGCGCCGTCGATGTGAAGGCGGATGTAGTCTTCTTCCGCCTGCACCCACTGTATCGTGCTGGTTCTTACCAGCACCCAGCGGTCGCCGGTTTTCAGCATGATGCGATCCGGCCTTGGCTCTCCCGGCGTCAGTTCGGAAATCAGGGAGATCAGCCTGTCGTCCGTGCTGCCCGGTGTTTGCGGGTGTTCGCGTACCCATGTCAGGGCTTGGTGAAAACGGTCCTTGTCGATCGGTTTCAACAAATAATCCATCGCATGCACTTCGAAGGCCTTCAAGGCATGCGCGTCGTAGGCGGTGACGAACAAGGTCGGCGGCATGTCTTCGGCGCCGATTGCTTCGATCACGCCGAAGCCGTCCAATTCCGGCATCTGGATATCCAGGAGAACCAGGTCAGGCTTGAGCGATTCGATCAGCGTCACGGCTTCCAGCCCGTTTCCGGCTTCGCCGATCACCTCGAAACCCGGTTCGCCCGCGATCAGTCCCCGGATACGCTGGCGTGCCAGAGGTTCATCATCGACGATCAGGGTCTTGATGGTCATTTGACTTGCCTCATTTGACTTGTTTCTGCAGCGACCAGGGAATTTGCACCACGGCACGCGTGCCCTGCCCCTCCTGGCTTTCGAGCGTGAAGGTGTGGCAATCCTTGTACATCAACTGCAATCGGGCGGAGGTGTTGTTGGTGCCGATGCCGTTCTTTCTCCCGCCGTTCATCCCGCGCCCGGTGTCGATGACTTCCAGCGTCAGCCATTGCTCCTGATGGTGCGCACGTATCGTGATCGCCGACGGTTCCGCCTTGTCGGCAACGCCGTGTTTGATGGCGTTCTCCACCAGGGGCTGCAGCAACAGCGCGGGGACCAGGGCATCGAGGCAGTCGGCTGCGACGTCCTTGATCACTGTGAGGCGGTCATGGAAGCGGATGCCTTCGATGCCGAGGTAGGCATCGACAAACGCCATCTCCTGACGCAGCGTGATTTCCTGCGCGTTGCCGGAATCGAGCGCCATGCGCAGCAAGTCGGCCAGCCGCGACACCATCCGGTCTGCGGCATCGGCGTCGCTGTGGATCAGCGCGGCAATCGAGTTGAGGGTGTTGAACAGGAAATGCGGCTGAAGCTGCATGCGCAGCGCCTGCGTCTGCGATTGCGCCAGTTGGCTTTGCAGTTGCGCCGCTTCCAGTTCCCGCTTCTGGTAACGATCGAATATCCGGATGCCGTGAAATGCGCCCAGCACCGCCCACAATAGCAGCAGATAGACATGGAAATACTGGGACAGGAAATGCGCGAAGCTGTGGTCGGTATCCGCATTCGGCTTCATGGTCGGCATCGCGGATTCGAATAGGCCCGCGACCCGGTAAATGACCCACAGCGCCATAACGGCAAGCACGATGCTGCCGACCAGGTGTATGACCCAGTTCTTCCATTCCGCCCAGTTAAACTGTTCGAGCGGCCAGCGCCAGGCCAATGCGAGCACGCCCAAACCCGCGCAGCCGAACACGAGGTTTTGCAGCATGTTCATCGGCACGAGGATGGTAAAAAACGGCATCGCAGGAAACCGCACGGCGTCCATCGTCGCCATGTAGATTCCCAGTACCGCCCAGACTCCCCAGTAAATGAGCCAACGGCGTAGTTTTTGACTCATGGCATGGGAGCCTTATTGCCGGTTGACATGCATTGCCACATTGCGCTGCTCCAGTCAGGTCGGATGATGAAGATTATGGCACTTGGCAGGAGCACGCAGCAAGCGTGGCCGCTTTCCGGGGTGGGCGAGACAGGTGAGGCCTACCCTGTCCTGCCCTTTCCCCCTGCCGCGTCGATACGGACATTGGAAGCCTTCGATCAATGAAACGCCACCTTGACCAGTTGTGCGCCGCTCGCGCCGGCGGCGGTTTGCACGTCGCTTTTCGGGAGATACACGTCGCCGCTCACCGTGCCATTTTCTGCGCGGTAAATGTCGATCCGCAACTGGCTGTCCTTCGCGACGAAGGAATTCGCCGAGGTGGCCACGATTTCGTGCCAGGCTTCGCCATGCAGGGCGGCGTATTTCTTCAGGCCGCGGGTAAACAGCGCCAGCGAATTGCCGTTCGCAAGCTCGTAGGAGCCGGCGAAGCGCTTGAATTCGTCGGCAGGCATGGCACGAACCTGTTCGGCCGTCTCGGACTTCGCGCCACTGATGGTGACCCTTGAGTCTTGCGGTGCGTTTTGTGCGTTTGCGGCCAGTGTCATCAGGCCAAGGAAGGACAACAAAGCGATCTTTTTCATGATGTTTCTCCACAGGATAAAGGAAAAGAGCCTCAAGCCGCGCCGAGCATCAATCGGTTATGCGATTTGTCGATGACGGTGCGGCGGCTGGAGGAAGCTTAGGTGGAGATCGGATGCGCCGAAACCGATTTGCGACGAACCGGGCGAAACCGTCGGCGAGCCGGGATTGGCGCGGGGTGAGGCGGCGGGCGGAATTCCGGGTCTGCCACTTTGGCAATGGTTGCGAGGACATGGGCAATAGTGGCCACATGGCAGGACATTGTGGCACCTGTTCTCCCATATTCATGGGATACCCTGTTCCCGCCGCGCCATGCTTCAATCCCGTGGTCGTTCATCGATTCGAAACCGGCGCCGAAAGACAACATCGCGCCAATCGGTGAAAATGGACGGCAAGGCGACAATTCGCATTCTTCCTCACCCCCATTCAGGAAACCGGCATGGCATATCAACTGAATCTGCACCACCTCGACCTCGCCTACTCCGGCGGCGCCTTCGAAGGCAAGTGGCCGAGGCGCTTCGTGCCCCAGCATGCAGGCAATCTCGACATCGCCGATGGTCAACTTGCTGCCAGCGACCCTTTGGTCGAGCCGGAGCCGCTACCCTTTACCCAGAGCGTGCCCAACGGCAGCTTTCCGGTAACGCTGGCGATTGGCGTGCTGGAGAACGGCGACGAACGTGTCGCCTATGCGCGTGTCGATTTCAGTTCCGCCAAGCCCGTACGCTGGGAGATGGCCCTGGTCGGCGGGCAGGATCACCGCGAGCTGGAAGCGGATAGTTTCTTCGGCTACGGCGTCGATGCCGGCACGGGCTGCTTCATGGGCGTGGCGGCCTCGCGCGACTTGGCCAGGGCGATGGATAAGGTCGAAGATTATTTCGAATCCATCATCGACGGCATGGATGCGACTTACAAGCACACGCGCTCATGGTATGCCTGGAAACCCGATACGGCAGGCTCGGAAAATATCGTCTGCTTCTCTTCGGGGTATGGCGACGGATGCTATCCCTCGTTTTTCGGTTACGACGCTGCGGGAAACGCGGTCGCGCTCGTGACGGACTTTTTGACGCTGTCCGACCCGGAACAGGAAGACTGACCGCACTGGAAAACCGGGCCAGCCTCCTGGAGGAGTTGAACCATGCCATCGGCCGTTGCAACGAGGCGGCTGGGCAGGCGATGAAGGTGCGGTTTTTGTTGGTGATGTAATCCACCACGCGAGGGGGCAGCTACACCACGGTCGTGATCGCTTTGATCAACTCGACATGCAGTATCGTAGCCTGTGCTTTGCGAAATGCGAAGCGCAACATTTCGTCATCGCACATCTTTCCACGCACGAGAAACGCAGCATTGTTGGGCTTCGCTGACGCTCAGCGCCAACCTACGGTTTGATGATCTCCACCAGTTCGAAGTGCAGCGTGACGAATTCGAAATCGTCATGCAGATCAAGATGCGGCAACGCGCGGATATGCACTTGCCTGAATTCCTCCGCGCTGGAAAACGTCTCGCCGCACCAGACTTCTTCGGGGATGTTGCCGAACTTGATGTGGTAGACCTTGGTGGCGCGGATGATGCAGCGCAGGTTGTGCTTGAGGTCGTAGACTTCGATGATGTCGCCCGGGGCGTAGCTGCCGTCGCCGTATTCGCCGTAGGATTGGTAGTAGGCTTCTACGGTGTCGGCGGTGACGGTTTTACGGCCTTCCATCACGGCGCGGGGGAGGCTGTCGTCGTTTTCGTTGGCGCCCCAGAAGGTTAGTTTTTTTGTTTGGGGCATGGGGGGTGGTTGGGAACACGCGAAGTTACGCAGCAAACACAGTTAATTTGTGGAGACGGAAAAACATCTCTCGCTCCAGGCTAATCGTTACTCAAAAGTACATGCAAGGGTTTGGAACCCCTCGCCCGCAGGCGGGAGAGGGGTGATCGTGCGGCGCTGTGCGACCTGAGTATCCTGTAACGACTGGCTGAAGGTGTCAGCACCTTGCCTACAACAACTTCGTCGCCACCGTCCACGCAATCGCCGCCACAAACGCCGACGCCGGGATCGTCAATAGCCACGCCCACACGATATTTCCCGCTACGCCCCAGCGCACGGCCGACATCTTTTGCGAGGCGCCCACGCCGACGATGGCGCCGGTGATGGTATGCGTTGTCGATACCGGCACGCCCAGCGCGGTGGCGATGAAGAGGGTGAAGGCGCCGCCGGTTTCGGCGCAGAAGCCGCCGACGGGTTTCAGCTTGGTGATCTTCTGGCCCATGGTTTTGACGATGCGCCAGCCGCCGAAGAGCGTGCCCAGGCTAATCGCCGTGTAACAGGCCACGATGACCCATACCGGCACGGCGTCGCCCGCGCCGATCTGGCCGCCGGCGATCAGGAGCATCCAGATGATGCCGATGGTTTTTTGCGCGTCGTTGCCGCCGTGGCCCAGGCTATACATGGAGGCCGAGATCAGTTGCAGGCGGCGGAACCATTTGTCGATGCGGCGCGGCGTGGAGCCGACGAAGAGCCAGGAGACGATGATCATCATCAGGGCGCCCAAAACGAAGCCGAGCAGGGGCGAGAGCACGATGAAGATGACGACCTTGATCAGGCCGGAAGGGACAAGCGCGGCGGTGCCGGCCTTGGCCACGGCCGAACCCACCAGGCCGCCGATCAGGGCGTGTGAAGAGGACGAGGGGATGCCGAAATACCAGGTGACGAAGTTCCAGAACACGGCGCCGAAGAGCGCCCCGAAGACGACGTATTGGTCCACCACTTCCGGGTGGATGGTGTCCTTGCCGACTGTGGCGGCAACGGTCAGCGGGAAGATGATGACGGCGATGAAGTTGAACAGCGCCGCCATGGCCACTGCCGTGTGCGGCTTCAATACGCGCGTGGAGACGACTGTCGCAATCGCGTTGGCGGCGTCGTGGAAGCCGTTCATGAAGTCGAACAGCAGCGCCAGGGCGATCAAGGCGCCCAGCGCGAACAGGCTGATTTCGATGGTGTGCATAGGTGGGGTCGGGAGCGCCGTGGCCTCTGAACCTGTTTCTGATCTACAGCGGGCGCAGTAGGATCATGACCGGGTTCTCAGGCATTTTCGACGAGGATGCCTTCGATGATGTTGGCCACGTCTTCGCAGCGGTCGGTGACGGTCTCGAGGATTTCGTAGATCGCCTTGAGCTTGATCAGGGTGCGCACGTCGGGTTCGTCGCGAAACAGCTTGGACATGGCGGCGCGCATGACGTGGTCGGCGTCGGACTCGAGCCGGTCGATCTCGGCGCAGATGGCCAGGATGGCGCGCGCGTTGTCCATGTTGTGCAACAGGCGGACGGCGGCCAGCACTTTTTCGGCGCAGGCCAGGCTCAGCTCGGCCAGGCGGCGCGCTTCGGCGGTGGTGGCCTTGAGGTCATAGAGCGAGATGGTTTGCGCGGCATCTTCCAGCAGGTCGAGGATGTCGTCCATGCGGGTGATGAGCTGGTGGATGTCGTCGCGGTCGATCGGGGTGATGAAGGTCTTGTGCAGCAGCTCGATGGTGTCGTGAGTGACCTTGTCGGCCTGCTTTTCGATGCTCTCGATGGCGTGCACGCGGATTTCGAGATCGTCGAAGCTGGTCATGAGCTTGACCATTTCGGCCGCGCCCTTGACGCACAGTTCCGCGTGCTGCTCGAACAGCTCAAAGAACTTTCCCTCGCTGGGCATCAAACGTCCAAACATATTCACTCCCAATAATTTTATTGCTTCAGTCGCACCGTCAGTCGCCTTGATATGTCGCCAGGCTGCCTGAGTAGTTGTCGAACTTGGTATATTGACCGAGGAAGGTCACGCGTATGGCGCCGATGGGGCCGTTACGCTGCTTGCCGATGATGATTTCGGCGGTGCCCTTGTCGGGCGAATCGGGGTTGTACACTTCGTCGCGGTAGATGAAGAGAATCACGTCGGCGTCCTGCTCGATGGCGCCCGATTCGCGCAAGTCCGACATCACGGGGCGCTTGTTGGGGCGCTGTTCCAGCGAGCGGTTCAGCTGCGACAGCGCGATCACGGGGCAGTTCAATTCCTTGGCCAGCCCCTTCAAGTTACGCGAGATTTCCGAGATTTCGCTGGCGCGGTTTTCGCCCGAGGAATTGGCCGACATGAGCTGCAGATAGTCGACCACGATCAGGCCGAGCTTGCCGCACTGGCGCGCCAGGCGGCGCGAGCGCGCGCGCAACTCGATCGAGGACAGCGCGGGCGTTTCGTCGATGTAGAGCTGGGCGTCGTTCATCTTCTGGATGGCGTGCGTCAGGCGCGGCCAGTCTTCGTCGATCAGCTTGCCGGTGCGCAGGCGGTGCTGGTCGAGCCGGCCCACCGAACCCAGCATACGCATGGCGAGCTGGGTGCCGCCCATTTCCATGGAGAACACGGCAACCGGCAGGCCGCTGTCGATGGCGACGTTTTCGCCGATATTGAGCGAGAACGCCGTGTTGTGCGTGACGACGTAATCGTCGGTCAGGTAGAGCCGCGACGGGTGCGAGACCGAGATGCATTGCGCCTGCGCCACGCGTGTGGGTTCGATCGCCGCGATCACGGGCAGCTTGCGCCGCGTGCGGCCGGCGGCCAGGCGCAGGCGCTTGCCTTCAAAGAGGAACAGGCTTTGCGGATCGGGATGGCTGATCGTGCAGGTGTAAGCCGTGGCGCCGGTCTTGCGCACACCGTCGACTGTGAAGCTGGTGGCTTTTTCGCGGATGGCGCACCAGCCGCCCAGCGAGCGAACCAACGCCTGCACGTCTTGCGCCAGGCGCGCGCTGGCGCTGGAATAGCGCACGGTGCCCCAGCTTTCGACCCAACCGTCGGTATCGAGCAAGCCACGCAAGATGTCGAGCCGCGCCGCGCGCGACGCGTTCAAGTAGGATTCGGGAATGAATTTGTCGTAGCTCGTCGTGCCCCACAGACCGAGCCCTTCCAGCGCTTCCTTCAACGGATTTTTGCCGGGGCGCGCTTCCATGTCCGCGACGCCGCGGCGCTTGATGCGCCAGTCGTAGCCACCGGCGTAGGAGAGTTCCAGGCTTGAATCGACGCGTGTACGCATGCGCTGCAGCGTCTCTTCTGCCTTGACCGAGAAGCGCACGGCGCTGCCGCCCAGCGAGCCGTCGCCGATCAGCGCGCCCAATACCCAGGGATCGACCGGCAAGGCCTCGTCGTGGCCGAATTCGCCTTCGGGCATGCTGATCCACAGACGATTCTGGTAGCGTTTCTTCGTCAGGAGCGTCATCACCTCGGCAGTGGGGAGCACGCGTGGCGCGTCCCACTGGCGGTAGTGCACACTCCAGAGGTGTTCGGCGCAGCACTCGGCGGATCGGCCGTCGGAGAAGTGCATACGGTAGATTTGTTTTTCGCCTTGCGGGTAGACGCCGGTGACGATGGACGGCTGGCCATCAACCGAGGCCAGCGCATCGCCCACGGCGAGTTCGCCCATGGCTTTCCAGCCCGTGCGGGTCTTGACCCTCGCGTCGAACGGCTGGGCCTTGCCCATCGACGGCCGTCCGGCCACGATGATCAGGTCGCCCGGCTGCAGGCCTGAGGTCATGCGGTCCAGGTCCATGAAGCCGGTGGGCACGCCGGTGATTTCGCTGGTGGAATCGCGGTTGTAGAGTTCATCGATGCGCTCGACCACCTGCGTCAACAGCGGCTGGATCGCGACGAAGCCCTTGGCGCCGCGCGAGCCTTCTTCGGCGATGGCGAAGATCTTCGATTCTGCCGTGTCGAGCATCTCCTTGACTTCCTTCCCCTGCGGGGAGAAGGCATCGCCGGAGATTTCGTCGGCCACGGTGATGAGCTTGCGCAGCACGCCGCGGTCGCGCACGATCTCGGCGTAGTGGCGGATATTGGCCGCCGAGGGCGTGTTTTGCGCCAGCGCGTTGAGGTAGCTCAAGCCGCCGACTTCATCTGCCTTGGCCACGGCGGCGAGCGATTCGTAGACCGTGATCACGTCCGCCGGGCGGCTGTTGTTGATCAGCCGGACGATGTGCTGAAAGATGATGCGGTGGTCGTAGCGGTAAAAGTCGCCTTCCTGGACGAAATCGGCGATGCGGTCCCAGGCCGCGTTGTCCAGCAGCAAGCCGCCCAGGACGGATTGCTCGGCCTCGATCGAATGCGGTGGTACGCGCAGGGATTCAAGTTGTGGATCGGGGCGTTCGCTCATGGCGCGAATTATACCGTTGCGGAGGTGTTAGCGTGACGCGATTATGACAAAGATTGCTGTGGGTTGAAGGATCGATAAGAGATGCGGTGCGTGGATCTGCCGACACCGTCAATCGCCTGCGATACTCCCCTCGTCCGCGCTCTGATCATTTGGCTCAAGTGCACGCAAGGGCTTGGAACCCCTCTCCCGCAGGCGGGAGAGGGGCAGAGGTGAGGGCGGCTGTGATCTGGCTACTCTGAACGAGCCTAGTCTACTTGCGAGCGCCCTCACCCCCACCCCTCTCCCGCCTGCGGGAGAGGGGAGTTAGTAGTGCGACGACTTGTGGGTAAAGATCAGCTCCCAGCCGAGGAAGCGAAGATCCGGGCGTAACGTACCAGATGCGCAATCAATTTATCGATACCACAGACGCAAAAAAGCCGGACGAATCCGGCTTTTTGCATTTCCCGGAAGGGAAATTAAGCGTGCTCGCCCAGCACCGAAACAGTAACGTCAACAACGACGTCAGTGTGCAGCGCAACAGCGATAGTCGAATCGCCGACCATCTTCAGCGGGCCTTGCGGCAGGCGCACTTGCGCCTTTTGCACCGGGAAGCCTTGCTTGGTCAGGGCTTCGGCGATGTCGAAGTTGGTGACGGAACCGAACAGACGGCCATCGACGCCGGCCTTTTGCGAGATTTGGACGGTCAGACCGGCCAGCTTTTCGCCTTGGGCTTGGGCTTCGGCCAGCTTGCCGGCGGCTGCCTTTTCCAGATCGGCGCGCTTGGTTTCGAACTCGGCGATCGCCGTGGTGGTAGCGCGGCGGGCCTTGCGTTGCGGGATCAGGAAGTTGCGTGCGAAACCGTCCTTGACCTTGACGACGTCACCGAGGTTGCCCAGATTGACGACTTTTTCCAACAGAATGACTTGCATGTTTTTCTCCAGATTCAGGTAACTGAGTTGTCGTCAATTACGCATTGTGCAGATCGGTGTACGGCAACAGCGCGAGGTAACGGGCGCGCTTGATTGCGGTATCAACCTGGCGTTGATAGTGGGCCTTGGTGCCGGTCAGGCGGGCCGGCATGATCTTGCCGTTTTCCTGAACGAAATCCTTCAAGGTGTCGACGTCCTTGTAGTCAACTTGTTCAACGCCTGCAGCGGTGAAGCGGCAGAATTTCTTGCGCTTGAACAGCGGATTTTGCTGTTGGCGCTTTTGCTTGAGCTTGAGCTTGTTCTTGTCGAATTTTTTACCGAATGCCATGATGGGCTCCTGTATATGAAAATAGGGTACTAATCGAAATCGATGATGTGGTACACGAGTGCTTTGCTGTTGCGACTCTTGCGTGCCAGAAAACCCTTGAACCGGAATGTCCCGCCTAATTCGGCTTGATTGAATCGACCTGAAATCTCACCCGCGGCGAGCGCGGCAATTTCAAATTCGATCAATCTCGGGATGCCCGCTTCGACTTGTTCCGAATGATGCAACAGCTTCGCTGCAACAACCGGGATGCCTGCCGGTGTGTAACGCATGACGTCACGTTCGGCGATGGCGGCTACAAGTAGGAGCGTGTTTTCCAGTGGTTCTCTTTCTGCAAGCTGGCCGCAGTCAGTTGCTGAGATTAAGCAGCAGGCGCCTCGGCACGGTGAGCCTTGGCAGACTCTTCCTTCTGCACAGCCTTCATCATCGGCGACGGTGCGGTCTCGGCCTTCTTCATCTTGACGGTCAGATGGCGCAGGACGGCATCGTTGAACTTGAAGCCGGTTTCGATTTCGACCAGCGTCTCGTTGTCGCACTCGATGTTCATGCAAACATAGTGTGCCTTGGCGAGCTTCTGGATCAGGTAAGCCATCTGGCGACGACCCCAGTCTTCAACACGGTGAACCTTGCCGCCGCGAGTGGTGACGATGCCCTTGTAACGCTCGATCATGGCAGGCACTTGCTCGCTTTGGTCCGGATGGACGATAAAAACGATTTCATAATGACGCATACATAAACTCCTTATGGACAATTAAAGGAGATGCATTTGACTTGCATCCCCAAAGCCCACCCTGGCGTCAAGACAGGTGTGGGAAGAAAAGCCCGTGACTATACCGCGTTTTGGCGGAAAACTCAATGGTTTCAGGCATTTATGGCCGGCGTGACGCCAAAACCGCATGTCCCCGGCCTTTCCCAAGGCAAATAGCTTGCAAAATCACCAAACCTGTATAAAAATACAGGCTGTGGATAAGCACAGCTTGCATGTGCCCCATGTGTGTGCCCCGTGTGTGCCCCATGTGTGTCACGACACATGAGGCACAAGTGACAAAGTGACATCCAGCCCGACGACCCTATTACGGACAATCAGCGCCCAGCCCATGCTCAAGCTCACCGCCCGCCAGGAACAAATCCTGAACCTCATCCGGGAAGCCATCGAAAACACCGGCTTCCCGCCCACCCGGGCTGAAATCGCCAACGAACTGGGTTTCAAATCCGCCAACGCGGCAGAAGAACACTTGCAGGCGCTGGCGCGCAAGGGCGCGATCGAAATCTCGCCCGGCACCTCGCGCGGCATCCGCTTGTGCAACGACGGCGGCGCCGAGCGCGGCGCGGACCGCTTCGGCGGCAGCCAGCTCGCCCTGCCCCACCCGGCGCTGCTGCAACTCGCCCTGCCGCTGGTCGGCCGCGTGGCCGCCGGCTCGCCCATCCTGGCGCAGGAACACATCGAAACCACCTACAACGTCGACCCCAACCTGTTCTCCGCCAAGCCCGACTATCTGCTGAAGGTGCGCGGCATGTCCATGCGCGACGCCGGCATCATGGATGGCGACTTGTTGGCCGTGAAAAGGGCCGACACCGCGCGCAACGGCCAGATCATCGTCGCGCGCCTGGGCGACGACGTGACGGTCAAGCGCTACCGCAAGACCGGCGGGCTGATCGAGCTGCTGCCCGAGAACCCCGACTTCAAGACCATCCGCGTGGAAGACCCTGACCAGTTTGCGCTGGAGGGGTTGGCTGTGGGGTTGATGCGCGCCTGGGGGTGACCGTGGCGGCTGGCGGTTTTCACCTTTACGGCAACCGCGAATCGGGGCACAGCTACAAGGTCAAGCTGCTGCTGGCTGTCGCCGACGTGCCGCATACGTACGAAGAAATCGACCTGATGCAAGCGCGGGAAGAACGCCCCGAGCCGTTTCGCAGTCTCGCCAGGTTCGGCGAAGTGCCGCTCCTGGTGCATGAGGGGCAAGCCCTGGTGCAGTCAGACGCCATCCTGCACTACCTCGCCAGCCATCTGAAGGCCTACGGCGGCGAATCGCCCGAACGGCTGGACCGCTGCCGCGAATGGCTGTTCTGGGAAGCCAATCGCATCGGCCTCTCCTTCCCTCACCTACGCTTCGCCCGCAAGTTCGCGCCCAGGCAATATCCTGCGGGCGCGCTGGAGTGGCTCGGCCATCGTTTCGAGCAGGACATCGCCCGGCTTGATCATGAGTTTGCCGATGGGCGACGCTTTATCCTTGGCGACGCGGTGAGCATCGCGGACTTTGCGCTGTGCGGGTATTTGTTCTGGCCGGAACAGGCTGGGGTGGAGCTTCCGGCGCAGGTGGGGCGCTGGCTGGATAATATTCGTGGGCTGCCTGGGTGGGAGCATCCTTATGCGTTGATGCGGGGGTGAGGGCGTTTGGTGGATTGCGCTGCGCTTATCCACTCTACATACCGACATACTCATGCGTAGCGATGGATTCACAGGTGGGTTGCGCTTCGCTTGCCGACACTACGCATGTTGCCGAACGAATTGCCTGGCAAAGCAAAGCGATGGAGATGGCCGCATTCGGAGCGCCGGCTGAACTCCGCTCGCCCGCAGGCGGGAGAGGGGTGGGGGTGAGGGAGGTGGCGATCTGGCTGAACTTTAAATGGAAAAAGCTGTAAGCCAAAAAGTTCGTAAGTGCGAATTGGATTGCCATGTCATTTCATTGCGACGATAGTCTCGCAATAACACTGAATGTGGATCGCAACGTCCCTCACCCCCTCCCCTCTCCCGCCTGCGGGCGAGGGGTGATCGGCCGTCTTGCCCCATTGACGTAGCCATAAACGCAAAGGCAAATTGACGCCAAGCCGCACAGCTACGAAGAAGTTTGCCTGCTTGCGGCCGGCTTTGCATGGGTGACGAGACGTTCCCTCTATAGGATTACCTGCTTGCAGCTAGCCTTGCATGCCCGACGAAACGCCCCTTTAGAGGTCTGACCGCTAGCGGCTAGCCTCGCGTAACTGGCGAGATCGCCTACATCACCCGATGCCGCAAAGCCGGCAAGCTCTCCCGCACGCCACCCAAGTGCGCCGCATCAATCGCCCCCACGATGGTCCCCTCGCCTTCAGCCAACAGCGTCTCAATCTCACCCCACGGATTGATCAGCATGCTGTGCCCCCAGGTGCGGCGGCCGTTGACGTGTTTGCCGCCTTGCGCGGCGGCCAGGACGTAGCACTGGTTTTCGATGGCGCGGGCGCGCAATAGGGTTTCCCAGTGCGCTTTGCCGGTGGTGTAGGTGAAGGCGGCGGGCACGACGATCAGGGCGCAGTCGCCCATCGCGCGATACAGCTCGGGGAAGCGCAGGTCGTAGCACACCGAGAGGCCGACGCGGCCGAACGGCGCTGCGAAGGTTTGCACTTCGCTGCCGGGTACGATGGTGCGTGCCTCGTCGTAGGATTCGTCGCCCTTGGTGAAGGAGAACAGGTGGATCTTGTCGTAGCGCGCGACGCGCTGGCCTTCGGGGTTGAAGACCAGCGTGGTGTTCAGCACCTTGTCGGTGCCTGCCGCCAGGGGCAGCGTGCCGCCGATCAGCCACACCTTGTGGGCCTTGGCCTGTTGCGCCATCCATTGCTGGATCGGGCCGGGCACATCCGCGTTTTCCGCGTGCGCCAGCTTGTCGCGCTCGTGCATGCCCATGATGGGCCAGTATTCCGGCAGCAGCACCAGTTGCGCGCCTTCGGTGGCGGCTTGCGCGACCAGGCGCTGCATGGCGGCGAAATTTTCCTGCGGTTCCGGTGTGGACACCATCTGCACCGCTGCGACTTTGAAACTCATGACGGACCTCACTTTCCTGTCGGCGCATTGCCGGTCGCCGCGCTCGCGTCGGCGGCCTTCTTGTCTGCCTTGCTGAGCTTGGTCACCTTGGGGTCGCTCCACGGCCCGGTGACTTGCATTTCCTCGGTGAATGCCTTCGACAGCGGATCGCGCAGGAACAATTGCGCCAGGAAGGTGCCGACGCCGACCGCCGGGTTGATCAGGATGTAGCCCACCGAGGCGGCGCCGGCATCGATCTTGGGCACCACGATGACGTGCAGGTTCTGTGTTTCGTTGACGACGTCGGCGCTGCCTTCCATGGCGACGGTGGCATCCAACCCGAGCATTTTCAAATCCTTGGTGCTCAATACGCCGTTTTCGATATTGGCCGTCATGGAAAGCGCGTCGAAGGCGAAGCCGGAGGAGAACACGTCGCGGAAGTCGAGCGTCAGGCGGCGCGGCAGCGATTGCAGGCTCAACACGCCCAACAGTTTGGCGGCACCGGGGTCGCCCTTCAAGAATTGACCCTTTTCCACCTTGAGTTCACTGACGTTGCCCGAGAGGCTGGGCAGGTCGAGCGAGTATGGCACGCCGTTCCAGCTCACCTCGCCGGCCATGTTGCCCTTGCCCTTGCTCACGACGTTGGCAAAGCCCAGGCGGTCGAGCGTCGCACCGGCGTTTTTCAGCTCCAGCGTGTAAGACAGGTGCGAGCGGTTCTGGTTGTTGCGGATGACCCAGTCGCCCTTGGCCTTGAAGCTGGCGTCGGGATTGTCGACTTCGAGGTCGTCGATGCTCCAGACGTTGGCACCGTCACGGCGCCCGTTGCTGGCCTTGAGCACCAGCTTGCCGAGGTGTTTTTCCAGCAGGTCGAAATTCTGCGCTTCGATGTCGAGCGCGGGCAATTCCTGCGCCGCGCTCTTGCCTTGCAGCAGATCGGTCACTTCGCTGGCGCCGGATTTGGGGATGATCAGCGAATCGAGCTTGGCCGTGACCAATCCCTTGCCCTGCGGCGCATAGCTGAAGTTGCCCGCCACCTGGCCCGCGGCGACCTTGGCCTGCCACAGTTCGCCCTGATGGCTGGCGTTCAAGACAACGTTGTCGATCTTGTGGCCGAACACCGTCATTTCGCTGGCATGGACAGCAAAGGTATCGGGATTGAAGAAGTCGGCGAAGCCGCCGCCCGGCTGGCTGCCCTGGCGCGGCTTGTCGGCGCCGATGGCCGCGATCAGGTCGCTCCAGGCATCGACGTTGAGCGACTTCAGGCTGACGTTGAGCAAGACGCCGGAAGCCGGTGCCGTGGGCGGCTGGAACACGCCGATGGCGCCGCGCGTCAGGCGCCAGGGGGCATGAGGGTCAGGACTCTTCTCGCGCTCGTAGCGCGCATTGATGGCGCTGCCCAGGGCGATCTTGACTTCTTCGCGCTGGACATTGGGGTCGGCCGAATTCATGCCCAGCATTTCTACCTTGGTGGCGAGGTTCTCGCCGGCTTCCTTGTGCAGCGGCGCCGGGAAGTCCAGGCCCAGGCCGTTCAGGTTGGAATCGACGATGAGGTCGGCGTGTTTCTTGCGCACGTTGACGGCGACGTTGTAGTGCGTGCTGCCGGAGATGCGCTGGGCGATTTTCCCCATGCCGTTGTCGGCCGCGTACTTGCGCACGCCGTCGGCGGTGAGCATGCCTTCGGCGCGGATCGCCGCCGTCTCGCCGGGGCCGCCGCCGGTGATCGTGGCGGGCCCGCCCAAAAACGTGGTGTGCACGCTGTTGATGGTGAAGCCCTTTTCGCTGAATTCGAGCGCGCCGGTGCTGCCGTTCAAGGGTGGCAGGCCGGCGAAAAGCGCGATGTCGTCGCCGAGGAATTGCAGCTTGCCATAGACCTTGGTGTCGTTCGCGTGCGAAAGCGGCATGCTGATCTTCAGGGTGAGCTTGGCATTGCCGCCGGCATGGGTGTCGTCGGTGAAGCCGCCTATCATCTGCTGCACCGGGCTGTCTTGCACATAGGCCAGGAAGTCCGGCATCGCACCGGCGGCATTGCCGGTGACTTCGAGCACGTTGCGCGGCGGGTTGATGTCTTCGATCACCGCCTTGGTGTCGGTGATGGCGACGCCGTGCGTCTTGGCGCGGTCGCCATTGATTTGCAGGCGCGTGCGATCCATCTTGATGGTGCCCTGGATGTCTTCCAGATACGGCCACATCGGTTTTTTCGGGTCGCGCAGGTTGGGCCGCGTGTCGTAGCTGAGGGTGCCGTCGGCAATGCGCCCGTCGAGCGTGAATTCGCCCTTGGGCTTGTCGCCGGGGTTGTCGGGGTGGAAGGGGAAGTCCTTCATGTCGCCCTTGACCTTGACGGTGGCGTCGCGCAGCGTGCCGGCGATCAAGGCATGGGTGATCCATTCGCGAAAATGCTCTTCGGCGTTGGCCGGCAGGTATTGCTCAACCTTGTTCAAATCGAAGCGGTCGATGTGGGCGGAAAAGTCGGCGAAGCCGGTGGCCTTGGCGCCGGGCTGGTTGGTGACGAGGTAGGTGCCGGAAGCCGAGGCAGCCAGGCCGTCGCGCACGATGTTCATGCTGGCAACAGAGAACAGCATCTTGTTCTTGTCCTGGAAGGCCCAGTTGGCTTGCAGGCCGAATTTTTGCAGCGGCACCATGGGGTCGGCAAAGACGCCGGGCAATTCGATCTGCAGATTGCTGGAATCGAGCATCATGTCGCCGCCGCGCTCGCTCATTTCGACGTTGCCGGTCAGGTTGTCGAAGCCGGGGATGAAGGGCACGGCGGCCTGGGCCGGAACCTTGCCGTATTTGGGCCGGCCCGGACGCGCGGCCTGCCCCTTCATCGAGAGCGCGGCGAAGCTGCCCTTGACGTTGTAGGCCGAGATGGCAGGATAGTTGCCCGACCAGCTCGCCGTGAAATCGCGCAACTGGCCGCGCGGCGCGTAGTCGGCAAGCATCTGGCGCCATTCGGGCGAGAACGGCAGGCGGCTGGCGAAGGTCGCCATGGTTTGCAGATCGATCAGGGTGGCGCTGACGGTGGTCTTGGCCGGTTCGCCATCGGCGCCCGGCTCGAAGGATTCCGAGATCGAGGTCGGCGGCAGGGCCATGCCGTCGTTGGTGAGGAAGGAAAAGTTGGTCAGCGCCATGCTGTGACCGCGCGCACCCAGGGTCAGCGTGCCGTCGGTGCCGCGCTTGTCGATGTCTTCCTTGACGCCGATGCGGCCGCTGACCTTGTCGAGTTCCAACACCGGTAGATTGTTGAAGCGCAAGGCGGTGTCGGCGAGCGAGATGTCGGCGGTGAAGTCGGCCACCTTGGCGCGGTCGAAATCGAGCCAGGCGCGCAGGGCGCCGTGGCCGCGCTCGACATCGACGCCCTTGGGCAGCGAGACATAGGCATTCCACACCGCCAGATCGGTCTGGCCCAGATCGAGGTAAAGCTGGCCCTGCCACAGCGAGGCATCGGCGATGCTGGCGGCGAAAGCCGGGTGGGTGAATTCGGCGCGGATATCGACCGGCGCGGCCATGGCGGCCGGCGGCGTGGCGTGCAGCGCGAGCTGGTGATCGTGCCAGTGGTTGCGCAATTCGAAGTTGATGTCGGACAAGGGCAGCTCGGGCGCGCCGCGCAAACTGTCGTTCCAGCGCAGCGTGCCGTGGCGGATCACGATTTCGCGCTGCGACAGCAGCCAGTCGGCGCCGCGGTTGTCGCCGCTCTTCGATGCCGGCACCAGGATGCCGGCCACGAACAGATTGCCGGCGATGTCGCGCCGGATATCCATATCGGGATTGTCGATCTCCAGCGCATGCAGGCGCAGCCCGCCGGTTGCCACAGTCAGCCAGGACAGCGTGGCTTCGACGTGCGGCAAGGTCAGCGCGGCGCGGCCGTAGGTGTCCTTGATCTGCAATTGCTCCAGCGCCACGCGCGGGCGCAGGCCGTCCCAGTCGGCATGCAGGCGGCCGATCTCGACCGGCTGGCCGATGGCTTCCGAGATCAGACGCGCAACGTCGGGCTTGTAATGGTCGATATGCGGCAGGATGACATAACGCAGAGCAAGAAATGTCAGGCAGAACAGGAAATACAGCACGATCAGCGTCTTGGCGATGAAGCCGAGCACGTGATGCGTGAGGATGTTGGCGTAACGATAAACGGCCCGCGCCCGATGCCAGAGGCGCAGCATGCGTGTAACAGGTGGGGAATGAATATTGGACATCGATCAGTTGGACAGGGAGTCAGCGTAAAATGTTCGCATTACACGATTTGGCCGGGAAGTCATTTCAACATGCACATGGCGTTGTTGCGGGGGTGGCCTTCCGTTTCCTCGTCGTACGGTAGCCCAGCCTTCCTCGCGGCGCCTTGCCCTGCGCATGTTGAAATGACTTCCAAGAACAACGTCGGCCAAACGCCGATCTGCACAACAATTCCACTTCAGAGCCTGTGACGAACTCCACCTTACCCCCTGCCGTTGGCTCCCGCTTCTATAAGCGCTGGACCGAAGCCGACGCCGGCCGCGCCAATCTGGTCGATCTGCATGCCAGATTACCGCTAACCCCCGCCATTTTCGCAGAAATATTACAAAAAGACACAGAAAGCGGGGTCGAACTGTCTGCCGCCATGCGCCGCCTGCGCAATCTGGCCATGTGCGTGCTGATCCGGCGCGACCTCGCGGGGCAGGCAAACCTGGCCGAAGTGATGGAAACCATGAGCGCGCTGGCCGATTTTGCGGTGCAGACCTTGCTTGCCGAATTGACACGCGAACTGACCGCGCAACACGGCACGCCGGTCGGCGAAGAGTCGGGCGCGGCGCAAGAGCTGATCGTGATCGGCATGGGCAAGCTCGGTGGGCGTGAATTGAATGCCTCGTCCGACATCGATTTGATCTTCCTTTACGGCGAAGACGGCAGCACGCGCGTCGATAACGAAGGCCAACGCCAACTGTCGAACCATGAATTCTTCACGCGCCTGGGCAAGCGGCTGATCGGCGCGATCTGCGAGATCACGGCCGAAGGCCTGGTGTTTCGCGTTGACATGGCGCTGCGGCCCAATGGCGCTTCCGGCCCCTTGGTGGCGAGCCTGGCGATGCTGGAAGAATATTTCGTGGTGCAGGGGCGCGAGTGGGAGCGCTATGCCTGGGTCAAGGCGCGCGCCATGAGCGGCTTGGCCTCCGATCTGGTGCAATTGGACGGCTTGATCCGGCCCTTTGTTTATCGCCGATATCTCGATTTCGGCTCGATCGATGCGATCCGCAACATGCACGCGCAGATCCGCGCCGAAGTCGTGCGCCAGGAAACGCGCCACCCGGACCGCAGCAACAACGTCAAGCTCGGGCGCGGCGGCATCCGCGAAATCGAATTCCTGGCGCAGGTGTTTCAATTGATACGCGGCGGGCGCGATGCCGTGCTGCGCGACCGCTCCACGCGCGCCATCCTCGATGCGCTGGCGCAGAAGCAATTGCTCGACGGTGCCATCGTGCAGGGCTTGCAAAAGGCGTATGTGTTCCTGCGCAACCTGGAGCATCGCCTGCAATACGTCGAGGATGCGCAGACGCATGCGCTGCCGCCCGGTGAGGCGGAACAGCGCCACATCGCCGCCATGATGGGCTATGCCGATGTCGGCGCCTTCCTGCAGGAGCTGGAATGCCAGCGCCGCTTCGTGGCCGAACAGTTCGACGCGATTTTCCGCGACAAGAGCGGGGCGCGCGGCGCCAAGCAAGAAGCCGACATCAACCCCGGCGACGACAGCAGCGCGCCGGTGACGGAACGCAGCAAGGTGGGCGCCATCACGGCACGCCTTCGCGCGCTGGAGTTTGCCGAGGCCGATGCCGAATCCGCCGCACAGCGACTGCACCACAGCCTGCAATCGCCGCGCTTGCAGGCCCTGCCCGAAGCCAGCCAGCGGCGCCTCATGGCCCTGATCAACAAGGCGCTGCCCATCATCGCGCGCAAGGCCGATGCGCCTGCGGCGACGCTGGGGCGGCTGCTCGACTTCTTCGAAGCCGTGGCGCGGCGCGCCGCGTATCTTGCCCTCCTGACCGAATACCCGCATGCGCTGGAACGCGTGATCAAGATGATGAGCGCGAGTGACTGGGCCGCCAAATACCTGACGCAGCACCCCATCCTGCTGGACGAGTTGCTCGACGAGCGCACCCTGCACGCCGAACCCGATTGGGACGCCTTCAGCGCCGACTGCAAGGCGCAGTTAGCCGCAGCGGCAGGCGACACCGAACGCCAGATGGACGTGCTGCGCGAACTGCACCACGCGCAGATGCTGTGCCTCTTGGCGCAAGACCTCGAAGGCGACCTGACCGTGGAGCGGCTGGCCGATCATTTATCGAAGCTGGCCGACATCCTGATCGCCGCCACGGTGCAGGCGGCGTGGGAAACCATTGCCAAGCGCCACCGCGAGGTGCCGCTGTTCTCCGTGATCGCCTACGGCAAGCTGGGCGGCAAGGAGCTAGGTTATGTGTCGGACCTGGATGTGATCTTCCTCTACCGCGACGACGACCAGGAAGCGCCCGCGCATTACGCCAAGCTGGCGCAGCGCTTCATCACCTGGATGACCACGCACACGCCGGCCGGCATCCTGTTCGACGTGGACACGGCGCTGCGCCCCGACGGCGCGAGCGGCTTGCTGGTGTCCTCGCTCGCCTCGTTCGAAAAATACCAGAGCGAATCGGCCTGGATCTGGGAACACCAGGCGCTGACGCGCGCGCGCTTCTGCGCCGGCGACCCCGACATCGGCGCCGCCTTCGAAGCCATCCGCGAAACGGTGCTGCGCAGCCGCCGCGACGAAAACGAACTGCGCCGCGAAGTCAAGACCATGCGCGCCAAGATGCGCGAGGCGCATCCCAATCGCAGTGAACTGTTCGACCTCAAGCACGATGCGGGCGGCATGATCGACATCGAATTCATCGTGCAGTTCCTGATCCTGCTGCATGCTTGCGATTATGCGCAATTGACGGCCGACATCGGAAACATTGCCTTGCTGCGCTTGTGCGGCGAACTGGACTTGATCGATGCCGCGCTGGCCGAGGAAGTGGCGGGGGCGTATCGGCAGTTTCGCAAGTTGCAGCATCAGATCAGGTTGCAGGGGGAGGAACGGGCGCGGGTTGGGCGAGAGGTGGTGGACGAGCAGGTGCGGGCGGTGGAGCGGCTTTGGGGGGTGGTGTTGGGGTAGTACACAGCCACGGTATTCGCCGCACTCCCGTCCGCGATTACGGGAAAGCTGTGGTCATGCGTCATTAGCTGAATTCAGGTCACCGGCTGGACTCCCCTCGCCTGCAGGCGGGAGAGGGGTGGGGCGGGCGGCGGGCCGATGAGGGATGTCGCGCTTTGGCTTCCCATGGTGAGATAGCATTGCGATTGTGAAGCAATTGTTTTTTGGTCTTGGCAAACGCAGTCGAGATGCTACCGCCCTCACCCCCTCCCCTCTCCCGCCTGCGGGCGAGGGGTGATCGGTAGCCGCGTAACGCTAACGCCAAAGCTCTATACTACAGCCACCCCAATCGTTCATCGTACTGCTGTCTTACACTCAAAATTTTCAAATGACGGTAGAAAGAATTGCCGCCAACCACACAAAAACCACATTCCCACGGAGCCAAAACCATGACCACCATCAACACCAAAGTCATCAACATCAACGACCTGAAACTCGAACATTTCGAAAAAGGCGAAACCTTCGCCAGCAACTCCGCCCGCATCGGCCCGCTGCTGGGCGCCAAAGACCTAGGCTATTCCTACGACATCGTCCCCCCAGGCAAACGCTCCTGCCCCTTCCACAGCCATCGTGGCGAAGAAGAAATGTTCTTCATCGTGAAAGGAAGCGGCACCCTGCGCTACGGCAGCGAAACCCGCAAGATCAGCGCCGGCGACGTCATCTGCTGCCCCACTGGCGGCCCGGAAACCGCGCACCAGATCATCAACGATTCCGACGCCGACCTGGCCTACCTGTCCGTCAGCACCATGATGCCGGCCGAGGTGTGCGAATACCCCGACTCAAAGAAAATCGGCGCGTTTGGTGGTGAGGTGCGGCATATGACGCTGGTTGATAGCGATGTGGATTATTGGGTGGGGGAGCCGGTGTAGAGATGCGGCAAGAGCGCTATGAAGTGCGCATTCGGCGGATGGCCACCCTGCGAGTACCCTCACTTGTACTCTACTGTGCTGCGGTCATGCGTCATGAGCGGCATTCAAATCGCTGGCTGGACTCCCCTCGCCCGCAGGCGGGAGAGGGGTGGGGGTGAGGGATGTGGCGCCTTGGCTGCGCTTGACAAGTAAAAAGGACTAGGTGAAAACTCCACCGGAGATTCAGCGATGCTGCCAGATTATTCACTTGGCTTGTTCGCATCGAGCCTATCCAATCTGTTCCCGACTTTCATAAAGGTGAAGGTAATCGCAGACCAGAACATTGCTTGCGAAAGGACAAACACAACTATCGTCAAAGAGCCGGGAAGATCAAGAAATCGTCCCATGCCGGCCAACACCAGCATCCCTGGAAAAACGTGCCCCAGCATACCAATAAATCCGATAGCATTGCTTGGCCCACATGGGCCGAATCCGCCATACGCAAATAAGCTTCCAAAGAATGTCTCGATTGCGCAACCGATTGCGATGGATTTGTAGATTGGTTTCATAAATTTGATCTTGCTACAAAGCTAGTTCGCAGGATGCAGTTGGATATAGCGAAGCTCTGGGTGACCGAGCCGCCATTTCTTCGGCGCGCAGGGCGAAAAAGTGCATAGGGGGCGATAGCGAAGTGTATTGCGCCGCATGGAAAGTAAGTTGCTATCACGCGCCGTTTTTCCGAACTATAGGTTCGGCGGCGGAAAGGACGCAAAGCGTTATACGGAGTGATCATACGGCGCAATACGCTTCGCTATTGCGCCCTTCCGTACTTGAGAAGATGACGGGCGCGAATTAGCACTCATTTCGCCTTGATCAGCGCCGCCAGCTCGCATCCCATCGGAAGCCCCTTGAAAGTCTGGGAATACGCCGCATAGGCGATGGACCAATCGCACTCGATGGCTTGGGAAATCGCCCACTTCGAGAGGTGCGGGCGAACCAGTTCCGAATCCAGCTCGACATGGCCCAGCAGTTCGAGCCCGAGTCCTTGCGCGTGCTTGCGCTTCGGGACATATCGCCCGGCGCCGTTGGTTTGCAGGTGAAAAATCATGCGCCCGCGTATGGCATCTTCCAGTGTCGGCTTCACCGCCGGATCGACCGTGAGCGAGGCCAGCGCGCACCAGGGCAACCAGTCGAACATCCGGCCCGTGTCCAGCACGACCATCGCGCTCCATCCGTCCGCTGCGAACGCGTCTTCCGTCAAATGCCTGTAGGGATGCCAGCCGCGCCCTCCCATGGTCGGGAAGGCATGGACCTCGCCGGTTTGGACCACCATGTCCGGTTTCTTGCCGGGCGCCTTGCGTTCTTTGGCTGGCCGAGGCGACTTCAATCGCGATGCCAATTCTTCGAGCACCTTGGTGCGTTTTTCGAGATATTTCTGGTCCGCCCCTCGGTCCCTTTGGCTTGCCAGGTCGACGCCGCGTTCAATGATGTGCAAAGCGTTCGCGTTTGCTTCGGCGCAGGCGATGCCGCGCTTTTCGAACTGGTCGGCCGCGACGAGCCAGAAATAGGCGGCATCACCATCGGCAGGATCAGCGCCGCCGTGCAGTTGCTTGAGATAGCCGAGCAGCGCCGCACCATCTCCCGGCACCTTGCACAGGAGTGCCACGGTATTCTTCAAGTCTGCTGCGGAATCGTCGTCGTATAGTCCCGCGCCCCAGGCTCCCATATGGCTCCGTGTTTTTTGGATGAAAATGTTTTGCGTGCTTATCTCTCGTTCCCAGGATCAAATGTCAGCGTTCCTTTGACGAGGATGAGCGCCGAATCTCCTTCGGCCTGGCCGGGTTTCAGGTTGTCTACGACATTCCACTGCAGTTGGTTTCCGCTCCGTGTCGCTTTGCCGATCAGCATTTCGCCATTGCGTCCACTGGTAACCACCAGAACGGCGGTCTTGCCTACAACGATCCCTTTAACGCTTCCCGCACCACCTTCGTTAAGCCGACCGCAACCCGGTGTCGAGAATGTGTGATCCCCGATGATCTTGTCGCCAACCTGCTTCAATGAGAAGTCGGCCCGGCCGCATTCCAGGTTTTGTTTGCGCTCGGTTTGGGTTCGGATGTCTATTGTCCAGTGGCCGGAGAAATCGACGTCTGTCGCAAACGCGTTTGTGCAGAGAACAGCAAAAACAATCCCCGAAAATACCTTGTGAATCACGGTCACGCCCCCCGGCTAACTCTCCATGGAAATGTCTTCGATCTTGCCCGCTTCATCGAAACGAACGCTGATCACATAATCAGTGACGTGATCAGGAAGCGTGAAATCGAATACACCGGTTCCTTCGTCATCATCGTTCCAATGGGAGCGCAACACCAGCAGGTCGAGTATGCTTTCTGGCTCGGGCCGACCGGAATCAAGATGTTTTTGCCAATAGTCGGCATCAAGCTCCTCCAAATGATGCGAGACGAACAGCGTGACACCGAATTCGTCTTCCGGCGTTCCGAACGCATGGCGAATTGCTTCTAACGCTGCTTTCTCCCGTTGTGCAACTTCGTCGTTATCTCCAGTCACGCTACGCTCCATTTTGGCAGATAAATGTGGATTTCAATCTTGGACCGACCAGGTACGGCAAGCCGTCAATCGTCCTCGTTGATCCGTTCAACTCGAGGAAATGGTGTATTCCAAGTCGTTTCCACGAAATCCAATTGTATCGAATCGCCATCATATAAATCATCAAGTTGCCAATTCCAGCTTTCCGTCTCATTGTCGGCCATGACTGAACAACGTGCATGGTTGAGCGGGATATTGGCGAGCATGAAATCGAATCCCCCCTCCGGCGGATGGGACAGTCGGACTTTCTCGCGCTTCTCGGATTGCACTTCAAATCCAATCCTACAGCCGAGTGACAACTCGTATCGCCCATTCGGCGCCGAGCATGCCTCAATCTCCGAAATTGTATCGCTAGTGTCGGCCGACGCACGACAGTAGGTGAACCTGAGGATGTCGCCAGGTTTGATTGTCTTGAGCCAGTAGTCAGCCTTTTGATCGTTGCCACGCCTGACCATTACATGAAGGTGAACATAGCCCTCGTCGGAATTGTATAGGTGAACACCTAGCCCTCCGCGTTCCGATGAAAGCGCGGTGAATGGGACAGCGTTGTATTCGATGTTCAGTGCGTACATTTCGATTTACCCTTATTGTATTGGGCTTATTTTGTTCCGCACGTGGGGTGAAAAGGCGCAGCCAAATCACGACGTCCCTCATCGGCCCGCCGCCCGCCCCGCCCCTCTCCCGCCTGCGGGCGAGGGGTGATCGGCCAGTTGCCCTAATGCGACTACCGGTCACTTTCGAGAGTCTTCGCGACGCACAGTTCACTTCCGACTACCAGTGCAAGCCCAACCTCACGGACACTCCTCATTCAAAAACCGCACAAACGTCGCATACTCCTTGCGCCGTTGCACCCCGCCCTCGTTGACGTTGGAATAGAAGAACCACTCACGCGGCGGGGAGTTGAGGCGCTCCAGCATTTTGTCCATCTGGGCGCGGATTTCGGCCAGGGGGCCTTGTTGGGCGAGGGCTGGGTTGGGTGGGGTGGCGTTTTTGTCGGGCTTGGCTTCGAGGTAGACGTCCTGCGGGGCCATTTTGGTCATTTCGGGGAAGTGCAGGGTCAGGCATTCCAGGCCGCCTGAGGTGGAGTTTTTGATGGCGAGTTTGAAGATGATGGAGCCGTAGGTGGCGACCAAGTGCCAGGCGTGGCCGGTGATTTCGAATTTCTTGGCGGCGAAGTAGGCCTTGAATTCCTTGGCGGCTTCGTTGACGGCGGCTTGCTTGGCGGCGGCTTCCTTGGCGCTGACCTGGAGGGCGAGCTTTTCCAGGTCGGCTTTGGCGCTTTCTACTTGCAGCATTTCTTCTATGGTTAGCTTCATGGGTGTCACCTTTGGTTCTTGAGGTGGGTGCGTATCACCCTTTGGACATTTGTCATTCCGGGCTCATTGGCTGAGCCAGATCACGACGTCCCTCACCCCTGCCCCTCTCCCGCCTGCGGGCGAGGGGTTCTCATATGCGCGGCCTGTTTTGGTTTACTTCGCCTCTTCTATCCACGCCGCCTGGATTGCTTCGAGGACTTTTTCTCCGCCGCGCGTGTGGTCGTCGTCGAAGTCTTCCAGTTCCACAACCCAATTATGCAGATCGGTGAAGCGGATGGTCAAGGGATCGGTGTCGGGAAATTTGTCGTACAGGGCTTCGGCGATCTGGGTGATGTCGGACCATTTCATGTTGCACCTCTTAATGGTTTTCGCTGGCGTGGTTGATGGTGTATTTGGGGATTTCCACGACGAGGTCGGTGTCGGCGACGATGGCTTGGCAGGACAGGCGCGATTGGGCTTCGAGGCCCCAGGCGCGGTCGAGCAGGTCTTCTTCCTTGTCTTCGGCGTCTGCCAATGAATCGAAGCCTTCGCGCACGATGACGTGGCAGGTGGTGCAGGCGCAGGATTTTTCGCAGGCGTGTTCGATCTCGATGTCGTTGTCCAGCAGGACGTCGCAGACCGATCTGCCCTTGGGCGCGTTATCGATGACGGCGCCTTCGGGGCAGAGGGTGGCGTGGGGCAGTACTACGATTTGGGGCACTTTGCTACTCCTACACTTGATCGATGGTTTTGCCGGCCAGGGCGGTGCGCACGCTGCGGTCCATGCGGCGGGCGGCGAAGTCTTCGGTGCCGGCGGCCAGGGCATCCACGGCGGCCTTGATGGCGATGTGATCGCTGCCCTGGACTTGCTCGCGCACGGCGGCCACGAGGGTTTCCATGGCGCTGCGCTCTTCCGCTGTCAGCAGTTCGGCATCGGCATACAGCGCCGATTGCGTGGCAAGCAGGATGCGTTCGGCTTCGACCTGCTCTTCGCGCAGGGCTCTAGCCTGCATGTCGTGTTCGGCGGATTTGAACGAATCTTGCAGCATCTGGGCGATCTGGTCGTCGGCCAGGCCGTAGGATGGCTTGACTTCGATCGAGGCTTCGACGCCGGAGCGCAGTTCGCGCGCCGATACGCTCAACAAGCCATCGGCATCGACCTGATACGTCACGCGGACACGCGCGGCGCCGGCTGCCATCGGCGGGATGCCGCGCAGCTCGAAGCGCGCCAGCGAGCGGCAATCCGTTACCAGTTCGCGTTCGCCCTGCACGACGTGGATCGCCATGGCGCTTTGGCCGTCCTTGAAGGTGGTGAATTCCTGGGCGCGCGCGCAGGGAATGGTGGAGTTGCGCGGGATGACTTTTTCGGTCAGGCCGCCCATGGTTTCGATGCCGAGCGAGAGCGGGATGACGTCCAAGAGCAGCCAGTCGTCCCCGGCGGCGCGGTTGCCGGCCAAGAGATTCGCCTGGATCGCGGCCCCCAGGGCCACGACTTTGTCGGGGTCGATGTTGGCCAGCGGCGTGGTCTGGAAGTGTTTGCCGACAGCCTTGCGCAGATGCGGCATGCGCGTGGCGCCGCCGACCAGGACTACGCCGTCGATATCTTCAATCGTCAGGCTGGCGTCGCGCAGGGCTTTACGTGTGGGCGCGAGTGTCTTGTTGACCAGGTGTTCGGTGATTTCGGCGAACTTGGCGGCGGAAAGCTTCAGGTGCACCTGTTCGCCGGTGGTGAGCGCGGCGTCGATGTGGGTTTCGTTCTTGGTCGAGAGCAGTTCTTTCGCTTCGCGCGCCTTGACCATCAGGAGGCTGGTGTCTTGTTCGTTCAGCGGGGCGAGCTTGGCTTCTGCAATGATCCAGCAGAACACGCGATGGTCGAAATCGTCGCCGCCCAGGGCTGAATCGCCGCCTGTTGCGAGCACTTCGAACACGCCCTTGGAGAGCTTGAGGATGGAGATGTCGAAGGTGCCGCCGCCAAGGTCATAGACGGCATACACGCCTTCGGAACCGTTGTCGAGGCCATAGGCAATCGCGGCAGCGGTGGGTTCGTTCAACAGGCGCAACACGTTGATGCCGGCGAGCTTGGCGGCGTCTTTGGTGGCCTGGCGCTGGGCGTCGTCGAAGTAGGCCGGCACGGTGATGACGGCGCCGACCAGATCGTCGCCCAGGGCATCCTCGGCGCGCTGGCGCAGCGTGGCCAAAATTTGCGCGGAGACTTCGACCGGGCTTTTGACGCCGGCGACCGTCTTCAATTGCACCATGCCGGGCGAATCGAGGAAGTCGTAGGGCAGGTTTTCGGCGTAGGCGATGTCTTTCAGGCCGCGCCCCATGAAGCGCTTGACCGAGACGATGGTGTTCTTGGGATCGGTGGTCTGCGCTTCCTGCGCGACGTAGCCGATCCTGGCGTGGCCGTTGGGCAGGTAGCGCACCACGGAGGGCAAGAGCGGCTGGCCGTCTTCGTCGTTCAAGACTTCGGGGATGCTGTTGCGCACGGTGGCAACGAGCGAGTTGGTGGTGCCCAGGTCGATGCCGACGGCCAGCCGGTGCTGGTGCGGCGCGGTGGACATGCCCGGTTCGGAAATTTGCAGGAGTGCCATCAGGGTTCAAGCAGTTCAAAAAGTTGGGAGATTTCGGCGCCGAATTTGTCGAGGAACATGAGCTGGCGGATGGCTTTGGCGGCCTCATGATAATCGGCGGCGTCGAGCTTGGCGGCGACGTCGCCGATCTGCGCCTTGTGCGCTTCGCGCAGTTCGCGGTTCAATATTTCCAGCGCGTCGATGTCGCGGTCGACACGGATTTCGTCAAGCGTTTCGCGCCATTCCATCTGCTGCATGAGGAAGGCGCGCGGCATGGCGGTGTTGGATTCGGTTTCGAGATCGACGCCGTTCAATTCGCAGAGGTAGGTGGCGCGTTTTAGCGGATCCTTGAGGGTTTGGTAGGCCTCGTTGGCGCGCGTGGCCCATTGCATTGCCACGCGTTTTTCGCTGTCGCTGCCTGTTACGAACTTGTCGGGGTGGACTTGGGATTGCACGCGGCGATAGGCCTGGTCGAGCGCGGGGGCGTCGATTGTGAATTGTTGCGGCAGGTTGAATAGGTCGAAATGGTTTTGCATGGTTTACCCCTCTCTTCCGTTGATCGGAAAAAGAGAGGTGCTGGCGGCTATGCTGTGCTCCCCTCGCCCGCGGGCGGGAGAGGGGCGGGGGGTGAGGGAGGTTGCTATCTGATTGGGCTTATTTGGCGCAGCATCATTAGCAGCGAATTCAATGAGAGAGGTTACTCTATCGGCTACGCCGGGCAAAGGTACGCTGTTCGCAAACTCCCTCACCCCCTCCCCTCTCCCGCCCGCGGGCGAGGGGTGATCGGCCGGTGTCGCTTGATAGGTAGTCATCGTCCTTTGCATCGCTTTATTTCCTTGCTTGCGCGCGGCGTCGTCAACGCCAGATAGATGGCTTCCATCACGCTTTCCGTCTCGCTCAACACTTCGTTATTCCAGAATCGTAAACACGTAGTCCCCTGCTCTTGCAGCCATGCGGCGCGAGCAAGATCATACCCTTCTTGTTCGATGTGCTGGGCGCCGTCGAGTTCGATGCTTAGCTGATGATCGTGGCAATAGAAGTCGAGGATGTAGCGGCCCAGGGGGTGTTGGCGGCGGAATTTGGCTTCTGCAATTTTCCTGCCGCGCAGCAAGCGCCACATCAAACTCTCGGCGTCCGTCATGCCGTGGCGCATTTCCCTGGCCCATTGGCGCAGGTCGTCGGGCAAGGTCGCAGCAGGGTTGGAAATGTAATTGTTCAAGGGAGTGTGCCGCGCTCTAACTCCCCTCTCCCACCGGTGGGAGAGGGGTGGGGGTGAGGGAGGTTGCGTCTTGACTCCGGTAGGGGACGACTCAAGCTCCCTCACCCCTGCCCCTCTCCCGCCCGCGGGCGAGGGGTTCTATTTTGCCTCTCGCTTGCGAGAGGGATTCTAAGAGGATCTCGCAAGCGAGATCACAAATCAAATCCTGAAACTCTCCCCACACCCGCACTCGTCCTTCACGTTCGGGTTGTTGAACTTGAAGCCCTCGTTCAAGCCTTCGCGAGCGAAGTCCAATTCCGTGCCGTCGATGTAGGGCAGGCTCTTGGGGTCAACGAAGACTTTGATGCCGTGCGACTCGAACACGTTGTCTTCGCCGCCGACTTCATCGACATACTCAAGCTTGTAAGCCAGGCCCGAGCAGCCCGTGGTGCGCACGCCGAAGCGCAGGCCGAGGCCCTTGCCGCGCCGCTCGATGTAGCGGCCGACATGCTTGGCGGCTTTTTCGGTCAGGGTGATTGCCATGGTGTTCCTCAGACTGTGGCGGTGCCGCTTTCCGCAGCTGTGCCGTGCTTGGCCTTGTAGTCTTCGACGGCGGCCTTGATCGCGTCCTCTGCCAGAATCGAGCAGTGGATTTTCACCGGCGGCAGCGCCAGCTCTTCGGCGATCTGGGTGTTCTTGATCGTCAGGGCCTGGTCGAGCGTCTTGCCCTTGACCCATTCGGTCACGAGCGACGACGACGCGATGGCCGAGCCGCAGCCGTAGGTCTTGAACTTGGCGTCCTGGATCACGCCGTCCGGGCCGACCTTGATCTGCAGCTTCATCACGTCGCCGCAAGCGGGTGCGCCGACCATACCGGTGCCGACGGTGTCGTCGCCCTTTTCAAAGGCGCCGACGTTGCGCGGGTTTTCGTAGTGGTCTAGAACTTTTTCTGAATATGCCATGATCTTTACTCCTGGTTATCTGTTTACTCCCCTCTCCCACGGGTGGGAGAGGGGCGGGGGGTGAGGGAGGTTGTGCTATGACTCAGTTATTCAAGCGAAGTCAGATGGCGACATCCCTCACCCCTGCCCCTCTCCCCTGTGTCCCTATAGGGAGAAGCCACTCGCTTGCAAGCGAGTGTCGTTACGTTGGCGGAAAGCATGCTTTCCGAATTCCCAACTCCACCGCCTGCGGGAGAAGGGGGTTAACATCAATGTGCTGCCCACTGGATCGAGCTGATATCGATCCCCTCTTTATACATATCCCACAGCGGCGACAACTCGCGCAGCTTGGCGACTTTTTCCTTGATCAGGCCGATGGTGAAGTCGATATCCTCTTCCGTCGTGAAGCGGCCGAAGGTAAAGCGGATCGAGCTGTGCGCCAGTTCGTCGCTGCGGCCGAGGGCGCGCAGCACGTAGGACGGCTCCAGGCTGGCCGAGGTGCAGGCCGAGCCGCTTGACACCGCAATATCCTTGATCGCCATGATCAGCGATTCGCCCTCGACGTAGTTGAAGCTCACGTTGAGGTTGTGCGGCACGCGGTGTTCCAGGTCGCCGTTCACATAGACTTCTTCCATCTCCTGCAAGCCATTGGCCAGGCGATCGCGCAGCGCCTTGATGCGCACGATTTCCTCGTCCATTTCTTCCTTGGCGATGCGGAAGGCTTCGCCCATGCCGACGATCTGGTGCGTCGGCAAGGTGCCCGAACGCAAACCGCGCTCGTGGCCGCCGCCGTGCATCTGCGCTTCGATGCGCACGCGCGGCTTGCGCCGCACATAGAGCGCGCCGACGCCCTTGGGGCCGTAGGTCTTGTGCGCGGTGAAGGTCATCAAGTCAACCTTGGTCTTTTCCAGGTCGATCTTGACCTTGCCCGTCGCTTGTGCCGCGTCGCAGTGGAAGATGATGCCCTTGCTGCGGCACAGCTCGCCGATTTCGTCGATCGGCTGGATCACGCCGATTTCATTGTTCACCAGCATGACGGACACCAGGATGGTGTCAGGGCGGATCGCGTCGGCCAATTGCTGCACCGTGATCAAGCCGTTGTCTTGCGGCTGCAAGTATGTTGCCTCGAAGCCCTGGCGTTCCAGCTCGCGCACGGTATCGAGCACGGCCTTGTGCTCGGTTTTCACCGTGATGATGTGCTTGCCTTTTGTTTTGTAGAACTGCGCCGCGCCTTTCAGGGCGAGGTTGTTGCTTTCGGTGGCGCCCGAGGTCCAGATGATTTCGCGCGGGTCGGCATTGACCAGGGCGGCGACGTGGCCACGCGCTTCCTCGACGGCCTTCTCGGCGCTCCAGCCATACATGTGGCTGCGCGAAGCGGGGTTGCCGAACTGCTCGCGCAGATACGGGATCATCTTGTCGGCCACGCGCGGATCGATCGGCGTGGTGGCCGAATAATCCATGTAGACCGGAAAGTGCGGTGCCTTCAGGGTGTCGAGCAGGGACTTTTCCAACGGTGCGTTCATCTTGTATTTACTCCAATCAAACCGCCGCCTGCGACCGATGCATGACGACGACGCTGCGCTCGGCAGCTTTTTGTCTTTGTTGGTCGACCAGGTCTTGCAGCGACACCGAATCGAGGTATTCCACCATCTTGGCGTTCAGGGTTGACCACAGATCGTGCGTCATGCAGCGCCCGCCGAATTCGTGGTCCGGCGTGTGGCAGTTTTCCTTGCCGCCGCATTGCGTTGCATCCAACGGCTCATCGACGGCGATGATGATGTCGGCCACCGTCACCATCTTCGCCTCGCGTGCGAGGTTGTAGCCGCCGCCGGGGCCGCGGACGGACTCCACGATCTCGTGGCGGCGCAGCTTGCCGAACAGCTGCTCCAGGTAAGACAACGAAATCTCTTGCCGATGGCTGATGGCAGCCAGGGTCACGGGCCCGCCTTCTTGCCGCAGGGCCAGATCAATCATTGCCGTTACGGCAAAACGGCCTTTGGTGGTCAAACGCATGCTGTCGCTCCAGAAACCCGCTATTCGTGGCGACCTGTTGCAATGGTGCTGCTTGGCCCGAATAGTGGATCAATTTGGTCAAGTATAACATACCTGAGTTATTTGCTCAGGTACTGCCCAAAACCGGGAATCCAGAGCGGGTGCGGGGAAAATGTTGCCGGTGGAATAGGGTTGAAAGGTGGAATTCGGAGAGATCAAAGCGCCTTGCAGATCGACCTGCATCCCGCGATATATTGCTCCGGTTGCATTGGGAAATCCGATGCTGTAAGATCAATTAACTGTATTAATATACAGTATTTAAAATGCTTTTGCGCCCACGCCCCGCATCGTAAAGGCGAGACTTGCTAATGACAAGCAACAAATAACATGGTGAAAAGGGAATCAACATGGCCTTGATGAAATGTGCCGAATGCAGCGCGGAAATAAGCGACCAGGCGACCTCGTGCCCACTTTGCGGCGCCCCGGTGAAACCGAAGGAAAAGGTCACGACCAAGAGCCAACAGACAAAAGTGGCAACCGCAATTTTCTGGGTGCTGGTGATCGGTTTCTTTGTGTGGGTTTGGAGCATGGTCGGCGGCTCGTCCGACGCCCCGGCAACACAAGCCGGCGCCCCGGCTCCGCAACCCAGTGCCACCGTTGCAGCACAGCCGCAACCGCAACCAGCATCAGCCACCAACAACGCGCCAGTTGAAAGTGCCGCCTTCACGGTCGGCGTGCGCGGACAACCGTGTTCGAAAACGCTGTGCGAGGCCGGCGCCAAGGTGTCCGTGCAATCGAGCAAGGCTGACCCGGCATTTGCCTGCCCCACCAAGGAACTTACGCTCTATACCAATCTGGTCTATGGGCTATTTACGATGTCGATTGCACTGACCGGGCATGCGCCCAACATTTCGCCCGTCACCGGCGAGCCGGAATACCTCGATGGGGCCGACGGCAAGCCAAACGAGACGCGCCTGACTCTGGCGCGCTTGCGCCACGAGGCCGGCGTGTCGACCTTTGACGCAGCCATTGCCCAATGCCAGAGCATGAAAAACAAGACGAATATGGTCGTGCTGAATTATCCGAAGGATGGCGGCATCATGTGGGTATCGGATTCGAGCGTGAAGCATAGCTACTGGATACTCAAGTCGAGCATGGTCCGGCAATGATGGCTGGCTTGCCGAAGCCCGCTATCGGGCCATCGTGCAGGAAAGGAAAGCAAGGAAATGAACAAAGTCGATACCCGCATCCGGCACGTCACCAAACCAGGCGCGAACCTGTTTGCCGAACTTGGCTTTTCGCCGGACGACGCCCAGCGCTATCAAGCGGAGTCGCGCGAGCGGATTGACGCCACCCTGGCGCTCAAGGAACAGTTGATGGGGGAGCTGGCCTCCTGGATCAAGGCGAGCCACCTCAAGCAAGGTGAGGCGGCAGAGATTTTGCATGTTACCCGCCCTCGCGTGTCGGATGTGGTGAACAAGAAAACCAGCAAGTTCACTATCGATGCGCTGGTGGACATGCTGGCGCGTGTCGGGAAGTCCGTTAAAGTCGTGATTGGGTGAATGTTGTGTGGATGACGCAACGAGATTGCGCACCCACCTTCGCCCATGCCAGCCGTGGAAGGTTGCTTTCAGGTGGTGCATGTAGGCCCTTGCAACGATTAAAGTCGAGCACTCCTGGATCCCCGCTTTCGCGGGGACGACGGAAGAAGTGCTTTCTGTGATTGGATGAAACAAACACCCCGTCCTCCCCCCGCGAAAGCGGGGGCCCAGGAGCGCGCCGAATGGCTGTCGAGGGCACCGCGTTGACCTTAACTGGACGGCACTCCCCCCGTGGCAAGCAAATTTGCCGTGCGCACATAATTAGCGCCACCACAACTTTCCTGCTAAGCTGACAACACCCTGTCAAACCTGACAGGTCGAATAAACCACAAAATGCGGTTTAATAGTTGCCATACAGACAGCCGGCACGGCATTCTAGTCTGATAACGAAGCCGACATACCAAAGCCGAACCAAAAGGCTGCATTGCGTCTCGAAGTCACTGCAGGGATAACGATCGCCCAGGGGACAATAATAATTGCCATGGCAGCCGAGCATCCGAATGCCGAGCTTTACCTGATTTGCCGCAGCGCCGGGCATTTGTGCGCCTTGCCTCTGGACAGGGTTAGGGAAATCATGCGGCCGCTGCCGCTGGAGCGCATGGCTGATGCCGGGGTGGAGGCAGGGTCGGCATTCGTGCTGGGTGCGGCGATTGTGCGCGGGACGGTGATGCCGGTGTTGAGCCTGTCGGGCTTGATGGGGCGGCGCCATGCCAACCATGGTAACCACAGCGACGACAGCGCGCCCTCGGGGCGTTATGTCAGCCTGCGCCTGGGGCCGCGCCATGCGGTGCTGGCGGTCGATGCGGTGCTGGGCATCCGGGCACTGGCGGCGCTCGAGGCGATGGAGCCGGTGGCGCCCCTGATCGGGATGGTCGAGCACGAAGCGGTGGCGGCGATCACGACGCACGATGCCGAACTCTTGTTCGTGCTGCAGGCGGCCAGGCTGGTGCCCGAAAGCGCCTGGGCGGCGTTGGATAGTGCAGAGGCGGCGCCATGAGCGATCTGCCCGCCAATTTGCCGGACTCGGCCGTGATCGCCCGCTTCGGCGCGGCGTTGACGGCGCATATCGGCATGCAGTTTCCCGAAGAAAAATACGACGAGCTGGGCCGCGTGCTGCATCAGCGCATGGAAGCAACCGGCCTCGACTGCGCCGCCTATATCAATCAGTTGGACGCCTTGCCGGGCCGCGCCGAACTGGCGCAACTGGCGCGCGAGCTGACGATCAACGAAACCTATTTCCTGCGCCACACCGAACAGTTCGATGCGCTGGCCGAGGTGGCCCTGCCCGATTGCGCCCGTGCCGCAGCCTTGGCCGGTTCGCGCCCCTTGCAGATCCTGTGCGCCGGCTGCGCCTCGGGCGAGGAAGCCTATTCGGTTGCCATCGTGCTGCGCGAGCGCTGTCCGCAAATCGAGGCGAACATCACGGCCTTCGATCTCAATCCGGCCGTGTTGAAGAAGGCCGAGCGCGGCGTGTATGGCAACTGGTCGCTGCGGGCCTGCCCTGAGGACACGCGCGCGCGCTGGTTCCGCCGCGTGGGGACGGACGTGGAGCTTGATGCCTCCATCCGCGCCATGGTGCGCTTCGAGGAGCGCAACCTGGCCGAGCCGGCGCCGTTGTTCTGGATGGAGGCGCGCTTCGACGTGATCCTGTGCCGCAATCTGCTGATGTATTTCAGCCCGGAACAGGCGCAGGCTGCCGTGTCGCGCATGGCGCATGCGCTGGCGCCGCATGGCTATCTGTTTCTCGGGCATGCCGAGACGCTGCGCGGGATTTCCAGCCAATTCCACCTGTGCCACACGCACGAGGCGTTTTACTACCAGCGCAAGGATAGGCACGAATCGCTTGCGCCGATGCAGGCGCTGCATAGGGAGACGTCCGCGCATGGCGTGCAGCAAATGCCGCTGCCGAAGCTGCTCGCCGGCGACACCGGCTGGTTCGATGCGATCACGGCGGCGTCGGCACGCGTGCATGCGCTGCTTCCGCCGGCGCATGCGCATGTGCACGGTGCAACGCCCGAGGCGGATGTGCCCGACGATACCGATACGCTGCTGCTGAAAGCGGTCAATGCCAGCCACGACGGCAGGTTGGACGATGCCGAGGCGCTGTGCCGCGCACTGCTGGCGGCCGACGAGATGAGCGCGGGCGCGCATTACGTGCTGGCGCTGTGCCGCGAAGGGCGCGGGCAGGCGGCCGACGCCTTCGAGCACGACCGCATCGCGGCCTATCTCGATCCCGGCTTTGCCATGCCGCGCCTGCACATGGGTTTGTCGCTGCGCCGCGCCGGCCAGCGTGCGGCGGCCAGGAACGAGCTGGAGGCCGCAGCCACGCTGTTGCAGCTAGAAGACCCGGCGCGCGTGCTGCTCTTTGGCGGCGGCTTCCAGCGCGAGGCACTCATTGCGCTATGTCGCGCCGAACTCGATGCATTGGAGGCCAGGGCATGAGCAACAACACCAACGCCCCCGCCATCGCCACGGTCGCAGAATTGCGCCGCGAGTTCGACGCGGCCTTTGCCGTCGCGCCGCAACGCGAAACCGCGCGGCGCGAAAATCTGTTGGCGGTGCGTATCGGCGGCGACGGCTTTGCCTTGCGCGTGTCGCAGATCGCGGGGCTGTTTGTCGATAAACAGGTCACGCCGCTGGCCTCGCCCTCGCCGGAATTGCGCGGCGTGGCCGGTTTTCGTGGCCGCGCCGCGCCGGTCTACGATCTGGCCGCACTGCTTGGCTATGGCACGAGCGTCGGCGCAGAGACTATGCGCTGGCTGGTGCTGGCGCGCGCGAGCGAACCGCTGGCGCTGGCCTTCGATGCTTTCGAGGCGCATTTCACGGTGGCGAGCGCAGTCGGCGTGGGTGACATTGTGCGCGCGCCCGGTTCCACGCTCAAGGTCGGTGCCGCACTCAGGCCGCAGGTGTTCGACGCGGTGCGCTATCAAGCAGGCGAACATAGCGAGATGCGGCCCCTCATCGATCTCGATGCCATAGTCGATTCCATACGCCGCCGCTCCATGGCGCCGGCCCAACCCGGGAGCAACTTAACATGATGAACAACTGGACCTTCGGCAGAAAGCTCGGCGTCGCGGCCGTGGCAAAGTCGTTTTTCCTGCTCTGCGTCGGCATCGCCGGCTTCTGGGCGCTCGGTACGCTGCACAATACCAGCCGCCAAGTGACGCAGACCTACGCGCTGGTGGAAAAAACCACCGAGGCGCTATCGACCATGAAGGATGCCGAAACCGGTCAGCGCGGCTATATGTTGACGGGCGAAGCCGCCTATCTCGAACCCTACGATAGCGCCGTCGCCGCCATGCCGCGCGTGATGGCCGATCTGCGCACGCTGACGGTGGACGACGTGAACCAGCAACGCCGCGTCGACCAGCTCGAAGTGCTGGTCAATTCCAAGCTCGATGAATTGAAGCACACCATCGACTTGCGCAAGTCCGGCCATGCCGACGAGGCCTTGAAGGAAATCCTGACCAGCAAGGGCAAGACGTACATGGACGATATCCGCAAGGTGCTGGGGCAGATCGGGCAGCAGGCGCATTTGCAGCTTGACCGGCGCGCCGCCGACGTCGACAGCACAGTCGTCAGCAGCAAGGTCACGATTCTCGCCTGCACCGTGGTGTGCCTGATGCTGCTGATCGGCGCGGCGACGTATACGTCGCGCTCGCTCACGACCCAACTCGGCGCAGCGGTAGGCCAGGTACAAAGCTCCTCGGCCGAATTGCAGGCCGCCGCCACGCAGCAGGCCGCCGGCACCAAGCAGCAGGCTTCCGCCATGAGCGAGATCAGCACCACCATCAGCGAACTCGGCGTCACTTCGCGCCAAATTGCCGAGAGCGCGCAGCGCGTGGCGCAGATTGCCGAACAGACCGCTGCCGCCGCCCGCACCGGCAACGGCACGGTCGAACGCGGGCAGGAAGCGATATCGGGCATCCGGCGCCAGATCGACATGGTGGTTTCCCACATGCTCGACCTTGGCCGCAAATCGCAGGAGATCGGCGCGGTGCTGGACATCGTATCCGAATTGGCCGAGCAGACCAATATCCTGGCGATCAACGCCACCATCGAAGCCTCGGGCGCGGGCGAAGCGGGCAAGCGCTTTGCCGTGGTGGCCGAGGAAATCCGCAAGCTGGCCGACCGCGTGTCGAACTCGACCAAGAACATCCGCACCCAGGTGGAAGACGTGCGCGGCGCGGTCAACACCACCGTGATGGCAACCGAGACCGGGGCCAAGGCGGTCGATACCGGCGCGCGCCAGTTCACCGACGTGGCGCAATCGTTCAAGCAGATTTCCAGCATGGTGATCACGGCCGCCGAAGCCGCGCGCGAGATCGAACTGTCGACCAAGCAGCAAGCCACTGCGGCAGAGCAGGTGCGCGTGGCCGTGACCGACGTGGCGCAGGCGACGCAGGAATCCGAAACCAGTTCTTCGCAAACGCTGCAGACGGCTTCGCAACTGGCGGCACTGTCGCGCGAACTGCAGCGCATGATCGTGCCGGCCTGAGGCACAACGACCGGGGCACAAACGCAACGGAAACGAGACCATGGCAAAAGACCCGTACCGCTTTTTCCGCATCGAAGCCGCCGAACTGCTGGAGCAGTTGGGCAAGGCGGCGCTCGACCTGGAAAAAGGCGCGGGAAGGCAGGCCAGCGACGCCGTCATGCGGCTGTTGCGCCAGGCGCATACCTTGAAAGGCGCGGCGCGCGTGGTGCGGGTGGTGCCGATTGCCGATCTGGCGCATGAACTGGAAGACGTGCTGGCGCCGCACCGCGAAGACGGCACGGTGCCGCGCGAAACGGTGGACCGCATCCTGGCCATCATCGATGCGATGGGCGTGGCGCTGAAGGAGTTGGGCGATGGCGCGCAAGCGCCCGCGGCAGCGACAGCAGCGGAGGCGCCGCGCCAGCGCACGCCGGAAGCGCCGCGCCTGGCGCGCGCCGACGTGGCCGAGGTGGCGCTGGTGCTGGAGGGATTGGGTGAGATCGGCAACGAGCTGGAGGCGTTGCGCCGCGCCGACGCCGATCTGGAACAGTTGCGCGCGCTCTCTGGCCAGTTGGGCCGCCAGTCGCGCCAGCATGCGATCACGCCGGCGCGGCTCGATGCGATCGCCGCCGAACTGCAAAGCGCAACAGACAAGGTCGAACGCGCCTTGCAGCAGGGCACGGGCCGCGCGCTGCGCGAACTCGGCGCCACGCGCGACGCGGCGCAGCGCCTGCAACTGGTGCCGGTCACCGACATTTTTCATGCGCTGGAGCGCACTGCGCGCGACGCGGCGCACCACCTGGGCAAGGAAGTGGAATTCGAGGCGCGCGGCGGCGACGTGCGGGTCGAAGGGGCATTGCTCGATGCGGTGCAGGGCGCACTGATCCAACTGGTGCGAAACGCCGTGGCGCACGGCATTGAAACGCCTGCGAAGCGCGTTGCCGCAGGCAAGCCCGCAGCGGGCCGCGTGACGGTGGAAGTGCGCCGGCAAGGTTACGATGCGCTGTTCGTGTGCAGCGACGATGGCGCGGGCATCGATGCGGCGGCGCTGCGCCGGGCACTGGCCGAGCGCGGCCAGAATATCGAGGACGCCGATCCCGAGGCGCTGTTCCGGCGACTGCTGGCGGGCGGCGTCTCGACTGTGAGCGCAGTCAGCGAAATCGCCGGGCGCGGCATCGGCTTGAACCTCGTGGCCGACACGCTGCGCCGCTTGAACGGCACCGTGCAGGCGAAAAGCGAGCCGGGCATCGGCGCAACCATCTCGCTGCGCGTGCCGCTCACGCTGGCGGCCTTGCAAGTGCTGTTGCTGCGGGCCGAAGGGCAAACGCTGGCGCTGCCGCTTGACGCAGTGCTGCGCACGATGCGCCTGGCGGCGTCCGACGTTTTGCATCTGCCCGAGGGCGAGGCGATTGTCGATGAAGGCGAACAGATTCCGCTGTTGCGCTTAGCCCGCGCGCGGGCGCCGCAACAGGCCGTGACGGTGGCGGTGGTGCGCCACAAGGAAGGCGAAGGCGCGGGGCGGCTCGCGCTGGCGGTGGAGCGGCTGGCCGGGATTGAGCGCGTGGTGCTGCAGCCGCTGCCCGCGTTATGTCCCGCCGAGGCAACCGTGCTGGGCCTGTACCTGGACATGGAAGGCAATCCGCGCCTGGTGCTGGACCCCGAACGCTTCGATACGCGCGCGCCGCAGCATGTGGCCCACGCGCCACAGCGGCAGCGCACCATCCTGATCGTGGACGATTCGCTGACCACGCGCATGCTCGAATGCAGTATTCTGGAATCGGCCGGTTACGCGGTCGACATGGCGGCATCAGCCGAGGAGGGTTTGGCGATGGCGGAAAAACAAACGTATGCCTTGTTCCTGGTCGACGTGGAAATGCCGGGCATGGATGGCTTCACCTTCGTCGAGCGCACGCGCGCCGATGCGGCGATGCGGGCCACGCCCTGCATCCTGGTCAGTTCGCGCAATGCCGCCGAAGACTTCGCGCGCGGCCGCGCCGCCGGGGCGGCGGACTATATCGTCAAGGGGGAATTCGACCAGGGGCGCTTCTTGCAGCGCGTGGCCGAACTCGTTGCCGGATCCGCGGCAGCGGAAACCGGGCAAGGGGTGCAGCCATGAGCCGGCTGCGCGTGCTGGTGGTGGAGGATTCGCTGACGGTGCGCCGCCGTCTGGTCGAAGTGCTGGAAACCGACCCCGGCATCGAGGTGGTGGGGGAAGCGGAAGACGGCCAGCGCGCCATCGAGCTGTGCCTGGCCTTGAAGCCCGACGTCATCTCGCTCGACATGATGCTGCCCATCATGAGCGGCCTGGCCGCAACGGAATACCTGATGGCGTATTGCCCCACGCCGATTTTGGTGGTGTCGTCCTCGATCAATCGCGGGGAGTTGTTCAAGACCTACGAAGCGCTGGCGGCAGGCGCGCTGGAAGTGATGGAGAAGCCGCGCGCCGACGAGCCCGAAGGCGTCTGGGAGCGCCATTACCTCGCCATGATCAAACTGATCGCGCGCATCAAGGTGGTGACGCATCTGCGCGGGCGGCGCAACCTGCCATCGGCGCAGGCCGGTGAAGCGGCCTTGCTGTCTCCCGTCCTGCCGGCGGAGGCGCGCGTGGCGGCGGAGACGGCGCAATACGTCTCGACCCTCATGAAGCGCAGCGCCGGCTGCCGCGTGGTTGCGCTGGGCACTTCCACCGGCGGTCCCGGCGCGATTGCCGAGGTGCTGCGTGCGCTGCCGGGCGACTTCCGCATTCCCATCCTGTTCGTGATCCACATCAGCGAGCCGTTCGGCTCGACCTTCGCCGACTGGCTCGACGGCCAGACCGAGCACCGCGTGCACCTGGCCTATGACGGTGAAGAGATGCCGAAAAACGGCGTGGTGATGGCGCCGCCCAACCGCCACCTGATCGTGCGCGACCGCAGGCTTTACCTCACCGACGGCCCGGAACGCCATTCGTGCCGCCCTTCGGTGGACGTGCTGTTCGAATCCGTCGCGCGCGAATACGGTGCCACCTGCGCGGCGGCGATATTGACAGGCATGGGCCAGGACGGCGCGCGCGGTTTGCTCGCCGTGCGTGAAGCGGGCGGCCTGACGATTGCGCAGGACGAAGCCAGCTCCATCGTCTACGGCATGCCGCGCGAAGCGGCGCAACTGGGCGCGGCGCAGATGGTGCTGCCGCTATCCGAAATCGGACCCGCACTGGCGCGGCTGGGCTGACATGGACCGCAAAGTACTGATCGTCGACGACAGCCTGACCGTGCGCTCGGATTTGCAGGAGGCGTTCGAGGAAGCCGGCATGGCGGCGCTGGCCTGCGCCAGTGCGGGCGAGGCGCGCGATGCGCTCGACAACGAACGCATCGGCCTGATGGTGCTGGACGTGCAATTGCCCGACGCCGACGGCGTGGCCTTCCTGCGCGAGATCCGCGCCGATGCGCGCCATGCCACGCTGCCGGTGTTGATGCTCTCGTCCGAGGCCGACGTGCGCGACCGCATCCGCGGCCTCACCACCGGCTCCAACGATTACGTCGGCAAACCCTACGACCGCGACTACGTGATCCTGCGCGCGCAGGAACTGATGCGCGCACGCGCGCTCACTGACGAGGCTAGCGCGCGCGCCACGGTGCTGGTGATCGACGACAGCCGCACCTTCCGCGAACGCCTGGGCGAACTGTTGCGCGAACAGCGCTTCGCCGTGCGCTTTGCCGAAACCGGCGAGGAAGGCTTGAAGAGCGCCGCCCTGCACCGCCCGGCCGCCGTGGTGGTCGATGGCGAATTGCCCGGCATCGATGGCGCCACCGTGATCCGCAAGCTGCGGCTCGATGCCGTGCTGCGCGACACCACCTGCATCCTCTTGACGGCCTCGGAAGACCGCGGTGCCGAATTGCGTGCGCTCGATGCCGGGGCGGACGCCTTCGTCACCAAGGGCGAAGACATCGGCATTGTGCTCGCGCGCGTCACCGCAGCCCTGCGCAACGCCAGCCGCAGCGCGCATGGCGAAACCGCCAGCCTGCATGCGTCCAAGCGCATCCTGGCGGTGGACGACAGCATCACCTATCTGCAAACGCTGAACGACATCCTCTCCGGCGAGGGCTATGACGTGATCCTGGCGCATTCGGGCGAGGAAGCGCTGGACATGCTGGCGGTGCAAAGCGTCGATTGCATCTTGCTCGACCGCCTGATGCCGGGCATGGGCGGCACCGAGGCGTGCCGCTTGCTCAAGGCCTCGCCCACCACGCGCGACATCCCGCTGATCATGTTGACGGCGATGGAAGACCGCGAGGCGATGATCGAGGGCTTGAGCACCGGGGCCGACGATTATGTGTTGAAGTCGAGCGAGCTCGACGTGTTGAAGGCGCGCGTGCGGGCGCAGTTGCGGCGCAAGCAGTTCGAGGACGAAAGCCGCCGCATCCGCACCGAGATGATGAACAAGGAGCTCGACGCGGCCGAAGCGCGCGCCGCACGCGAGCTGGCCGAGAGCCGCGCCGAGCTGCTGGCGATCCTGGAGCAAAAGAATGACGATCTGCAGGAAGCCAATGCGCAGTTGACCGAACGCCAGGACGAGATCGCGGAAAAGAACCTGCAACTGGAGGAAGCCAGCCGCATGAAGTCGGAATTCCTCTCCAACATGTCGCACGAGTTGCGCACGCCCTTGAACGCCATCATCGGCTTTTCCGAAGTGCTGAAGGACGGCATGTTCGGCGAACTGACGCCGCGCCAGAAAGAATACGTCACGGAAGTGTTCAACAGCGGCCAGCATCTGCTGTCCTTGATCAACGACATCCTCGACCTGTCCAAGGTCGAGGCCGGCATGATGACGCTGGAGTTGTCCGAGCTTGCGCTGAACGACTTCTTCGACAACACGCTGGGCATCGTGCGCGAACGCGCCTTGAAGAGCCAGGTCCACCTCGAATTTTCCCCCTGCCCCGATCCGCCCGAGGGCGGACGGTTGTACGCCGACACGCGCAAGCTGAAACAGATCGTCTACAACATGCTGTCGAACGCGGTGAAGTTTTCCACCGAAGGCGGCGTGGTGCGCCTCGAATTGCAAGCCGTGCCGCGCAGCGCCGTCGCCCTCGCCCCGGCATCCGGCATGGCCTGCCGCATGCTGGCCGCGCCCACGGCCGACACGGCGCTCTACCTGCGCATCGACGTCATCGACGAAGGCATCGGCATCGCCGAGAGCGATTTGCCGCACCTGTTCCAATCGTTCCGCCAGCTCGGCCAATCGCTGACGCGCCAGCACGAAGGCACCGGCCTGGGCCTGGCGCTGTTGATGCGGCTGGCGGAACTGCACGGCGGCACGGTGGGCGTGGCCAGCGCGCCGGGCAGGGGCACCTGCTTCACGGTGTGGATTCCCTGGCGCACCAACGCCGACCCGGAGTAAGATGGCTCATTGGCAAAGCGCAGCAACCTGAGAGACAAGACATGGCACGCATACTCGTGATCGAAGATTCGCCGACCAACATGATGCTGACGGTAGATATCCTGGAACACGCCGACCACACCGTGCTGCAGGCCGAACGCGCAGACGCCGGCCTCGACATCGCCGCCCGCGAGCAGATCGACCTGATCCTCATGGACATCCAGCTCCCCGACATGGACGGCATGACCGCCACCCGCATCCTCAAAGCCGACCCGCGCACCGCCCACATCCCCGTCATCGCCCTGACCGCCTCAGCCATGAAAGGTGACCGCGAACGGATTCTGGAGGCGGGGTGCGATGGGTATATCGAGAAGCCGATACGGTATCTGGAGTTTTTGGCTGAGGTGGAGCGGATGGCGGGGAGGAAGTAGCGCGGAAGGCTTGGGGCCGGCGAAGTAGAGCGGCCCTGTGGTGGCTGCAATGGAGTGATGGCTGTGATGGCTGTGATGACTGTGATGACGGCATCGCGCCAATAAGAGAGCCGGCCGGACTCCCCTCGCCCGCAGGCGGGATGGGCGGGCCGCGCAGGCTGGGGGTGAGGGAGGTTGTGATTAGACTAGGTTCGCAACAAAAGAGCACCCGCGCAACCTACAAATAAAATAAGACTTAGTGAGTGAGTCATAGCACGACCGCCCTCATCGGATCGCCGCCCGC
>FTKD01001490.1_pt1 | contig 42938 bp, 46 predicted proteins | sample 1658191 | NCBI WGS metagenome assembly FTKD01 (sample SAMEA3914808, study PRJEB12502) | metagenome | biome: forest; material: soil | place: Canada | collected 2011-08-03 | depth 0.3 m
GTGCTCGACTTCGACGACATGGCGCGCCTGCGTGCGATCGAGAAGCACACGTTCGGCAAGTTCAAGCCGCATGAGATCGACATCGTCTATCCGATAGCCTGGGGCCGCGAAGGCGTCGAAGCCAAGCTCGCGTCGCTGTGCGCGGAAGCCGTGGATGCGATCCGTGGCGGCCACAACATCCTGATCATCACCGACCGCCGGCTGAGCAAGGAATCGGTGGCCATTCCCGCGCTGCTGGCGCTGTCGGCGATCCACCAGCACCTGGTCCGCGAAGGCCTGCGCACGACGGCCGGCCTGGTCGTCGAGACCGGCTCGGCGCGCGAGGTGCACCACTTCGCCGTGCTGGCCGGCTACGGCGCCGAGGCCGTGCACCCGTACCTCGCGCTCGAGACGCTGGGTGCGCTGCATTCGGAGCTGCCGGGCGAGCTCTCGGCCGACAAGGCCACCTACAACTACATCAAGGCGGTGGGCAAGGGCCTGTCCAAGATCATGTCCAAGATGGGCGTCAGCACGTACATGTCGTACTGCGGCGCGCAACTGTTCGAGGCCATCGGCCTGGACTCGGGCGTGGTCGGCAAGTACTTCCGCGGCACCGCGTCGCAGGTGGGCGGCATGGGCGTGTTCGAGATCGCCGAGGAAGCGCTGCGCATGCATCGCGCCGCCTTCGGCGACGACCCGGTGCTGGCCGAGATGCTGGACGCCGGCGGCGAGTACGCCTGGCGCACGCGCGGCGAGGAGCACATGTGGACGCCGGACGCGATCGCCAAGCTGCAGCACAGCACGCGCTCGAACAAGTTCGACACCTACAAGGAATACGCGCAGATCATCAACGACCAGAGCAAGCGCCACATGACGCTGCGCGGCCTGTTCGAGTTCAAGATCGATCCGAGCAAGGCGATTCCGCTCGAGGAAGTGGAGTCCGCGGCCGAGATCGTCAAGCGCTTCGCCACCGGCGCGATGTCGCTGGGCTCGATCTCCACCGAGGCGCACTCCACGCTGGCGATCGCGATGAACCGCATCGGCGGCAAGAGCAACACCGGCGAAGGCGGCGAAGATCCGGCACGCTATCGCAACGAATTGAAGGGCATCCCGATCAAGCAGGGCACCAAGGTGTCCGAGGTGCTCGGCGACGGCGTCATGGTGGCCGACTTCGAGCTGAACGAGGGCGACAGCCTGCGCAGCAGGATCAAGCAGGTCGCCTCGGGCCGCTTCGGCGTCACCACCGAGTACCTCGTCTCTGCCGACCAGATCCAGATCAAGATGGCGCAGGGCGCCAAGCCCGGCGAGGGCGGCCAGCTGCCCGGCGGCAAGGTGTCCGACTACATCGGCAAGCTGCGTTACTCGGTGCCGGGCGTCGGCCTGATCTCGCCGCCGCCGCACCACGACATCTACTCGATCGAGGACCTGGCGCAGCTGATCCACGACTTGAAGAACGCCAACCCGCGTGCGGGCATCAGCGTCAAGCTGGTGTCGGAAGTGGGCGTGGGCACGATCGCTGCGGGCGTCACGAAGTGCAAGGCCGACCACCTGGTGATCGCGGGCCACGACGGCGGCACCGGCGCCTCGCCGTGGTCGTCGATCAAGCACGCCGGCACGCCGTGGGAGCTGGGCCTGGCCGAGACGCAGCAGACGCTCGTCCTCAACCAGTTGCGCGGCCGCGTGCGCGTGCAGGCCGACGGCCAGATGAAGACGGGTCGCGACGTCGTGATCGGCGCGCTGCTGGGCGCCGACGAATTCGGCTTCGCCACCGCGCCGCTGGTCGTCGAGGGCTGCATCATGATGCGCAAGTGCCACTTGAACACCTGCCCGGTGGGCGTGGCCACGCAGGATCCGGTGCTGCGCAAGAAGTTCGCCGGCCGCCCCGAGCACGTCGTCAACTTCTTCTTCTTCATCGCCGAAGAGGCGCGCCAGATCATGGCGCAGCTGGGCATCCGCAAGTTCGACGACCTGATCGGCCGCAGCGAGTTCCTCGATACCCGCAAGGGCATCGCGCACTGGAAAGCCTGCGGCCTCGACTTCGCGCGCGTGTTCCATCAGCCCGCGATGCCGGCCAACGTCTCGCGCCTGCACAACGACGTGCAGGACCACGGCCTCGACAAGGCCCTCGACCTCAAGCTGATCGAGCGCTCGCGTCCGGCCATCGAGCGCGGCGAGAAGGTGCAGTTCATGGAGGACGCGCGCAACCTGAATCGTTCGGTCGGCGCGATGCTGTCCGGCGAACTGATCCGCCGGCGCCCCGAGGGGCTGCCGGATCACACGTTGTTCATCCAGATGGAAGGCACCGGCGGCCAGAGCTTCGGCGCGTTCCTGGCGCAAGGCATCACGCTGTACCTGATCGGCGACTCGAACGACTACACCGGCAAGGGCCTGTCGGGCGGCCGCGTGGTGGTGCGCCCCAGCATCGAGTTCCGCGGCGACGCCACGAAGAACATCATCGCCGGCAACACGGCGCTGTACGGCGCGACGAGCGGCGAGGCCTACTTCCGTGGCGTGGCCGGCGAACGCTTCGCCGTCCGCCTGTCGGGCGCCTCGGCGGTCGTCGAGGGCACCGGCGACCACGGCTGCGAGTACATGACCGGCGGCACGGTGGTGGTGCTCGGCAAGACGGGGCGCAACTTCGCGGCCGGCATGTCGGGCGGCGTCGCCTATGTCTACGACGAGGACGGCAAGTTCGCCGAGCGTTGCAATACGGCGATGGTGAGCCTGGACAAGATCCTCTCGGCCGACGAGCAGGCCAAGTCCGTCGAACGCGCCATCTGGCACAAGGGCGAGGCCGACGAGACGTTGCTGCGCCAGATGATCGAGACCCACCACAAGTGGACGGGCAGCTTGCGCGCGCGCGAGATCCTCGACCACTGGGCCGACTCGCGGGCCCGCTTCGTGAAGGTGTTCCCGAACGAGTACAAGCGCGCGCTCGGCGAGATCCACGCGAAGAGCGAGACGGGTGCCACCATCGCCAAGGCCAAGACGGGCAAGGACGGCGCGAAGGCGCAGGTCATCCCGGCCAAGTAAGCAGCAACGCGTCACGCCAGAAGAACGTGCACGCCGCCCGCGCGCGGGCGGCGCACGGCAACCAGCATCAGGAAGAGATCATGGGAAAAGTCACCGGCTTCATGGAGTACGAGCGCGTCGAGGAGGGCTACGCGCCCGTGCCGCAGCGCCTGAAGCACTACAAGGAATTCGTCATCGGCCTGAAGACCGACGAGGCGAAGGTGCAGGCCGCGCGCTGCATGGACTGCGGCACGCCGTTCTGCAACAGCGGCTGCCCGGTCAACAACATCATTCCGGACTTCAACGACCTGGTCTATTCCAACCAGTGGAAGCACGCGGCCACGGTGCTGCACTCGACGAACAACTTCCCCGAGTTCACCGGCCGCATCTGCCCTGCGCCGTGCGAGGCGGCGTGCGTGCTCAACGTCAACGACCTGCCGGTGGGCATCAAGTCCATCGAGCACGCGATCGTCGATCGCGCGTGGGACGAAGGCTGGATCGTGCCGCAGAAGGCCGCGCTGCGCAGCGGTCGCAAGGTCGCCATCGTCGGCTCCGGCCCGGCCGGCCTGGCCGCGGCACAACAGCTCGCGCGTGCCGGCCATGACGTGACGGTGTTCGAGAAGAACGACCGCGTCGGCGGCCTGCTGCGCTACGGCATTCCCGACTTCAAGATGGAGAAGTCGCACATCGATCGCCGCGTCGCGCAGATGGAGGCCGAAGGCGTCACGTTCCGCACCGGCGTCGTCGTCGGCGACTGGCCCAAGGGCTCGAAGATCACCAACTTCGGCAAGGAAGCGGTCAGCGCCGAATCGCTGAAGGCCGAGTTCGACGCCGTGCTGCTGGCCGCCGGCTCCGAGGTCTCGCGCGACCTGCCGGTGCCGGGGCGCGACCTCGACGGCGTGCACTACGCGATGGAGTTCCTGCCGCAGCAGAACAAGGTCAATGCGGGCGACAAGATCAAGGGCCAGACGCTGGCCACCGGCAGGAACGTCATCGTGATCGGCGGCGGCGACACCGGCAGCGATTGCGTGGGCACCAGCAACCGCCATGGCGCGAAGAGCGTCACCCAGTTCGAGCTGTTGCCGATGCCGCCCGAGCAGGAAAACAAGCCGCTGGTGTGGCCGTACTGGCCCACCAAGCTGCGCAGCTCGTCGTCGCACGAGGAAGGCTGTTCGCGCGAGTTCGCCATCGCCACCAAGGAATTCCTGGGCGACAAGGGCAAGCTCACCGGCCTGAAGACCGTGCAGATCGAGTTCAAGGACGGCCGCCTCACCGAAGTGGCCGGCACCGAGAAGGTGTGGCCCGCCGAGCTGGTGCTGCTGGCGATGGGGTTCACCAACCCGATGTCGCAGCTGCTGCAGTCTTTCGGCGTCGATGCCGACGCGCGCGGCAACGCGAAGGCGGGCGTCGACGAGAGGACCGGCTACAAGACCAGCACCGACAAGGTGTGGGCGGCCGGCGACGTGCGGCGTGGCCAGTCGCTGGTCGTGTGGGCGATCCGCGAAGGCCGCCAGGCCGCGCGGGCGATCGACCTCGCGCTGATGGGCTGCACCACGCTTCCCCGCTGAACCAGGCGGACGTGTGCGGGCGGGCGCTGCGGCGCCCGCTCGTGTTTTCCACATCGTTGCGGCGAAGGCCTCGTTGCCAGAAAACGACGAAGATTATTGCCTAGGCAGGCTTTTAGGGGTTTAGCGTGGGGGTTGACGACGTCCGCGGCCGAGTTCGCACACAATGCGGCAGCGGGAAACCCCTTATGCTCCAAAGCCCGGACAGGATTCAGAAAGGTCCGGGCGGCGAAGCTGTCCTTCCGTCTCCACCCCCTGAGCGCCGCTGCCGCGGCTGGACGCAGGTTTGAACTCCGATAATTTCATCCAGATCGACCATGTGACGTTCGGCTACGACGCGAGCCGAACGATCCTGAACGATGTGTCGCTGCAGTTCGCGCGAGGCAAGGTCACGGCCATCCTGGGCGGCTCCGGCTGCGGCAAGACGACGCTGCTGCGCCTGATCGGCGGCGTCTACAAGCCCCAGAAGGGCCGCGTGATCTTCGACGGCACCGAGATCGACATCCGCAACCGCGAGCAGCTCTACGCGATCCGCCGCCGTCTGGGCATGCTGTTCCAGTTCGGCGCGCTGTTCACCGACCTGAGCGTCTACGAGAACGTCGCCTTCCCCCTGCGCGAGCACATGGATCTGAGCGAGACGATGATCCGCGACATCGTGCTGATGAAACTCAATGCAGTGGGACTGCGCGGCGCCGCGCAGTTGCGCATCTCCGAGGTCTCGGGCGGCATGGCGCGTCGCATCGCGCTCGCGCGCGCGGTCGCGCTCGACCCCGAGGTGATCATGTACGACGAGCCGTTCGCCGGCCTCGACCCGATCTCGATGGGCGTCACGGCCAACCTGATCCGCCGCCTGAACGACACCACGGGCGCCACGTCGCTGATGGTCTCGCACGACGTGCAGGAGTGCTTCGCGATCGCCGACTACGCCTACCTGATGATGCCCGGCGGCATCGTGGTGGCGCACGGCAAGCCCGAGGAACTCAATCAGTCCACCGATCCGCAGGTGCGCCAGTTCATTCGCGGCGAGCCCGACGGGCCGATCAAGTTCCACTATCCGGCCCCGCCGTTCGCCGAAGCACTGGGGCTGCAGCAATGATCGCCTTCGTCAATTCCCTCGGCCAGGCCACGCTGCGTGCGTTCGCCGCACTGGGCCACGCGGCCTATTTCTTCCTCGACCTGCTGCGCTACACGCCGTCGTCGCTGCGGCGCTTCGGCCTGGTCGTCGACCAGATCTACGCGATCGGCTACCGCTCGCTGACCATCATCCTGGCCTCGGGCTTCGCCGTCGGCTGCGTGCTGGCGCTGCAGATGTACTACGCGCTGGTGCCGTTCGGCGCCGCCGAGTCGCTGGGCCTGGTCGTCAACCTGTCGCTGGTGCGCGAGCTCGGGCCGGTGGTCACGGCGCTGCTGTTCGCCGGCCGTGCCGGCACTGCGCTCACGGCCGAGATCGGCTTGATGAAGGCCGGCGAGCAGTTGTCGGCGATGGAGCTGATGGCCGTCGATCCGCGCAGCCGCGTGCTGGCGCCGCGCTTCCTGGCCGGCATCGTCTCGATGCCCATTCTGGCCATCCTGTATTCGGCGATCGGTATCCTCGGCGCCTGGCTGATCGCGGTCCAGCTGATCGGCGTGGACCCGGCCAATTTCTGGTCGATCATGCAGTCGAAGGTCGACATCACGCGCGATGTCGGCAACGGCATCGTGAAGTCGTTCGTATTCGGCGTGATCTGCACCGGAGTCGCCCTGTACCAGGGCTATGAAACACAGGCGACGCCCGAAGGCGTGGCCTATGCAACGACCCGCACGGTGGTGTTCTCCTCGCTGGCGGTGCTGGCAATGGACTTCATCCTCACGGCAATGATGTTTTCGACGTCGTGAGCGGCGTCAAGGGTTTGAATCGGATCTGACATGGCAAAGAAAAGCACAGAGACCCTCGTGGGAGTTTTCGTCTTGCTGGGCATCATCGCCCTGGCATTCCTGGCGTTGAAGGCGGCGAATCTCGCCAGCTTCAGCGCCGCGAAGACTTACACCGTCCGCGCCCGCTTCGACAACATCGGCGGCCTGAAGAAGAACGCACCGGTTCGCAGCGCCGGCGTGTCCGTGGGCCAGGTGACGTCGATCACGCTCGACAGGAACACGTACCAGGGCCTGGTCATCATGAAGATCAACGAGGGCGTGCAATTCCCCGTCGATTCTTCGGCCAAGATCCTCACCGCCGGCCTGCTGGGCGACCAGTACGTGGGCATCGAGCCGGGCTCCGACGACAAGAACCTGGCCAACGGCGACCTGATCAAGCAGACCCAGTCGGCGGTCGTGCTCGAGAACCTGATCGGCCAGCTGATCTTCAACAAGGCCGCTGACGCCGGCACCAGCGCGCCCCAGGCACCCGCCCCTGGCGCGTCGCTTGCTCCGGTCCAGCCGGCCGCGTCCGCAGCCGCATCGGGATCCAAGAAATGACATTCATCGCCCTGGCCCGCGCCGTGCCGCGAATCGTCGCCGCGCTCGTCCTGGCTGCTGTCGCAGGTTGTGCGACGACAGGGGGCGTGGATAGGCAGGACCGGCACACCGCCGGCCCGAAGGATCCGTACGAGACGGTCAACCGCAAGGTGTTCGCGTTCAACGACACGCTGGACACCTACGCGCTCAAGCCGGTCGCCAAGGCCTACAACGCCGTGCTGCCGTCGCCCGTCCGCACGGGCGTGCACAACTTCTTCGGCAACTTCTCCGACGCGTGGTCCGCCGTCAATCAACTGCTGCAAGGCAAGCCGGCCGATGCCGGCACGATGACGCTGCGGTTCCTGACCAACACGACGATCGGCATCGCCGGCATCTTCGATCCTGCCACCAGCCTGGGGCTGGAACGCAAGCCCGAGGATCTCGGACTGACGCTGGGCCACTGGGGCCTCGAACCCGGGCCGTACCTGGTGCTGCCGCTGTTCGGTTCGTCCGACATCCGCGACGGCCTGGCGTTGCCCGCCGACACCTACGTGAGCCCGACGCTGCTGGTGCCATCCACGTGGCAGAAGATCGGCGTTGGCGCCGTGGGCGTGATCGACACCCGCGCCGGCCTGCTGGGCGCCAGCCAGATGCTGGACGAACTGGCCTTCGATCGCTACACCTTCATGCGCGACGCCTACATCTCACGCCGCCGCAGTCTGGTCTACGACGGCAATCCGCCCGACCTGCCCGATTCTGACGACGCCGACGATGCGCCGAAGTCGGCGCCCGCGCCCTCCACGCCACCGTCACAGCCCGTGCCGGCGCCGGCACCGGCCAGCGGTGTGCAGCCGGCTCCGGTGCCCGCCTCGGCGCCGACGCTGCCGGTGCCGCAGCCCGTCCCCGCGCCGGTTCCGCCGCCGCCGGGTACGCCAGGCAACCAGTGAGCTCCGACAGGCGACAATCGTGGCCGGACGTGCAGCCAGGCCACCCGTTGTCGCCCCGTACGTTTCTTTGCATGTCGCCCTTGTGAACCGCCGCCAGGCGCCTGGCGTTATAGAGAAGAGCGAGTTTCCGCTCGAAAGGACAAGAATGTTTCAACGCACGATTTCTTCGCTGATCTTCGCCGCGGCCACGCTTGGCGCCACCGCCGCGTTCGCGCAGACCGCACCCGATGTCATGATCAAGCAGGTCGCCGGGGACGTCATCGAGTCGGTCAAGAACGACAAGGCCATCCAGGCCGGCGACATCTCGCGCATCCAGGGCCTGGTCGACACCCAGGTCATGCCGCACGTCGACTTCCAGCGCATGACGGCGGCCGTCGTCGGTAAGTCCTGGAAGACGGCGACGCCTGACCAGCAAGCGAAGCTGCAGGCCGAATTCAAGACGCTGCTGATCCGTACCTACGCGGGCGCGCTGACGAAGGTGAACGCCCAGACGTCGGTCGAGCTGAAGCCGACGCGCTCGTCGCCGGACGATCCGGACGTCACGATCCGCACCAGCATCAAGGGCACGGGCGGCGACCCGGTCGGGATCGACTACCGTCTCGAGAAGCAGCCGGGCGAGTGGAAGATCTATGACGTCAACGTCCTGGGCGTCTGGCTGGTCGACCAGTACAAGAGCAGCTTCGCGCAGCAGATCGGAGCCAGCGGCATCGATGGCCTGATCAACGCGCTGGTCGCGAAGAACAAGGCCCCGGCCGCGGCCAAGTGATGGCAGCCGCCGGCGCGATGACTGCGCTGCCTGCCAGCCTCACGCTGCGCGATGCGCAGGCGGTGCTCGAGTCGCTGCGCCAGTCGTTCGCCGCCGAGAGCGGCGATGTCTGGCGCATCGACGCGGCGCCGGTGGCCCAGCTCGACACGTCCGCGCTGGCGGTGTTGCTGGAGTGCGCGCGCATGGCGGCCGCGGCCAGGCGCAAGCTGCAGATCGTCAACGCGCCCGCGCGCATGAGCGACCTGGCGCACCTGTACGGAGTCGACGGGTTGCTGGGCGTCGAGGCCGAGGCGTTCGAGGCGTCCGCGAAGCTGGGCGAGTCCAAGCCCGCCGACATCCCGGTCATTCCGATCCTGCGCTGACCTGCACCGCGCCTGCAAAAAGAGAACCCGCCGTCGGCGGGTTCTTTTCATTCCGGCGTCGCGTAGCGTCGCGCGCGCAGGTTGCGCTTGATCTCCTGCAACACCGGCCGCAGGCCCTGGCCGAGCCGCAGTGCGACGCCGGTGGTGAGGATGTCGATGATCATCAGGTGCAGCATGCGCGACACCATCGGGCTGTAGCGGTCGAAGTCCTCGGGGTGGTCGGCCGCCAGCAGGATCTGCGAGTGGGTCTGCGTCAGCTGGGCCAGCGGCGACGCGCTGGCGGTGATGACGATCAGCGTCGCGCCCTTCTTGCGCGCGATGTCGGCCACGTCGATCAGGTCGCGGCTGCGGCCCGAGTTGCTGATGATGACCGCGCAGTCGCCCGGGCCCAGCATCGTGGAGCTCATCACCTGCACATGGCCGTCGCTGCTGGCCGACGTGTTGACGCCGAGACGGAAGAACTTGTGCTGCGCGTCCTGCGCGACGATGCCGGAGTTGCCGACACCGTAGAAGTCGATGCGCTTCTTGTTGACGCCGGCGTCCGTCAGCGCCGCGATGGCGCGCTCGAACGCATGGCCAGCCGCGTTGTTGCGGTACTTCAGCATCGCGCTGACGGCGTTGTCGATCACCTTGACGATCAGCTCGCCCGGCCCGTCGTCCTCGTCCACCGAGCGATGCACGAACGGCACGCCTTCGTTGACGGTGCCGGCCAGCTTCAGCTTGAAATCGGCCAGCCCGTCATAGCCCACGCTGCGGCAAAAGCGCACCACGGTCGGCTTGGACACGTGCGAGCGCTCGGCCAGCTCGCCCACCGGCGTGGACGCGAAACCGCGCGGATCGCTCAACACGAGCTTGGCCACGCGTTGCTCGGCGGGCGGCAGCGCGGGGATGGACGCGCGGACGCGTTCCAGCATCGTCATGCGACGCTCCCGTTCACTCTTCCTCCGCCCAGGCGAAGCCGTCGCGCGCGATCAACGAGCTCGCCGCGGCGGGCCCCCAACTGCCGGCCGCGTACGAGCGCGGGGCTTCCGTGTCGTTGGCCCACGCGTCCAGGATCGGGCCGACCCAGCGCCACGCCTGTTCCTGCTCGTCGCTGCGCACGAACAGGTTCAGGCGGCCGGCGATCGCGTCCAGCAGCAGTCGTTCGTAGGCACCGACGCGGTCGGTCGGGAAGGCCTTGTCGAAGTCCAGGTCCAGCGACACGGTGCCCAGCTGTTCGGCGGCGCCGCCGGTGGCCAGGCCGCCCTTGGCTGCCTGCAGCGTCAGCTCGAGGCCGTCCTCCGGCTGCAGCTTGATGATCAACTGGTTGGCCCGGTTGGGGCCGCCGAAGATCGGGTGCGGCACTGGACGGAAGTTGATGACGATCTGCGCGTCGCGCGCCGCGAGCCGCTTGCCGGTGCGGATGTAGAACGGCACGCCGGCCCAGCGCCAGTTCTGCACCTCGGTGCGCAGCGCCAGGAAGGTTTCGGTGTGGCTGCCCGCGGGCACCTTCGCCTCGTCGAGATAGCCCGGCACGGCGCGGCCGTCGATGTTGCCGGCGCGGTACTGGCCGCGCACCACGTCGCGCGCCACGCTCTCGCGCGTGAACGGCTTGAGCGAGCGCAACACCTTTAACTTCTCGTCGCGGATCGCGTCGGCGTCATTGGTGGCCGGCGGCTCCATCGCGATCATCGTCAGCAGTTGCAGCGCGTGGTTCTGCACCATGTCGCGCAGCGTGCCGGTGCTGTTGTAGAAGTCGCCCCGCGTGCCCACGCCCAGCGATTCGGCCAGCGTGATCTGGATGTTGGCGATGCTCTCGCGCCGCCACAACGGCTCGAACAGGGCGTTGCCGAAGCGCAGCGCCATCAGGTTCTGCACCGAGGGCTTGCCGAGGTAGTGGTCGATGCGGAACGCCTGCTTCTCGGTGAACACCGACTTCACGACGCGGTTGATCTCCTGCGCGCTGGCCAGGTCGTGGCCCAGCGGCTTCTCGAGCACCACGCGAATGTGCGGACCGTTCAGCCTGGCAGCGCCCAGCTGTTCGCAGATCTGCGGGAACAGGTGCGGGCTCGTCGCCAGGTACAGCACGGCCGTGTCGGCGCCGCGGGCGTCGATCCATTCCTTCAGGCCCTGGTAGTCGTCGGGCTTGGACAGATCCATGCGGCGGTAGTGCAGCAGCTCGGCGAACTTGGCGAACTCCTCGTCGCTGGGCTGCTTGGAGCGGTCGACCTCGACGAAGCGCTCCTTGATGAAAGCCCGGTACTCGTCGTCGGTGCGCTCGTCGCGCGCGACGGCCAGGATGCGGCCGCCTTCGGGCAGCTTGCCGTGGCGGAATGCCTGGAACAGGGCCGGCATCAGCTTGCGCCATGTCAGATCGCCGGTGCCGCCGAAGAATACGAGATCGAAGGACATGATGTTTCTTGTGGAGCAGGATGAGAACCCGGCGTCGTCGCCAGTACCGGGGACTTGTCTCTGAGTAGTGGTGGTGTAACTTTGTTTCAGGAATAATGATGCCGAAGTTTCTTCCCGCGGTCAAATCCGCCGCCCGCTTTCTTCCCAGGGGATGACATGAACCAGCTCGACCAACTCAAGGCGCTCACCGTCGTGGTCGCCGACACCGGCAACTTCAAGCAGATGGCGCAATACGCGCCGCGCGACGCCACGACCAACCCGTCGCTGATCCTCAAGGCCGTCCAGCAGCCCGACTACGCGCCGCTGCTGACCGATACCGTGGCCGCGCACCAGGGCAAGTCGCTGCCCGACGTCGTCGACCAGGTGCTGGTGCGCTTCGGCCTCGAGATCCTGAAGGTCGTGCCGGGCCGCGTCAGCACCGAGGTCGATGCGCGCCTGTCGTTCGACACCCAGGCCACCGTGGCCCGTGCCCGCGGCATCATCGCGCTGTACGAGGCCGCCGGCATCGGCCGCGAGCGCGTGCTGATCAAGATCGCCTCCACCTGGGAAGGCATCGCCGCCGCGCGCGAGCTCGAGGCCGACGGCATCCATTGCAACCTGACGCTGCTGTTCGGCTTCTGCCAGGCCGTGGCCTGCGGCGACGGCGGCATCACGCTGATCTCGCCGTTCGTCGGCCGCATCTACGACTGGTACAAGAAGAGCGCCGGCGTCAAGTGGGACGAGGCCGCGCAGGCCGGCGCCAACGACCCGGGCGTGCAGTCGGTGACGCGCATCTTCAACTACTACAAGAAGTTCGGCATTGCCACCGAGGTGATGGGCGCCAGCTTCCGCAACGTGGGCCAGATCCAGGCGCTCGCCGGCTCCGACCTGCTGACGATCAGCCCCGAGCTGCTCGGCGCGCTGCAGGCCGATTCCGCGCCGCTGGCGCGTGCGCTCGACCCCGTGGCCGCCAAGGCGTTGCCGCTGGACCGCGTGCACTTCGACGAGGCCGCGTTCCGCTTCGCGCTCAACGACGACGCGATGGCCACCGAGAAGCTGGCCGAAGGCATCCGCGCCTTCGCCGCCGATTCCGTCAAGCTCGACGCGCTGATCGGGGCCGCCAAATGAGCCTGCAGCGCTGCGACCGGACCGAGGCCTGGGCCGCGCTGAGCGCGCACTTCGACGCCAGCGGCAGGCAGTTCGACCTGCGCTCCGCGTTCGCCGCGGACGCCGAACGTTTCGACCGCTTCGCCGTGCAGGCACCGGGCGTGTTCGCCGACCTGTCGAAGAACCGCTGGGACGCCAGCACCCGCGCGCTGTTGACGGGCCTGGCCGCCGAGTGCGGCCTCGAGGCGCGCCGCGACGCGATGTTCGCCGGCGAGCCCATCAACCTTACCGAGGGCCGCGCGGTGCTGCACACCGCGCTGCGCGCGCCGGCCGGCGCACCGTCGCTGAGCGCGGTGACCGACGCCGCCGTCGCCGACGTGCACGGCGTGCTGACGCCGCTGCTCGCCTACGCGGAACGCGTGCGCGAGCAGGCCGGCACGCGGTTCACCGACGTGCTCAACATCGGCATCGGCGGCTCCGACCTCGGCCCGCAGATGGCGGTGCTCGCACTGGAAGAATTCAGGCATCCGAAGCTGCGCTTCCACTTCGTCTCCAACGTCGACGGCCACGACATCGCCCCGGTGCTCAAGCGCCTGGATCCGGCGACGACGCTGGTGATCGTCGCGTCCAAGACCTTCACGACGCAGGAGACGCTGGCCAACGCCAACGTTGCCCGCGAATGGTTCATCGCCAATGGCGGCACCGACGTGGCGTCGCACTTCGTCGGCGTCACCACCAACATCGAGGCCGCGGCGAAGTTCGGCATCACGACCACGTTCGGATTCTGGGACTGGGTCGGCGGCCGCTATTCGCTGTGGAGCGCGATCGGTCTGTCGCTGGCGATCGCCATCGGCGCCGACGGCTTCAGGGAGTTCCTCGCCGGCGCGCACGCGATGGACGAGCACTTCCGCAGCGCCCCGCTGGCGCACAACCTGCCGGTGCAACTCGCGCTGGTCGACGTCTGGTATCGCAATTTCCACGGCTTCGCGAGCCGCAGCGTGGCGCCGTACCACCAGGGCCTGAAGCGCCTGCCGGCCTATCTGCAACAGCTCGAGATGGAGTCCAACGGCAAGCGCGTCGACGTCGATGGCAAGGCCGTGCCGTTCGCCACCAGCCCCGTCGTCTGGGGCGAGCCCGGCACCAACGGCCAGCACGCGTACTTCCAGATGCTGCACCAGGGCACCGACGTCGTGCCGGTGGAGTTCATCGCGATCAAGACGCCGGCTGCGGGCCACGAAGGCCTGTATGCCGACCTGCATTCCAAGCTGCTCGCCAACTGCCTCGCGCAGTCGCAGGCGCTGATGCAGGGCAAGGCCGCCGCCGAGGCCGCGCTCGAATCGCCGCCGACGGCATCGCGCACGATCGCGCGCGAGGTGATCGCCGAGCACCGCGCCTTCCCGGGCAACCGTCCCAGCACGACGCTGGTGCTGGACGCGCTGACGCCGCGCACGCTGGGCGCGCTGATCGCGCTGTACGAGCACCGCGTGTTCTGCAGCGGCGCGCTGTGGGGCATCAACAGCTTCGACCAATGGGGCGTCGAGCTCGGCAAGGCCTTGTGCAACGCCTTGTTGCCGCGCTTCGCGACCGGAGCCACCGACGGGCTCGACGGCTCGACGGCCGGCCTGCTGACCCGGTTGCTCGCGAAGTGATGAAATGAGGCCGAGGCGCCTGGCCGATGGTCGGCCGGGCGCCTCTTCAACACGACACCTCGATGACTCGACAACTCAACGCCGACCGCGCCTTCGTATTCGATTTCGGCCGCGTGGTCTTCCGCTGGCGCCCCGAGGCGCTGGTGTCCGCCGCGATCCCGCATCGCGCCACCGACGCCACGGCCGCGCGCCACTGGGCCGAGCAGGTCTTCCAGGCCTATGGCGGCGATTGGGGCGACTTCGACCGCGGCGTCGTCGAGCCGCCCGAGCTGGCGCGTCGCATCGCCGCGCGCACCGGCCTCACCGTCGGCGAGGTGCAGGCCGTCATCGATGGCTGCCAGCAGGAACTCGAGCCGCTGCCCGACACCGTCGCCTGGCTGCGTCGCCTGCATGCGCAAGGCCGTCCGCTGCACTACCTGTCGAACATGCCGGAGCCGTCTGCCGCGCATTTCGAACGCACGCACGACTTCATGAAGCTGTTCGAATCGGGCGTGTTCTCGTCCCGTGTGAAGCTGATCAAGCCGGATCCGGCGATCTTCGAACACGCCGCGGCACTGTTCGGGCGCGCGCCGGCCCAGTTGCTGTTCCTCGACGACCACCTGCCCAACATCGTCGCCGCGCGCGCGACCGGCTGGAAGGCCGTGCACTTCGTCGACGCGGCGCAGGCCGAAGCCGAGGTCCTGGCGCTGGGCTGGTAGACGCACGCGCAACTGTCGCGCAGAGTTCACGCGTTGGCAGCACATTCGCCCTGGACGAAGTAATCTAGGGACTCGCGGCAAAAGCACGCGTCCGGAGTCGGTGTTCATGCACGCCGGCGGGAGCCCGGGCGACGCGTACCGCGCATGCTGCAAGACGGGTCTGTCACCCCGTCAGGGACAAAGCCAATGCCCAAGATCCTCGTCGTGGACGATCTCCGCGACAGTGCCGACAGCCTGGCCCTGCTCTTCGATGCCCTCGGGCACCAGACGATGACGTCCTACGACGGGCAGCAGGCGGTCGCCGCTGCGCAATCGTTCGGCCCCGACATCGTCTTCCTCGACATCAACATGCCGATCCTCGACGGCTATGGCGCGGCGCGCTCGCTGCGCCGCATGCTGCACGACACGCCGCCGGTGCTGGTGGCGCTGACCGCGGTGTCCGGCCCGGACGCCAAGCGGCGCGCCGATGACGCCGGCTTCGACTTCTACATCACCAAGCCGGCTGACTTCAACGTGCTGATCACCATCGTCGACGACTTGTCACGACGCATGGAGAGCGGGCCGCACTAGGCATCGGCCTGTGCGCGGCGCCGCGCGCGGGCGCGACGCCACTGGCGGTCGGTGCCGAATCCGGCGAGCTCCACGGCCTGCGACGTCGGCAGCCCGCGCGCGAGCGCCTGTTCGGCCAGGCCGCTGCGGATGCGCTCCACGTAGTCGCGCGGCGACACGCCTGCGTGATCCTTGAACAGCCGCGCGAGGTGGCGCGGCGTCACGTGCGCCACCGCGGCGAGCGCGGGCACGTCCCAATCGTGGCCGGGCTTCTCGCACACCGCGTTCTGCACCCGGTGCACGGCCGGATGGAGGTGGTTGCGCCCGCCCAGCAGCGGCGAGCGCTGCGGGTCGTCGGCGCCGCGGCGCTGGAACACGACCATGGTTTCGGCCACCGCCGCGGCGACCGCGTCGCCGCAGACGTCGCTGATGCAATGCAGCGCGAGATCGATGCCGGCCGTGATGCCTGCGCTGGACCACACCGGGCCGTCGACGACGAACACGCGGTTGGCGCAGACCTGGGCCTGCGGCGCGAGCCGGGCCAGCGTGTCCAGGTGCTCGTGGTGCGTCGTGACCTGGCGCCGGCCCAGCAAGCCGGCGTCGGCGGCCAGCAGCGTGCCGACGCACACGGTCAGCAGCCGGTGCGGCGGCACGCTGGTCCGCGCCAGTGCCGGCGCGGCCACGGTCGTGAGCCAGTGGCGGGCGCCGAGCCAGCCGTTGCGCTGCAGTTGCGGCAGGCTTTCCTTCAGTCCTGGCCGTCCCAGCAGCACGATCCAGGCCCCGGGGGCGAGCGCCGGCGGCAGCGGCTCCAGGTGGGCGAGCTGCAGGCCGATCGAGGTCGACGCCTCCGGCTGCGCGCCGATGAAGCGCAGCGCGAACGCGGGCGGACGGCCGCGCGCGGCGAGCTGCTGGTTCGCGAGACGAAATACCTCGGCCGGCCCGGCCAGATCGAGCAGCAACGTTTCGGGCATCACCAGAAACAGGATCTCGATCATGGCGCGGCCGGCTTCAGCGGGCGCGGGTCAGCGCCTCGTCGACCGTGGCCAGCGTCGCGAAGCGATTCACCAGCACCGTCTCCGTGCGTTCGCGGATCTCGGCGGCGGTGAGCGTCTTGCCGGACGGCGTGGTCATGTCGAAGGTGAGCGTGGCGTCGCCGACGTAGTCCACTTCCCAGCCTTCGTCGCTGGCATGGCGCGTGGTGGTCTCGCAGCATTGCTCGGTGCGGATGCCGGCGACGATCACGCGACGGATGCCGTTCTCGATCAGCCAGGTGGCCAGTGGCGTGCCCACCAGCGCGCTGTGGCGGTGCTTCTCGACCGTCAGCGCCGCCTCGAACGGCACCAGGCCTGTGAGCGGACGGATGAACGGGCTGCCGTGCGCGAACGGGTTTTCAGGCGCCTGCGGGCCGTCGGTGTGGAACACGCGCACGATCGGGACGCCGCGCGCCTGGGCGCCATCGACCAGCGCGTTGACGTGCTTCAGGAACACGTCGGCGCCGCTTTGCGACCAGTAAGGCCGCTGCGGAAACGATTCCTGGACATCGATCAGAAGCAAGGCGGTCTGCATGAGATTCTCCTGTGAGGTGATGAAGCCATCTTGCCTCCGGATATTCATTCTCGCAGTACCGCCGCGCGACCGCTTGCGGACGTTTCAGGACATCAGCGCCACGCCGCCAGTCCGTCGACGGCGTGCACGGCCGCGTCCCGCGTCTGCTCGACCACCGCCTTCTTCCACGCCGGCGTGTCGGTGAAGAACGCGCGGCGCATCGCGGCGCGGGCCGGGTCGGCGTGCTCGTCGTGGGGCTGGCGCCGGCGTGCCACCCAGTGGTCGTAGCGCAGCGCCTCGATGACCACCTCGATCGGCTGGGTGCCGAACTCCAGCGTGATGCCGGTGTAGGTGGCCTGCGGACACTCCTCGTAGGCGGCGTGCCACAGGTTGCCGTGCAGGTCGGACGAGGTCGACGAGCCGTCGTCGGTGAACGTGACCCGGTTGCCCCACCAGGCCTTCGCGCGGTGCTTGGCCGAGTCGTCGTCGCGACAGGCGAAGATGCGCTCGCCGACGCCGCTCTCGCCGAGCCCGCTGTGGAGATCGATCCAGCCGAGCTGATGGCACTGCGCGGCGTGCTGGCGCAGCACCATGCGCAGCGTCTGCTGGCTCCAGGTGGGGGTGGTGCCGCCGTAGAAGATGCCGTCGGGGTGCTTGTACTGGCCGCCCGACACGGCGGCCTGCAGCGCCGCCATGCCGTGCGACGCGGCGTAGGACATCAGCTGGTGCTCGTTGGCGGCATGGGGCGGCCACCGCTCGGGCAGCAGGCAGGCCGCGAGCTGGTCGTAGCCCGGATTGCCCGGCACGGGGCGGCGGAAGTCGACGAAGTTGCGGTTGAGGTCGACGCCTTCGTGCGTCACGCGGCGGCCGAAAGAGAAGCCCCACGGATTGAGCGCATGGACGAACAGCAGCGCGACGCCGGCATGGCGCGCCTTGGCGCGGAACGCCTCGTCCTGCAGCAGCGCCACCTGGGCGCCGGAGCCGCAATAGCCCTCGACGCCGTGGCAGCCGCTGGAAATCACCAGCAGCGCGTCGGCGTCGTCGGCGCCGATGCGGGCCACGTCCATCGCGAGCGTCTCGAGCTCCAGGCCGCGCAGCGGCTCCGGATGCGACTCCAGGTGCGTGCCGTGCGCGGCAGCGAGGAACTTGACGCGCGCTTCGGCGTAGGTGTTGGCGAACAGGTCCGGCTGCGTGTTCATCGTGCTCTCCCGGGAGTCAGGAACGGCGGCCGGCCCGTGGACGCGCGCGTCACGCGCGCTGTGCGAACCACTTGTCGACCAGGCGGATCCACAGGGTGCCGCCGAGCGGGATCAGGTCGTCGTTGAAGTCGTAGTGCGGGTTGTGCAGCGTGCACGGCCCGAGGTTGTGGGTTTCCTGCGCGTCGGTGGCGTCACTGGAACCGCCGCTGTAGGCCAGCCGGTGGCGGCCGTCGCCGTTGCCGATGACGAAGTACGCGCCCGGCTTCTCGAGCAGGAAGTAGCTGAAGTCCTCGGCGGTCATCGACGGTTCGAAGGCCAGCGTGTTGTCCGCACCCACCGTGTCGCGCATCACGTCGGCGACGAACTCGGCCTCGGCCGCGTGGTTGACCGTGGGCGGGTAGTTGCGGTGGAAGCGGAACTCCACGGTGGCACCGAACGCGGCCGCGGTGTGCTTCGCGATGTCGCGCATGCGCTGCTCGATCAGGTCGAGCACCGGCAGCGTGAACGTGCGCACCGTGCCTTCGATGACGCAGGAGTCGGGCACGACGTTGGTGGCCTCGCCGGTGTGGATCGTCGTGACCGAGATCACGCCGGTGTCGGTCGGCTTCTTGTTGCGCGTGATGATGGTCTGGAACGCCTGCACCATCTGGCAGGCGATGGGCACCGGGTCGATGGCGAGGTGCGGCAGCGCGGCGTGGGAGCCGCGGCCGCGGATCGTGATGAAGAACTCGTTGCTGGAGGCCATGCACGGGCCGGGGCACACCGCCAGTTGGCCGACCGCGATGCCCGGCCAGTTGTGCATGCCGAACACGGCGTCCATCGGGAATTCGGTGAACAGGCCGTCCTTGATCATCTCGCGCGCGCCGCCGCCGCCCTCTTCGGCGGGCTGGAACAGCAGGTAGACGATGCCGTCGAAATCGCGATGCTTCGCCAGGTGCTGCGCGGCCGCGAGCAGCATCGCGGTGTGGCCGTCGTGGCCGCAGGCGTGCATGCGGCCCGGGTTGCGGCTCTTGTGCTCGAAGGTGTTGGACTCGGCCATCGGCAACGCGTCCATGTCGGCGCGCAGCCCGATCGCCCCGCCATTCGTGCCCTTGCGGCCCTCAAGGATGCCCACGACGCTGGTCTTGCCCAGCCCGCGCCGGATCGGGATGCCCCATTCGGTGAGCTTGGCGGCCACGAGCTCGCTCGTGCGCTGTTCCTGGAAGCACAGCTCCGGATACGAGTGGATCTCGCGTCGCAGCGCGGTGATGGCGGCCGCGTCGGCCAGCAGGGATTCGATGACATTCATGAGAACGGGTCCGGCAATGAGGCGTGTTCGAGCGATCTTATGCCTGTCGCGTGTCGGGAAACAGTCCCCTCGCCGGTGCCCTTGGCCCCTGCTCGGGACGGTCTTTGTGACATCATTTGGGGATGACCGCGATCACCGCCGAAACAGCCTCCGCCGACGCCCCGCGCACCGTCCAGGCCGCCTGCCCGCACGACTGCCCCGACACCTGCGCGATGCGCGTCACCGTCCAGGGCGACAAGGTGATCCGGCTGCAGGGCGACCCCGATCACCCGAGCACCAACGGCGCGCTGTGCACGAAGGTGTCGCGCTACGCCGAGCGCACCGAGCACGCTGAACGGGTGCTGAAGCCGCTCAAGCGCGTCGGACCCAAAGGCAAGGGCGAGTTCGTCGAGGTGTCCTGGGACGAGGCGCTGGGCGACATCGCCGCGCGGCTGGCGGCGATCGCGCGGCGCGCGCCCGAGGCCATCGTGCCCTACAGCTACGCCGGCACCATGGGCATGGTGCAGGGCGAGGGCATGGCCGCGCGCTTCTTCAACCAGCTCGGCGCGTCGCGGCTCGACCGCACGATCTGCTCCAACGCCGGCGGCGACGCGCTGGCCGCCACCTATGGCGCCAAGGTGGGCATGCACGTCGAGCACTACGCCGAGAGCAAGCTGATCGTCATCTGGGGCAGCAACTCGATCGCGTCCAACCTGCACTTCTGGCCGATCGCGCTGGCGGCCAAGCGGGCCGGCGCCACGCTCGTGTGCATCGACCCGCGCCGCACCGAAACCGCCGAGAAGTGCCACCACCACCTGGCGCTGACGCCGGGCAGCGACGGCGCGCTGGCGCTGGCGGTGATGCACGAGCTCATCGTCAACGACTGGCTGGATCACGACTACATCGAGCGCCACGTGGACGGCTGGGCCGGCCTGCGCGAGCGCGCACTGGCGTGGACGCCCGAGCGCGCGAGCGTGGAGTGCGGCCTGACCACGGCGCAGATCCGCGAGTTCGCGCGCCTGTACGGCACGTCCCGCCCGGCCGCGATCCGCCTCAACTACGGCATGCAACGCGTGCGCGGCGGCGGCAACGCCACGCGCCTGATCGCGCTGCTGCCGTGCCTGGTGGGCGCGTGGCGCCACCGCGCGGGCGGCATGCTGCTGTCGGCGTCGGGCTGGCTGAAAGCCTTCAAGAACCCGGCATTCGAGCGTGCCGACCTGCTCGCCGGCCGCACGCCGCGCACCGTCAACATGAGCACGATCGGCGACGACCTGCTGCGCGAGACGGGCGAGGCGATGCCCGACGGCAGCAGGTTCGGGTCGAAGATCGAGGCGCTGATCGTCTACAACAGCAATCCGGTGGCCGTCGCGCCGCAGTCGAAACGGGTGACCGCGGGCTTTCGCCGCGAGGACCTGTTCACCGTCGTGCTGGAGCATTTCCTCACCGACACCGCCGACCACGCCGACTACGTGCTGCCCGCCACCACGCAGCTGGAGCACTGGGACGTGCACGGCAGCTACGGCCACACCTACGTGGTGATCAACGAGCCGGCGCTGACGCCGCGCGGCGAGTCGCGCTCCAACGCCGCGATCTTCCGCGCGCTGGCCGGGCGCATGGGCTTCACCGACCCGTGCTTCGCGGACGACGACCTCGCGCTGGCGCAACAGGCGCTCAAGGGCCCGGTGCCGTTCGATCAGCTGCGCGCCGTGGGCTGGGCTAAGCTGCCGCTACCCGAGGCGCCGTTCGCCGACGGCGGTTTCCCGACGCCCAACGGCCGCGTGCAGTGCGACGTCCCCGGCATCGGCCTGCCCGACTACCTGGCGCCGTACGAGAGCGTGCGCAGCGCGCCCGAGCTGGCGCGGCGCTTCCCGCTGGCGATGATCTCGCCGCCGGCGCGCAACTTCCTCAACTCCACGTTCGTCAACGTCAAGAGCCTGCGCGCCATCGAGCAGGAGCCGGTGCTCGAGATCGAGGCGGCCGATGCCGCCGCGCGCGGCATCGCCAGCGGCGACGAGGTGCGCATCTTCAACGACCGCGGCGAGTACCGCTGCGTCGCGCGCGTGAGCGAGCGCGCGCGACCCGGCGTCGTGCACGGACTGGGCGTGTGGTGGCGCAAGTACGGCCTGGACGGCACCAACGTCAACGAGCTGACGCACCAGCGCCTGACGGACATGGGCCGGGCGCCGTCGTTCTACGACTGCCTGGTCGAGGTCGAGCGCGCGGAAGCGGCATGAGCGTCCGCCCGGCCGCTCCGAAGGACGCTCGCACCGCAGCCCGCAGGGCGCAGGTTGCCTCATGAGCATCCGGCTCTGGCCTCGAAAGCGCGCGGCGCGCTGGGGGCTTGCAAGCGCGTTGAGCGCGGGCTTGATCGTGTCGTTGGCGCTGGGCACGCTGTGCATCACGTCGGGCTGCTCGTCGATCGACTACCTGAGCCAGTCGGCCTCCGGCCACATCCGCCTGCTGGCCGCGGCGCGGCCGGTGAAGGACACCATCGCCGACCCGGCGACGTCCGAGGCGCTGCGCAAGCGCCTGGAGCTGACGCAGCGCATGCGCGACTTCGCGGTGACCGTGCTGAAGGAGCCCGACAACGGCAGCTACCGCTCCTACGCCGACCTGAAACGCAGCGCGGCGGTGTGGAACGTGGTGGCGGCGCCCGAGCTGTCGCTGAAGCTGCAGACCTGGTGCTTCCCGATCGTCGGCTGCGTGGGCTATCGCGGCTACTACGACCGCGCCGGCGCTGACGCGGCGGCCGTGCCGTTGAAGGCCGAAGGCCTCGAGGTGGACGTCTACGAGGTGCCCGCGTATTCGACGCTGGGCTGGATGAACTGGATCGGCGGCGACCCGCTGCTCAACACGTTCGTGAACTGGCCCGAAGGCGAGCTGGCGCGCCTGATCTTCCACGAGCTGGCGCACCAGGTGGCCTACGCGCCGGGCGACACCACGTTCAACGAATCCTTCGCCACCGCGGTGGAAAACATCGGCAGCCGGCGCTGGCTGGAGGCCAACGCGTCGGCCGACGTGCGCGAGAAGCAGGCGCTGACCGAAGCGCGGCGCCACGACTTCCACGTCCTCGTGCGCGCGTGGCGCGCGAAGCTCGACGCGATGTACCGCAGCGATCTGCCCGACGCCGACAAGCGGGGGCAGAAGGCGCTGCTGTACGCCGGCATGCGCGCCGACTACGAGACGATGAAGCGCGACCAGTGGGACGGCTACACGGGCTACGACCGCTGGTTCGCCACCGTCAACAACGCCGCGCTCGGCGCGCAGGCGGCCTACGACGACCAGGTGGGGGCGTTCGAGCGCCTGTTCGCCGCCGAGGGCAGCGATTTCGACCGTTTCTATGCAGAGGTCAAGCGCATGGCGGCGTTGCCGCGTGCCGAGCGAGACGCGGCGATGGCGCCGTATCGAGACGCGCCGGCCGCGCAACCGCCTGTCGTCGCGCCCGCAACATCGACCTCGGGCGTGCCCGTTTCTGGCTGAGAATCGGGTCGGAGGAGACAAGAATCCATGGCCGACCTGAACCTGCACCGCGATCACACCCTGGGCCTCGCCCGCGCCCGCAAGGTGGCGCTCAAATGGGCGGAGGACGTCGAGAAGAAACTCGAGATGGAGTGCACGCTCATCGAGGGCGACGACACCGACGTCCTCGAGTTCACGCGCTCCGGCGTCGAGGGCCGCATGATCGTCGCGGCCACCTACTTCGACCTGGAGGCCAAGTTGGGCTTCCTGCTGCGCCCGTTCCTCGGCACGATCGAGGCCGAGGTCGGCAAGCAGCTCGACGAGGCGCTGGCGAAGGAAGCAGCCAGGACCGCCAAGCCGGCCGCCAAGGCCGCCGCGAAGAAGAAGTGAGTTACTTCAGGTCTTCGATCAGGTCGACGTAGGCCTGCTTGGCTTCGTCGGCGGACTGGCCCTTCAGCTCGTTCCAGGCGTCCCACTTCGCACGGCCGACCATGTCGGTGAAGCCCGGGCGCTTGCCGTCGACGTCACCCGTGCTGGCCTGCTTGTACAGCGCGTAGATCTTCAGCATCGTCATGTTGTCCGGACGCTCCGGCAGGTTCTTGCTGTCGGCGACGGCTTGCTCGAATTGCTCGTTCAAAGTGCTCATGGCAGTGGTTCCGCTGTGGGTGAAAGTCTGGCTTGACGGGGCGGATGTTAAACACCAATCTGCGCAAGCAGTTGGAGAGAGTGCCGAGGCAGCACTCTATTTCCCATAACGATACGGGAGTTTTCTTGAGCGCAAACGTTGAACGCATGTCCCGGGTCGACACGGCCTGGCTGCGCATGGATACCGAGGCCAACCTGATGATGATCGTCGGGATCTGGCTGATCGAGCCGCAGCTGTCCATGGCCGACCTGCGCGAGCGCGTGGAGACGGCGCTCCTCAAGTACGGGCGCTTCAGGCAGAAGGTGGTCGAGGACGCGCTGGGCGCGCAGTGGGTCGCCGACGACCACTTCGACATCGCCGCCCACGTGGTGCCCGAGAAGCTGGAACTGGCACCCGGCCAGTCGCCGCTGGACGCGCTCAAGAGCTATGTGGGCGATCTCACCACGTCGCCGTTGAACCCGAGCCGCCCGCTGTGGCAGTTCCACCTGTTCGAGGATTTCGAGACCGGCCGCTCCGCGCTGGTCGCCCGCATCCACCATTGCATCGCCGACGGCATCGCGCTGATCTCGGTGATGCTGGCTATCACCGACGGCGGCAAGGCGCCGCCGGCGCGCAAGAGCCGCCTCGCCGCGGACGAGGGCGAAGGCGAGCACGACTGGATCGCCGACTACCTGCTCAAGCCCGCCGCCGACCTCGCGGTCAAGGCGATCGGCGTCTACGGCGCGGGGCTGGGCAAGGGCGTCGAGATGATGGCCGATCCCACGGCGCCGCTGTCGGGCGGCATGGAGATGGCGCGCATCGGCGCGCAGGTGGTCAGCGACGTCGCCGCGATGGCGCTGATGCCCGACGACTCGCCCACCAGCCTCAAGGGCAAGGCGACGCCGGGCAAGCGCGTCGCGTGGGGCGAACCGCTGCCGGTGTCCGACGTGAAGGCGGTGGGCCAGGCGCTGGGCGGCTCGATCAACGACGTGCTGCTGGCCAGCGTGGCCGGTGCCATCGGCAGCTATCTGCGCGACAAGGGCGAGGACCCGACGGGCAAGGAGATCCGCGCGATGGTGCCGGTGAACCTGCGGCCGCTGGACAAGGCCTGGCAGCTCGGCAACCGCTTCGGCCTCGTGCCGCTGGTGCTGCCGATCGGCATCGCCAACCCGATCGACCGCCTCGCGGCCGTGCGCGCGCGCATGAACGAGCTGAAGGGCGGCTACCAGCCGCTGCTCGCGTTCGCGCTGCTGGCGGTGGCCGGCGTGCTGATCAAGCCGGTGCAGCATGCGCTGCTGAACCTGTTCGCCAAGAAGGCCACCGCGGTGATGACCAACGTGCCCGGCCCGGCCACGCCGCTGAAGCTCTGCGGCCGCACGTTGAAGCAGGTGATGTTCTGGGTGCCGGCGTCGGGCGACATCGGCATGGGCGTCAGCATCCTCAGCTACGGCGGCGGCGTGCAGTTCGGCCTGATCACCGACGCGGTGATGTGCCCCGATCCGGACGAGATCGTCAAGCGCTTCCGTCCGGAGTTCGACAAGCTGCTGTGGCTGGCGATGATGCTGCCGTGGGAGCGCTGAGTCACGTGGCTAAGCTGGCGGCGATTCCGATGTAACCAAAACCCAGTTGGTTTGCCGGGAAATCTTTCCCGTCCTTGATCAGTCGGCGTCCAACAAGCCGGTGGAAGTCATTCTGCTGTCCCACGAACTCCCATTTGGCGGCAGGCCGATGGTCTCCCCGCGATGACATGGTAGACCCGGCGGGCAGCCATGCTGCGACGGTGTAGGCGCGAACGACAATGTTGTCGGCGATCGCGAGCGCGGTAGGGTATGGAAGACTGCCATCCGCAAGAACAGTTCTCGTTCTTTCAGAGACGTTGTACCAGTATTGGCGCGCGCAATCGTAGAGTTGAAGATCAGATTTCGTTGGCGAGTACGTTCGATTTATGAAGAAGAGCATGCATGGATCTGCAATGCTCGATACGTCCACTGGCTTGGATCCATGTAGCCTCTCTACTTCCTTTGCCGTTTGTCGGCCACGATCCACGCCATGACCACGGATCTCATTCGTGAGATTTTCGAGCCCGATTGCATCGATGATTGCTGCTTCAACATTCAAGCAAGATGTTTCATCTAGGCCATATCTAAGTATTTGAACCTCAGGCTCGAGGCTCGGCCGGGACTTTCTGATCTCGGCAATCCGAATGCTTTTCTGCCCTTCGTTCGGCGCGGCTTTTAGATGATCGAAGGCTCGGTTGTTCCCGCTCGCCTTTCCCACATAGAAAATCGAGTCATCTCTAGGATCCACTAGCGCATAAACATAGTGACCTAGATGCCTTCGAGTCGGAGCTGAGAAATTCATTGCCAATCTCCGCAGTTTTAGAGGCTCACTCGTCTTCCAACTCCGCCTTCGCCATCTCCACGTCCAGCCGCTCCATCGCATCCAGCGGCTTGCATTCGGCGGCCTCCGCGTAGAGCTTCTCGGCCTCCTTCATGCGCTTGTCGCCCTCCAGCATCACGAGCCCGTTCGCGTATTCGACGCGGGCGATCGCGGAGTCGGGGTTCAGCGCGAGGGCTTCCTTGAACATCTTCAGACCGGTGACGGTGTCGGCGCCCTGGGTCTTGCCCAGCAGCTTGCCGACCTTGTCGATCACCTCGGCGTGGAAGGCACCGAGCGCGATGTGGGCGTCGGCGTGCCTGGGGGCCAGCGCGATCGTGGTCTCGAGCGCGCTCTTGACCTTGCCGCCCAGGCCTTGCGTGAGCGCCTTGGCCACGCTGATGCCCTGGCTGTAGCGGCCCAGGGCGTAGGCCATCCAGTAGTGGGCGTTGGCCAGCTTCGGGTTGGCCTTGGCCTGCGCCTCGGCGCGTTCGGCGATCTCGAGGAACATCGCGAGCCTGGTCTTCTCGCTGGTCTCGAGGTAGTTGGCGTAGATGGACTGCGCCTTGTTCGCGACGACGAGGCCGGCGTCGCCCAGCTTCAGGCCGGCGTCGTGCGCCTTCTGGAACTGGCCCGCGTGGAACAGCGCCCAGGCGGCGAGCACGGCGTCGTCCTTTGGAACCGCCTCGGCGTCGCCCTTGTGCAAGCGCGCCCAGTGCTTCTTCAGCGCGGCTGCGTCGTAGGTGTAGTCGGCGGCGTCATAGGGGAAGGCGGTCCATTTGGCCATGGCGTTGTCTCGTCTGGTTGGATGTGATTCGAAAGGGATCTTGTCAGGACTTGTAGGCGCCGGCCAGCGTCTGCAGATGTTCGCGCGCCGCCGGTTCCAGGTAAGGCGTCAGCAGGCTCAGCACGTGCCAAGCGCCGCGGGCCAGCGTGGCGCCGGCCTGCTCGGGCTCGAGCGCCTTGCGCGGGTCGCGCACGTACTCGTAGCTGAGCCAGTACGTGAGGACCACCACCATCGACGTGGCCACCGACGGCAGCTCGCGCCGATCGAGGCGCACCGCGCTGCTGCGGTTCATGCCATCGAGCACGGCCTCGACCGCGCGCGACTTGTTCTTCAGCACGAACTGGAAGTGCGTCTCCAGGCGGCGGTTCTTCGACAACAGGTCGTTCAGGTCGCGATACAGGAAGCGGTATTGCCAGATCAGCTCGAACATCATGTGGAAGAACAGCCACGCGTCCTCCACGTTGGACACGTTGTCGGCGGCCTGCAGCAGCTCGTTCAACCCTTTCTCGTAGCGATCGAACAGCGCGTTGATCAGCTCGTCCTTGGCCGGGTAGTGGTAGTACAGGTTGCCGGGGCTGATGTGCAGCTCCGCCGAGATCAGCGTCGTCGACACGTTCGGCTCGCCGAAGCGGTTGAACAGGTCGAGCGTGACTTCGAGGATGCGTTCGGCGGTGCGTCGAGGCTTCTTGGCTTCCATGAGATCTTCTTGTTTTCGGTTCGCGCAATCTAGCACCCTGGCGCGCCAATGCACAGAATGGCATCCCCGTGTTGTAGAGGCACTTCTCGACAAGTTCCTACAATCCCCGCCCTATGTCCGCGATTTCATTCCAGCAAGTCGAGAAGACCTACGGCAGCGGCGTACGCGCGCTGGACGGCGTCTCCTTCGACGTCCAGCCCGGCGAATTCTTCGGATTGCTGGGCCCCAACGGCGCCGGCAAGACGTCGCTGATCAGCATCCTCGCCGGCCTCGCCCGCGCCACGCGCGGCAAGGTCACGGTGATGGGCCACGATGTGGTCGACGACTACGCCGCCGCCCGCAAGTCGCTGGGCATCGTGCCGCAGGAGCTGGTGTTCGACCCGTTCTTCTCGGTGCGCGAGACGCTGCGCATCCAGAGCGGCTACTTCGGCGTGCGCGACAACGATGCCTGGATCGACGAGCTGCTGGCCAGCCTGGGCCTGACCGACAAGGCCGACGCCAACATGCGCCAGCTGTCCGGCGGCATGAAGCGCCGCGTCCTGGTGGCACAGGCGCTGGTGCATCGCCCGCCGGTGATCGTGCTGGACGAGCCCACCGCGGGCGTCGACGTGGAGCTGCGCCAGACGCTGTGGCAGTTCATCGCGCGATTGAACCGCGAAGGCCACACCGTGCTGCTGACCACGCACTACCTGGAAGAGGCCGAGGCGCTGTGCCAGCGCATCGCGATGCTCAAGCAGGGCCGCGTGGTGGCGCTGGAGCGCACCTCCGTGCTGCTGGCCGGCACCGCCACGACGATGCTGCGCTTCAAGACCGACCATGCGCTGCCCGCCAGCCTCGCGGCGCGCGCACGCGTGACCGGGCGTTTCGCGCAGGTGAGCGCGCGCGATGCGGCCGACGTCGAAGCCGTGCTGGCGCAACTGCGCGAGGCCGGCGTGCAGGTCGAAGACCTGGAGATCGGACGTTCCGACCTCGAGGACGTCTTCCTGAACATCATGACGGAGAAGTCCCAATGAGTGCCCGCCTCGTTCTTGCCGGCGCCCAGCCCTTGTTCCGCAAGGAGGTGCTGCGCTTCTGGAAGGTCTCGTTCCAGACAGTGGCCGCGCCGGTGCTCACCGCGGTGATGTACCTGCTCGTCTTCGGCCACGCGCTCAACGGGCGCGTGAGCGTCTACGACGGCGTGAGCTACGTGCAGTTCCTCATCCCGGGCCTGGTGATGATGAGCGTGCTGCAGAACGCGTTCGCCAACAGCTCGTCGTCGCTGATCCAGAGCAAGATCACCGGCAACCTCGTGTTCCTGCTGGTGACGCCGCTGTCGCCGGCGGCCTGGTTCCTGGCCTACACCGGCGCGGCCATCGTGCGCGGCATGGTGGTGGGCGCCGGCGTGATGCTGGTGACGGCGTGGTTCGCGCCGCCGGGACTCACGAACGTGTTGTGGATCCTCGTGTTCGGCCTCCTGGGCTCCGCGATGATGGGCACGCTGGGCCTGATCGCCGGCCTGTGGGCCGAGAAGTTCGACCAGCTCGCCGCGTTCCAGAACTTCATCATCATGCCGATGACGTTCCTGTCCGGCGTCTTCTACTCGGTGCATTCGCTGCCGCCCGTCTGGCATGTCGCGAGCCACCTGAACCCGTTCTTCTACATGATCGACGGCTTCCGCCACGGCTTCTTCGGCGTCAGCGACGTGTCGCCGTGGATCAGCCTGGCCGTGGTCGGCACCAGCTTCGTCGCGGTGTCGGCGATCGCGCTGGCATTGCTGCGCAGCGGCTACAAACTGAGGCATTGAGATGGCCGAACTGATCAGCCCGATGCGGCGCGTAGGAACCGTCTTGCTCACCTTCGCGGTGGGTTGCGCCGTCGCCGTGGCCGTCTGGATGTGGTGGTCGGATCGCTGCGGCGAAGCCTGCCCGTCGCCCAACGTCGTCCACATGCTGGCGTTCCTGGGGTTGCTGCCCACACTGGGCACGATGACCTCCGTGCTGATGGTCTCCACGGACTGGCCGCGGCGCGTGAAGCTGGGCCTCATCGCCGTCCTGCTGCTGGTTGCGCTGGTCATCGGCTTCGTGCTGAGCCGGGTGCCCGGAGCCTGAGGGATAATACCGATCTCATGACCGATCCCACGCCCCAAGACGTCCAGCGCTACATCGCCGACGGACTCACCTGCGATCACCTCGAGGTGGAGGGCGACGGCCGGCATTTCTTCGCCACCATCGTCTCGGCGGAGTTCGAGGGCCTGATGCGCATCCGCCGCCACCAGCGCGTGTATGCCGCGCTCGGCGAGCGCATGCACGCGCAGATCCATGCGTTGTCGATGAAGACACTGACGCCGGCCGAATGGGCCACCCAGCGCGCCACCGGCAGCGATGCCGCCAGCCATTCCCATTGACGCTCCCGCGCGGCCCGGCCGCGGGTGAGAGGGTGCGCTTCGGGCGCCGACTCCCAGCCGCCGCGAGCCGCCTGGATTCCTGTCCGCCTTCCGCCTGATCCACCCGCACGACCTTCCAGCCAGAGCACATCGATGGACAAACTCCTGATCCGCGGCGGCCGCCGCCTCAACGGCGAAGTGACGATCTCCGGCGCCAAGAACGCCGCGCTGCCCGAGCTGTGCGCCACGCTGCTGGTGGCCGGCCCCGTCACGCTGCACAACGTGCCCAAGCTGCAGGACGTGGCCACGGCGCTGAAGCTGATCCGCAACATGGGCGTCGCGGTCAACTGGGGTGCCGAGCGCGAGGACGGCCGCATCGACGAGGTGGTGATCGACGCCAGCGCGCTGACCACGCCCGAGGCGCCGTACGAGCTCGTGAAGACGATGCGCGCCAGCATCATGGTGCTGGGCCCGCTGCTGGCCCGCTTCGGCGAGGCCACGGTGTCGCTGCCCGGCGGCTGCGCGATCGGCTCGCGCCCGGTGGACCAGCACATCAAGGGCCTGCAGGCGATGGGCGCCGACATCCGCGTCGAGCACGGCTACATCCTGGCCAAGGCCACGCGCCTGAAGGGTGCCCGCATCACCACCGACATGGTCACGGTCACCGGCACCGAGAACCTGCTGATGGCCGCGACGCTGGCCGACGGTGAGACGATCCTGGAGAACGCCGCCCAGGAGCCGGAGATCCCCGACCTGGCCGAGCTGCTGATCGCCATGGGCGCGAAGATCGAGGGCCACGGCACCAGCCGCATCCGCATCCAGGGGGTGGACAGGCTGCACGCGCCGGCGCGGCCGCACCGCATCGTGCCCGACCGCATCGAGTGCGGCACCTTCCTGTGCGCGGTCGCCGCGGCCGGTGGCGACGTGATCCTGCGCAACGCCGAGGCGCGCCACCTGGAAGCGGTGATCGAGAAGCTGCGCGAGGCCGGCGTCACCATCGAAGCCGGCGACGGCTTCATCCGCGTGCAATCGCCGGCACCGGGCGTCAGCCGGCTCAAGGCCGTGAGCTTCCGCACCAGCGAGTACCCGGCGTTTCCCACCGACATGCAGGCCCAGTTCATGGCCATCAACTGCATCGCCGAAGGCACGGCGACGATCGCCGAGACGATCTTCGAGAACCGCTTCATGCACGTCAACGAGCTGGTGCGCCTGGGCGCGAAGATCGAGGTCGACGGCAAGCTGGCGGTGGTCACCGGCAGCGAGAAGCTGTCCGGCGCCACGGTGATGGCCACCGACCTGCGCGCGTCGGCCAGCCTGGTGATCGCGGGCCTCGTGGCCGACGGCCAGACCATCGTCGAGCGCATCTATCACCTCGACCGCGGCTATGACCGCATGGAAGCCAAGCTGCAGAAGCTCGGCGCCGACATCGAACGGGCCAAATAAGATGACGACCCCCACGTTCGCTTCGCTCTCTGCCCCCGCTGGGGGCGCGGCCGGCTCCGGAGCGGCCGAGCGCCGGCCCATGCTCACGCTCGCACTGTCCAAGGGCCGCATCTTCGAGGAGACGCTCCCGCTGCTCGCCGCGGCCGGCATCGTCGTCACCGAGGATCCGGAAAAGACCCGCAAGCTGATCCTGGCGACCAACCAGCCCGACGTCCGCGTCGTGCTGGTGCGCGCCACCGACGTGCCCACCTATGTGCAGCATGGCGGCGCCGACCTGGGCGTGGCCGGCAAGGACGTGTTGATCGAGCACGCGGCCGAGAACGAAGGCGCCGGCGGCCTGTACCAGCCGCTGGACCTGCAGATCGCCAAGTGCCGCATGAGCGTCGCGGTGCGCGCCGACTTCGACTACGAAGCCGCCGTCAAGCAGGGCTCGCGCATCCGCGTCGCCACCAAGTACGTCGCCGTCGCGCGCCAGCATTTCGCCGACAAGGGCGTGCACGTGGACCTGATCAAGCTGTACGGCTCGATGGAGCTGGCGCCGCTGACGGGCCTGGCCGACGCGATCGTCGACCTGGTGTCCACCGGTTCCACGCTGAAGGCCAACAAGCTGGTCGAGGTCGAACGCATCATGGAGATCTCGTCGCGCCTGGTCGTCAACCAGGCCGCGCTGAAGTTGAAGCGCGAGCGCATCCGCACCCTGATCGCCGCCTTCGCGGGCGCGATGAACACCACTTCCTGACCTTCGCACGGAGTCCACCATGCCGGTCCAGATCCGCCAGCTCGATACCGCCGCCGCCGACTTCGAAGCCGAGTTCGCCAAGCTGCGCCATTGGTCGGCCGACGCCGACCTGGCGATCGAGGAGCGCGTCGCCGCGATCCTGGCCGACGTGAAGGCGCGCGGCGACGCTGCCGTGCTGGAGTACACAGCGCGCTTCGACGGCCTGGACGCCGCGAACGTCGCCGCGCTGGAGCTGACGCGCGCCGAGCTGAAGGCCGCGTTCGACGCGATCACGCCCGCGCAACGACACGCACTCGAAGCCGCCGCGCGCCGCGTGCGCAGCTACCACGAGCGCCAGCTGGAGGCCTGCGGCCGCAGCTGGCAGTATCGCGACGAGGACGGCACGCTGCTGGGCCAGAAGGTGACGCCGCTCGATCGCGTGGGCATCTACGTGCCGGGCGGCAAGGCGGCGTATCCGTCCAGCGTGCTGATGAGCGCGGTGCCGGCGCAGGTGGCCGGCGTCGGCGAGATCATCATGGTGGTGCCCACGCCCAAGGGCGAGCGCAACGCCCTGGTGCTGGCCGCGGCTTACGTCGCCGGCGTGCACCGCGCGTTCACCGTCGGCGGTGCGCAGGCGGTCGGCGCGCTCGCGTACGGCACGGCCACGATTCCCGCGGTCGACAAGATCACGGGGCCCGGCAACGCCTACGTCGCCAGCGCCAAGCGCCGCGTGTTCGGCCAGGTCGGCATCGACATGATCGCCGGCCCGAGCGAGATCCTCGTCCTGGCCGACGGCAGCACGCCGGCCGACTGGGTGGCGATGGATCTGTTCAGCCAGGCCGAGCACGACGAGCTCGCGCAAAGCATCCTGCTGTCGCCGAACGCCGCGTACCTCGACGCGGTGCGCGCTTCGATCGACCGCCTGATCTCCGAGATGCCGCGCCAGGCCGTCATCCGGGCATCGCTGGAAGGCCGGGGCGCGCTGATCCTGACGCGCTCGATGGAAGAGGCCTGCGAGATCAGCAACCGCATCGCGCCGGAGCACCTGGAAGTGAGCAGCGACCAGCCCGAAGAGTGGGAGCCGCTGCTGCGCCACGCCGGCGCGATCTTCCTGGGCGCGTACACCAGCGAGAGCCTGGGCGACTACTGCGCCGGCCCGAACCACGTGCTGCCGACCTCCGGCACCGCACGCTTCTCGTCCCCGCTGGGCGTCTACGACTTCCAGAAACGCAGCAGCCTGATCCAGGTCAGTGAAGCGGGCGCTCACATCCTTGGGCCGATCGCGGCCGAGCTGGCCTATGGCGAAGGCCTGCAGGGCCACGCTCGCGCGGCCGAGATGCGGCTGAAGAAGGCCTGATTCGCGGCCGGTTGATTGACACGAAGTTCGTGTTGCACGAAACTAGTGAAACACGAAGTTCGTGTTGTTGCTCTGTTCGGAGTGTTCGCGATGAAGAACGTCACCGTCACGATGGAAGACATGGTCGCCGACTGGGCGCGGATGGAAGCCGCGCGCCGGAACACGAGTGTGTCGCGCCTGATCGGTGAGCTGCTGGCTGAAAAGATGCGCCACGACGATGCCTACGAGCGCGCGATGCGCGAGGTGCTCGAGTTCAAGAGCATGGGCGCGTCCACCACCCCGTACATGAGTCGCGACGAAGCGAACGATCGCTCCGCCACCCGATGAGCTCCGGCGCGCTGACCTTTCTCGACACCAACGTCCTGCTGTACTGCATGGACGATCGGGTGCCGGCCAAGCGCGACCGCGCCCAGCAATGGGTGACGGCGTGCTGGACGCGTCGTTGCGGCCGTACCAGCGCACAGGTGCTCGAGGAGCTCTACGCCAACGCCCGCAGGAAATTCCCCACGGCGATCTCCGCGGGCGACGCACGCGCCGTCGTCCGTCGCTACCAGCACTGGAACCCGTGGCAGATCGACCAGGCGACGTTGGAAACAGCCTGGGCGATCGAGAGCCGCTACGGCTTCGGCTGGTGGGACGCGTTGGTGATCGCCGCCGCGCAGCAGCAAGGCTGCCGCTACCTGGTTTCCGAGGACCTGCAGCATGGCCTGCAAGTGGACAGCGTGCAGATCCTGAACCCGTTCGAGACCGGCCCCGATGTGCTCGAAGGCGAGCCTCCCGTGCCGATCGCCATTGCCAAGGTGCAACGATGACTTCACTTGCCACGCGCATGTCCCGCTACCTCCGCGCCGACGTCCAGGGCATGCACGGCTACGCCGTCCAGCCCAGCGCCGGCTTCGTGAAGGTGGACACGATGGAGAACCCGTTCCGCCTGCCCGCCGCGCTGCGCCGGGCGCTCGGCGAGCGGCTGGCCGAGGTGGCGCTGAACCGCTATCCGGCCGAACGCGGCGACGTGCTGCGCGCCGAGCTGGCGAAGCACGCGCGCATGCCCGAGGGCTGCGACATCATGCTGGGCAACGGCTCAGACGAGCTGATCAGCCTGCTGACGCTGGCCGCCGACGTGCCCGGCAACGTGGTGATGGCGCCGCTGCCCGGCTTCGTGATGTACGAGATGGCCGCGAAGCTGCAGGGCCTGAAATTCGTCGGCGTGCCGTTGACGCCGGACTTCGAGCTCGATGCCCAGGCGATGCTGGCCGCGGTGCGCGAGCACCAGCCCGCGCTGCTGTACATCGCCTACCCGAACAACCCGACCGCCAACCTGTGGGACGACGACGTCATCGACGCGATCATCGAGGCCGCGCCCGGCCTGGTGGTGATCGACGAGGCCTACCAGCCGTTCGCCGCGCGCGACTCCCTGGCGCGCCTGCAGCGCCACGAACACGTGCTGCTGATGCGCACGATGAGCAAGTTCGGCCTGGCCGGCGTGCGCATCGGCTACATGATGGGCCGCCGGGCGCTGATCGCCGAGGTCGACAAGCTGCGCCCGCCGTTCAACATCAGCGTGCTCAATTGCGAGGCCGCGCTGTTCGCCCTCGAGCACGTCGATGAATATGCGAACCAGGCCGCGACGATTCGCGCCGAACGTGAGAAGCTGGCGGGCGCGATGGCGGCGCTGCCCGGCGTGCATCCGTTTCCCAGCGAGGCCAACATGATCCTCGCGCGCGTGCCCGACGCGAAGCGTGTGTTCGAGGGCATGCGCGCACGCGGCGTGCTGATCAAGAACGTCTCCGGGCTGCATCCGCTGCTCGCGAACTGCATCCGCATCACCGTCGGCACGCCCGAAGAGAATCCGTTGACCCTGGCCGCGTTGCGCGGCGCCCTCGAAGAGATCGCATCATGACCGCCGCACAACGCATCGCCACCGTCCAGCGCGACACCAAGGAAACGCAGATCCGCGTGAGCGTCAATCTCGACGGCACCGGCGTGTCCAAGCTCGACACGGGCATCGGCTTCTTCGACCACATGCTGGACCAGATCGCCCGCCACGGCCTGATCGACCTCGACATCCACGCGGCGGGCGACCTGCACATCGACGGCCACCACACCGTCGAGGACGTCGGCATCACGCTGGGCCAGGCGGTGGCTCAGGCCGTCGGCGACAAGAAGGGCCTGACCCGATACGGCCATGCGTATGTGCCGCTGGACGAGGCGCTGTCGCGCGTGGTGATCGATTTCTCCGGCCGCCCCGGCTTGCATATGGACGTAGCCTTCAAGGCCGGCATGATCGGCGCGTTCGACACCCAGCTCGCGTTCGAGTTCTTCCAGGGCTTCTCGAACCACGCCGGCGTCTCGCTGCACATCGACAACCTGAAGGGCCACAACGCGCACCACCAGGCCGAGACGATCTTCAAGGCCTTCGGCCGCGCGCTGCGCATGGGCATGACGCTGGATCCCCGCTCGCTGGGCGTCATTCCGTCGACGAAGGGGTCGTTGTGAATCCGGGCGCAGCGCCGGGCCGCCCCAAGCAAGCCCGGCTCCCCTCGGGGGACAGGGCGATGTACCCGTCGACCAAGGGGTTGTCATGACTACCGTTGCGGTCGTCGACTACGGGATGGGCAATCTCAAGTCGGTCTCGCAGGCCGTGCTCAAGGTCGCCGAAGGCAGCGGCGTGAACGTCGTCATCACGCAAAGTGCCGACGAAGTCTTCGCGGCCGACCGCATCGTGCTGCCCGGCCAGGGCGCGATCCGCGATTGCATGCGCGAGCTGCGCGACTCCGGCATGCTGGAGGCGGTGCTGGACGCGGCCGCGCGCAAGCCGATGCTGGGCGTCTGCGTTGGCATGCAGATGCTGCTCGATCGCAGCGAGGAGCAGGACACGCCGGGCCTGGGGCTGGTCCCCGGCACGGTCGCGCGCTTCCGGCTCGAAGGCCGCGTGCAGGGCGACGGCAGTCGCTTCAAGGTGCCGCAGATGGGCTGGAACCGCGTGCGCCAGGAGTTCGCGCATCCGCTGTGGGCCGGCATTCCCGACGACAGCTGGTTCTACTTCGTGCACAGCTTCTACGCTGCGCCGTCTGACGCCCGCCACAGCGCCGGCACCACCGAATACGGCGAACGCTTTACCTCGGCGGTGGCGCGGGATAATATTTTCGCGACCCAATTCCACCCCGAGAAAAGCGCGGACCTCGGTCTGACGCTCTACCGCAACTTCCTGCACTGGATGCCCTGACGGGCCCGCGCCATGCTGCTGATTCCCGCGATCGATCTCAAGGACGGTCACTGCGTTCGTCTCGAACAAGGTGACATGTCTGTTTCCACCAGCTTCGGAGACGACCCTGCCGTCATGGCGCGACGATGGTTGAAGGCCGGCGCCCGCCGCCTCCACCTGGTCGACCTGAACGGTGCGTTCGCCGGCAAGCCGGTGAACGAAACCGCCGTCAAGGCGATCATCAAGGAAGTCGGCAACGAGATCCCGATCCAGCTCGGTGGCGGCATCCGCGACCTCGACACGATCGAGCGCTACCTCGACGACGGCATCAGCTACATCATCATCGGCACCGCCGCGGTGAAGAGCCCGGGCTTCCTGAAGGACGCCTGCACGGCGTTCGGCGGCCACATCATCGTCGGCCTCGACGCCAAGGACGGCAAGGTGGCCACCGACGGCTGGAGCAAGCTGACCGGCCACGAGGTAGTGGACCTGGCGCTGAAGTTCCAGGACTACGGCGTCGAAGGCGTGATCTACACCGACATCGGCCGCGACGGCATGCTCACCGGCATCAACATCGACGCCACCGTCAAGCTCGCGCAGGCGCTCACGATTCCGGTCTTCGCCTCCGGCGGGCTGGCCGGCATCGCCGACATCGAGAAGCTGTGCGCGGTCGAGGACGAAGGCGTCGAGGGCGTGATCTGCGGCCGCTCGATCTACACCGGCGCGCTCGACTTCACCCTGGCGCAGACACGCGCCGACGAGTTGCTCGCCGGCTAATCCCCTTTTTGGCGGGCCTCGCTGCCCGTTTCCGATGCTCGCCAAACGAATCATTCCGTGCCTCGACGTGACCGGCGGTCGCGTCGTCAAGGGCGTCAACTTCGTCGAACTGCGCGACGCCGGTGACCCGGTGGAGATCGCCGCCCGCTACAACGAGCAGGGTGCCGACGAGCTCACGTTCCTCGACATCACCGCCACCAGCGACGCCCGCGGCCTGATCCTGCCCATCATCGAGGCGGTGGCCTCGCAGGTGTTCATTCCGTTGACGGTGGGCGGCGGCGTGCGCGAGGTGGCCGACGTCCGGCGGCTGCTCAACGCCGGCGCGGACAAGGTCAGCTTCAACTCGGCCGCCGTCGCGAACCCGCAGGTGATCAGCGACGCGTCCGACAAGTACGGCGCCCAGTGCATCGTCGTCGCCATCGACGCCAAGCGCCGCAGCCCCGAGGACGCCGCCGCGCGCGGGCCGGGCTGGGACGTCTTCACGCACGGCGGCCGCAAGAACACCGGCCTCGACGCCGTGGCCTGGGCGCGCGAGATGGTGGCGCGCGGCGCCGGCGAGATCCTGCTCACCAGCATGGACCGCGACGGCACCCGCGCGGGCTTCGACCTGGCGCTCACCCGCGCCGTCGTCGACGCCGTGAGCGTGCCGGTGATCGCCTCCGGCGGCGTCGGCACGCTGGATCACCTGGCCGACGGCGTGCAGCAGGGCGGCGCCGACGCGGTGCTGGCCGCCAGCATCTTCCACTACGGCGAGCACACGGTGGGCGAGGCCAAGGCCCTGATGGCCGCCCGCGGGATCCCGGTCCGGCAATAACAGGGCAGGGCTGCGACAATCGCGGCCTATGTCGAGAAAGCTCCCGTGAAGAACCCCACCCGTCCCGCGCGCCCGAAATCGCCGCAAGGACCCCGCGCGCTGCGCGATGCCTACGTCCCCGGCGCGCCCGATCCGTGGGACGACGACGCGCCCGTGCGCAACACGCGCGCGGCCCGCGCCGCGCGCGCGGTGGCCGCCGCGGCCGCCCCGGTGGAGCTGACACCCGCGCAGAAGCTGGCGCAAAGGCGCGAGCGCCGCGCCGCCGTCAACGCCGCGCACGAGATCCGCATCATCGGCGGCCAGTGGCGCCGCAGCCTGCTGCCGGTGCCCGACATGCCGGGCCTGCGTCCCACGCCCGATCGCGTCCGCGAAACCTTGTTCAACTGGCTGGGCCAGGATCTGACCGGCTGGAACGTGCTCGACGCGTTCGCCGGCACCGGCGTGCTGGGCTTCGAGGCCGCGTCGCGTGGTGCGGCGTCGGTGCAGATGCTGGAGCGCGAGACGAAGCTGATCTCGGGCCTGAGCGCGTCCAAGACGAAGCTGGGCGCCACCGCGGTATCGATCACGCAGGCCGATGCGATGGCCTGGATGAAGCGCGCCCCGGCGCAGTTCGACCTGGTCTTCCTCGATCCGCCGTTCGACGCCAACCTGTTCGAGTCGGCGCTGGCCGCGTCGCTGCACTGCGTCGTGCCGCAAGGCTGGATCTATCTCGAGGCGCCGGCGCCGCTCGACGCCGCCTCGCTGGCCGAGCGCGGGCTCGAGCTGTACCGCCATTCGCGGGCCGGCGCGGTCCATGCGCACCTGATCCGCAAGCTGTGACCCTACGCAACTTCGCCTAACCCGCGCGCACCTCGACTGTGAAATGATCGCGACGTTGCGGCAAGCAACGCTGCAAATGTTCGCGAGCAACGCCGCCTTTCCGCGCTTCGCAAGGTAATCATGCCCAAGTCGTCATTGACCGCCGTCTATCCTGGAACCTTCGATCCGATGACCCTCGGGCATCAGGATCTGACGCGGCGCGCGAGCAACCTGTTCCCGCGCCTGATCCTGGCCGTGGCGGCCGGCCACCACAAGCGCACGATGTTCTCCATCGCGGAACGGCTGGACATCGCGAAAGAGCTCGCGGCGCCCTACAAGAACGTCGAAGTGGTGGCCTTCCGCGGCCTGCTGCGCGACTTCGTGGTGGAGAACGGCGGCAAGGTGGTGGTGCGCGGGCTGCGCGCGGTGAGCGACTTCGAGTACGAGTTCCAGATGGCCGGCATGAACCGCCAGCTGATGCCCGACGTCGAGACGCTGTTCCTGACGCCGTCCGACCAGTACCAGTTCATCAGCGGCACCTTCGTGCGCGAGATTGCCGTCCTCGGCGGTGATGTCTCCAAGTTCGTGGCACCCTTGGTCCTGTCCAAGCTCAAAGAACGCATTTCGCAGCCCCGCGAAACCGAGTAGCCCCATGGCCCTGATGATCACGGACGAGTGCATCAACTGCGACGTCTGCGAACCCGAATGCCCCAACGAGGCGATCTCGATGGGCGTGGACTACTACGTCATCGCGCCAGACAAGTGCACCGAATGCGTGGGCCACTTCGACGCCCCGCAGTGCGTGCAGGTGTGCCCGGTCGAGTGCATTCCGATCAATCCGGAGCATGTCGAGACCCCGGATCAGCTGATGACCAAGTACCGCGGGCTGCTGGGGCTGGACGCGCCGGCCGCCTGATCCCCTGCGGCGCGCCGGTTCATTTGCCGCTGGCGGACACGCCCTTGGCGGCCGTGACCGGCTTGGTGCGCCGGACGACCTTGGGCTTCTTGATCTCGCACACGACGGCCGCGCTCGGAACGCAACCCGGGGCCGCTCGCGAGAGCCCGTTCCTCGGCTCGGAGGCCGCACGGTCGCGCTCGTGTCGTCCGGCTTCCAGCCATGATGCCAACCGCTTGTCGCGCGCCGCGACATCCTCTGCCTGAAGGCGCTGGCCATCGGTCCGCGGGTCGGTGACGTTCACCGGCTTCGCGTCGGGGCAAGGGTGCGGCGAGTAGCTGTTGCCGCAGCGATAGATCAGCCGAGCGGGCGGCAGCGCGTCGGGAACGGTGGCGGCCGACGGCGCCAGGATCTGCGCGGTGGTCGGGGTGGACGCGGCGCGTGGCGGCCGCGGCGTGCGCGCCTGGGCGGCGTCGGCCCACAGGCTGCCGGCGCACAGCATCGCGGCGCACAGCGCGGGCGTACGGGGGCGCCGTGCGCGCCCATTGCGCCCGGTGCGCGCGGGGGCGCGGGCGTGCGAGGTACTGGCGGGGAAGGGGGCGGGAAGTTCGGTCTGGGTCGTCACTCGGCGGGCTCCTGCGTGCCGGCCGCGGCCGGCCCCGCAGGGCTCGCAGGGTGAGAAGGCGACGGCGTGGCCGCCGGCACCTTGGCCATCAGCGCGTTCAGCAGCGGATTGAGCTGCGGCGGGCGCGGGGGCTTGGGGCGCGGCGGCTTGGCGTGGATCCTGATCATCGCCTTGTCCATGTCGCCCGCCAGCAGCAGATCCAGCGCTTTCAGGCTGTCGTCGACATTCGCCTCGATTGCCGCGCGTTCGGCGGCCGGCGGCTTGCGCAGCACGTAGGCCGCGACTTCGTTGCGGTCGCCGGGATGGCCGATGCCCAGGCGCAGGCGCCAGAAATCGGGCGTGCCCAGTTGCGCCTGGATGTCCTTCAAGCCGTTGTGGCCGCCGTTGCCGCCGCCCTTCTTGAGCTTCATCTGCCCGGGCGGGATGTCGAGCTCGTCGTGCACCACCAGGATCTCGTCGGGCAGGATCTTGAAGAAGCGCGCGAGCGGTGCCACCGCCTTGCCCGACAGGTTCATGTAGGTGAGCGGCTGCAGCAGCCACACCGGGCCCTCGGGCCGGTTCACGCGCGCCACGAAGCCGTGGTACTTCGGGTCGTGCACCAGCTGCCCGCCGAGCTGGCGCGCGGCCGCGTCCGCCCACCAGAAGCCGGCGTTGTGGCGCGTGTCCTCGTATTCCGCCCCGGGGTTGCCGAGGCCGACGATCAATCGAATCATGGCGCGATTATCCGGTCGTCCGTCCAGACCAGCGATGCGATCTTCCATGCCCGCTCGGTGCGCACGAACTGCAGCGACTTCGTGCCGCCGCCCTCGAGCGCCACGCCGTCCAGCGTGCCGCGCTTGGCGTAGCGCAGCCAGCGGTGCGCGATCGCGCCCTGGATGTCGGTGCGCTGCGCCGTCTCGTGCTCCTCGAAATCCGTCAGCCGGCCGCATGCCAGCAGCTCGGCACGCGGCGCGATGAAGCCGTGCACGCCGCTGCTGGCGATCGTGCCGAGGGCATCGGCCACGCGGACGGTGGCGTCGAGCATGAAGTAGTGCGGCAGCGCGGGCAAGGTCGGGATCGCGCCGTCGCGGTTGGTGAACGCGGCGAGGAAGCGGCGCGTCAGTGCGTCTATCTGCGCGCGGTCGTCGCCCGGCTCGATGCGCGGCGACTTGAACAGCCAGGTTTCGCGCTCCTCGCCGACGAGGCGGGTGATGCCGGCGTCCTTCAGCCCGACCTGCCGCAGCACGGCCGCGGAGCCGGCGTTGGTCGGGCTGGTGATGCCCCACACCTCGGGCAGGCCCAGCACGTCCTGGGCGTAGCGCACGCACGCCGCGGCGGCTTCGCTCGCGTAGCCCTGGCCGCGGAACGCGGGCATCAGCGCGTAGCCGACGTCGGCCTCCATCAGCGTGTCGCGCTTGATCAGGCCGCACATGCCGATCAGCGCGCCGTCGGACTTGCGCTCCACGCCCCAGAAGCCGAAGCCCAGGCGGCCGTAGGTGGCGGTGTGGCGCGTCGCGATCCAGGCCAGCGCCTGGCGCCGCGTGCGCACGTTGCGCTCGCCGATGTTGGCGAGCCAGCCCGGGTCGTTGAGCAGCGCGCGCAGGAAGTCGGCGTCGGCCGCGACGAACCAGCGCAGGCGCAGCCGGGGGGTCTCGAGGATCAGCATGGTGTTCGCATTTTCGGAAGTGCCATCAAGGCTGCAGCAGTGCCGTGCGCGCGCCGGCGATCAGCGACTGGCCGATCTGCTCCATCAGGCCGGAGCGCGCGATCGGCGCGCTGGCGTCGGGCGGCGTGTCGATGCCGGTGCCGAGTTTCCACTGGTGCCAGTAGAGCGCGACGTCGATCGTCACCTCGGGCCGGATCGCGACCAGCGCACCCGCGTCGAGGTGCACGCGCGCGAGCAGCTCGGGGATCACCGCGACGCCCCAGCCCATCACCGCGGCGCGCGCGCCGGCCTCGCTCGACGGCACGTAGCGCTCTTTCAGCCGCGGATCGCGCACGCCCATCGCGCGCGCGACCCATTGCGCCTGCATGTCGTCCTTGCGGTTGAACACGATGAACGGCAGCTTGGCGAAGTTGGTTTCGTTGAGCCCGCCGGGCATCGCCAGCGCGACGAAGGCCGGGCTGGCGACGGCGATGTAGCGCATGTGGCCCAGCGGCTGGCAGGTGCAGCCGCGCAGCGCCAGCGCGACCGTGCTGACGCAGCCCAGGACCTCGCCTTCGCGCAGGCGGTCGTGCGTGAAATCCTGGTCGTCGACGATCAGCTCGAGGCCGTAGCCCTCGCGCTGTCCGGCATGCACCAGCGCGTCGAGCGCGCCCAGCACCCAGGTGGCGAGGCTGTCGGCGTTGATCGCGATCGGCAGGCGCTCCTCGCGCATCTGCGCGGCGCCGAGCTCGCGCGCGGCGTCGGCGCGCAGCGCCTGCAACTGGCGTGCGTAGCGCAGCAGCACCTTGCCGGGCTCGGTCATGCGCAGCGGGCGCGAACGCACCACCAGCAACTGGCCCACCTGGGTCTCGAGTGCGCGCAGGCGTTGCGACACGGCCGATTGCGTGATCGACAGCAACTGCGCGGC